>ENA-OUOG01000433-OUOG01000433.1-marine-metagenome-genome-assembly--contig:-NODE-433-length-54935-cov-5.171807_pt1 | contig 54935 bp, 50 predicted proteins | sample MGYA00248635_ERZ508505 | MGnify/ENA primary metagenome ERZ508505 (study PRJEB26176, sample SAMN06267871) | marine metagenome | isolation source: Saanich Inlet, British Columbia, Canada | place: Pacific...
GATCGAAGATTTGGTGAACAATGAGCTATCTGCAGATCAATTCGGAGCGCAGTATCAATGGCTCAATTGCGGTCAAGGCTTAGCACCCGTTGCCGGGGCAACAGGGCAAACTTTTGCTCCTACATCGAACGGCACTTATGCTGTTGAAGTCACGATGAACGGTTGCGTCGACACTTCCAGTTGTTACACGATCTCGACCATTGGAATCGAAGAGTACGGAAACGATTTATGGGAGATTTACCCGAACCCTGCCAAGGGCCAGTTGTCGATCGCACTGGATAATGAATCGGAATGCGCGATTTTTGATGTTGCAGGTAAGGCGGTTATCTCGGAGCTTTTGCCTGCGGGTGTCTCGGAGCTTTCTCTTTTCGGCCTCACGGCCGGATACTATACCGTGCAAATCCGGAATGAATACGGATCATCAACGAAGAAATTAATCGTTCAGTAGAGAAAAACGAGTCTAGTCGAATTTTCCGATATTCACTCGCCTAAATCCTAAAAAAATAAGATGAAAAAACTACTACTTTTTTGTTTCAGCCTATTTGTATTCACTAGTTATAGTCAAAACGGACTCAACATGGATGGCATTGACGATTACGTTCAAACCACCTTTGGAGGAGTCGCAAGCACCGGTGCGCGTACCGTAGAAGCTTGGATTCGCACTACGGCGAACACCGTTCCTACCAATGGAGGAACCCAACAAGTGATGGTCGACTGGGGGTCGTTTACAACCGGCGGACGCTCTACCTTCTGCATGGTATGGGCCAATGCCATACGCTTTGAAGTGGGCGGAAATGGAGTCAGTGGAACTATTGCCGTAAACGATGGCTTTTGGCATCACGTAGCCATGGTATACGATCCGGGAGCGACGAACACAGTAAAGCTATATGTCGATGGAAATTTAGACGCAGAAGGAAATGTGACCGTTCCTGTAAATACCGGTGCGCTAACAGATGTTCAAATTGGATTACGCGTGGACGGAATCAATAGTTTTCAAGGTGATATGGACGAAATCCGAATTTGGAATGTAGCGCGTACCCAAGCCGAAATTCAAGCGAATCGCCTGACGGAATTCTGCGCATTACCGGTCGGACTTCAGGCTTATTACAAAGCGAATCAAGGAACCGCCGGAGGCGCTAACCCAGGATTAGTAACACTTACCGACGCTTCTGGAAATGGTCACGACGGTACGTTAACCAATTTCTCTTTAAACGGGAACTTCTCGAATTGGGCGAACGGTGCGCCCATTACTTCGGGAGGGACCTCCAGTAGTATAACTGAGGTAAGTTGTTTTGAGTACGTGGCGCCAAGCGGTGCGGTGTTCGATTCTACTGGAATGTACACAGATGTAATTCCCAATACTGCGGGTTGCGACTCTGTAATTTCAATCGACTTAACCATTAACTCGGTAGACGTTGGTGTAACGGAAGACCTCGTTAATAACGAATTGATGGCCGATGAATCAGGTGCTCAATATCAATGGCTAAACTGCGGTCAGGGCTTGGCTCCAGTGGCCGGTGCTACTTCCCAGCTTTTTAGTCCAACCAACAACGGTACATACGCGGTAGAAGTTACTTTAAACGGTTGTGTTGATACATCGAGCTGCTTTACTATTTCAACTATTGGGTTGAATGAGTTCGGAACCGATTCATGGAAATTATATCCTAATCCAGCCACGAACTTCGTTACAGTAGAGCTGGAGCATTCGAGTACGGTAACCCTTATCGATATTTCAGGTAAGGTGGTTCGAACCGAAGAAATGCCCGTTGGTAAAACGGAGTGGTCGGTACTCGGCCTCCCGGCCGGATGGTACCGCGTGCAAGTAGCCAACGAAAAAGGTGTTTTCGCGGAGAAACTAATTATTCAATAAGGATGCGGTTAAGCTTGATCATTTTTTTGTTAGCGTGCATAAGTTGCACAAAAAATGATCGAGTATATGAGAATAAAACGGAGGTCCCCATACGTGCGGTGGACCTCTCTTTTTTGCCTCAAATGAAAGATGCCGGTTTCGAATACAAGGACAGTCAAGGCCAGTCAATAGACGTATTGCCCTTTTTGTCCCAGAAGGGGGTAAACTGTGTTCGTATTCGACTTTGGCATACCCCTGCGGACCAACACTCTTCGTTGGAAGAAGTGGCTACATTGGTTGAAGCTCTTCGAGGGGAAGGTTTTCAAATTTGGATTTCTGTGCACTACTCCGACACTTGGGCCGATCCCGGGCATCAAAGTAAACCGGCCCTTTGGGAAGGCCAGTCTTATTCTACACTCCGAGATAGCGTGTCCTTATATACGGAACGCGTAGTTCGTGCACTTTCTCCCGATATTATTCAAATGGGTAACGAAGTCAATGACGGCTTTCTTTGGCCAACGGGTCGTCGTTCCTTTATTACGGGTGCATTTCACGACCTCTTAAAAGCGGGAATTGAAGCCGTCCGATCGGAAAGCCCTGAAACGAAAATCATGCTTCATTATGCGGGTATGTCGGGTGCCTATGAATTCTATGACGAAGTAGATAGCCTCGATTTTGACATCATGGGCTTATCCTATTATCCTATTTGGCATGGGAGTGAGCTCAGCGATCTACGAGCGATGGGAGTACTTTTGAAGTCGGAATTCCAGCGAGATTTCATGATAGCTGAGTTCGCTTATCCTTTTACGCTTGAGTGGGCCGATTGGACAAACAATATTGTAGGCTTGTCGGAGCAGTTAATACTTCCCGAATTTCCGGCCAATAAAGAGGGGCAGGAGAATTATGTTCAAGCTGTGGAACAATTATGTAGAGACGCGGAAGCGGAAGGTTTTTGTTATTGGGCACCTGATTGGGTGGCCTTTGATGGGCCCGAATCAACGGCTGGAAGTCCTTGGGAAAACCAAGCTCTATTTGATTTTGAGGGAAAAAGCACGCCTGCTTTGGACGTGTTTGATGCCAATTAAACCACGTATCGTATCAATTCGAAAGCCTCTGCGTAGTCAGCATTTACTTGAATCCCACGCGTTTTAGCCAAGCCAAAAAAGAACTCATCGTTCATATACGGTCTTCCCAATTGAGATCCGTATTCATGTAAAGCCCGCATTTTGGCGTCTACATGATCTCGTTCGAGGGTTACATGGAAGTTGTTAATCACCGTGAGGTTGTTCCAAGGCAACTCGTAACCGATCAAAGAAGCGTGTTTGAATGCACGGATCCCCTCTTTGTGAATAGTGTGGTGATCTTGGTGAACGTCATGACTATTGGGCATTAAAACTAAGTCGGGATTAATCTCCTTTTTGAGTTTTAAAAGGGTATCGAGTATATCCTGCCGGTAGGCAGGGAATTCGCGAACAGGGAAATCTAATACGCGAACATTTTTCGAGTCCAAACCAAGAATTCCAGTTGCCTTTATAAGTTCGTGATAGAGCAAATCTTTCGGCGCACCCTCCGGTAGGCTTTTCAAACAAGGCGAAAAAGCCACGTAATGGACCTCTTTTCCTTCATCCGTCCAACGCTTTAAACTTCCTCCTGCGCCAAACTCACCGTCGTCGGGGTGAGGGGCTAAAACGAGTATTCTTGATATTTCCTTCATAGTCGGCTAAAATAGTCAATTAGGAACGTTTGTCGTATTTTCGTGGCCATGGAAAATGATTTCTTCGCACACGAAACCGCTGTAGTTGATCCGGGAGCACAAGTGGCCCCAGGTTGTAAAATATGGCATTTTAGCCACATCATGAATAAAGCGGTTTTGGGAGAAGGCTGCAACATTGGTCAAAATGTAGTGGTTTCCCCTGAAGTAGTCCTCGGTCGTAATTGCAAAGTGCAGAATAATGTTTCCATATATACGGGCGTTACCTGCGATGACGATGTATTTATGGGGCCGAGCATGGTGTTTACCAATATCGTGAATCCCCGTTCTGCTATTGTTCGAAGAGGGCAGTATTCCAGAACACATGTCGGCAAAGGTGCGAGTATTGGTGCCAACGCGACAATTGTGTGCGGCCACGACATCGGTCCATTCGCATTTATTGGGGCAGGGTCTGTAGTGACGAAAACCGTTCCAGCTTATGCCTTGGTAGTTGGGAATCCCGCGCGCCAAATGGGTTGGATGAGTGAATACGGTCATCGACTTGAGTTCGATGAATCCGGAAAAGCAGTTTGCCCGGAAGGCGGGGAAACCTATGAGTTAAAAGAGGGCGTAGTAAAAAAAATTGAGGCGTAATGGTATTGATCGAACGCGAAAAAATCCACTTTGCGGTGGTAGGAGCGGGGCATATTGGAAAAAGGCATTGTGCCATGATTTCAAAGAATGCTCAAGCAGAACTTATGGCGATATCAGATGTGAAGTCTCCAGATGAATTGGGATTAGACGAATATAAAGACGTACCGTTCTTCAACGATATGGAGTCCATGTTAAATGCCGGATTGGATATTGATGTAGTCGTTATCGCCTCGCCGAACGGACTTCATGCCGAGCAGGCGATCCAAGCACTTGAAGCGCGTAAACACGTGGTCATTGAAAAGCCCGTCGCCCTTTCCAAAGCAGATGCGGAGCGCGTTATTTATAAAGCCTTGAATGTATCGCGTCATGTATTTGGAGTAATGCAAAACCGCTATTCTCCGCCAAGCGTATGGATTAAAGAAATGCTCGATGAGCAGCGTTTAGGCGATATTTATATGGTTCAGGTAAACTGCTACTGGAACCGTGATGATCGCTATTATAAAAGCGGTAGTTGGCATGGACATTCTGAACTCGATGGAGGAACCCTCTTTACTCAATTTTCGCATTTCGTCGATATTATGTATTGGCTGTTTGGAGATATCTCGGATATACAGGCGCAATTCGCTGATTTTAACCACCACGATTTAACCGACTTTGAAGATTCAGGAATGGTTCAATTCAAATTCGTGAATGGCGGAATGGGTTGTATCAATTACAGCACCTCCGTTTGGAATACAAACTTGGAAAGTTCGTTGACCATTATCGGCGAAAAGGGGAGTGTGAAAATTGGCGGGCAATACATGAATGAGGTGGAAGTCTGCAATGTCAAGGACTACGAAATGCCCGAGTTACCCGCTTCTAATCCGGCCAACGATTACGGGGCTTATAAAGGTTCCGCTGCGAACCACGTTTATATAACAGAAAACGTAGTCGATACTTTGAAAGGACGAACGAGTATCACCACGAATGCCTTGGAGGGACTCAAAGTGGTTGATATCATCGAACGTATCTACAGCAAGCTCGATTTGCCAAACCTGAAAGCTTAAGATCAGTCAATAAAGTGCTGAAACCACTTTTCTAAGAAGAGTAATTTATACGTCTTCTTAGGAAAGAATGAGTCGTTTCTTTTTCTCAGTTTCTCCACTTTATTTGGATCTATAAACCCGCGTTGATAAAGGGAATTAAGTAACTCTTGAGCTTCTTCCTTGAGGTCGTTTTCGAGCCAATACCCCATTGGAAAGCTAAATCCTAGTTTGTGGATACTCAGGGCCTCGGGGCTAACCCATTTTTTAGCAGCTTCTTTCAAAACGATTTTCCGATTCATTCCTTGAACTTTCAAATCGGCCGGAATGCGCATGGCTAAATCAACGAAATCATTATCCATAAACGGATGAAGACCAAATAGACCGTGGTCTTTCATCGATTGATTCATCCGATACATCTGTTCGTGCGGCGTGTTTTCTGTCATTAAATGCAGCATAACATCTACATCGTCACAGGCCTTCGTTGCTTCCGGATAAAGAGCGCGTATATGCTCGTAGGTATTGTATTTGGCCTTCGGCCAGATTTCCCTCTTCTCTTTTTCTTTCATCACCACGAAGTTGTGCGTGTAGAAATCGATCATTTCCCGCGCTTCAAACATTTCCGAAAAAGTATCTACTTTTTTATGAATGCCCCGAGGTAAATGCGCCCATAAAGAAGCGCCCCATAAATAACTTCGCCACATACGGATATACCGAAAGAATCCGAATCCACCAAAGAGCTCGTCTGCACCCATTCCGGTCAAAACATTCGTAAAGCCGGCTTCTTGAGCCACCTTGCCGGCAAAATAATAGGTGTTGAAAGTGCTTCCGGGCTGTTCAAAGTTATCGATGACTTCGGACCAATGATTTAAAACGTACTCGGGTTCTTTATAAATAGCTTCGTGCGGAACACCGTGCATATTGGCGTTGATGGCGGCTACTTCACTCTCGTCCGCGGCGGAAAATTGATCTCCGGCTAAGGCGAGTGTGACTGCTTTAATGTCGGCGTTGTGTTTCTTTCCCAAAGCAGTATAAAAAGTACTGTCTAAACCACCGCTGAGAAGTGACCCTGCCCCGTATACGTTCTGTACTTGGCGCCTCACGGCGCGATCGAGTGTCGACTCGATTAATGCGGCGTATTCGGTCATGGAAAGTGACCCGTCTTTCTGACAGTAAGGGAGTTGATGATATCGATCAATCCCTTTGATGCCGTCGTTCCAATAGAGGTTGTGTGCTTTGGGCAGGGCTTTTATACCCGAAAATGATGTATTGGGTTGCGGTGTACACGGAAAACTGAGTCCATGCCAAAGCGATTCATAATGCGGCTCCGCAGTGATCGATTTATGCGCTAATAGACTTCTGATATTAGTGCCGAAAAAGAGCGAGTTTTTATGCTCTGAATAAAAAAGGGTTTCCTGCCCAAATCGGTCGTGACTTAAAATAAAACGATTCTTATTTGGGTCGTGAATGATTCCTGAGAACTTGCCATTTAATTCGTCGGCAAAAGAATTCTCTTTACTTATGTATTGTTTTAAAAAATAGTCTGATTCTGTTTCTGGAAGCCCTTCATCTGTAAATAATCGACCATAGAGGAAGGCTGATGTTTTGTTATCGTGCTCCGCAACCCCTTTATCTCCAGGAAGATGCTCCGGGAAATAGCGGAAATGACGATAACTTACCATACCAATGATGGGCTCCGATGCGGATTCAAAAAGCTGATTCCATTTATCGAGTGTGGGTTCCTGAAGTTCTGCAGTTAATTGACCCGTCCATTGTCCTTGAATTCCTTTGTTCGAATAAAGCACTAAACCGTCGTCGTAGCTATCGGCCCGACTTAGGGCCTTGGACATAGCGTACAGCTCAGGGAGCTGCTCTTTAGAGAGGGGCGATGAAGAAAGAATTCCACAGATTCCGGCCATGTCTCAAACTTCGGGAATTTAATCCCAAAAACGAATGGTATCGTGAAGATCCTGACGTTGCTTACCGATAAAAGAGGTTCCACGGCTATTGCGAACAATCAACTTCGGAAATGGTCGAGAGCAGTGGTGGCTCCAGAGGCTATAGGTATTGGCTCCCGTATCGGCAATTACTAGCCAATCTCCTGCCTCTGCGGCAGGAAGAGAAACACCTTTTGCGAAGAAATCGCCTCCAAAGCATAAGGGTCCGCCCAAGTCACACAATTTATTTGATCCCGATTTTAAATTTCCGGAGGCGTCGAAAAGAAAAAATTGGTGCGGCCATAGGTCTCGGTTATAACTCTCGCGGACAAAATGGTCTGCTCCCAAGTGGGTGATCAATACATCGCGGTCATCGGATTGCTTTACGGCAGCAATCTGAGTTGCGGAGAACCCCGCGTGAGCGTGGTAGTAGCGGCCGAATTCCGTAAATACTTCTAAGTCTGTACTCCAAAGTTCTGGACAGCTTTCCTTTAACATCTGGCCGTAGGCCGAAATAGTATGAGTGCTTTCTGCTCCATAATCAACCGGAAACCCACCGCCTATATCGATCCAATAAATGCGATCACCGAGTTCCCCGTTTAGCCGTTTGTATAAATCAAGAACTGCTCGAATACCCGAAACCATGTTCGCGTAATCGGATGATTGAGAGCTCGTATGCACATGTAAGCCACTTAATTGAGGATACTCGGTAAAGGCTTTTTTGATGCCCTTCCAATCGTGGATTGGGATTCCGAATTTTGAGTGTTTACCTGCTACACTCATGCTCGCGTCTGCAGTAGAGCCTACTAATGGGTTTATTCGCAGTCCAATTCGAGCGCTTGATTTGCTTGGCAAAAGGGGGAGCTCTTCGTAGGAATTAATATTGAGCGTAGCGCGTGGATTGGCGCAAACGATTTCTATTTCCTTTTGCGTTTTCGCTGGCGAATCGTACACTAAATGGCTAAAGCCCGGAATGCGGTCGGCTTGCAAGAATTCGCCGTAACTAGCAGCCTCAGCTTGGAGTCCGGCCGTTGCTGCAAATTGCAATACCCGAGTAATCGGGTTTGATTTTATAGCAACGCAATGATGCGTGTCTTTTGGAAATGCTTTTACAACGGAACTTACTCTGTTTTCAAGTATAGAGGCGTCGTAAAATAGTAAGCTGGTATCTTCTGCGGAAACGAAGTTGTTGAGTGCCTCTTTTAGTTGCAGCTCATAATCCTTTGTTTCTAGACGATTCAATAGCGTCTTTCTTTGATGAGTCGTTCAATGGTTTCAACTAAACGAGTATCGTTGGTTAAATCCATATCATTATCAAGTAGTTTCCGAACGTTATGAGATCCAATAGCGAAACGAATGAAACTGTTGTCACCGTATGCCACGGGTTGTCCAATAATAAGTTTGCGGAACTTCGGGAGTAGCGGCGGAGGTTCGTTTACTATGGCTTTGTGCAGCGTTTGAAGCTGTTCATGACTCAAATACGCTCCGTTAACCTTTACTCGGAAACTGATTATAGAGCTATTCGTCTTCTCTTGATCGAGCATCAGATCGAAATAAGGAGAATCGAGCAGTAATTCGGTCATGTGCTGGTTCCATCGACTGATGGTTACATTCACTACGCTTTCTTTGTAATTGGAAAGTAGTTTCATTTCCGTGACCGCGCATTCCCAACGGAGTAAAAGTCCGTAATTTTTATAGTCGATAAACTTTTCACGCAATTCTCCTAGTTCGGTAGGGAAGTCATACTTCGTATATACTTTATCAAACCCCCACGTTTCGGGTTTTGAATGAGCCAAGGCGGTATTTATTTTTTCCGGTACTAAGAGGGCGCCGCAAAAAGGAGGCGATTGATAGAACTTGGAGCCAGTTACCATTACGAGGCAATTTAGCTTGAGGAGTTTTTGAAGCAGGTCACGAGAAGTGCGCAATTGACAGAGGTCTACCACCCATAATACGTCTTCTTGGCATTCTTCAATTATGCTGATATTGTCTTCGATACCTGATTTCGAGCCAATCACTAAATTCCCGATAATACTGTAGTCGTCTTTGTATTTGCGAATCGTTGACTTAATGCTTTCGTGATGATCGAGAATAACTCCCGCTTCATCTCGAGCATTAAAGCTTTTATATTCAACAGAAATGTCGGGGTTAACCGATTCTCCCTTCACGACGTTCGGGAGGATTTGATTCTTTTCAGAAAAGAAATGCCCTTGATTTGCCATGGCCGATCCCGACCCTAATTCTTCCGGACAAGTTACCAAGCTCATGATGGGCTTGTTCGGATTTATGAGTTTCGAAAAAAGAATGGGGTAGTAACATAAATCACTTCCAGAAGGAGCGAAAAATACGTTGTAGTTGAAGTCAACGTTATTAAGCAGTCGCTTTAAGCTTTTGACTTGTTCTTTTCGAACTTCTTCAAAGGAAATTGTTTCATCTTTGAAGCCGTTGAAAAGGTACGATACTCGTTCTTTTGCCTCATCGGTTAATACAGAGCAGGTACAAGTACCTCGATTAAAAACTCCTTGGTTATCGCAAGGGTTGATATGATATTTGTTTAATCCGTCGTGAATGAGTTCAATACGCTCATCGCCTCCGCTTGTAATGGTGTTTTCAAGACTGATGAGATTGGCTTTTGGCTCGGTTCTATTCATTATGCTGCGCAAAGTGCGCACAAAAGTACTCAATGCTGCGTCCAGAACAAAATTTGTACATTTTGCGCCATGATTGAAAATGATCTACCCTTATTTACTCGAAACGACTGGCTGACTGCGGCATTAGGCGAAAAGTGCCGCGAGGTAACGTTCAATTGGGAAGGTCAACCGTGCACTTTTTCATTTCAATATCATCGATCAAAAGGTCGTCTTTGGGCGCAAACACCTGATTTTGTTCCTTTTACTTCCATTAGTGGATTGGAAAAGACGGCTACGTTAGAGCTCGGACTCGATTTTATCGAGGAATTTAGAGATGCCTTACCAAAACACGCGGTTTTTCATTTTCGCTTTCCATTGGGCTGGACGTTCGAAGCGCAGGTCCACGAGCGGTATACGGTTCGCGAGCGACTCACGCACTGCCTCGCGGCAGGATCTGATCTTAATACTTCGATGAAGTCAACTCTAAAGCGGAATTTGAAAAAGGCGGAGAAAGCATTTGAAGTGGGGAATTCCATTTCATTTGAAGCATTATGGATGCTCGTAGAGGAGGTTTTTAAGAGGCAGAATATGAAGCCGCATTATGGAAAATCCCGTATGCAAAGAACATTTAATAGTGCGAGGGAATTGGGTGGACAGCGTATTTACACGGCCTTAAAAGACGGTGAAGTTGTAGCGGTTCTTTGGGTTTTATTTGACCAAAATTTCAGCTATAACTTTATGAGCGGCGCAAAAGAGGAGGTTCGATCGTTTCAGCCCAATACGCTGTTGTTGCACAGAGCAATTAGTGAGGCTTTCCAAAACCAACAATCTTTCGATTTCTTTGGCAGTTCCATTCCTTCCATTCAACGCTACGTTCGTTCATGGGGAGCGGAACCGGTTAGCTACTTTGCCGTTGAAGCCAAACCTAAACTGTTTTTTATTTAAAGCTTGTCTTTCGGAACTCGGGTCCAAACAGTGGTGCGACCGAGAAGAGAAAAGCCCATATACCCTCGCATCTTAATCGTATTTACATCGGGCATAGTAGCCATTGAGCTATACGTGTTTCCAGATTGAGGGTCGTAGATTTCACCGTCATCCCATTCTTCTCCGTCCCAGGTGAGTTCTTTCAGGAGTTCGAGACCTACAATGGGGGTGGCGCGTTTTTTCGGGTCGGGATTCTCGTCATCGACTTTTATGGTTTTACCATCTTCTTCATAGGGCTCTTTAAGCCAAATTACGCTTCCGTAGTATTTGCCATCGCTTTTCTTGATGATTTCAATTCTTGATTTCTCGTCTTCTGTATGCCAGATTCCTAGGAGATCATCTCCTTTTTGAGCGAAAGTATTCATCGCGCCGAAGGCGCAAAAGATAATTAAGAGTAGATTTTTCATTCTATTTATTCTGATTGACGTGAGACTTTTACATGCTTTAACTCAATTTCAGCACTGGATGTTTTACGAGCATGTGCAATACTTGCATTTAATTCAAAGCCGATAAGTAATACTATGGAGTTCACATAGATCCATAAAAGAATAATAATGAGCGTTCCGATGGAACCATAAATTTGATTGTAGCTCGCGATATTGGCTACATAGGCTGCAAAACCATAGGATGTCGCCCACAATAAGAGCGTCGATAAAAGAGCGCCTGGAGAGAAAAAACGATACTCTTTGCGGTTGGCGGGGCCGTAGTAATAAAGCAAGGTGATGCTAAAGAATATTAGAGAAAGGAGTACGATGATTTGAGCAAAACCGAGCATTTGACCTTCAAATCGAGACACTACGTCCAGCACTTCAAGGCGTTTCACCATTACTTCGCTGAAAATGATGAGTGAAACGGATATGATGAATAAAATACTCAATACAATGGTCAGCAGCATGGAGGCGAAAAGCTGACTGAAGAAATTGCGAATGGCAATACTGTGGAAAGTCGCGTTGAAGCTGGTCAGGATCGAGTTTACCCCATTGTTTGCGAAGAACAGGGCAAGTACAAAACCTAAGGACGCTAAGCCCCCTCGTTTAATTTCGATGATATCAGTAAGCGTTTTGTCAATGGCAACCCATGTTTTCGGCGGAACAATGCTTTCCAATAATTGAATAAGTTCCGCTTGAAAATTATCAATGGGGATATAGGCGATAATGGTTAACAAGAAAATGGTAAAAGGGAAAATAGCGAGGAAGAAGCTGAACGAAATGCTTGCAGCCCGCGTCGTTAAATACCCTTCGATAAGTCCAGTAGCGAAGAATTTTAATACTTGATACAAATCAACGCCTCCAAATCCTGGCAAATATATTTGTCTGAATATTCGGCGCAAGGCCATAAGTGGAGAAGAATGCCAAATTTTATCGAGCCAACGGTCAATCATTTAAATAGCCTTTAAGCTCATGTCGAGATTGTAAATAGAGTGGGTTAGGGCACCCACACTGATAAAGTCTACACCGCATTCAGCATGCTGGCGAATGGTGTTTTCATTAATTCCTCCAGAGGCTTCTGTTTCGTATTTCCCATCGATTATTTCGACGGCAGTTCGCGTATCGTCAAAGGTGAAATTGTCAAGCATTATACGATGGATTCCACCTACGGCTATTATTTCTTCCACTTCGGTCAGGTTTCGGGCTTCTACCTCTATTTTGAGGTCTTTTCCGATTTCCCTTAAGTAGTGTTTCGTTTTTGAAATGGCCTCGGCGATTCCGCCTGCAAAATCGATGTGGTTATCTTTCAACATGACCATGTCATAGAGTCCAAACCGGTGATTTTGACCTCCACCTACAGAAACGGCGTATTTTTCCAGTAATCGAATTCCCGGTGTTGTTTTGCGTGTGTCCAAAACTTTAGTTGGGAGTCCTTTAAGCAAACTCTGAAAGTAATGGGTTTTAGTGGCGATAGCGCTCATTCTTTGTAGACAGTTCAATGCCAGGCGCTCTCCGGTTAGCAGCGCGCGCGAGGGGCCTTCTATTATAAAGGCAATATGATTTGGCTTTATGGGATCGCCATCCTTCAAAAGGTATTGAACGGAGCACATTGGATTTACTTTGTGGAAAATCCATTCCACGAGGGGTAGTCCCGCTATTATTCCCGGCGCTTTTACGAGTAAATGAGCGCGTCCGGCCGCAGAGGCCGGAATACAGGCTAAAGAACTGTGGTCCCCGTCGCCAATATCCTCAGCGAGGGCCGATTCAATAAAATGTACCAATTCGTCGCGATGATCTGAAAGCGCTATCATTTGTGCTACCTTTAACCGCAAAGTACGGAAGAATTGTCGAATGAAATTAGTCTTAATTCAAGTTGGTAAAACAGACGCATCTTATCTGCAGGCGGGAATTGCTGAATACGAAAAAAGGCTGCCCCGATATGGGCCGTTTGAGCTCATAACCATTCCGGACGTAAAAAAGATCAAAGACGATCAAGATCAAAAGAAAAAAGAAGGAGCGGCGATTTTAACAAAAATTCAAGGTGGAGATTTCGTTGTGCTTCTCGACGAAAAGGGAAAGCACCTTAATTCGAGGCAATTGAGCGATTTTCTTCAAAAAAAAATGAACGAAAGCCTCAAGCGTTTGGTTTTTGTGATTGGCGGTCCCTTCGGGTTTAGTGAAGATGTTTATCGAGCCGGACACATGAAATTGAGTTTAAGCGCGCTTACTTTTTCCCATCAAATGGTGCGCCTGTTTTTTATGGAGCAATTGTATCGCGCTCAAACCATTTTGCGAAACGAACCTTACCACCATGATTAAAAGACTTTTTGGTAAAAAAGAGCGAATGCCGAAAGCGGCGTTGAAGCCTCCTGGAATAAACAAGCCTATGGAACTTGTATTTGCCACCAACAATGAAAACAAGCTGAAAGAGGTTCAGGCAATGGTACCCGATCATATAAAGTTGATCAGTTTAAAAGACATTGGTTGTACGGAAGATATTCCAGAGACACAGCCGACCATTGAAGGAAATGCGATGCAAAAGGCACAGTACATTTATGATCGTTTTCAGCGCGATGTTTTTGCCGATGATACGGGTTTAGAAGTTCACGCCCTCGATGGCCAGCCCGGCGTCCTAAGCGCAAGGTACGCCGGCCCGGCGCGCGATGCGAAAGAAAACATGTTCAAGGTTCTTTATGAGCTCGAAAAAGAGTCGGATCGAACCGCTCGTTTCAAAACCGTGATTGCATTAATTGTCGGTGGAGAAGAAAAGTCCTTTGAAGGAATTGTGAACGGAACAATTACGGAAAAACCCGTTGGGGAAGAAGGCTTTGGCTACGACCCCATTTTTCAGTCGGTCGGAAGCGAAAAAACCTTCGCCCAACTCTCTTCCGATGAAAAGAATTCGATCAGTCACCGAGCGCGAGCTACAGAAAAACTAGTTCAATTTCTCAACAAGAACTTTTAGTTCTTGATTACTCTTCGAGTACCTTTTTCGGTTTTTACAATATAAATACCCGTCGGATAAGGGCTTAAATCAAGCCGACTCCTATCCGTTTCCCACCGCTCGATCAAACGACCGTTCATATCGTAGACTACTCCGGTTCGACTCACCTCTGAGAAGTTGATGACACCATTGCTGGGATTTGGGAATATCTTCCAATCGTTGAGGTCGTTTTCGGTTAAACCAATTCCCGGTTGAGTAAGATTTAAATCCCACAGACCGCGTGCATGGGTTCCAAATCGGGCGACTCCAAGAGCGGGTAAATATTCTACACTCCAATAATTGACATCCGGAGCGCCCATCAAGGATAAGTCGTACCATTGATCTTCGCTGGTTACATAAACAAAGGCACCCACTTCAGTAGCGGCGAAAAGCAAAGAATCGTTTTCATCACTTGCCAGTTCATGCACTAAGGTAGGAGGTAAGCCATTAGTGATGTCTGAAAAAGATGTGCCGTGGTTTGTTGTTTTGTACACCGGCGGATTGCTGTATCCACTTCCACCAATATATACGGTACCCAAATCGGTTAAAGAAGGAGTTAGGGCCATTCCGTAAAAATAATGAGTCCCCGGAGCATTAGAAATGTTGGTTCTTGTCCAGTTTATGCCACTATCAGATGAGTGGTAGAAACGACCTGCATCCGTAAGTACATACCAATGTGATGGGTCGATCGGGCTGGAGGCCATCGCGGTTATATTTCCGCCGTTATTTGCGCCAAAGTCCTTAGGCATTTGAGTGGCCGTTATGACTCCATTCATCTCTAATTTCGTCATGTACGAGGCACTTCCGCCATTCGGGTTTTTCGTGGCGATATAGGCGGTGTAACTCGATGATGGATCGGCCATTAACGGTGGTATCCAGAAGTGGTTCGCTCCGTTAAAATCCCAAGTCTCCATTTGTGCAAATCCAAAGGGTGCATCTTCCCAGAAGGCTGTAAAACCCGGGTAGTTCATCCAGATGTTATACCCTTCGTCTGAGCTGACAATCCATCCGTAGTCTCCGGATATTTCTTGGTTCCATTCAAGAATTCCGCCATTGTCGGTGGTTACTTTTTGATAACCCTGATCCTGTGTACCCACGTAAATAACATTTGGGTCGAGACGATAGGTGTAGTGATCGTAAATTCTAGAAATATTCAGTCCGGAGAGGCCTAAATTAGAAACGGTGATTGCCTCGTTGTCGGATCTGTAGAAGGAAGCATCTGTTGAAATAAGAGTTACTTCGTTTCCATTGTCATCGAGAAACGATTGAATAGCGGGTATGTCAGCGTGTAGTTTAGTCGCTTCGAGTCCGTAATAGTCGTACCAATTATTCACTTTAAACCAATTCTGTCCTCGGTTGAATGATCGAAAGCACTCAACGCTTCCAAAATAGAGTGTCTGATCATCAATAACAGAGGCCTCGAAGCTTGTCCTGCGAAACGGATTTTCATTTTGCATTCCTTGAAAAGCCCAGGTTGCTCCTGAGTCAATAGACCTATGAATTTCGCCACTAGTATATGCGTACAAAGTATGTGCTCCGGATGAGCTCACATGCCCTGTAATAAGTGAGTTTCCTCCAACACCACCAACGGTTCCTTTGAATATTCGGGTGCTGTCGCTTTTTAATTCAAATATTGAATCGGCCAAATACATATAGGCGGCGTTTGCGTATCGATGCGCCCATAAATCGACTTGAAGTGCATTACCGTAGCGACTCTCTGGGAAGGTTGCTCGGGATACGAAATTCGCTCCGTGGTCTGTGCTCATGTAAAGAGTGTGATGCACCGGGGCCGCCCACTCGGTTGCCAAAAGATAAAGGGTATGGGACGAGTCGTTCAACATGACTACATCTCTAATAAATCTTCTCTGTGGGTTTGGATCCATGCCTTGCGCCGTATCCCATGTTACGCCGAAATCGTCACTGTAGTAAAAGTGCCATCCATCTGTGCCGGAAAGCAATCTTTGTCCGCCATTGTGTTCAACTAAACGAATGAAAAGGCCTCCTTCCATTCGGAATTGTTCATTCACGGGTTGCCAGTCGGAACCATCTTCGGGACCGGAGAACAGGATTCCTCCCGCGGTCTGAACGTACATCAAGTCATTGATCGTGTCCCATTCTACGTTCATGACGCGACCGCTATTGAAATTGCATCCGCGTTCGTTAAAGGTTCCGATTACTTTTCCTCCCGCTAGGGAGTCCGAGGTGGACCGCATTTTAGCTAATTTCTTTTGACGAGCGAATCGATAATCGTGCTCAATTTGGTCGACATTGACTCCCGGAGCAGCTTTTTTCATTCCATCGAGCCACGCTTGTTTCTCTTGATGGCGTTCTTCTTCGGAGCCCTCTTCCTTATCAACAATGATGGTTCCTTTTGGCTTAGGTAGTTCATTCATTTGAGGAGTGTAGGCGACCCACATGCCGAACACTCCCAAAATAGCCACAAGGGCAAACACTATTCTCTTCATTATTTTCTTCTTTCTATTGCCGCCTTCAATTCATTTCCGAAGTAAGTACGTAAGTCGAGCCCGAATTGTTGAACCTGTTGCGGAATTATACTGGCTTCGCTCAAGCCGGGTACGGTATTGACTTCAATCAAATGTGCTTTGCCGTGATGCAGGATATAATCCATGCGGCACGTACCTTTTAAACGGAGGAGTTTATAAATACGTTGGCTTAAGTTTTGTACTTCTTTTTGTGCCTCCGGCACGATGTCTGCCGGTGTGATTTCCCTGGACGCACCTTCGTATTTCGCTTGGTAGTCGAAGAATTCGTTATCCGAAATTATTTCTGTTACAGGCAAGGCCGTGATCTTCCCGTCATTTTTGAAAACACCGCAAGTAACCTCGCGACCTACTAATTCTTCTTCTACAACAACGAGGTCGTCATATTCAAACGCATTTATAATGGCAGGGGTAATGTCTTCGATGGATTTTGCTTTACTTATTCCGTAGCTGGAACCCGCTTTGCTGGGTTTTATAAAAAGTGGTAAACCCAGTTCTTCAATGAGGTCTATTGGTTTTGCATCTGATATTTGTTCGAGGAGAATTGACCGTGCCACGGGGATGTTGTGTTGTCGGAGTAATTGGTTGCAAACACCTTTTTCAAACGTTATGGCGGCACCAAAGGCCCCACATGTATTGTACGGTAGGCCAATTAAGTCGAAATACGATTGAAGCTTTCCGTCTTCACCGGGAGTTCCGTGAACGGCGATAAAAGCAGCATCAAAGAAAATCGGACCGTTAGGTCCCGAAAACGAAAAATTAGAACGATCTATTTCTGCGATGCGTTTAGATCCATCGACTAAATACCACCCCGACTCATCCAAATCAATAAAGTACTTATCGAATTCATTTGGGTCGAGGTGTTTAAACACGACTCCACCGCTCCTTAGAGATATTTCGCGTTCGCTTGAGTATCCTCCTGCGACGACCGCAATCTTGGGTTTTTCGCTCATAGCCCCAAAGGTAATGCAGAAATTGAAACGATCAGCGGAATCAAAAATCCTATCTTTGTGCCGTTCTATTATGATGCAGCAGATATTTACATTTATAAAGAGCAAGACCTTCTTGCGCCATCTCCTTTTTTACGTCTTGTTGGTCGTGATTGGATTCTTCGTGCTAACCGCTTGGCTGAGCCGATATACGAAGCATGGGGAAACCGTTTTAGTTCCAGAGCTTACAAGTTTTACGTTAGAAGAAGTCGATGAGCAAATTACCCCGTTAGAACTAGAATTTGCCGTGATTGACTCTGCCGAGTTCAACCCAGACTACCCTCGTGGGGCGGTCGTGGGTCAAATTCCAAGCCCGGGACATGCCGTTAAAAAAGGAAGGACCGTTTTTCTTACGGTGAATCCGCGTAATGTTCAGAAAGTCAGTTTGCCCAATTTAATCGACCGTTCTAAAAGACAGGCAATTTCATACATAGAAACCTACGGATTTAGATTGGGCGAATTAGAATTTGTGCCAGATATGGCGCGCGATGTCGTGGTTGGCGTGAAGTACGACGGTGAAGAGGTGATGCCTGGGGCTATGCTGCCTAAGAGGGCGGTTATTGATTTAATCCTCGGTGATGGATTAAGCGATCAAAAAATATCGGTTCCTTGGATTCCCGGTTTGCAGCTTGAAGATGCCAAGAAAAGACTCAAAGAACTTTCCTTAAATGTTGGTTCATTGCGCTACGACGAAACAGTAGAAGACACGGCATCAGCGCGTGTTTATCGTCAGTATCCCGAACCCAATTTACGTCCAGTGATTCGACTCGGAATGTCCGTTGACTTGTGGTTCACCTCGGATAGTACGAAAATACCTACGGATACGTTATATACTCCTGATACGAACCCATTGCTTGAATCTGATTCGATTTCTAATGACGCTTTCTAAACGATTAATCCTACTTTTTATCGGTTGTTTTGGTTCGGCCATGGGACAAGAATTGCTCGCTCCTTTGACTTCAAATCCGATTATTCAAGATCATATTGAGAAGTATGGACCCATGCAAAAGTCGCTTGTCTCGGATACATTGAATCTTCCCTTTTACGATGATTTCAGTGACGACGTTTTGTTTCCCCGCGAAGACCGATGGGAAGATTCATATACCTATGTAAATCTCGATATGGCAATTGCACCGCCCTCTTATGGGGTCGTTACATTTGACGGGTTAAATGAATTCGGATTGGCTTACAATATTGTAAACGCATCGAGCTATGGAGTGGCAGATTATTTAACGTCAAAACCGATTGATTTAAATTATTTTCCATCAGATAGCGTGTATCTCAGTTTCTACTATCAAGCACAAGGAATTGGAAACGAGCCGGAATCGGAAGATTCTTTAGTGCTCGAATTTCGCGGACCGGACACGCTGGGTTGGCGACATGTTTGGTCTACGCGCGGAGAAGAATACGACGATTTCAAATCGGTGTACATTCCAATTACAGACACCTCCTTGTTAAAACGAGGATTCCAATTTCGATTCAAAAATTACGCGACCTTGTCGGGCAACCTAGACCATTGGCACGTAGATTATATCATCTTGAATGAAGGAAGGTCGAGAAACGATTCGGCCATAGATGATATTTGCATTTCTGAACGCCCCGGTCCCATTTTAGCTGATTATTACACAGTTCCATGGACCCATTTTTCTAGTTTGACAGATCCGTATAAAGCGGCGAATAGAGTGTACTTTCAAAATAGAGCAGGAGGGGTCCGTAATGTGAATTTTGGATACCGACTCTATCAAGATGGTCAGAATATTTTCAATTCGAATGTTCTTTTTAAAAATTCAAACCCATTTACCTTCGATTCGGTCAACTACGTTTTTCAAAGTAATTTGGAGAATATCACGACGAATAGTAATGATAGTTCAGACGTTGAGATTAAGTATTTTATTCAGTCGGTTCCAGATGTTCGACCGGAAAACGATACACTTACCTTCAAACAGTCTTTTCACAACTACTACGCTTATGATGATGGTTCGGCGGAACGCGGGTACGCTTTAAATGATTTAAGCGCGAAAATGGCGTATTACATCAATCCTTTAAAAGACGATATTCTTAGAGGGGTTGAACTATATTTTCCACCTACTTTAATCGACGCTACGAATAATCGCTTCAAAATTGGAATATGGACAGTAGGGCAAGACGGATCGCCGAGTTTGGCGCTGTATAAATCGGACAGTATTTATCAGCCCCGATTTACTCCGATGAACTATTACGCGCGTTACTTGCTCGATTCGGCGTTGGTTATTGATCAGCCCGTGTTTATCGGAATTGAGCAGCAATTCAGTAACGAAATGTACGTAGGTTATGATCGAAATTTTGACAATAGCGATAAACTATATTATTTCGTGAGCGGCTTGTGGTTACCTTCAGAAATTGAGGGATCATTGATGTTACGCCCTATGTTTGGCGCGGAGGTTACAAGTGATTTGCGTGTTGACGAAGACGAGCTCGCTGAATTCACAGTTTATCCCAACCCTGCTGTCGAGGAGATTCGATGGAGTGGCGATGATCAAAGTGCTTATTTCATTTTGGATATGCAGGGTCGAACAGTCCTGTCGGGCCGAGGAACGAAGGCCGATATTGGCTTCCTTTCGGAAGGAATGTACGTGCTTACCAAAGAGGAGCGCGGTCGGGTAATTCGCTCCCGATTTATAAAACTGAACTAGAGATGGCTGAAGAGGAATTCGAAGAGAACGAAGAGCTTTTTGAACATCATAGAATCGTTGCAGATAAAGGACAAAAACCCTTACGGGTCGATAAATTTCTGAGCAATTTTTTAGAAAATGTAAGTCGATCTCGAGTTCAAACAGCGGCCGAATCGGGTAATATTCACGTGAACGGTGCCGTCGTTAAATCGAACTACAAGGTTAAACCCGGTGATGTCGTTCAAGTGGTCATGAGCTACCCTCCGAGAGAAATTGAATTGATCCCCGAAAACATTCCCCTTGATATTGTTTATGAAGATGACGATGTTGTGGTGGTCAATAAACCGGCCGGACTCGTGGTACATCCGGGTTATGGGAATTATTCCGGCACCTTAGTCAACGCTTTAATTTACCATTTTCAAAATCTGCCCGTAGGGCAACAAACCGATCGGCCTGGTTTGGTGCATCGAATAGATAAACTCACAACCGGATTAATGGTGGTTGCGAAAAATGAGCCGGCTATGGCACATCTGAGTAAGCAGTTTTTTGATCGTACCATCGAGCGGAGATACTTGGCTCTAGTATGGGGCGATTTTGAGGAAGATTCGGGAACAATTACCGGGAACATTGGTCGCAGTCACAAGAACAGAAAAGTTCAAGATGTATTTCCCGAAGGTGATCAAGGCAAGCATGCCGTTACGCATTGGGAAGTAGTAGAGCGATTGGGCTATGTGACGCTCATTCAGTGTAAACTCGAAACGGGTAGAACACACCAAATACGGGTTCATTTGGCTCATATTGGGCATCCGCTCTTTGGTGATTTCGAGTATGGTGGGGATAAAATTCTCAAGGGAACCACGTTTACGAAGTACAAGCAATTCGTCAATAATTGCTTCAAAATTCTACCGCGACAAGCGCTACATGCGCGCTCACTAGGATTTACGCATCCAAAAACCGGAGAGTGGATTTATCTCGAAAGTGATTTAGCGGAAGATATGGTGGCCGTCATTGACAAATGGAGGAATTACTCCGTTCACGTAACCGATCAATAAGAATTCGGTTAGTTCGAGAGCGCTTTGTCTCGGATATCTTCAACGGAATAATCCAGATAATCTTTAATGTGATTGTAAACGGTATCGCGCTCAATAGGGTGTCGACCTGCATCTTTGATTAAAGAAACTAACTCGTCTGTGGTCATCGCCGGGTTTTGTTCTTCGGCTCCGGCCATAGAATAGATCTTCGTGCTATCGTCAATAGTGCCGTCGATGTCGTTCACGCCAAAACCGAGACTTAATTGAGCCGTTTTTCTGCCAATCATAGGCCAATAGGCTTTCACGTGAGGGAAGTTGTCGAGGAAAATACGGCCAATGGCATACGTTTTTAAGTCCTCCACCATAGCTGTTTCGGGAACATCGCTCATTTGATTGTCCCCATTGCGGAACTTCAAAGGAATAAAGGTGTTGAATCCGCCCGTTTTATCTTGTAAATCGCGTAAACGATTCATGTGGTCTACACGGTGACGATACTCTTCAATATGTCCGTAAAGCATAGTAGCATTCGAAGGCATTCCAAGGTTGTGTGCTGCTTCGTGAATTTCGAGCCATTGAGCTGAAGAACATTTGTCAGCACAAATTACAGCGCGCACATCTTCATCAAAAATCTCGGCGCCTCCACCGGGTAGGCTGTCTTGACCGTGGTCCTTTAATATTTTGAGTCCTTCCGAATAACTCACTCTTGCCTTGCGGCACATATATTCGAGCTCAACGGCGGTAAATGCCTTGACGTGAAGTTCGGGTCTAATTTCTTTGATTTTCTTAATCAATGAAGCGAAGTAGTGAAGACCCATTTTTGGGTGAACGCCACCAACAATATGCACTTCCGTAATGGGTTGTTCATCGTAGGAGCGCACTTTTTCAAGAATCTCTTCCTCGGTCATTTCCCAACCCTCATCTTTTTCCTTTAAAAGACGTGAATAGGCGCAAAATTTACAGTCGAATACACATATGTTCGTTGGCTCAACGTGGAAATTACGGTTGAAATAGGTGTAGTTTCCGTGCTTCTTCTCACGAATGTAATTGGCTAATGTAGCGAGGTAGCTCAAGTCGCCTTTTTCGAAAAGAAGAACTCCTTCGTCGAAGGAAATACGCTCTTCAGCCTCCACTTTACGCGCAATGCGCAGTAAATCGGAATCGATATTCGATTGCAATAAGGTCTGGATGGAAGTTGCCTGCTTCATGGTTTTATATATCAATGGAGACAAAGGTACGGTACCCAATCTTTATACCCTAAAACATACTGGACCCACTTTTCGTTTAAACTATGCGTAATATTGTAATATGAAGATCACACGAATTCTTTTTCTTCTGCTTTTAGTGCTCGGGGCCTGTCGGCCCGATGATGATGATAATGGAGGCGATATCGACAACCCCGATTACGTTTTCGATTTACCTTCTTATTTTCCGTCAATTCCTGAACCAGCCGACAATAAGACAACGGTTAAAGGGGTTGAATTGGGCCGATGGTTGTTTTTCGAAAAAAAATTGAGTCGGGACAATACGATCAGTTGTGGTAGTTGTCACTTCCAGGAAAATGGCTTTAGTGATCCCAATCGGTTTAGCGTGGGTGTAGATGGTATCCCCGGAACGCGAAATGCGATGGCCATTATTAACCTCGCTTACCGAACGAATGGGCTTTTTTGGGACGGAAGGGCAACCAGTTTGGAAGAGCAAGCCATTGAACCTATTCCCAACCCCATAGAGATGCACCAAAGCTGGACAGCAGCTTTGAATAAGTTACGCGATGATGAGAAATACCACGGACTATTCCGGAGTGCCTTTGGCGATACCGCAATAACGGTAGATCGTGCAACGAAGGCGATCGCTCAGTTTGAACGAACGGTTATAAGTGGGAACAGCAAATTTGATCAATTCTTGCGTGGAGAGGCCTCTTTAGATCCGGCTGAAATTCGAGGGTTCGATACGTTTGAAAATGAAATTAGCGACTGTTTTCACTGTCATGGCGCTTATGCGACGGCTTTTCAGTTTACAGATAATGTATTTCACAATACGGGACTTGATTCCGTATTTACTGACGAAAAGGGCTTGTATGAAGTGACCGGGAATCCTGAAGATATTGGTAAATTCCACACACCAACGCTTCGGAATATTGAGTTCACGGGTCCTTATATGCACGATGGTCGTTTCCAAACGCTGGAAGAGGTGATTGAGTTTTATAATATGGGCGGCCACCCTTCACCCACTTTAGATCCCTTGATGAAAGCGGCCGGAGTAGGGCGTAATTGGACGCAGCAGCAAAAAGATGATTTGATCGCCTTTTTAAAGACACTTTCTGATCCGGAGTTTTTAAATAATCCGGAATATTCTGACCCACATTAAAATTTTGGCACGACCTTTGGTTTTGTCTTGATAGAATTTAAAAAAGAAACGCCATGAAAAGTATTTTATCCTATTCCCTGCTTGGTGCCTTAATGATTGGCGCCTTATCATTGACCAGCTGTAAAAGCAAAAAACTCGAAGCTCCAAGAGGGGAAGTAGAGATTGCGGTGCCTTGTAGTGGTGACGAATTTTGGTCGAACAAAGACGTGTTCCGTGCAAATGCCGTAGGCGAAAGCAAGGACCAAATGGTATCTAAGAAAAAAGCTCTTAGCAATGCCCGTGCTGATTTAGCGAGCTCCATAACTACGACCATAAAAGGAACCATTGATAACTACGTTAACTCTCGTGAATTTAACAACCAAGAAGATGTTGAGGAACGTTTTGAAGGTTTGACACGAGAAGTGATTAACCAAGAGTTGGCCGGAGTAAAAACAATTTGTGAGAAGATGTTTACTACTGAAGATGGAACTTATAAAACGTACATCGCACTGGGAATGAGTGGTGAAGACCTGCTTGGCGCCTTGAATCAAACGCTAAGTAATGACGAACGTTTGCGTATCGATTACGACTACGAAAAGTTCAAAGAAGAGTTCAATAAAGAGATGGATAAATTGAACAACAATTAATTCAACCCTTGTTAAAAAGTATGAATCCCGCCGTGAGGCGGGATTTTTTTATTTGAAAGAAACTTAATTGAAGAGGGATTAATAAGTCTTCGAAATCGTTAGAATGAAAAACTTGCTCTAAACGCACTTAATTCTTCGGATAACGATTTAGCTGTCCACGGGATGAGTTCTGTGATTCGACATGGAATAGCCAAACTCTGATTTTTCATTTTCATTTGATGATTAATATTAATCATTTCTAAATCAGGATACACTTCTTTAATCGCTTCGGCGATGTCCATTACACTTAGGTTATGCTCCCCCAGATTGTACGTTCCAGTTGGTACAGTATCCTGAACTAACCGTGCTAAGGTTTGCGCGGCTTTATCAATATGAATAAAGGAGCGCATTTGCTCCCCGGATCCGTGAATGGAAATCTTACGGTTAAAATGGGCTTCAAACATAAAACGATTTACGACGGCGTCAATTCGAAAAGCTGGATTAAAACCATAGATGTTGGCAGAACGGATTATGAATGTTTTAAGCCTTTTCCCCATCCTTTTTACTTGCTGCTCCCCATCGTATTTCGAAATACCGTAGAAGGAATTGGGATGCGGTGTGTAGCTTTCGTCGGCGTTTTCAGCGCCGTCACCGTAGACCGAAGCGCTCGATAAATAAACGACTCCCTTGACGTCGGAACGTTCAATCGATTGAACAAGCTGTGCCGTTCCCCAATGATTGATTTGATCGTAAAAGTGAGCTTCACGATCGGCAAAAGGCGTAGTTACCTTCGCGGCCAAATGATACACCCAGTGAATGTCTTTCAGGTATTTCTCGAGTTTTCTTCCGTCGAGTAAATCACCCTGGACAAATTTGATTTTTTCAGTGGGTAATTCGCCAGCGGTAAAGAAATCGTATTTCTTACTTGAGAGGTTGTCGTAGATGACAATTTTATTGATTTCCTCGTTGTTTTCTAGAAGCTGGTGCACGAGACTGTAACCGATGTAACCTGTACCTCCTGTAATAAGTATGTTCATTTGTTCGCTAAATCTGTGTGTAATCCGCACTCCGTTTTCTTCATTCCTGCCCACCTACCTTGTCGATCGGTATCACCGGTCATGTCGAATTTTCTTGTGCAAGGGAGACAGCCAATGCTCAGGAATCCGCGCTCTTCGAGCGGATGAACAGGCAAGTCGAATTCTTTCCGATACGCCCATATCATTTTGCTGTTCCACTCGAGCATAGGGTGAAGTCGGGTCGTATTGTGTTTTCCCGGTTGCTCATAACTGAATTCGGCACGAACGGAGCTTTGATCTTTTCGAACGCCCGATATCCAGACGTCATAGTCGTGGAGTACCGGTTCCATGGGCAGTGTCTTGTTCAGGAAACAGCAATGATCCGGATCGCTACTAAAGAGCAACTGACTGTGTTCATCGCGCTGTTTAACTTTGTCGATAGGTGAAGAAATATTCACGATGTTCAATCCAAAAGCGGTGCTAATTTCATCGCGGAAAGCGAGCGTTTCCGGGAAATGATAGCCAGTGTCGAGAAAGTATATGGGGATATCCGGCTGAATTCTGCTGATCATATGCAACATCGGAAGGCTGTGCGTTTGAAAGCTAGAGCTTGCAAAAACGGTTTTCCCTTCGTCTTGATAGCGACGTAGATGGGCGGCGAATTGCTCGAATTGCGGGGTGATTTCATTCATAGCGTCACAAAGGTACGCAACAAATGAATGGCTTATCTGGTAGGACGAACGCGATCAATCCATTGAGGTAGTACTTCGTAGGTTAACCATTCAGCACCTTCGCGGTAGGCGGCTTTCCCCGCACTTTCGTAATTGAGTTGCACGCCTTTAACTTCGTGGAAAGACGTTTGAAATACTTCCTTTTCGCCGTTGTATACGATCATTTCGCCACGGAGAAAGGCCGTCGCCATATTTCGCGATGTACCGCTGGAGTCGGAGTCTGTAGTGATTATGAATCGGTAGTCTGGATTGACGGTATCGGTGGCAAATCCGTTTTCTAACAGTACCGACCTCACGGTCGGACCTAAAAGTGGGTTGCTCGTAGGATTGCCCAAATTCAGTTCGGTAGATATCACGGAGAAAGTAGGGGGAAGCACTTCGAGTTCGACCATTGTCTCTTTCATTTTTTTGCCGAGGTCTTCCAGAATTTCTCGAACAAGGGCGTTGTCTGAAACTTCTTTCTTCCATGTATCCGCGTCGAATTTCGCCGTTATATATTGAATTCGTGTGGCTGTTTTAATAACGGGGAGGCCGTACTTTACCATGCCGCTTGCGTCTGTTGATGAAACGGTTCCTCGACTCAATTGCTCAGAGTATTTAATAACGATTGGCAATCCGGCCGCAGGCCGATCAGCTTGATTCACCAGCTGAAAAGTTATCGATTCATTTTTCTGCAGCGTTCCCTGCTTTACCTGGCGTTTATCAATCGAAGTTTTAATGTTTAATCCCTGGGCTAGTTCGGCTAAATGGTAATACACCTCGTTGCCGTAGAATTTCGAACCGTATTGAGGGTCTTGATATTCGAGAGGTTCCCCGAGATAGCGATCTATAGATTCGAGGGCTTTTACATAGTAGGTAAGTGCCTCATCGGCACGATGTAAGCTATCGGCCCGAAGGGCTTTGGCATACCAATCGCGACTTTGCGCCAGTGCTGCCTTTTTCTTTGCTTCTTGTTTCGCAAGCCATTCGCGTTTGTTCAGACGATAATAAATATAAAATCGCTCTTCATCTTCCCAAGAATCATATACTTCGAAACCTTCGAGTTCAATTTCGGAACGCAAATTTATGCGACTCTGATAAGCTTCAACAAATCCCCGTTGGTCTTCGGTCTGACTCAAAACACTGTTCGCGCTTATTTTCACTGAGATCTCGTTTGAAAGTTCTTCGATAGCCGATTGCTTTGCCACCGATGTATAATCGAAGGGGTGTACCGATTTTGACGCTTTTCCGACCCCGATGTAATAATCGGTATCGCTCGGACGTGCTTTCGTCCAAGACGGATCGACTTTAGGTTGGACGGTACTTTCTTGTGTAGACGAGCACCCCAAAACAAAGGTTAAGGCCGATATGAACAGTAAGGAGCGCATTACGATTCGGGATTAAAAGTGAGCAGTTTTCGCGCGACTCTCTGTCCCGTTATTCTAAATAAATTACCCGCCAATTGATCAACCGTTTCTACTTCTTCGGAGGCTTCGAGTAAGCGTTCTAACGCCCTTCTTTGCTTACTGCTGGTGAATACGCGGTCGCTAGACGATGGTTTGTCACGTCTTTCCCAAGTGCCGGGATAAAGGTATCGATCGTCTCCATCGTAGCGCGCCCATTCGGCTTCGTCCGTTTCGGTGAGTTCAATTAAGTCGGACAAAAGAATTTCTCCTGTTTCTGAGCTGATGAGTTTGTATTGAAAAGCTAGCGCTACTTTGTTCTCTTTTTTAAACTGTTTGTAGTAGACCTTGTCGTATCGGGTCACGGAATAGTACTTACCCGTTTCTTTGTTCAGCTTTTTCTCGACGTAAGCGTGGTAACCTTTTTTAATTTCTCGTTCTTCATTTCCTTTCGTTTCCGTCATTCGTACTAAATGACCACTAAGTACAGCGCGCGCGCCTACTAGATTTCCGGCATTCGCTGCGGTCGATTCATCCACTAATCCGGTCATGCCCAATTCTTGCTCATTGAGCAGTACTTCAAGGTGTTCTCTATCGATAATTCTTAAAAACGGATCGTTACTTTGGAGCACTTCTTTGATGACAGCAGCTGCAATGGCCTCAGAGGAACCGTCACTTTGAGAACTGTTTTTGAATGGGAGGAAAGCGATGGTGTAGGTCGCTTTTTCACGGCAGCGTTGTTGGAGGGTGCGACTGTCTTTGTATTCTTTTTCTTGAAGAATAGAATCGAACAGATAGAACGCTGTTCTATATTTTTTTGCTCCCAAGGCCGCTATTGCCTCGCGGTATTTTGGTTCTAGTTGCGCATAGGATTTTAACTCGGAGAGATTCGCGTATTCTGGATCGAATCCGGCAATTTCTGTGAGAACCTCTTTCGCTACGGAGAATCGTTCTTGGTCGAGGGCGGACTGAGCAATTTCATATCGTTCCGCTAGGAACACTTCCTTCGCTTCGTTGTAATAGTCTTCGTAGTACTCTGGAAAGTTGAGATGCACATGAACAGCATCTACTTTATTGTAATAACTCTTAGCGTCGCGATAGGCATAAACAGCGGCTCTAAAATCTTCCATACCGAAGGATTTATAAAAATCGCTCAGTTTCTGATTCAGCACATATTGCCCCGTTTTGTTCAGACCAATTTGTGCGTCGACGTTTGTGTTGTTTTTCTCGAGAGCGATCAAATAGAAACGAGCAGCTTCTTCGGTCATATTGGCCTCTTCGAGCTGAATTGCCTTTTTCGTCATTTTCTTGCTTCCACTGCACGCTGGTAGCAGCATAAGAAAAGAAATGACAAGGACGAAGTTTAATAGTTTGTATGCTTTCATAAGGCGATGGGTCAAAGTTACTATATGGAAACCAAAAGTGATGCCAAAATGCAAAAAGAGCCTAATGTTACCGTAATGTTAATATAAAGTGAAGTTAAAATGAACGTATTGTTTCAAAATTGTTATCTTTGTGCTGTAGAGTAATATAAAACGTGTGGTTATGAAAACGTTAGTAAGTGTCGTTATGAGTATAATGGTTCTTGGAGTTTTTGCTCAAGAGCCCGTGAAGAAAGAGTTTTATAAAGATGGAACTTTAAAAGCCGAGTACGTATTAAATAGTGAGACATCGATTTGGGCTTCTTTTTATCATCCAAACGGAACAGTTCGAGAAATGGGGAAATACGAAGAAGGAAAGCCCGATGGTTTTTGGCAGTCTTGGGATCAAGAAGGAAGCAAATTATGTGAAGCTCATTACAGCCATGGAGTAAAAGATGGCAAATGGCTTTTCTGGAAAGATCAGGGATCTACTCAGTATGAAGTTCATTATGACGACAACGAAATTGTGAACACCCTCAAGTGGGTTCGCTCCGAGGTGGTTTTAGAAGATTAAAATTTTTCAACTTTTAGTATGAAAGCCTTCCTGATGTTTCAGGAGGGCTTTTTTTATTTATTCAGGGAAAGATATCCAATATTTGCATTCATGCTGAAACGGGTCTTCCTTGTTTTTCTTCTTTCCCAAGCTGTGGTTAGTTCCGCTCAAAAATATACTGAGATCGGAATGAACTTCGGATTAGCTGGAGTTCAAGGCGAGCTCAATCGTGTTATAGATCCGTGGTTCCTTTTTAAACTCCTTTTTTCGTAAACCAGTCTTCTCAATTATGCTGAGGCATTTTCTTTTCTTTTTCCTTCTATTTTGCAGCAGCCTAGCGGCCGGACAATCACCCCAACTCATTACTGTAGCCAAAGAGAAAATGGAGTTAGGACAGTATCAATCTGCTTTGAATATACTTTCTCAGCTGGATTCGTCAGAATATACGCGAGAAGTGCTGTATCGCTATGGCATTTCCTATCGCAGTTTAAATCGTTGGGACGAGGCTTGGGAAACTTGTGAGGCCCTACTCGAAATTGATTCGAATCACGTGCCAACATTGGCTCTTTCGGCGCAAATTGCCGGAAATCGAGGAGCTGATACTCTGGCATTTAAATTCTGGCAAAAGCTGGTTCGCTCTGCTCCGGACGAAGCTTTCTACCACAAAGAATTTGCCGAATCGTCTATGAGGATTGGATTGTTGCCGCTTGCCATCTACCATTATAATAAGGCTTTAGAACTCAATCCCTATTTTTTGAATTCACGGATTCAATTGGCTGAATTATACGAGAATTTACAGATGTACGATAAAGCCGATTCACTCGTCCGTTCCGGTTTAGAATATTCGAGTCGACGAAAGGAGCTGCTTTTATTGGCGGCGCGCGTTTGGTACCGGGCTGAATCCTTTGGTCGAACAGTTCATTACCTTGAAGAAGCAGACTCCATTTCTACTTTGAATAGCACTTGGAATGAGATTTATGCCATCTCACTTTCGAGATATGGAATGCTTGAAAGGAGTGTCCAAGTGATGAAGCGGATACCTCCATCCGAGATGGAGGAAAGCAGTGCTTATGTTTTGGGGATGTCCTATTTTCGTTTAAATGAATTCGATTCAGCGGCCGTTTATTTCAAGATGGCCGCGGATTTGAGCATTTCAGACAATATTTCTTTATATCTCGAATATAATGGGAGAAGTCTTCAAAAAGAATTGGAATTTGACGCCGCCATAGACGCTTTTTCAGACGCTTACTTCTTCCAACCTAACGATCCCGTGTTTACGTATTTAATTGCTCGAAGCTATGACGAAGCTGGAAATAGGGAGCGTGCGTCAGAATATTACAAGAGCTACCTCGAATTGGAATCAGATGAAGCGAGTAGTTACTACGAATACGCACTGGACAGACTGTCCGAATGGAAAAAGCAAGATTTTTTTGAAGGGAAATAAAATGAGGATCATGCTTCGATATTCTCTTTTGACTGTATTGTTTTGCGCTTGTTTTTCTCTTTCTGTTATTGGCCAAGAAGCGGAGGAGAGCACGGAATCTTTGCTCTGGGAAATAAGTAAAGACGGAATGAAAGCTCCTTCTTACCTCTTCGGAACTTTTCATCTCCTCAATAATGGTTTTTTGGAAACGTGGCCCGCAGTTTCACGAGCGTTTTCCACATGTGATGCGCTGATTGTGGAAACGGTTATCGATAGTTCAGAATTGGGTATGGTCATGAATGCCTCGTTCATGGAGGATACTTTATTGACGGATCTATTCGATTCATCACAATACAACTTAATATCGGACGTCTTTGAGGAAACCACCGGAATGTCGCTTTCGCTTTTCAATGACCGAAAGCCCATATTTGTTGGCGTACTTTTGACTTTGTTCGAGAATCAGCAGCTCCTATCGAATATGGATCCCTACGAAGGAGTACCTATGGATGTTTATTTTGCAGAGGAAGCTAAGGCCGCAAAGCGGCCCCTTTTTTCCTTAGAATCGATGAAAGAACAAGCGCGTTTATTATATAGTCAAACATCCGTTTCGGTTCAGGCCACTGAATTATTGGCGCTTATCAACGATTATGATGAGGCGAATGATCTTTCTGAGCAATTGCTGAACGCCTATCAATCAAACGACCTGAACGGTCTCGAAGAATTAAATGAACAGGATTACGATCATTGGGGGAATTTAGATCATTTGCTTGAAGATCGAAACGAAAAGTGGTTGATTCGAATTCCCGAAATCCTAGAGCAACAACCAACCTTTATAGCCGTAGGCGCATTACACTTAGTAGGGCCTACGGGCCTCATTTCCGGTCTAAGAGCGGCCGGATATACGGTACGCCCCATCCCCGTAAAATAATTCATCATCGTACTTTGTAACCAAACTTTTCCTTCTAGTTTAAGTTAGGGCACAATTGAAAATTAGGCAAGACTAAAAATATAATTACCTTTGCCTTAAATGTTTGCGTTGCGCCTCTATTGTATCATTCTTTTCTTACTCTTTTCTGCTTCTTCCCTTTTTTCTAATACTTTAAAAGGGGTTGTTCAAGACGAATTCGGCCCTGTTGTTGGAGCAACGGTATCGTTTGCTGGATTGAATGCTGTTACAAATGAAGAAGGTGCGTTTCAATTCTCAAATCTTGATCGAGGCTCCTTTGAGTTGGAAGTCCGATTTATTGGATATCGCACCTACCGCGAGCTTGTTCAGGTTTCAGAGCCTCTTCAGGACGTGAGCATTGAGCTCGTCCCAGATCAATTGGGTTTGTCATCGGTTACTGTAACCGCCGGAAGAAACCCAGTGGAGCGAAGGTGTATGGAACGAATCTTGAATTGAATGCTACGCTGGGCTCCAATTGGTTAATTCAATTGGGAGCAACCGTACAAAAAGGGAAATATGAAGAGTCTGAAGTTATCTGGGAATCGAACCCAGAAGAACCCGGCAAAAGCGACACTATTGTAGCCACCCAAACGATTCTTCGAACACCCAATAATTATGGCTTTGCCATGATTGGTTATGAAGGGCTAAAGAACTGGAGCTTCTCTTTGAATTCCGTAATAACCGGCTCCATGAAGGTGCCCCATGTGCTCAATGCCGAGACCGGATTTACAAGCATTAAGACAACCCCCTCTTTTATCGAAGTAAGTCCCAAAATTAAATTTCATAAAAACTTTCAGAATGCGCCCTATTTGGAGGTGTACGCGGGCGTTTTTAACGTGCTCAACAGCTTCCAAAAAGATTTTGATACGGGAGTGGACCGCGATGCCGGGTACGTGTACGGTCCCACCAGACCACGAACGTTCTATCTAGGATTTTCGTTCGGACTCGATTAATGACGTACGAGCTGTTTTACAGCCCAAAAAAATCTTTTGTTAACCTTCTGAGCCTTTATTCCGACTTCCAGATGAGGTATTTCCCGAACTGTTAGAGGGCCGACCTTGATTTCCAGATCGTCTTTGACCGCCCGAGTTTCCTCCGCCGTGGCGTCCATTTCCCGAGCGACTATTCCCAGAACGTCCGCCACCGGAGCGTCCGCCACCACCAGATCTACCACGACCTTTAAATCCGCCTGAACGGCCTCGACCTCCCGAGGATTTGCCCCATTCCGGACTTTCACCAAATTCTTCAGGAGCGGGTAACTTTTCCAAAGTACGCTCTATTAATCGTTCGATTTCGGTGAATTTCTGCATGTCTGCAGGATTTACCAAGGTGATTGCAACACCTTCCGTTTTGGCCCTTGCGGTCCGACCAATACGATGAACATAATCAGCAGCATCCGACGGTACGTCAAAATTCACTACTAAATCAATGTCTTTAATGTCGATTCCGCGGCTCAACACGTCTGTAGCAACCAAAACGCGCGTTCTTCGCGATCGAAAACGAGATAGTACGGCCTCGCGTTCCGATTGCTCGAAATCGCTGGAAATACCGTCAACGCGGTAGTCTTTATGCTTTAGTGATCGGATGATACTATTTACTTTTTTCTTCGTGCTCGAAAAAACTAATATGCATTCGTACTCGGGGTTTTCGCGAATGATTTTTCGGAGTAATGGTGACTTCTGATCTTCGTGAACGCGATAAATGCGCTGTTCAACTTTTTCGCTCGGTTTCGCAATGGCGATGCTGATTTCCTTGGGGTCTTGAAGGAGTTCTTTGGCCAACTTCCGAATTTTCGGAGGGAAAGTAGCAGAAAACAGGAGCGTTTGCCTTTTTTCCGGGATATAACTAACAATTTTCATTAAGTCGTCATGAAATCCCATGTCGAGCATTCGGTCCGCTTCGTCCAATATAAGATGACGAACGTCGCTAAATTTCACATACCCTTGCTGTAAGTGAGAAATTAATTTCCCAGGAGTAGCAACAATAATATTCGTCCCGTTGGTCAGCGCTTCCTTCTGTTGATCCCATTCTCGACCGTCGCCACCTCCATATACGGATGCCGAATGAACACCAATGAAATAGGAAAATCCTTGGATCTCTTGGTTAATTTGTACGGCCAATTCCCGAGTTGGAACAACCACCAGGGTAGTTGTTTTTGAGCTCGGCTTTTCAGCTAATTCATCGAGTATGGGCAGCAAAAAAGCGGCTGTTTTTCCGGTTCCTGTTTGCGCACAGGCCAAAACGTCTTGTCGATTCATGATGGCCGGAATGGCCTGTTCCTGAATGGGGGTGGCTTCCACAAAATTCATATAGCTGATGGCTTCAATTAAACCATCGTGCAAGCCCAATTCTTTAAATGTCATATTGTATTTTTCTCGATATAAAGGTACGCTATTCAGAACTTACTCTGGTTGAATGTGTTTGAACACCATGAAACAGACAGATTACCCGAATTGGATGTCCACAACTTTGAAAGCCGCCGCCCTGTATAATGTGCTTTGGGGAGCGTGGGTAGTTTTGTGGCCGCAACATTTTTTTGAACTTACCGGAATGACTCCTCTCAATCACCCCATGATTTGGCAAGGGATGGGAATGGTAATTGGCGTATATGGTTTGGGATACTACTGGGCAAGTTTTAATCCCTTGAGGCATTGGCCTATTGTAGCGGTAGGTTTTCTAGGAAAACTCATGGGGCCGGCCGGATTTGTACTCAATTATTTCACAGGGCAAGCGCCGGGAGCATTTGGTTATACCTTGATAACCAATGATTTAATTTGGTGGGTTCCTTTTTTCTTAATTCTTAAACAAGTTCATTCGCAGACAAAATGGGCGCTGAACGATTAAATAGAATTTCTAGATGGATCCTAGCCGTTTTTTATATTTCTGCCGGGATCAATCATTTCGTTAATCCCGCTTTTTACCTACCGCTTATTCCGCCGTACTTTCCTTTTCCCGAGGAGATCAATATTTTAAGTGGTCTTGCAGAAGTGGTGCTCGGAGGAGGTGTTTTATTTCCCCCATTTAGTAAGCAGTCGCTACGGGGCATAATTTTGCTGCTAATCGCTTTTATTCCTTCTCATATATACTTCATTCAAATAGGCAGTTGTATTGAAGGTGGTTTATGTACGCGACCTGCGGTCGGATTGTTTCGCCTCGTTGTTATCCATCCGCTACTTATTCTTTGGGCCTATTATTCTGGTTTACGAACCTTGAAAACTACGTAGCGAAAGAATAAATCTCCACCTAGGATGAACGATTTCTCGATGGCTCCCCCTGCTTCCAGTATCTGTTCTCCGTATTCCTGTTCATCGAATTGATGAGGATGCAATACATCCAATTGTGTGAATCGGAAAAGGTGTTTGAACAGACTGAATTTATGACAATCGGTACTGACGAATAATTCAACTCCTGGCTCAAGAAGATCGAGAAGTTTAGTGAACCCTCGAGACAAATCACGTACGTGGTTGATAGCGTTTGTGCACTTTATAATATTGAAGTTAAGTGCCGAAAAGTCCTCTAAAAGGGACTGCTCAAACTGCGTCCAAGGGGCCTCTTCCGGCCGAAAGGCCGAAAACTCTTCATAAGAGGATAATAATGGATCGATAGCAATTACTTCGTTGCCTTCAAGAATCGTGAAAATTCCGGCCGGACCACAACCCGCGTCGAGAACCCGTTGATCTTTTGGAACAGCGGATTCTACATCCTTCAAAAATTGATGCCAATATGCTCTTTTCCAAGCTAAATATTGCTTGGGATCTTTTTTAGAAAGGAAGTTTTTCCACCATCGCCGCTCTAAATATTGAGCAATTTTCCAACGAAAACCCACCTATTTCGTCCTGGATAAAGCGTGATTGTATGCTTTTTTATAGTGCTCCAGCAAGATGTTCCAGTCGAAGTTTTCCGAAAAATTTTCGAGTTTGTTTCGTTGCAACATCCGATAGCGTGCCGTGCTTTTCACAAATTGAAGCATGTTATTAGCTAAATCGTCAATGGCTTTTTCTTCTTTGCGTTTCCTGCGCTTTAGAACAAAGGTGCCATCCGCTTCGTCGTTTTCGGGAAGTCGGTCTATGTATACTCCAAAACCGGAAAGATCAGAGGTTATTGCGGGAACACCTCGGGCAATACACTCCAAGGGGGTGTATCCCCACGGCTCGTAGTAACTTGGGAATATTCCCAAATGACATCCTCGCACGAACTGCCCGTAGTCAAGACCAAATAGGGGGTTGGTTGAATTGATGAAGTCGGGATGATACACCATTTTAACACGGTCGAGCGGGCTATTCACCATTTTCTCTGTGCGCATAAAATTGAGGATTTCATCATCGGTGTCGTTGACGAGATTATGTGTCACAATGATCGGCCATTGATCATCCTTCCAGGATTGTATGGTTCTTCGGTAACGGAGTTTCCAATAGTCGTCAATGAGGTCATTTAAATTCGGAAGTCGATGACCTTCCGTTGATGCTGCAGCGGCGTGAAAGAGTCGTTTGCCAATTTGCTCTTGAATGGCGGCGCAATTCCTTCGAATCTCTTCCATGACCCCTCTTGACTCAAGTACGTCTGGATTGATACTCCAGGTGGGTTTATTCGTAATAAAGAACATCACCACTGTTTTGTCAATTTTCTCCTTCTTCATCATCGCATTTAACTTCTGAAGCGCTTTTTGCGTGATGTCATATCCTTTGTTCCGATATTCATAGCGGCCAGAAGTGAAGAAATAGAGTGTATTTTCTAAATCGAAAGGTGAACTTTTAAAAAAGTGGCCGATAACAAATTCGTGGATCTTCTCTTTGTATCGTTCATGCCTATTTTGCACCTCGTGAAACGCCGCATATCTAGTTATATTTAAGCCATTCGGGGTAATCGAATCTGGGACTTTTCCCAGCAACCATTTACATTCATTTCCGGTCACCTCGGAGACAGTAGTGAATGAGTCGGCTTTCGCGGCACACTCCCGTTCAATTTGGGCAATGGAAACAACTCCGTATTTCTTTGCTTCTTTTTTCCAATCATAACGGGGTAAATGGTCGTAAAAATCGGGGTCATTCATAGCCAACATCCTACCCAACATAGTGGCGTGGGTTGTGAAAACCGTTTTTATTTTCAGCTTTTCAGCCTTTATATCAAGAATAGGTATCGAAGACATCCATTCGTGGAAGTGCGCAATAATGGGTTGTTTACCATTTATGATTTCATCGAGAATTCGAAAAAAAGTGTGATTCAAATCGGACCACATAATCATCTCGTTCAATAGCTCGTGATCGCGATCGACGTCAATTTTATGGATTTCATGTGTTCTGCGAGCAAGCGCTTCACGTCTATTGAATACGTTTTTGGGATTTAGCAATACGGCCTTCGGTCGACCCGTCACTAGCCAACGTCCATAATTCACTTCGTACCCCATCGACCGCATTTTGCTTACCGTTTTGCCGACGGGATCAAGTAAATCAGAAATTTCTTCGAATTCAGCGGTAATATCCGGATCAACGGCCGGACCGAGTAGACAGTAGTTGTCGCCCCATTCTTTGACCGCTGCGGGTACTTTTGAACGGATAACAGTATAGATTCCACCGACTTGATTGCATACTTCCCATGCGCATTCGAGGACTAGAGGGGTCTTAGAAGGTTTCATGTATTCTTTGTTTACACATCGATCCTGCAATATACTATTCCGAGGGTAATACACCTTGAATTTAGAGTAATGAAAGGGTAATTCTTCCGTTCGCAATATGTTTTTCTGAGTATTAGACAGGCGCGCTCAACCTAGATGGTCGGAAAGGGGCCTGCTTGAACCGGACTAGGCTATCTGGCCGTTAGGCCGAGTGCTACTCAGAAAGAGATTGAAACAATTATAAGTTTGATTTAAAAATGGCGCGTGCCAATAGCATTAAAATTTTTTTGAGAAGAGAAGTTGCTTGACATAGTCATTTCAGGAATGAAGGGAAGCGCGTGGAAGTTTAAGAAGTTCAGATTTGTATCTTTAGCCGGTGCGCAAGGGACTTTCAATATCAAGAATCGGAATCGTTTTGTCCAAAGTGTTTTCATGCACATTTCTATGGTTGTTCCTTCTTGTATCAACCTTTTCTTACGGTCAAAAAAATGATACGATTTGGATTAAGGATGGATTGAAAATAACGGGCGAAATCAACCAGATGGAATTGAATAAGCTCAACTATTCAACCCACAACATAGGAACCTTAAATGTTACGTGGACCAATGTAGTTGGAGTGGAAAGCCCGAAAAAATTCATCGTTACCACTTCTTCGGGCCGTGAATTTAGGGGTGTATTTTTGAAACACAACGTTCCCGGTGAGCTGCGCTTGGGATTAGGGCTTGATACACACTCCGTAAAAATACCCGTTCATAGCGTAGTAGAAGTGGCTCCGTTAAGTAATAAGTTTATTTATCGCCTACGTGGAAGCGTCGATGGCGGATTCAGTTATACCAAATCGTCAGATGTAGCCCAATATAATATTGCAGCCAATCTGACCTACACCTCAAAGAAATACGTTTTCGCTGTTTCTTATGACGCGATTACTACATTTCAAGGAGATATTGATAAAACAACGTCACGAACAGATTCAAGGCTCACAGGAATACGGAATCTGGAGAAATTGTGGTTTTTACCCTCTGGAATAAAACTGGAACAAAACTCAGAATTAGGTCTGGATTTACGATCGAGTATAAAATTCGGGCTCGGGCGATACTTGTGGTATAAATCAAATGGGCAAATGTCGGTGCAAGTTTCCCCCGTACTCAATAATGAGCGATATTCAGCAAACTCAGAACAAGGAAAAAGCGATTTAAATTCTTTTGAGAGCCAGATCACTTTTGCTTGGAGAACCTATACCTATGGCTTTCCAGAATTAAAATGGAATACAAGCTTCGATTACTTTTACAATTTTACTTCAGGAAACAGACATCGTATACAGTTTAATTTGAATGCCAGTTATGAGCTCATTGACGACCTTTATTTGACTGCGACAATATATGAGGCCTTTGACAGTAAGCCGCCGTCAGAAACTGCTCAGAAAAACGACTGGGGAACTACCTTTGGAATTCGATATGAGTTCACGGGAAGCCCAAAAAGTAAGCGAAAAAAGGAATAAAAAAGTCACTTCACACCGAAGAACCTAATTGAGCCTCATGAATTCTATTGCCGCCTTAATTGACCATACTCCCGTTTCCGAAGTCGTTATCGATTTTGTTGAAAAGATAGCACTGCATCAGGGTGCGAGCGTTAAACTGTTGACAATCGTTGATCGCAAAAGTGTAGAGGAAATAGATCAATTTCAAAAGAATCTTTCCAATTATAAGGAGCATTTAACAAGCGCTGGAATTAATGTGGAGTGTTAAATGGAGGAGGGTAGTTTTTTTGACGTCGTGGAGGGGAGTGTTGATAAGCTTCACGCCTCCCTTGTGGTCATTGGGACCCATGGTAAGAAAGGTTTGAAACAGGCCATTTTTGGCTCACATATATTAAGGTTAGTTCAACTTTTAAATATTCCCTCATTAGTCGTTCAAGAATCCTCCAAGTGGCCCGAAGATGGATTTGACAAGGTGCTTTTCCCGTTGGGATCGCACAGTAATTTTGAAATGAAAATACATCAAACGGGTGATTTGATGAATGCAAAAGGGCATGTGGATTTATACGCTGTTTATAAAACGGCTACACTGGATCCTGAAACGAAAAAGAATATTGAGCGTTGTATTGAATATTTCAAACAGAAAGAGGTGAATTATTCGTTGGTAGAGGAAGACGCCCAATTCTTCAGCGTGGGTTATGCCCGCCAAACATTAGCTTATGCCCAGTCGAATCCAGTGAACTTATTAAGTATTATGGCTCAGTCTGGAGGCGACATGAAGGTGTTTAGCAATGCCGAACAGCAGTACCATGAGCACGGAACTGAAAGTTCGGTTAAACAGAGACAGGCTTGATCCACCCGAAAGGGTGGAATTAGGTAGAATTCGTTTCATGTTGACTAGGTTAGGTTTAAGGCATGGACATTAATTAAAATGTACTCTGGCTAAGTTAGACCCATAATCGTTTGGTTTCCAAACTATTGTTTCAAAACCTAGCACTATTGTTCCATTCGTTACTCGTAATTGAAAGGCAGGTTGTGAATAGTTCAGGACTAAATTTCGATAGATGCTTATTTCAATGTAGCTTTTAAAGGACAAAGAAGTTGGGAAAGTGGTTTACCGAAAGCCTTCAATTAAAACTTGTGAGAATTAGTTGGCTTTGAGGATTGCTTATATTTGGGCAAACCTTTGCGAGCTTTAGATGGGCAAAGTATTTTTTCTCTTCATTTTTATTTGTTCATTCTGCACATCGCACGCCCAATTTAAGGACCCAACCTTTTGGGAAAATTCTACTTCTTTTAATAAAACGAGGTTTAGTACAGTGGCCACCGGTGTTGGGGTGTTTGGAATTGGATCTCTTGTAGGATTGCATTCCGCCTGGTATTCAGACTATGAGCAAATACCTTTTCATACAGATAACGATGTGGGTGATTGGGGAAATATGGCTAAGATAGGTCATATGACAACCGTATATGCCGTTGGGCAAGATCTACACGATCTTTACTTATGGAGCGGCTTAGATGAGCGAAACGCAACCTGGGCGGGTGGTCTATCGGGACTAACCTCTATGACTGTTGTTGAAATAATGGATGGTCACATTGCGCAATGGGGATTTAGTTGGCCCGACATGGCGTTTAATACTGCTGGATCTGCACTGTTCATAGGACAGCAGTTTGCTTGGAAAGAGCAAAAAATTAAACTGAAATAGAGCTTTAGTCCTTCTGAATATGCCCAATATAACCACGAAGTATTGGGAGAGGGTCTTCATGTTCAATGGTTAAAAGATTATAATGGACAAACCTATTGGGTTTCCGCGAGCCCGAGGTCCTTTGCAGGCGACCGAATGAGCTGGTGGCCAAAGTGGTTGTGTTTAGCCGGTGGATATGGTATTGACGGCTATTTGGATGCGACAGGCGTTAATTCTGGATACGACGAACTTATCCCTCAAAGTCAGTATTATTTGAGTCTCGATATCGACGATAGAAAAATTCCGATGAAAAGCGGATTTTGGAAATCACTACTTTACGCAATAAGCTTTATCAAAATTCCGGCCCCTACATTGAAGTTCAACCAACTATCCGGTGGCACCAATTTTTACTGGATTTATTTCTAACGGATACTGGCCAGAACTCGTTTATTTCAATAAAGAAGGCCATATTGTTTGCTAAAGATTTCTATTGCCTTTGTTGCTCGTCAAAGTGCTTCAAGGTTGAGGCTTGTTTGATTAAGGCAAACTGAACCGGATGCCGCGAATACTAGCCACCATTTTAAAAATTGAAAATCAGTGGACCAAATACTCCAACTTTTTAATTGAAACCATCTGATGAACCAAAGCCCTGAAGAGCGGAAAATATTTTTGGCAGAGTTGAAGGAAATCACCCTTTATACAGGTATTTTACTGCACGGTGAAGGGGTTTCAAAAGTTCGTGTAAACCAGTATAAAAAATACTTCAAGCGAACCTATAATATGCTTCACAGGATTTCAGACATGAAAGGCGATATTAATAATAACTCCTTTAAGTACGGGTACGGGGGTAAACTACTTGTTCGAAAGGTAATGCTCGATCTCGGCATAATTAAGGAGAATGGATTTGCCGGTAAAAAGACGATCTATAAACTTCTCGTCCGAAAAGAAGACCTTACGCTTGAGCTCGTATCCAGGATAATCGTTGAAGTTTATTTGAGAAGGAATAACATTGAACCTCTTTGATGAAGGCATGGGTTTGAAACGAATCCTTCGAGCCAAAACTAAGACATACACGCGCAGCCGAACCTCGTTGGATATATTAATTACGGCCTATCGGCCAGATGGGCTATCTTCTTTGTATCCAAACAATGACAAGGAAAATGACCGCGCTGAGCAAAAATACAGAGGCACCAAAGCTCGCATACAAGCCCCCTCCGAGAATGAGCCCAATAACGCTTGCTAAACTCCCCATACTGCTCGCATATCCCTGAACAGCTCCTTGGCTATCGGTCGGACCCGCCTGGGCAAGTAAGGCCATAAAACTGGGCCACATGATTCCATTTCCAAAGGAAATAAACACATTGGCCAAATAGAGCATTGCTCGATTATTCGAAAAGAGCAGTGCGAAACCAACCGCTAGTAAAAGAGCCCCGAGTACGATAATTTCATTCGGTTTAAATCGATGGTTGAGCCATTTTATCCCGGGCCCTTGAGCGAAGATCATCAACAAACTTGACCCGGCTAAGAAAGTGCCCAGCTCCGCTACACTCCAATTTAATTGACCTTGCGCGTGGAGCGGAAACCCGACCTATTCGGTCGGATAAAGCCCCCAGTCGTGGTGCACCAATAAACTGAAATAGCGGATACATGGCTCCAAGAATGCCGTAAATGAAGGGGTTTCCGCCCAAATCATTTACAATATAAACGAGAATAGGAATCACTACGCTGTATCCCAGCACTCCAATGAAGTTCACTAAAAGAATAGGGAAGAGTGGAGAGTGGTTTGATTGCGAAGTGCTCAATTGCGGAGTGCCTTTTTTGAAGTGTATTTAAAGGTCGGTTAAAAAAAGGAAATCTCCACCGTGTACTTATTGGATAGGAATTGAAGTGCGTTTGGGAATCAAAGATCAAAGAAAAACCCGCTTACCAGGGGGTAAACGGGTTTTACGATTTTCATTTCCGGTGGTTCAAGCCTTGAAAAAGTTATCCGATAATGGCATTTAAAGTACTGCTCGGTCTCATAGCTGCACTTGCTAATTCATCGTTAGGTTGAAAATACCCACCGATATTCATCGCTTGTCCTTGAACATCATTTAATTCTGAAATGATTTGATTTTCATTGGCGGCCAATTTATCAGCCGTGTCCGCGAATGCCGATTTCATCTCATCGTCATCGTTTTGTTGCGCTAATTCTTGAGCCCAATAAAGCGCCAAGAAATAATGACTTCCGCGATTATCTAATTCACCGACTTTTCTACTGGGCGATTTATCATTTAATAAAAAGCGACTTGTTGCTTTATCCAGAGAATTGCTTAAAACAAGAGCTTTCGGATTGTTGAATTGATTTCCTAAATGCTCTAGAGAAACAGCCAAGGCTAAGAATTCTCCTAAGGAATCCCACCGAAGGTGGTTCTCTTCTTCAAACTGCTGAACGTGTTTTGGAGCGGAACCACCCGCACCTGTTTCAAATAAGCCGCCGCCGTTCATAAGAGGAACAATACTCAACATTTTAGCACTGGTACCTACTTCTAAAATCGGAAATAGATCGGTCAAATAATCTCGGAGTACATTACCGGTTACGGATATAGTGTCTTCTCCTTTCCGAATTCTTTCGATTGAAAATTGTGTAGCGGCAACCGGATCCATGATTCGAATATCCTTATCCGCTGTATCGTGATCTTGTAAGTAAAGTTTCACCTTTTCTATCAATTGACGGTCGTGTGCACGATTTTCATCGAGCCAAAACACGGCCGGATTACCGGTTTCACCAGCCCGGCGAACAGCCAATTTCACCCAGTCTTGAATGGGTGCGTCTTTCGTTTGGCAAGCTCTGAAGATATCGCCCGCCTCTAACGAATGCGACATCAAGGTGTTTCCGCCTGCATCTACGACGCGGACGGTTCCTTTAGCGGTCATTTCAAAAGTCTTATCATGACTTCCGTATTCCTCTGCTTTTTGAGCCATTAATCCTACATTACTCACGCTTCCCATGGTCACCGGGTCGTAGGCTCCGTTTGTTCTGCAATCGTCCAATACCGTTTGGTAAACACCTGCATAAGAACGATCTGGAATAATAGCCTTTGTATCTTGTGCGTTCCCTTCTTTGTTCCACATTTGACCCGAAGTTTTGATCATAGCAGGCATTGAAGCATCAATAATAACGTCGCTCGGAACATGCAAATTGGTAATGCCTTTATCGGAATTAACCATGGCCATATCAGGTCCGTTCTGGAGAGCCGATTCAATATCAGATTCAATTTCAGCTCTTACATCCTCTGGCAATTTGCTCAGTGAGGCCAATACGTTCCCTAAACCATTATTTGGATTCGCCCCAACTGAATCCAGAGTATCGCCATGCTTTTTAAATACGTCTGAAAAATAGGAGCGGACCGCGTGCCCAAAAATAATGGGATCGCTCACTTTCATCATGGTGGCTTTTAAGTGCACCGAGAAAAGGACTCCTTGTTCTTTAGCATCTTGAACCTGCTCTTTCAAAAAGGCCGTCAACGCCCTTTTACTCATGGATGACGAATCGAGCACTTCGTTTGGCAACAACGCTATTTGATCTTTCAATACGGTTTGTTGCCCATTTTCGTCTTCAAAAACGATACTGGCGGAGGCGTTGTCTTGATTGACAATGCTTTGCTCGCTTTCATAAAAATCACCGTGATTCATGCTCGCTACATGACTCTTCGAGTCGGAGCTCCAAGAGCCCATGCGATGCGGGTTTTTACGTGCGTATTCCTTTACTGCTTTTGGAGCTCTACGATCCGAATTCCCCTCTCTTAGCACCGGGTTTACGGCGCTTCCTTTTATTTTATCGTAACGCGATTTGGCTGTTTTCTCTTTTTCTGATTGTGGCTCATCAACATAGTCAGGAACTGAAAAACCGTGTGCTTGTAACTCCTTAATGGCCGCTTTAAGTTGGGGAATAGAGGCGCTGATGTTCGGCAGTTTAATTATGTTGGCCTCTGGCGTCTTAGCTAATTCGCCCAGTTCCGATAAGGCATCCTTAATTCTCTGACGCTCCTCTAAATACTCTGGGAAAGAAGCTAATATTCTTCCGGATAAAGAAATGTCCCGTGTTTCAATTTCAACACCGGCTTTAGCTAAAAAGTGTTTTACGATGGGTAAAAATGAATGTGTTGCCAAAGCGGGAGCTTCGTCAGTCTTGGTATAAAGAATTTTGGAGGCCATGTTATCTACTTTAAAATACGCGCTAATGCGTATGGTTTCGGTACGCGAAAATAATCTATTTCGAAAGATTTAAAGAGTACCAAATACTTTTTCAGAATGGTACAGCCTGGATAACAGATAATACCGGATTAGTTTTGCGGAAAATGGATTGAAGGCAATCTCACTTTTTCTCCAATTTAGGGCTGCTTTTAAGTATCTCGAACCCTTCAGTAAATAGTGAAGCGTGGGGTCGGAATAGCTGATGGCGATGAATGCTCTCCGTTTATGGCATTCAGCTCTGAGTTAGTCGATTTGATTACCGGTGAACGCTGCATAACAGTTTATTGAAAGGTAGGGTTGGAATCACTGATGCTTCTTCAGCATTGACTTTATTTAGTGTTACCAACTGTTTTATAATTTTTCCAAGTCCTGCTTTCCGATGATCGTCATAACTTCGACCGAGTCTTCAACTACTTTGAAATAAATACTGTCAGATCCTGAAACGCATCTACGGTATCCATTTTTAACATAATTAACTGCTTCAAACGAAAATGGGCTCTTTGCGATTCTGTCGAAAGCATCAAAAAAATCATTGAAGTATTTGTCAGCTTGTTTCATTCCAAACTTTTGGGCCCCGAATTGATGGATTCTAATTAAGTCTTCCTTGGCGGTGTTGCTTAATTTGTAGTTAGCCATTCAAAAGCGATTTTGATTGAGCTAGAATTTCTTCTTTCGAGTCATTGGTAAAACCGCTTTTCTCGGCTCTTTCAATTTTGGCTCTAATCCAGTCGATTTGAGTTTGCTGATTTCGGGCTTGGCGAATTAAGTCATTCACTAATTCACTTTTACTAGTGTATTCTTGATTTTCAACTTGAGCTTTTAGCCATTGGTCATTTGGTTCTGTAAATGAAATGCTTTGTCTTGGCATAAATTTCTTATTTGGTGTAAATATACACCATTTGTTAACCAATGTCAATTTTGGGGTTTTTCAATAGTTGATAACTTGGAGCCTAGGGGGACTAGCGCCGCTTCGTTTCACTCGCGGCGTGATCGGAGGGCGTAACATCCTCCTCGTGAAAAGCAGCAATAATGCCGCTTCCCAGTGATCGCTCAATAATTTTTACACCCTAAAAGTGTAAAAAAGTTTAGTGGTGGAGCTGGCGGGCTAGCGCTTCGTCGCTGCGCTCCTCGGGCGTGGTCTGGAGGGCGCGACAAACCCATCGAGCAACCCATCACGGCCTTACGGCCGTTCGCAGCTTTTCCTTTTTTCTGTTCGTTCGAGCTCTGCTCGACTCACTTAAAAAGAAAAACCCGCTTACCTTTTCGGTAAACGGGTTTCATTTTCTTTTGTGGAGCTAAGGGGACTGAAGTCGAACTTTTTTAAAGCTTTAAATGAACTGGTTCGTACTTCAGACCCTTCACTATTTACTGAATGAAGAGCAGGGGCGAAATCGCCAAAGCATCTGTCAATGGAGAATCTATTTCCAAACATGTTCAAGGAGACAGGGAAATACACTTACTAACTCTCCAAGGCAAGGGCGTTTTCAATATTTCAAAGGTGCTCTTTGTCTGTTTGTTCCTCTTTCGACGATACGAAATGCTTTGATTTGCACCAACAATTAAATGCAACATGGTTAGTGTGAGGCAGAACACCTCGATGATGACTTTTGAAGAAAAAAAGAATCCGCTTTTTGAAAAAAAGTAGGTGGATCAGTTTGTGCGTTTTTTGCACATAAGTTATTCAAACAAAAAAATGAGTAAATTACAGTTTACCTAATTTGCTATTGATTCGAATAAAAAACCCATCACCATGACTCCCAGTTTTCGTTTTTCATCCTGGACAACTCTTTTTGCCTTTTTAAGCTTTTCATTTCTTTATGGACAACAGTACAATCCGAGCTTTGAACTACCAATTGGTCATTGCACTATAAATAATGTTAACACCTACATTGGTACTTCCGTCACATGCTCCAATAGCGATGAGTCTCATGCTACGATTAATCAAGTCCCGACTTATGGAGACCAAGATTACTGGATTCCTGATTCACAAACTCCAGAGAAAACAATTCATTTTAATTTTGTTGTTTTTCATAACATTAATAATTCTCCAGCAGTAAATTGGCAAAATACGATCGATCATAAAAATCGACTTTCGAATATCGCTAATCTTGTAAATACATTTTATAATGGCCCCTCGAATTTTCAACTTTCTTCTGATAATTCAGGAACCATACATATTCCGGAAAGGGCTATTTCTTTCGAATTGGATCACATTTTATTCGTTGAATCTCCAAACTTGCCTAGTCAGAATCGGACTTCAATGGAAAATGACGCATGGGCGAAATACCCTGAACAAATGGAAGATCGGATAAATGTATTTGTATACCCTTTTGATATTTTCCCAGGCACCTCGGCTTGGGGTTCAGCTTGGAATTTACGCGTGAGCACTTCCGATAACCCTGAAAATGCTTCTTATAGTTGTGTGCCAAATTCAAATTCCGATTTATGCCCAATATCCTTAGCTGTATATAATGGCAACTCATATCGTGACTATAGTTTTGCAGATCACTTAAAGCATGAATTTGGACATTGTTTGAGACTGGAGCATGTTTTATTCGAACAGGGGTTTTCTCGGGAGTCGCTTGATCCAAATGACCCCTGGTTTTTATCGGATGTTTTTCAAGCACCTTGGTGCACAACTTCAAGCGGAATTTGTTTTAATGTATACGGCCCTGCCGTACCTCATGGTGGCATGCCAAATTATGCTCCGGGAAATCCGCCGGCTGATTCCACAAATGATGGAATAACAAATAATATTATGGGGTCTCGCGGTTACGGATTTCATGCTTCTGCCATGCAATTAGGAAGAATGCACCAATGCCTTTCTATGGGAGTAGCTCGAGTATCAGCAACAGGCTTTAGCTCTTCTCCCGTTGTTCTAACTAATAATGAAACCTGGGATTTCAAACTTAAACTGTATTCAGATTTAGTCATCCCCAATGGTGTAACCTTAACACTCAAATGCGAATTAAATATGCCCGAGCAGGGCAGTATAATTATCGAACCTGGCGGGGAGCTAATTATTGACGGCGGTGAGGTGACCGGCACATTAAATAAACTCTGGAGAGGTATTCAAGTTTTGGGTAACAGCAACCAAAATCAAGTTCAAGGATTACAAGGCAGACTTCGGACTAAAAACGGAGCGGTTTTAAGGGACATGGAGTACGGCGTTGTCAATCATGGATATGGCTCTACGGACAATGTTTTATGGGCAACGACGGGTGGATTAATTCTTGCCAAGGACGCAACTTTTATCAATAACAAACGGGACATTGGATTTCAGGTATATAAGAATATTCATAATGGAAACGAAATCCAAAACCTATCCTTAATTGAAAATTGTCATTTCGAGGTTGATGAGGAATTCATATTAGAAAAGGGCGAGAAACCACATTTCGTTGCCGTCCATATGAATAACGGTATACGAATAAGAGGAAATACATTTATAGATACCCGCTTTGAAGGAAAGAGCTATGATATCTCAGCAATTAATGTAGTAGACGGTACCATTCATGTCGAATCAAAATGCGCTAGTCAAGTTACGCCTTGTACAGAGTATGACAATAACAGATTTGAAAACCTTCGTCGTGGAATATTTATTCTTGGTGATGGTCCAGGAGCAAACTTCTATAGCAAGATTAAAAATGCTGAATTCTATAATAATTATGCAGGAGCTTATATTGGAGGGACAAACTTTACTGAAGTTGTTCAAAATGATGTTAAAATAGTTGGACAACCTATAGAAGATGAGCTTTTAACCATTGCTCCGTATGGATTATACTTTGAAGGCTCATCGTTTTACTGGGTCGAAGAGAATACATTTTCAAAAATTCAAACTGGAGGTGGAGACATAGAAATACCTGATTTCAATGAGGTGTCCGTCGGAATTATCCATAATAATTCAGCACTTGATATTGAAGAAGTCTATAGGAATAGTTTTACCGGACTTTATGTAGGAGTGGAGGCTATTGGACAGAATAGAGGGGTTATAGAAACAGAGGGTCTTGAATACAACTGCAACAATTTCCTTTTAGGGCGGACAGATATGTTTATTACGGATTTTGTGGGAGGCGCGGCTTCAAATAACCCAGGAATCCAAAGAGACCAAGGAGATCAAACAGACGGCCCGGCCAACAGGTTTAGCTATGAGGCGGGAAGTTATTCCTCGTCAAGGCTACTCGAAGATATTCACCTTCAAAGTGCTCCAACTCATAATTATTTCCATTACGACTCCCCTAATATGGCAATTGACAGATTTGAACCTGGCTACATCAATAATAATGATGTTTCAGGCTTTAGCGTTTCTAATAATGGTCAATTATTTTCTTCATCTATAGACTGCAAGTCTAATATTGATAATGACGATGGCGGGACTTCCGGGGAGGAGCGTGCGGAAGGTCAATCATCAAGTCAATTTGTAAATATCCAAAGAACAGCAATGGCGAGTGCAACTTTTCAAAAGATGATTTACGAAAACGCCTTGAATCAGTTAGAAGATGGAGGAGACACTCCCTTATTAGAGTCTGAAGTGGACCAGGTTACTATTTTAAATGCTTATTCTTTATATGCAACCTTACTTCAAGAGTCTCCCTATATTTCGCAAGAAATAATGGAAAGCCTTATTGGAAAGGAAAATGAATTTCCAGAAGCACTTTTGAGGGATGTTTTAATCCTAAATAGCCAAACGTTGAAAGAAAACGGCACCCTTGAAGCTTTAGGCGAAAGAATTTCTGAGCTTCCTAGCTACATGATGGACCAAGCAATGAGTGCCGCCGAATCTGGAATTACAGCAAAAGAACTTATTGAGAATAATGTTAGCCGTTACGAAAGAGATTACAAAAAGGCATTTCGAAGAGCCTACAAAGCTATGGTGTCAGATACTACTGGATATTTTGTTCAGGATTCAGCTCGTGCATTTCTTTCTCAAGAAACTAGTTTTACTGCGAGTGTACTTCAAGCAGACATAGCGTTAAACGATAACGACGTTTCAAGCCTTAACTCAATTCTTTTGGACTTTGAAAATGACCTCAAAAACGAAAATGCTCAGGACTTAGTTTCTTTGTATAACATTAGTAAGCTTTATCCATCGGACTCAGCTTTAATGCAGGTAGAAGAGAATGAATATTTAATCCTTCTAGAACTGGCTGAACGGCATGGGGTAGCGGCAACCAAGGCTAGAGCATTGCTTTCCAGAATTGAAACGGATGATTTCGTCTATGAAGAGCCAGTACTAATCCCCGGGACACCTGCACCAAAACGATATAGGATTGAAGACTCTAATCAAACAATGAAGGTGTTTCCAAACCCTGCTAAGGAGTTTGCCGTTATATACTATAGTGTAGTGCCGAACAAGGAATCTAGTTATGCGCTTGTATTATTAGATATAGCCGGAAAACGGGTGTACTCTAAATCACTTAGTCGTTCAGAGGATCAAGTAACTGTTTCCACAGGTAGTTTAGCTTCGGGGACCTATATTGCATTTATTAAATCCAATGGTGCTGTAATTGAAAGCAAAAAGTTTGTTATCCAAAAATAGAACACTTCTCTTGTTTTTCTGTGTCTTGTGGGGGGGTGCCTCACAAGCACAGATTTATTTAAATGAAGTACATGGGCCTATTTTGAACTACGGACTATTAGTTGAAGACTCCACTTTTGTACTAAATGGGATAGTCACCCGACCCGATACCGTGTGTAATTCTTTTGTTCACAGAGACCGAATGTATACTCGGTTCGATTTTAATGGCAACATGGTTGATTCGTTATTTATCATAAATGACTTTTGTGCTGGTAATGGCCATCGAGGAGATATTAAAAGGCTTAATGACAGTGTTTACTTTCAATCGGGATGGGTAGGTGATTGGCCAAATGACCCGGGAGTAAATGCTGAGCTCCAACTTATTAAAAGTGATCTATCCGACACAATTAAAACAATCAAGTTTCAATATACCCCCGACTTAACGACCAACTGGTTCTTTTCTGAATTGGATGGAAACGATAGGATATTCGGGTTGGGGCTACTTCCAAATGATACGAATACGAATTTTGGTTTTTTTGTGCCGTGGATTTTTAGAATCAATGCGGATTTATCCGTGACCAACTTAGCAATCCTTCCAAGTAACAATCAAACTAGAGGACTTTATCCGACGTCTTTAGCTCTAGGCCCGCAAGGACAAATCATAATTGGAGCTCAAGACTATGTGAGCTTTGACGAGGATGATTACAACGGCTGGGTAATCGTATTGGATAGTACGGGAAGTGAACTTTGGCGACATCGGATGTGGAACGTACCTAATCGGTACGATTGCGGCCCTGAAGTGTTTGCAACAAGCGATGGGAATTACATAGTGGCGAATCAACGCGGGTATGATCAGAATACCGAACCGCTTTACTTCAACGAAAATCGCATCTCCATAAAGAAGTTAAGCCCTGCGGGAAATGTACTTTGGGAAAAGGAATATGGCAATAGTAGTATTCTATTTCCTGACCCATCTAATCCGGCATTCGAACCGAATTTCAGGCCCTTTAAAATCAAACAAAATGGAGTAGGCGACTTGTTTATTGCTGGGCATAATTATGCGTGGAGTGCGATTCTAAAAATAAGCTCAAATGGTGACAGTCTTTGGTATAGAGAAATTCGGGATAGAATCGGTAATTATTCAAACGTCATTCAAAACAGTGTTAAAGAAGTGAACTACCTCTACGACATGGAGCTGCTGGGGGATTCAGCAATTCTGGTAGCAGGACAATACCAAACGGACCCAGGAGGAGCCGTATACCCCAATGGAGCACAACTCAATTGGTTTGCTCTTCTGGATCAAAACGGCTGCGATAGTGTTGGATGCCAATACATCAGAATCATTGAGCCTCAAAATCCATTACAGGAGTTAACGATTTACCCAAACCCGGTAAAAGATATACTTCGAGTAACTGGAGCTCAAACAGAAGAATATGAAGTACTCGATCTTATGGGACGAACGGTGCTTCAAGGTTTTTTGAACGAAGGAATAAACGTATCGAAGCTACCTTCTGGAACATATGTTTTAAGGATCGGAAACGAGGGTAGGAGGTTTGTGAAGGATTAGCGAAAACGAAGGATTGTCATGATCCAAAGAGACATTTCAAAATTGACATTTTAACACTTCTACAATAACTTATGCTGTTGCATTTTTAGTTCCTAATGTTATCGGTTTCTCTAATGATTTACTGCAAAGCCTTTCTGAAAACAACTCGTGCCACTTCCAATTTACGAGTGTTTTTATACACGAGTGTAAACTGGACACATACATTCCAATCGTGTAAAAAAAGTTAGGTTGAGCTGACGATACTGATTTGAACGTTCTTTTTAGCTTAAATTTATTTGCAGAAAATTCAGACACTTGAGTAAAGTGTGATGATTTCTGGGTATAAGCAATACTGTGATTATTAGATAAAGGTTCGATTAAATCGGCAATCTAGCACCTATATAAAGTATCTCGTTTCTTTCATTGTGTAAAGTTTGTTCAAGTTATATCCACTTGTTTATGAGACAATAGAAAAGGTCAGCACAGTTTTTTTGCTATATATTGAAGAAAATAACTTCATGGTTGTACCTTTATTATATTGGGTAGTAGGTGAATAAGCTCTTGCGAATAGTCTACACGTTATGTTTTAGGTTAGGTTACTAAGGACTGGATGTTAATGCCCGATTTTTTATTGATTTAATATAACCTGGGCAAAGGGGTGTTAGGTATGGCTTTAGCTCCTCTTCATGGTAAACCGCATGTAATCTCTTTCTAATAATTGGGTTGCCCGGGTTTCTTTCGTACCCCTTTTTTGAGGTTCCATTTAAAAGAGAACAGGGCAATCCGAATAGCGACTATTGATTATTTTCATCCTAAGATGCGAGTCTCAGTGTCTCTGTCCGTGCTCTGTTTTATACTGTTTTGGGTCGTGGGAGAATAAAGAGTAGCCAAAAAGCCTACACGGAAGTCTACGACTTACACCCGAAAGGTGTAAAAAAGTTTGGTGGAGCCCCCGGGACTGATGTCGAACTTTTATAAAGCTCTTAATGAACTCGTTCGAGGTTCGGACCCTTCACAATTTACTGAAGGGTAGGGTCGGAATCGCCAAAGCATCCGTTGATGGAGGTTCTAGACTCATACATGCTCACCATGGCGGAGAAAGACACCTACTAACTCTCCATTGCTCAATAATGTTTACACCCCAAAGGTGTAAAAAAGTTTAGTGGAGCTAAAAGGACTGATGTCGAACTTCTTCGAAAGTCTCATGGTCCTCGTGAAAAGCAGCAATAATGCAGCTTTCTAGTAATCACTCAATATTCCTTACACCCCAAAGGTGTAAAAAAGTTTAGTGGAGCTGGCGGGGCTCGAACCCGCGTCCAAACAAGGAATAAACAAGCCTTCTACATGCTTAGTCGCGTTTGATTTTCGAGATATTGCCGGAAACCCGACGACCAACAATATCCTTAGTCTCTAAATTTTCGCTCAGTACCCGAAACAGCTGTACCTCGCTAGCATCACTTGATTTGGTGCTCCGTTGGGGTCCGCGTGTAATGCAAACGTAAGCCCCTGGAACAAAGGCTGATTAATACCTAGTATTAAGCTGCCAAGGCAAAGTTAGACTCGCCAATTAAAAGTGTTGAGTATTGAATTTAACGAGCTAAGTACACAACGCTCGACATGCTTACTTGGCCATTCTTTTGCTGTCAAAACCAAATCAGCCCCATAAATCAAAGAACAAGTCTTTTTAAGAGGTACAAAGATACATCAAATTAGGACGTCCTTTCTGTAACGAATATCTTTACCGCCTTACTTTTATTACATGGAGAAAATTAAAATAGGCATTATTCGAGAAGGCAAGAACCCGCCCGATAAACGCGTTCCCTTGTCGCCCAATCAATGTCGTTCTTTAAAAGAAATCTATCCGCACATAGAGATCGCCGTTCAACCCAGTGCAATCCGATGCTTTCGCGATGAAGAGTACGAAGTTAAAGGCATGATCCTTCAAGAAGACTTGAGCGATTGCTCCGTGTTATTAGGGGTAAAAGAGGTACCTATTGATATGCTCCTTCCGAGGAAGACGTATTTTTTCTTTTCCCACACTTTTAAACTTCAGCCCTACAATCGAAAATTGTTGAAGGCTATTCTCGATAAAAAAATTCGCTTGGTCGATTATGAAGTACTCACCAATGCTGCTGGCAAACGGCTCATTGGATTTGGGCGATACGCGGGTGTAGTTGGCGCTTACAACGGCCTTTTGGCTTATGGACTCAAAACCAATCGCTATAATTTGAAGCCGGCGCACGAGTGTTATGATCGGCGCGAAATGGAAGGCGAGTTGTCAAAAATTAATCTACCTAAAAATTTTCGTCTCGCCCTAACGGGCGGCGGAAGAGTGGCTGGCGGCGCTATGGAAATCCTTCAGGCCGCAGGCCTAAAAAAAGTAACGCCGACCGAATTCAAAGAAGAGAACTTCGAAGAGCCCATTTATACGCAGCTCTCTGTTCAGAACTATGTACAACGGAAGGACCAAAGGCCATTTATGACGTCCGACTTTTACGCAAATCCCGAAGAGTTTGATTCAAATTTCATGGAGTATGCGGAAGGAATGGACGTTTATTTAGCCTGCCATTATTGGGATAGCAAGGCCCCGTTTATTTTTACTCGGGAAGATGCCCGAAATCCGGTATTCAATATTCGCGTAGTTGCCGATATCAGCTGCGATATTGATGGCCCCGTGGCATCAACGCTTCGCCCTTCAACCATTGCAGATCCATTATACGGCTACGACCCGTACCTAGAAAAGGAAGTCGAATTTTTGGCCAATAATGGAATCGGAGTGATGGCCGTGGATAACCTTCCCTGTGAACTACCTAAAGATGCTTCCGAAGATTTTGGAAGTGAATTGATTGAGAATGTGTTACCGGCTTTATTTGGAGACGACCCTACCAATATTATTGGGCGTGCATCGGAAACAGACCTTGAAGGTAATTTAACCGAACACTTTGCCTACTTAGACGAATACGTGAAAGGGAAAAAATGAGTCCATTGTAGCAACTTGAGTGCTACAGCGGCTTAGCAGTAACTTTGCCGGGGACCGACAAGTTGTGGTTTAGCAATTCTTTAAATCGCGAATCGTACTTAAGGGATCGTCAGACTTAAATACGGTGGACCCGGCAACGAGCACGTCGGCACCTGCAG
>ENA-OUOG01000434-OUOG01000434.1-marine-metagenome-genome-assembly--contig:-NODE-434-length-54923-cov-5.495879_pt1 | contig 54923 bp, 39 predicted proteins | sample MGYA00248635_ERZ508505 | MGnify/ENA primary metagenome ERZ508505 (study PRJEB26176, sample SAMN06267871) | marine metagenome | isolation source: Saanich Inlet, British Columbia, Canada | place: Pacific...
ATAATTTTGTAGTGATATGCATTATTTGGGTCAACCCAAAAAACAATTCCACCATTCTCCGAGTCATATCCACCGACCGATGGTACGAAGTCAGATTCTTGGGCCATCTCACCTGTCATTGTATACCAATTACCATTTGAATAATAGTAAAAAGTATGCTTCATATTTCCATTTAGCGTGCCGTTGTAAAAAACCACAGCGCCTTGCTGAGGAGTCCCATTGGAGTCATCAGGCAGTTCCGAAACACGGGGCAGCAAAATTCCAGTCATATGGTCTGGGGTTAACGGTGCCTCAATGTGCAGCATAGCCAGCGGATTTGTGGTGCCAATACCCACTTGGGCTCTTATGGCAAAAGTCGTCAATAATACTATTAAGACTATTGACCATGTTTTTGTAGAAAAATAGAATTTTCTCATAAGTAGTTAATTTAATAACGTCCAAAATTTGGGGTTTGAACAGGGCAAATGTAACAGAGAAGAATTGCATGATGATCCCAATCCTGTGTAATTTCGATGTAACGATATTTTTTCTCGATTAAATGCAGGAATTTTCCTTCAGAATCCGTAAGAATTGTCGCGCAAATTCAGAAATATTGACAATCAAAGTGTTATCGCCCACAAAATTACTTGTAATTCGAAATAAATAGAGCTGATCCTGTCCTGTCTTTCGAACAGTCCAAAGCCATACTTTTGCTCAAAAACCCGAACCAAACAAAAATCTCTAGACACATGCCCCATCCATTTACCAAAGAAATGATTATTTTTGAGCGATTTTAAACCCACCACATGAGCCAACTCGTTATTGTAGGCACCGTTGCCTTCGACGCCATTGAAACGCCTTTCGGCAAAACCGACAAGATTTTAGGGGGCGCGGCCACATACATCGGACTTGCCGCTTCCCACTATAACGTAGACGCCGCCCTAGTGTCTGTCGTTGGCGGTGATTTTCCACAAAATCATTTGGACCTTTTGACGGGCAAGAACCTCAACATACAAGGCATAGAGATCAAAGCAGACGGCAAGACTTTTTTTTGGCAAGGGCGCTATCACAACGACATGAACACGCGCGATACCTTAGCTACAGAACTCAACGTCTTGGCCGACTTCAAACCCGTTGTTCCAGAATCTTACCGCAGTGCAGAAGTGGTGCTATTGGGCAACTTGCATCCCTTGGTCCAGCTCGATGTCATCGCTCAGATGACTGACCCCAAAATACTGATGCTCGACACCATGAACTTTTGGATGGAACACGCTTGGGATGATTTGCTCCGTGTTATGGCCAAAGTCAATGTGATCAGTATCAACGATGAAGAAGCCAGGCAACTTACCGGAGAATATTCTTTGGTGCGTGCCGCCAAAAAAATCTCAGAAATGGGCCCTGATCATGTCATCATCAAAAAAGGAGAACACGGTGCTTTACTGTTCCATCAACAAGACGTGTTCTACGCCCCTGCGCTGCCCTTGGAAGAAGTTTTTGATCCTACAGGAGCAGGGGATACATTTGCTGGTGGATTTGCTGGCTATTTGGCACAAAGCAAAAACTACAGTTTTGAAAACATGAAAAATGCCGTGATCCACGGATCAGCCCTTGCCTCGTTTTGTGTGGAAGAGTTTGGCACCAAACGTCTGGAGCGACTCGATGGCACCACCCTGAGCGAGCGTCTTCAACAATTCAAACATTTGACACAATTTGATATCGAATTGAACTAACTTCCTGATGCATTATGAGTGATCCGTTAAAACATGAATGTGGTATTGCCCTAATCAGGTTGCTGAAACCCTTGTCCTATTATAAAGAGAAGTACGGCTCCTCGTTTTATGGCGTGAACAAGATGTACCTTCTAATGGAAAAGCAACACAATCGAGGCCAAGATGGCGCCGGATTGGCAGGCATCAAGATGGATGTCTCTCCAGGAGAACGCTACATCAGCCGTATTCGGTCCAATGAGGCTCAGCCCATTCAGGATATTTTTGCCCAAATCAATAACCGCATCAATACAGAGTTTGCCAAGCATCCTGGATTGTCAGATGATATTGAATTACAGAAAAAAATAATCCCTTATCAGGGCGAATTATTTTTGGGCCATGTCCGATACGGCACCTTTGGAGGAAACAGCATCGAAACGGTTCATCCGTTTCTAAGGCAAAACAATTGGATGCACCGCAACTTGATCATCGCTGGTAATTTTAATATGACCAATACCAATGAGCTCTTTCAAAACCTCATCAAACTGGGCATGCATCCCAAAGAGAAAGCCGATACCATAACCGTCATGGAAAAAATTGGTCACTTTTTGGACGACGCGGTACGCAAATTATACAAACAAGCCAAGGCCCAGGGCCTGAGCAAAATGGAAGCCTCCCCTTATATAGTAGACCATCTTAATCTCGAAAAAATCCTGCGCAAAGCGGCAAAGTATTGGGACGGCGGCTATGCTATGGCTGGCCTATTAGGGCACGGAGATGCATTTGTCTTGCGCGATCCTGCTGGAATTCGCCCAGCATACTATTATAAGGACGACGAAGTGGTCGTGGTGGCCAGCGAGCGACCAGTGATCCAAACTGTTTTTGACGTGCCGTTTGAGCAGATCACGGAATTAGACCCAGGACATGCGCTGATCATCAAGAAATCTGGTGAGACTAAGCTCAGTAAAATTCATGAACCACTGCCAAGGCGTTCGTGTTCTTTCGAACGCATTTACTTCTCAAGAGGGAGTGATGCAGAAATTTATCAAGAACGCAAGTCGTTGGGACGTCTTTTGATGCCGAAGGTGCTCAAGGCGATCGATAACGACACTCAGAACACCGTGTTTTCTTTTATTCCTAACACCGCAGAAACATCATTTTATGGCATGATGGAAGCCGCGCAGGAGGCATTGGATCTGAAAAAAACACAACTGATTCTTGACGCCAAAGACGCGCTAACAGCGGAGCATCTGGCAGCAATTCAGGGTCAAAAAATCCGCACCGAAAAACTGGCGATTAAGGACGTCAAGCTACGGACTTTCATCACAGAGGATAGCAGCCGTGACGACCTTGTGGCTCATGTTTACGACGTGACTTACGGCGTTGTGAAACCAGAAGACAATATTGTCATTATCGACGACAGTATCGTAAGGGGGACGACCCTCAAAATGAGCATACTCAAAATGCTCGACCGCCTCGGTCCCAAGCAAATTGTGGTGGTTTCTTCAGCACCACAGATCCGCTATCCCGATTGCTATGGCATCGATATGGCCAGATTAGAAAAACTGGTGGCGTTCAATGCCGCCATCGCGCTTCATAAAGAAAGGGGCACTGAGGATATTATTGAAGAGATTTACCACAAATGCAAAGCCGCCATCACCGATGCTGGTCAAGGGCGCGCTATAGAAAATCATGTCCAGGCACTATATGACCCTTTTACAGACGAAGAAATTTCAGATAAAATTGCCAGCATCATTTCGAGTGACCAACTTAATAGCAAGATCAAAGTCATTTTCCAATCTGTTGAAGATCTGCATCAAGCATGTCCAGAACACCTTGGAGATTGGTACTTCACGGGCAATTACCCGACCAAAGGAGGAACCCTCGTGGTGAACCGTGCGTTTGTTCACTTCTATGAAGGCAATCCCGAACGGGCTTATTAAAAGCCTGACCGCGAGCTATTTCTGTCGTTTGTCGAGTATTATTTCATTTGAGCGAAAAGTGTAGATTTTGCTTTTTTAAAAAGGGACACTTGCCCTACATTTGTGTTATACCATAGCATAAGTAGGTTAAGTTCATGGTAAGATTTGGGGCAAAAAGGCAAACTCTCGTTTGCCTTTTTTCGTTTCACATTATGCCAAAAATTAAAAGCTGGCACAAAAAAAGGCCGTCTCATCAGACAGCCTTTTTCCTGAAAAAAATCAAATAATATTATTTGTTTGAGGCAAACCGCTCAGCGACTGCTGTCCAATTGATCACATTAAAAAATGCAGAAACGTAATCTGGACGTCGGTTTTGGTAGTTGAGATAATAGGCGTGTTCCCAAACATCAAGTCCCAAAATCGGTGTGCCACCACAAGTAATTCCAGGCATCAACGGGTTGTCTTGATTGGCTGTAGAACAGACGTCCAATTTGCCGCCTTTGTGCACACACAACCATGCCCATCCCGAACCAAATTGTGTTTTGGCTGCTGCAGAAAACTGCTCTTTGAATTGGTCAAAACTGCCAAAAGAATCCTCTATAGCCTGTGCCAATGCTCCTGTTGGGTGGCCGCCGCCATTGGGCTGAAGGACACTCCAAAACAGCGAATGGTTGTAAAAACCACCTCCGTTGTTGCGCAATGCTTTATTGTTCATATCGCAACCGGCCAAAATGGCCTCAATACTTTGTCCTTCTAAATCGGTGCCAGCAATAGCCGCATTAAGATTAGCCGTATAACCTGCATGGTGCTTGCCGTGGTGAATTTCCATAGTGCGCGCGTCGATGTGCGGCTCTAAGGCGTCATGTGCGTAAGGTAACGCGGGTAGTTCAAAAGCCATAAGTCTTATATTTTAAGTGTTTATTTACTTTATGTTGCAAATTTAAGCATTTAAAAACCATTGGACTGTTATAGAAATTATAAGTTTTCCATAAGGATAGACTTTATGAATATACTATCTTAGTGCAGTCACCTTATCCAATGTCTTTTGCGCAATAACGCTCCATTTGTCGTTTATAATGCCTCCGCAGGGAGCGGCAAAACTTTTGCCTTGGTGCGAGCATTTTTAGAAAAAATGCTCGAGACACCACAGCCCGATCGTTACAAAAAATTACTGGCCATCACCTTCACCAACAAAGCAGTGGCCGAGATGAAAACCCGGATTTTGTCGTTATTACAAGATTTTGCCAAAGGCCAATTCAATCCGAACAACATAGCCATGGCGCAAGCCTTGGAATCAAGTATCGGTCTTTCTCAGGAACAACTCACAAGGCGCAGTGCAGGAGTACTCAAGCACCTTTTGAATCATTACGCCCTGTTCCATGTCGAAACCATAGACCGCTTCAATCACCGGCTCCTGCGCACCTTTGCCCGCGACCTAAAACTCAGCAGTAATTTTGACGTCAGCCTCGAAGCACCTCTTTTACTGGCACAGGCCGTCGATCAACTCCTCGATAAAGCTGGGTCAGATCGTCATATTACAGATTTACTCATCGACTTTGCTCTTCAAAAAACAGACGACAATCAGTCTTGGGACATCAGTTTTGATTTAAATAAGGTGGCCACATTGTTGATTCAAGAAAATGATTTGCCCTACCTCAAGTCGATTCAGGAGAAACCCCTAAAAAGTTATTTGACTTTAGAATCAAGCTTGCGTGAGCGCTACAAAATATTGTGTCATCAGATCAAGGCCCAAGCCATTAAAGCACTTAACGCCTGTGCGGACCATCATTTAAATGCGTCGGATTTCAGTAGAGGCACTTTTTACAATTGGCTTGTAAAGGCCAAAACCAATCACGAACTCCTGAGTTTTGGCGCCGTTTGGCAAGCCAATTTCGGACAAAAAGACTTGTACGTCAAAACAGCGCCGACATCCACAAAACAAGCCATAGATGACCTGATGCCTCTTTTTATAGAAGTCTTCGAAGAAATCAACCGGGTCTTTATTGACGCGCATTTTGTCCGTAATATGCTCAAAAATTTGATTCCACTGGCGACACTTTCTTCGATCAGTCAAGAATTCGAGGAGGTCAAGTCTACACAAAACACCGTTGTGGTGAGTGATTTTAATAGGCTTTTGGCTGCTGAGATAAAGGATCAACCTGCTCCATTTATTTATGAGCGACTTGGAGAGCGCTACCGTCATTTTTTTATTGACGAATTCCAAGACACCTCTGCCATGCAGTGGGAGAATTTATTGCCGCTTGTCGAAAACACCTTATCTCAATCCGATCCAGATGCTCCAGTAGGGACCATCATGCTTGTTGGCGACCCCAAACAGTCTATTTACCGGTGGCGGGGAGGACGACCAGAACAATTCATCGCTCTGGCCCAAAACAAAGGCGCCTTACCACACATCCAAAAGCATACTGAAACCCTTGACACCAATTACCGCAGTAAGGCAGAAATTGTCGCCTTCAATAATTTGTTTTTTGAATTTGCAGCAGGCCAACTTCATGCCGCAGACCACCAAAAACTCTACCGAGAAGGCAGCCAACAAAAAGCACACCAAAAACAGGGGGGGTATGTCCAAATAGATTTTCTGGAGTACGACAAAAACGACGCTGCTCTAGACTTTTATCAAGAAGCGATTTTAACCCAAGTCAGGGCGCTAAAGGAGCGGCAAGTCCCTTTAGAAGAGGTTTGTATCCTGACCAGAAACAACAAACAATGCAGCGACCTCGGAGCTTATCTCAGCAGCCATGGCTTTGCTGTAGTCTCCGAAGAAGCCCTTTTGCTTCAGAACGATCCTGTCGTGTCAGCACTGATGCATGTGGCGGCGCTGAGCGTTTCTTACGACGATGTGATGGCGCGCGTGGCAATAGCACGATACCTTCATCAATCACTCGAGGTCAAAGAAGATCTCTTTTCGTATTTGCAAAGCTTTCGCGATGCACCGCCACGACTGTTTGAACAGTACCTGAGCGCCATCGGCATAAATTTTAGCCTCGATACGGTATCGACTCTTGGGCTCTATGAGCGTTTCGAATATGCCCTCAAGCAGTTCGGTTGGCACGCCAAATCCGATGGGTTCGTGACCGCTTTTATGGATTGGGTTTTTCAGTTTTCAAAACGCCCACAAGCCAGTATTTGGTCTCTTTTGGCTTATTGGGACCAACAAAAAGATCGTGTGAGCTTGAGCAGTAGCCAAAGCGCTGGCGCCATCAGCCTGATGACCATACATAAAGCCAAGGGATTGGAATTTCCGGTGGTTATTTTTCCCTTTGCAGACATGCCATTCGCCGACAACAAAGGACGTAAAGTTTGGTACCCATACGACGCCCATGGATTAGACTTTATGCGTTTGAATTACGACAAAGAAAACATGAAACGCTATGGCCCAGAAGGCTTAGAAATACATGCCGAAAAAACTGCGACGGATATTTTTGATGCGCTCAATATTCTCTATGTCGCGATGACCCGGCCAGAGAACGAACTTTATATTTTTTGTCAAAAGCCCAACGGCGATTCGAAAAGTCTGACGGCCAATCGATTATTTCAAAATTACCTAGAGGCCCAAAATATGTGGTCTGACACCTCCCTGCGGTATCACTTTGGCGCATTAGCCCCGCACAGTCATCCGCAATTTTCGGCCCCTGATCAGGCCCGTCATCACGCCCAATTTGAGTATCAAGTCATTCTTCCAGAGGAACATCCTATTAGTTTTGTTGGGGCCCAGCGCAGGGCACAACTTTGGTCACCAGCTGCAGATGGTTTTGGCTCCTTGTTTCATGAATTAATGGCCCTGATCATTACTCAAGAAGACACCCATGAGGCACTTCAAAAAATGATTTCTAGGTATTATTTGGATGAGGCATTAAGTGCCGCACTAAAAGGCTTAGCCAACGCCGTTCTCGCAACGCCTGAATTGATAAATTTATTTGATGGTTCGGACAAGGTTCATTGCGAACGAAGTATCGTCACAGCTCAGGGAATCTTAAGGCCGGACCGCATCAATTATCATACAGACGGGAGCTTTAGTTTAGTCGATTACAAAACCGGCGCGCCAAAACCCCAAGATGAGGAACAAATAAGTGCCTATGCACAAGCCCTGATCTCAATGGGACTCAGGCAAAGACAAAAATTAATCGTTTACCTAAAAGACCCCTCAGTTGTGGTCAAAAAACTTTAATTTAGACACCGAAAAAATCCATTATGTATACCAAAATAAAAGACCATTTGTCCCAAGAGCTTCAAGAAATTGAGCAGCAGGGATTATTCAAAAAAGAGCGCATCATTACTTCGGCTCAAGATGCTGTCATCAGGATTTCTACTGGTCAAGAAGTCATTAATTTTTGTGCCAATAATTATTTAGGACTTTCCTCTCATCCTGAAGTCGTGCAGGCCGCAAAAGACACTCTTGACACTCACGGTTTTGGCATGTCTTCAGTGCGCTTTATTTGTGGGACACAAGACATCCACAAGCAACTCGAAGCCGAGATCGCCTCGTTTTACCAAACCGAGGACACCATTCTTTACGCCGCTGCTTTTGACGCTAATGGAGGGGTTTTTGAGCCACTTCTGGGCCCAGAAGATGCCATTATTTCAGATAGCCTCAACCACGCTTCAATTATTGATGGCGTGCGCCTTTGTAAAGCCAAGCGGTACCGCTACCAAAACAACGATATGGCAGATTTGGAGGCCCAACTCAAACAGGCTGATGTGGATGGTGCCAGATTCAAAATGATCGTGACCGACGGGGTCTTTTCAATGGATGGACTGGTTGCTCCCTTAGATCATATTTGTGATTTGGCCGAGGCATATGATGCTTTGGTGATGATAGATGAATGCCACGCTGCCGGATTTATCGGGCCCACGGGACGGGGCACTTTAGAAGAAAAAGGGGTGATGGGCAGAGTCGACATCATTACCGGAACTCTTGGCAAAGCCCTAGGCGGGGCAATGGGCGGCTATACCACAGGCAAAAAAGAAATCATAGAAATTTTGCGCCAACGTTCGCGACCTTATTTATTCTCGAACTCTCTCGCGCCCGCTATTGTCGGGGCGTCCATAAAAGTTTTTGAGTTGCTCAAAGAGGACACCACCCTCAGAGACCGTTTGGCTGAGAACACGGCTTACTTCAAGGCGGGCATGATCGCCGAAGGCTTCGACATTATCGATGGGGATTCGGCCATCGTCCCGGTAATGCTCTACGACGCCAAATTGGCCCAAACCATGGCCGACTTGCTGTTAGAGGAGGGCATTTATGTCATTGGGTTTTTCTATCCAGTAGTTCCCAAAGGCAAGGCGCGCATCCGCGTTCAACTTTCGGCAGCCCATACAAAAGAGCATTTGAACAAGGCAATTTCGGCCTTCAAAAATGTTAAAATTAAGCTCAATATTTAGAGGCCAAATTGATATTTAAGCCTCTGTTGGTAGGTAATTCCAAAATTTTTAATAGATTTGTTTTTGTTAATAAATTTTAACAAGTTACTTTTGCTCTAATAACACTTAAAAATTAAACTTTTAGAATATGAAACATCTTAACAGTATTTTGGTTGCTGCCTGCTTTTTCTTAGTAGTTGGTGTAACTAATGCACAAGACGCAAACAATCCTTGGGCAGTAGAACTTGGTATCAACGCCATTGATGTATACTCGTCAGGAAACGTTGATGCTGGTAGATTACCTGTATCCGTAGGTGGAGTAGATGTTAAAGGCCGTCTTTTTGACGAGTTTTTTAACGTTACAGACCATTACAACATTATCCCTGCTGTGACCAAAGTAGCGGCCGCTCGTTATTTAGGAGATGGTTTCTCATTCGGAGTAGGAGGAACAATGAACAAACTGACCAAACTTGGTGATGTTCGTGTTGACGACTTAATCTACTACGCTGGTGACGCTGAATTGCGCTACAGCTTAAGAGATAAAATTGGTGGCCAGTGGCTAGACCCATCTTTGGGTGTTGGTGGTGGTTACACTTGGGTTGACGATATCGGATTTGGTTCTGTCAACGCTACTGCTGGTGTTCGTTTCTGGGTTGCTGAGAACTTGGCAATCAACGTACAAAGTACTTTCAAGCACGCTATGGAAGACTTTGGCATCACGCATTTCCAACATTCTATTGGTGCTTCATTTAAGTTCGGTGGAAAAGACACTGACGGCGACGGACTGTATGACAACCAAGATGCTTGTCCTGAAGTCGCTGGTCTTCCAGAATTTGGTGGTTGTCCAGACAGCGACGGTGACGGTATCGAAGACCGTAACGACGCCTGTGTTAACGTGGCTGGTTTAGCAGAATTCAACGGATGTCCTGACAGCGACGGCGATGGTATCGCTGATCCTCAAGACGCTTGTCCAATGGAAGCTGGTGTTGCTGCTTTGAACGGATGTCCTGATAGCGATAGTGATGGCATCACTGATGCCGATGACAACTGTCCGACTGAAGCAGGTCCAAGCTCAAACGGTGGATGTCCTTTCTACGATGCTGACAACGACGGTGTAGAGGATAAAGATGACCAATGTCCTGATGTTCCTGGAACAGTGTCTAACAATGGTTGTCCAGAAGTTACTATTGAAATCATCAACCAATTGAATGAGTATTCTAAAACGATCTTATTCGACACTGGAAAAACAAGCATCCGTGAAGAGTCCAATGCTGTTCTTCAGGACATGGCTGATGTGATGAGTGCATACCCCACTGCAAACTTTGAAATCGGTGGCCACACTGACAGCGTTGGTAGTGCCGCAAACAACCAAAAACTATCGGCTGCTCGTGCGCAATCAGTACACGACTTCTTGGTGGGACTTGGAATGGATGACAACCGTCTTTCTTTCAAAGGATACGGTGAAGATCGTCCAGTTGCAGACAACAAGACTGCTGCAGGAAGACAAGAAAACAGACGTGTTGAGATTTCTTTGATGAAGTAATTCCTCCTCACATAATATCATACAAAAAACGCCTCCACTATGGAGGCGTTTTTATATTTTTAAGGATGCAAAGTTTTCTGACTGAAACCATCCAACGATTACACCAAGGCCCTCATCCCTTGTCAGAATACACCATAATTTTGCCGAGCAAGCGTGCCGGAGGATTTCTCAATCAACTTCTAGTGGCCCAAGCGGATCAGCCATTTTTTTCGCCAAAAATATATAGTATCGAAGATTTTGTCGCAGAAGTTTCTGGCGTGTCGGTCATGCCTCAAACCGATGTGTTATTGGCGGGGTTCTCAAACTATCAATCCATTCAAAAGACCAGCTTCACAGATTACCTGCAGTGGGCAGAAACCATGCTGGGCGATTTTAATGAATTGGACCGGCATCTTGTGGCACCAGAAGCATTCTTTGACTATTTGAGCCAGATCAAAGCCCTGGACCGATGGAATTTGGAAGAATCTGCCACGCCACTCATGACGGATTATCTAAAATTCTGGGAGACACTATTGCCGTTTTACACCCAGTTCAAAGAAGCGCTATTGGCCCAAGGACAAGCCTACCAAGGCTTGGTGTATCGGCGCGCTGCTGAGGACCTCTCTCATTACCTCAACTCTCATGGCTCAAAGCCCCATGCCTTCATAGGATTCAACGCCCTCAATCCAGCAGAGCAAATCGTGATTCAAGAGTTGCTCGCTCAAGGGCATACTGAGGTCTTTTGGGACATGGATCATCACTTTATTGCAGACCAGCAACACAGCGTTTCGCATTTCTTGAGGGCTTATCTCAACCAATGGCCCTACTATAGCCATCACCCTAAACCCAATTTTCCCAGACATTTTGAACAAGCCAAACGTATTCGTTTGGTGCAGGCCGACAGTGACTTGGCTCAAGTCAAGATGATGACCAAATTACTTTCTGAAACCACACAGGAGCAATGGTCCAAAACGGCTTTGGTGCTTGCAGACGAGTCCTTGTTGATTCCGGTCTTGTACGCCCTACCTCAGCACATCAGCTCGGTCAACATCACCATGGGCTACCCCTTAAAATCATTTCCTGGGGTTTGGTTCGTCTCCAGCCTTCTCCATCATTATAAAAGTGGTTCTTCCAAAATACACCACAATACCTTAAAGAAAATTTTGACGCATCCTTTTGGACAACGACTCGTGCCTTCTGGCAAAAGTATCTGTCAAAACTTAGACAAACAACATCGTCTTTTTATCAGCCTCTCTGACCTTATCCCATTGGCGACAAAAGAAGAACAAGTGCCCCTGAAGATACTCTTCGCTCCTGAGGATTCGGACACCAACATCCTGAGCAGGATGATGAGCCTGCTCAATCAATTAATCCAAACCAAGGGGTTGAGTCATTTTGACCGCTTGGGGATTGAAAAACTCTTTGACCTTTGCCATCGACTTGAACAGCTAGAACGGCATTTTGGGTTTTTGCAAAATACCAATAGTATTGTGGCCCTTTTCGATCACTTGCTGCAACAGGAGTCCTTAGATTTTGAAGGAAATGCCTATTCTGGGCTTCAAGTTATGGGAATGCTCGAAACCCGTGTTTTGGACTTTGAGCACCTGATGGTACTGTCGGTCAATGAAGGCATCCTGCCTCAAGGCAAAAGCACGGCCTCGTTCATCACCTATGACATGAAAAAAGAATTCGGTTTGCCGTTGCATACCGAAAAAGATGCGATTTATGCGTATCACTTTTTTAGATTGCTCCAAAGAGCTACGGATGTCACCCTGATTTATCAAGAACAAACCCAAGGGCTCAATGTGGGTGAAAAAAGCAGATTTGTCCGTTTGCTCCAACTCGAACAACAACAAGCACATGACCTGACACAATGGACAGCGCATCAAGGGGCGGAATTCTCGGTGTCCGCCATAGAAAAGTTTGAAAAATCTCCTGGAGTCATGGCGCGATTGAAAGAGATTGCAGAAAAAGGATTCTCGCCAACAGCTTTATCGCTTTACATCCGAGATCCAAAGGCCTTTTATTTAGAGCGTGTCTTGAAGCTTTCGCCCAAAAGACCCCTACAAGACAGTGTTGGACCTGATATCGTCGGCACCGTTGTACACGAATCCATAAAGGCACTTTATAGCGACTTTGTGGGCCATGACTTGACAACCGACGGCCTGAACCATATAAAAGCTGATGTCCCAGAAGCCGTTCAAAAGGAATTTGCTAAAGCCTATAACACCAGCTCGCTAAACCGAGGCAAGAACCTCATTATTGTGGCCGTAGTCCAGCGCTATATCGAAAAACTCATCGATTGGGATCTTGATGCTTTGGCCAATGGTCATCGCATTACACTGCTAGAGTCAGAAACCGATCACCTGATGACCCTCGACACCAACAAACCGTTTCCCATTGTTTTAAAAGGTCAGGTTGATCGGGTTGATCGCTGTGACGACACCATACGGATCATCGACTTCAAAACTGGCATGGTCAAGCCGACTAGTGTCGCAATTAGTGACTGGTCAGGCCTTATCAGTGACAAAAAATACGACAAAGCATTTCAGCTGCTCACCTATGCCTATCTGCGCCAACAATCTTCTCCAGAGGCCACTGTAAGCGCGGGCATTTTATCATTCAAAAATATGGCTGCCGGGCTTATGCCCTTTTCAACTAAAGAAGGGCAGACACGCAACAACAAAGTAACAGCCATTACACCAGAGGTCCTTGCTGTTTATGAAACACAACTCCTTGCTTTGATAAACGAAATTTTGGACCCCAACACACCATTTGTGGCTGCAGTCGACGATCAATAATCGCTCAAAAACAGTCAATGCTCACGATTAAATGCCATTTTTTTCGATAATTAACCTTTCCTTATTGGGTATTTGTCAAAACATCTCTACTTTTGCAAAAAAATAAATCATGAAAACCTTCAAATCAATTTTCATTTTCACGCTGCTTTTTGCAGGAGTCTTTGGCGCCAATGCACAGGACCGACAAAATCCTTGGTCGATCGAAATCGGAACTAATGCCGTAGATTATTACCCTGTGGGTGGTGAATCAGGTACAATGGCAATGAATACGCGCCCTGGAGGCCAAATCCATGGATCATTTATTAACGAGTACTTCAATGCTGGCGACCACTACAACATCATGCCCTCAGTATCTCGAGTAGGTGTAGGACGCCACCTATTTAGTGGGTTAAGCCTTAATGTTGCAGGAGCCATCAACAAAATTGAAAAATTGGGGGATGCTGATATTATGGGTTGGAACAATAGTGACTCCTCTGAGTTCTATAGCTTCGATACAAGATTGAACTTTAGCTTCCTAGATGCTTTTGAAAAGGACTTCTGGCTCGATCCCTACGTAGGGCTCGGTGCAGGACGCACTTGGGTGAAGTACGGATATGCTAAAGGGTATAATACCTTGAATGCCAATGTTGGCTTCAAATTTTGGGTCATGAAAGATTTGTTGGCCATTGATGTCGCGAGTACCTATAAATCAGGTTTGGACGATCAATACAGCCAAGACTACTTCCAACACCACATGGGGCTCGTGTTCCAATTTGGCGCGAAAGACACAGACGGTGATGGTGTTTCAGACAGTCGTGATGAATGTCCGTCAGTCCCTGGCCTTAAAGAATTTAACGGATGTCCTGATACCGATGGTGATGGGATTGAAGATGCCAAAGATAATTGCCCTGAAGTGCCTGGAATAGCAGAATTCAACGGATGTCCTGATACCGATGGTGACGGCATAGAGGATGCGAAAGACGCCTGTCCAAAAAGAGCTGGATCTGCTGAGTTTGATGGCTGCCCAGATACGGACGGCGACGGTGTTGCCGATCCACAAGATGGCTGCCCAAGAGCGGCTGGAGTAAAAGCCTTAGGCGGCTGTCCAGACCGCGACGGTGATGGTATTGCCGACAAGGATGATGAATGCCCAGATGATGCGGGCACAGCAGTCAAAGGGGGATGCCCTGAAATGACTATGGAGATTGTTGCAGAGCTTAACGAGTCTGCGCGCTTAGTATTGTTCCTACGTGGAAAAAGCGACTTGAGTATCGATGCTAAAGCGACCTTGGATGATATTGCTAGTGTGTTGAAAAAATACGCAACCACTTATTTAGAAATTTCAGGACACACCTGTAATATCGATACCGAGAGCTTCAACCAAGAGCTTTCAGAATCTCGTGCCAACGCTGTACGCAATTACCTGATTGAAGGTCAGGGCATCAGCCCAGGCCGTCTTTCTGCCAAAGGTTATGGCGAAACTCAGCCTATCGCGGACAACGCTATTGAAGCAGGGCGTGTAAAAAACAGACGCGTCGAACTTATGATAGAAGAATAGATTGAACTTGACTATTTCAAAACCCGGAGCGCTCGCTCCGGGTTTTTTTTTGATCATTTTGAGTCGATCAGCAACGGGGTGGTGCTCCCCTATGATGTTCAGAGATCTTTTAGTAATTTTATGTCAGAGTTTTACTGCGATCGCAAATGATGACCAATACCCTCATATTTTATCCTAAAACATCATGAACACTATAGAGTCACGGGCGGTCAAAGCCATCATTTTTGACATGGACGGGGTCATCGTTAACAGCGAGCCCCTGCACCACAAGGCTTATCATTTGATGTTTGCGGACATCGGCATCGAGGTCTCTGAAGAAATTTATCGCTCATTTACGGGGCAAGCGACACTGCCTATCTGTCAGCGCCTATGTGAAGTGTACCAGCTAAAAGAGGCTCCTGAATCTTTGGTGGCACTCAAGCGCGAGCATTTCAAAGTGCTATTTGACAACGATCAAGACTTTGATTTGATCCCAGGTGTGCGGGAACTGATCAAAGACTACTATAATCATGGACTCACTTTGGTCTTGGCCTCATCTGCCTCTATGCCTAACATCAATAGGATCTTCAAACGATTTGATTTGGACCAATATTTTACAGCCAAACTGAGTGGTGCTGACCTCAAAGAGTCAAAACCTCATCCAGAAATTTTTATCAATGCGGCAAAAGCCTCAGGTCATGATCGAAATCAATGTGTCGTGATTGAAGATTCAGAGAATGGACTGCATGCCGCTCGCGCAGCAAATATTTTCTGTGTCGCCTACAACAGTCCTGATGCCTCCGGCCAAGACCACTCATTGGCTGATAAAATCATCTCTTCTTACAGCGCGCTCTCTTTTGATGAGTTGCAGGCTATTTTTGCACGGCAGAAATAAAGTCTACTGGTTTCGGGGGTAAGATTTCTTGTTGCCTTGCTCATCCCAATATTGCACCGATCCCCTGCGCTTATTGTTTTTGTATTTGGCCTCTTGCTTGAGCTGGCCATTTCCGTGCCATAGCTGGGAGACTCCGTCTTTTTGGTTCGCCACGAAGGACTCAAGTAACCCTAATTGTCCTGACTCATACCACCACTTGAAGGTGCCGTCTTTCTTGCCATCGATATAAAAGCCTTCCATACGCAATTGACCATTGGGATAGTGCTCTATAATACGACCCGTAATTGGCGCTCCTGTTTGCTTGAGTAACGCCAGGCCTTGCTCTAAGGCAACCGGATCTAATTGGTGACCGTAATAAGTCGCTGAGTCTTGTGCCTGAACGCACATGGTCGACAACAAAATAGAAAATAGAATGAGATACTTCATAAGCATAGAATCGCTGATTGGCTAAATTTTATTGACAGGCAAGTTACTAAAATTTGCGCGCAAACTGATTCAAAAATTAATATCGCATTAACAAAATTTGCTCTTTAATATACTTATTTTCGCTCCAAAACAAACCTAAACCTATCATTATGAGATTTTTATTTATTGCTGTGGCCGCCTTAACGATGAGCAGTTGTGTCATGGTCCGATTTCCTGAGAATGTACTCCTCAAAATTGATGGAGATCTGCCGCCAATGCATTTTTCACAAACAGGTGGTCGGCATCTCGACAGTCCAGGTCGTTCCGGACATGTTTTTCACGGACGTCACGGCAACGATACCCTTTCAAGAGAGTTCTCTTACGTCATGATCAGTCAAGATTCTATGGACCTAGACCGTCTGATGACCATGGATTCAATGAGCTTGCGTGAGCGCCATGAAATGATTTGGGTCAGTGACCAGGATGATATTGAAATCCTTGTCGACACCATCCTTGGCAAAAAGAAACGGAAGGTCAGAGTGATGATTCAAAAAGACGACCAATAAAAAAGACTTATCTTTCAACATCACTAAACTGACTCCAAAATGAAAAAACTATCTCTTCTCCTATTGTTTATAGGCATGAGTGCCATAGGACAAACCAAGCTTTATGTGCATCCGAACGCCGATGAATATGCAGCCAACACCAAATCTATCGCGATTTTGCCCTTAGACGTGCAGGTCAAGCTGCGCCCAAAGCAACTCAAAGATTTCTCGCCGGAACAAATTGTCTCGATGGAAAAATCTGAGGCTTTGGATATTCAAAAAGGCATGCACTCATGGTTTTTGACCAGAAAAAAAAGAGGCAGTTTCACCAAAGATGTACAGTCGCCTGCAAGGACTAATGCCTTGTTGACTAAAGCAGGAATAGACATTCATGACTTAGCCGCTTACACCCCAAGTGAAATTGGCAAAATATTGGAAGTGGATTGTGTCGTCATGGGTACATTCGAAACCTCCAAGCCTATGTCCGATGCTGCTGGTATTGCCGTAGCCGCACTCTTTGGTGCCTTTGCAGCGACCAATAGCGCGGTTTGCAATTTAGATTTTTATAATGTTGCTGACGATGAGCTCGTGGTCAACTACCTTAAAAAGGTTAATGGATCACTTGGCACGGATGCACAAGATCTGATCAATATTTTGATGCGCAAAGTCACCCGTCGCATCCCTTACACCAATTGATCAGTCGAGGTTGCCTTAACTAAGGTTCTACAAGGCCGAAATAAAAGGCCTGCCTTGCGGCAGGCCTTTTATTTTTTGTATATTCCCGGCATGCTCGAAACAAGCACGACCACCCACTTTCAAAACCTCCTGATTGGAGTTGCCTTTTCACCTAACCTCAAAGCTAATGTATTTGAAGCCATGAGGATTGGTTCCTATTTGTCGGGTCATTTGTTTTTCTTACATGTCGGCGAAAAAACAGCCGCTAAAGAAAAAATTTTTCAAGATATTTTGACGGAGTGTCCTTCAAAACCAGAATCCATTAAGATTCTGTGGGAAGAAGGCTTGCCTGTCGACACCATTGTCGCCCAGTGCCTTAAATACGATATTGACCTGCTCCTTTTAGGCGCCATACAGCGCGAAAACATGGTCAAATTTTATTTGGGCTCCATCGCGCGTAAAATCACTCGCCAAGCACCTTGCTCTGTCTTACTGTTGATCAAGCCATCGGTAGAGCGTGTGCCCTCTAAGCATATGGTCGTCAACGCTTTTGCTAGTCCGCAAACAGAAGACACAATAATGGCCGCATTCGAATTTGCCCAAGCGCTAGGCGTGTCTTTAATCACCCTAGTAGAAGAAATAAGTCGGTCACAAGTTGCCGTAAATGTGAACGATGATAAAAGTCTTCGTCGTGCTACCTTGCGTAAAGAAAAGCTCAAAAGACAAGAGATTTCGCGGGTCAATCAAATTTTAGAGCGGGTTCCTGAAGCCAATAAAAAAAACAAAAAAATTCGTTCTCAGAGTATTTTTGGCAAACGAGGCTATTCCATCGGGCATTATGCGAAAGTCGCAAGAGCAGATTTGCTGGTCATGAACGCCAAAGAAGAGCGATCTTCGCTTTTATCCCGTTTATTCCCCAAAGATCTCGAACATATCTTGTCCGAACTTCCTACTGATGTTTTGATCGTTCAAAACCGCAATCATGAGTAAAAAAACAGCCGTTGCCAGTTTTATTGGTGCATTACCCAAAAACATCTTCGCTGGCTTTGTGGTGTCTCTCGTGGCGCTTCCTCTGGGCCTGGGACTCGCCATAGCTTCAGAAGCGCCCCCCATAGCTGGAGTCATTGCAGCCATCGTTGGAGGAACAGTGGTGGCCCTATTTGGCGGTTCTCAGCTCACAATTACTGGGCCAGGCAACGGCCTAGTCATTGTCCTGCTATCTGCCATTACCACGCTGGGGCATGGCGACCTTTATCAAGGCTATTTGTTTACGCTTGCGGCTATTGTTTGCTCCGGCATACTCATGTTTTTGTTTGGGGTATTTCGATTGGGGGCGCTGAGTGAGTTTTTTCCTTCATCAGCACTACAAGGCATGCTCGCCGCCATAGGCATAGGTATTTTGGCCAAACAGATTCATGTGATGTTGGGCATCACTTCTATTAGTGGGGCGCCACTGGAAGTCCTCAGTCGAGTGCCTCAGTCCATTTTGTTTTTGATCGATAACCCAAGCATTAATGTATTACTTCCAGCGGGCCTTGGACTGGTATCTTTAATAATCCTCATGTCTTATTCGATATTGCGCAATCGCACATTCGCGCTTGTTCCTGCCCCAATGTGGGTCGTCATTGTCGCTATAAGCTTGACCTATTATTTCGAAATAGTCCTACAAACGCCTTATCCCGTTTCAGAAAATCTATTGATCCAATTGCCCAAAAAACTTCTAAGCAATCTGCCCTCTCCTGATTTTAGCATGGCTTTTTCTTGGCCATTTATTGCGACAGTCTTGTCGATAACGCTTATCTCGAGTATCGAAACATTGTTGAGCATTAAGGCGGTTGACAAATTAGACCCAGAAAAACGTAGATCTAATGTGAATAAAGACCTGCGCGCCCTTGGACTTGCAACGTCAATCAGTGGTTTGGTGGGTGGTCTGAATGTCGTGACGGTCATCGCCCGCAGTTCAGTAAATGTCAATAATGGCGCGAGCAATCGATCTGCCAATCTATTTCACGCTCTGTTTCTTTTGGCCTTCATAGTGTTTTTGCAAGACCAAATCCAACGCATCGCCTTACCGGCCCTTGCGGCAATACTGGTCTATACGGGTTACAAATTAGCAGCACCAAAAAACTTATGGCGCGTGCTTAAAGTAGGGCGAGAGCAAGCAGCTATTTTTGGTGTCACACTGGTGATCACACTTTTGAGTGATTTGATCACTGGGATTTTATCCGGTATTCTGGTGACATTCCTCCTCCATGTTTGGCTCAACAAAGACTTATTTCTTTTCACCCGAAATTGGCTCAAGCCCAATGTCTTGATGTATCTCGAAGAGGAGAGTGGTAATTATTATGTCAGCATCAAGAATTTCTGTTCGTTTTTGAACTTTTACAAACTCAAAAGAGTTTTAGACGAAATTCCCGAAACCGAGCATGCTATATTAGATTTCAGCCTCTGTTCTTTTGTAGACCATACCGTAATGGAGGGGATTAATGAGTACAGCGAAATTTTTCAGCGCAAGGGCGGGGCATTTGAGATCATTGGGCTTGATGCACACACCACGGATGCGCAACACCCCTTTGCTATTCGAAAAAGTCTTCCGTCGCGAGATTTTTTCAAATTGAACCGAAACTTGACCAAGCGCCAAGTAACGCTTAACGGACTCGCTGATAGCCTCGGGTGGGATTATCGTTCTGAGTTGACACAAGACACAAAAGATCTCGAACGATTCAGTTATTTTTCGTCTAAAGTGATCAACTATCAATTTAATGATATCGCCGCCAAAGATCTGGGCATTCATTTATTTGACCTCTCGTACAGTGAAGGTGTTTTTATCGCCAAAGAAGATATTAAAGCGACTTTTCTGTTGGTGGAGCACAACCACAATGTCCCACATTTTATTTTAGAACGCGAACATTTTTTGGGTGGCATCAACGAGCAAACTTCATTTCAAGACTTGAACTTTTCTCAAGCCCCTGACTTTTCACGACGCTTCTTTTTGGGCGGCAAGGATCCTGAAGCGATACAGCAGTTTTTTGACCCCAAACTGATTTTCTTCTTCGAGAGTCACGGGTACTATCGCATTGAATCCATTGGCAAAAGCCTTTTGATCAAGGGCCAAAATCGTTTGTCTAGTATTCAAGAAATCAAACGACTGTTGGCCTTTACCCATGAACTCATGGCCATTCTTGATCAGCGTGAGGCCTAAAGATTTTCGTATCTTCTGTACCCTAAATTATTGGCCCCAGTCTCTTTAAAGATGAGCCTGGTATTGCGCTTTGTCAGAGGTTGTTTTAATTCGTTTCTATGAATATGCTCATAATCTTCAATAGAAACAACCGAACGGGCGGACAAAACTTCGAACAAGGCGACATCACCGACCTTCTGTTTCCATCCTTGCTGAATAGTTCCCTCGAAAACTTTAGCTTTTGACCCACTGCCATAAGCAATGAACCCTACTTTGTCCCCACAAATATCATGGTCTTTGGCATGATGCTCTGAAAGCATGCTCAACAAAGACATAAAAATGGAGGCTGTATACATATTGCCAATTTGAGAGGAAGCCTTTTCACCATCAGCGATCTTTGCCGCAACAAACTGCTTGTACAATTCTGATTTAACTGCCTTCCTGTTCCATTCTTTGAGGTCTTCAGCTGGGGCACCAATTTCGTCAATAAGGGACTTCAAGTCTTGATTTGCCGTTAACCACTCTAGCCAGGTCTGAAAAATAATTCTTCTCCCGTGATAGGCATAAGGCAAATGGAATATAATGTGGGCCCACTGCTGTAAAAAATTGGTTTCCCGCTGAGCGTTAAAATGTTCTAGAGCCTCTTTCATGCGCAAATCGTAACATGAGTTTGAATATTGCCCATCAAAAACCGGCTCTTCTTTATAAATTTCAATCAGTTCGTTAGTGCTTTGCCAAAAATCTGATTGTGACAATAATTGAGGTATTGTCGCATCAGGGTCTTTGATGTCCAGAACCTCAATTAGCTCTTTCAGCACCTCGCTTTTTTGGAAGGATCTTCTCGGCTTGAAAAAATCGCTTTCGCTTTTGGTGGCGACACCCCAAGTCTCCTCAATAGCCAAGATAGACGGGTTTTGTGTAATTAATAAAGCAACAGCCCCAGCTCCTTGAGTATACTCTCCTGTAGAATTTAATTCATATTTAGACAGGTCAGAGGCCACTACTATGGCTTTTCTGTCGCGCCCACAACGCACCCAGTCTAACGAATTTTGTAAGGCATCCACCCCTCCAATACAGGCAAAAGTCATGTCGGTTACGTCGCAGTTTTTAAGTGAACGTTCGCCATATTGCTGGGCTAATTTTTTTTCTAAAATCTCGACAGCATAAGTTGCTGTGGGTTTAGATGAATCTAAAGCACTTTCTGATCCTAAATAAATTCTGCCAATCTCTCTGGGGTCGATATTATTTTTTTCAAATAGTGCCACCAGTGCATTGGCGCAAAAAGCTGCAGCATCCTCATTGATGTCTGCGATGGCCATTTTTTCTAGGCCCAAGCCCTTGTTTAATTTTTCGAAAGGTATGTCCCTCTTTTCTGCCAAGTCCTTGATGGGCAAATAAAGGTCGGGGACATAGAACGCAATAGCGTCTATTCCAATATGATTCATGAAAGTGTTGTTAAGAAATTTCTGATTTCAATGATGCAATTTCTATCGATTAAAGTATTGGCCGTATCGCGTCCGCAGAAGCTAAACCCCTCAACCTCATCTGGTTTTTTATTCAAAAATAAATGAATAAAAAAGATTTATCATTATTAAAGCTTTTGAATCTGCCAGTTTCGCTAAAATATTGGTCAGAGGGCTCTGCCTGATTGAGCCTGCTTGGGTTGTAGCATCATTGCTCAATTATCGACTGAATAAGCGAATCATGGATAAGACAAAACCGACCACCTCGATAACACAATAATTCTAAAAGCCTTACCTTTAACACCATGAATAAGGTAAAAATCACTTTAATCCTTTCGTTTGGGCTACTTATGGGAGGCATGGCTTCTGCTCAAACCCTATTTGGCTTGAAAAAAACAGAAAATGGATCCTCAACTATTCCATTCGATGTGGTCGACATTGATCCCATGACAGGTTCAACGTCTATTGTCCTGAGCACAAATTCCTTAATTGCCGTGGCCGCGGGAGCCTCTACCTATGACCAACAAAACCGAAGATATATTTGCTGGGGATATGACACCCAAAATAACCAGCAACTTTATGTCATGGACCTGGACGACCTCGAGACCACGAGCACACCTTTCAATTCTGTTCAACCCATAGAAATGGAATACGACTTACAAGCCCAAAAAGCTTACGGCCTTTGGTGGGATGGCACAGCAGAACATTTTGGGGAAATTGATTTATTGACTGGCAGCATCAACTCTATAGCGACACTGCCGGGCGTCGATGCGGTAGCCATTGGCAACTCTACATTTGATTCTAACACAGGAACATATATTTTTATTGGTGTTGACGCAAATCAATATAAGCTGTACAGTGTTGACGCCTCCACAGGGGCTGTCCTCCATTCGCCAACAATCTGGCAAAATGGAAACCGTTATTCTGCGCTAGAATTTAATAATCAAAATGGCGGACAACTTTATGGCTTAGTCCAAGACACAGATTTAGATAATTATAGCGCAACGTACCAAACGTATTATACCGATTTGCGTTTGGCCGAGATTGATTTAGTTACGGGTTCTGCAACCGCAGTAGACCCACAAAGCACTGTAATCGGTGGATATCTCGCAGGTTATGCTATTGGGGGTCTGTGCTTTGATCAGCAAAGCGAAACCTATATCATTTGGGTGCAGAATGAATCAGGCACATTTTTAAAATTAGTTGACGTCGCGACAGCGAATATTGTGGCCTCCACTGCGCTGAACAACAACGACTACTTTTATGAACTACAGGTCGACAACTCGTTATTCGCTAATAATTTTTATAATCTGTCATCACCGGACAACGACAGGGCCCTAATAGACGCCTCACTTTACCCCAACCCTGTGCTGGATCACTTGACCATTGATGCGCCAGAAATTATTGAGCATTTTGTGATTTATTCAGCCAATGGGTCGTTGGTATATCAATCGTCTGGCTCAATGAATAACACGGTGCAAATTGATCGCTTGCCCTCCGGCAATTATTTTATTGTCGCTACAACCGCCCACGGCAGTATCAAGAAAAAATTTATTGTGCGTTAAAATCAAAACATGAAAAAACTACTCTGCCTTATTTTAGCATTAAGCATTATCTCTTGTAGCGGAGATGATGATGGAAACACTAACAACAATAGCAGCAATCTGACCATTAATCCTCCGAGTTGGATACAAGGAATTTATTTGCAAGAAGGCGCTAATGGACAAATCCTACCTATTGGACATGAATTTAAAACCGATGATTTCTGCTCGGTGAATAGTAATTTGGCAAGTTGCTACCAAGCACAATTGGATTTATTTGCGAACTCCCCAAATTTTGAAACTGATGTTTACGAGGAAATAGACAGCAATAGATATTTTCTTGAAATTACACTTGGAGTGACTATTTATTCTTTTGAATTTGAGCAAGTTTCCAGCACAAGCATCAAACAGATCCTCCCGACAGGGGAATTGACATTTGTGCTTCAATAAATCGTGTCCTCTCATTACAAGCCGAAATTTGCTGAATTTGTGGTACATTGTTACAAACAAAAAAACATTATGAAAAAAATTTTCCTCCTCATTGCATTAATCAGTTTACCAATGGTGTCTCACGCCCAAGCCACTAATTATAATGTGGGCGATATTGTGGATGATTTTACGGTAACGGATACTGAAGGTAATGAGCACAACCTCTACAGTATTACCGCTTCAGGCAAACATGTGTTTCTTGACTTTTTCTTTGTAGACTGCGTTCCATGTCAAACATGGCAGCCGACTTATAATGAGCTTTTTGACAAATACGGTTGTAATAACGGAGCCATTTATTGTTTGTCTATCAACAACGGTAATGACACTGACCAACAGGTAGTGCTTTACGAAGAAACATTTGGCGGTCCTTTTAATCATGCGCCTGCGGTAAGTGCTGAAGGTGGCGGTGGAGCCGTTGACGCCAATTTTGGTGTCAATGCCTACCCGACTTTCTGTTTGATTAACCCCAATAACGAAATCATCAATATTGATATCTGGCCTTTGACAGGAGTAGAAACCTTTGAAGCGGCATTCCCTACTGGTTTCGAGCCAGAGCCTCTAGAATGTTCGGTATTGGCTATTGGCGAGGAAACCACAATAGAAGCGGCTATATTTCCAAACCCAGTAACGAGTCACGGGACTTTAAATGTGCAGCTTGCACAAACACAGACCGGAAAGTTTACTGTTTACACTGCCGGTGGGCGCATCTTATTAAGCGCCTCGTTTGACGGTGATTCATTGGAAATCCCAGCAAGATTTGCCTCAGGAACCTATTTCCTCTCTGTCGAGAGCGATAAAGGTAGTGTCCGCAAAAGTTTTGTGGTCCGTTAATGCTATCAGAAGAATGCAAAAAAAGCCCTGCATCGCTGCAGGGCTTTAAAACCTCAGTGGAGAAGATGGGATTCGAACCCACGACCTCTTGACTGCCAGTCAAGCGCTCTAGCCAACTGAGCTACATCCCCGAAAGTGACAGCGAAAATAATAAAAAATACTGAGTATTGAGCTTTGTGATTCTAACATTCGTTCGGTCATGTTTTTTATGCGCCAGTCCGCTTTCGTCCGCAGGCTTTTGTATTTTTGAAAGATGATCCGTCCCGCTCAGACCAGTGACCTCGATGTCCTTTTGTCCCTCACAAAAGCTTGTGCTGCTGACCTGTTGCATCGTGGTATTGATCAATGGAACGAGCACTATCCTAATCAAGAGGCTTTTGCCTCAGACTTTGACAACGGGGTGTTATTTGTTTATTGTGTCGCAACTCGTGTGGTGGGTTGTGTTGCTTTATGCACCGAAATGGATCAGGAATATCGTTCTATCGAGTGGTTGACCAACACAACGCAGCATCTTTATGTGCATCGTTTGGCCGTACATCCCGAACATCAAGGTCAAGGCATCGCGCGGCAATTAATGGATTTCGCTGAAGATCATGCTCAAAAGGCCGGATGTGCTTCTGTCCGACTAGATACCTTTAGCGTCAACAAGCGCAACCTGAAGTTCTATAAAGCGCGTAGTTACCGCATTACGGGTGAGATATTTTTTCCAAAACAAAGTGAACATCCGTTTGTCACATTAGAACTGGTCCTGAATCAGCGCACTAAAGAAAAGTAGCCGGTCACGAAATCACCATCCTTGGTGGTCGCACGATACCAATAACCATCCGAAGGCATAGGTCTGCCCTGATAGGTGCCGTCCCACCCAGTATCTTCGGGTCCAAAAAGCATTAAAATTTTTCCGTACCGATCAAAAATCACCGTTTGCACCACAAGTAGCGGGTTGATCAGGGGTTTTTCATAACGCCAAAAATCATTAATGCCATCGTCGTTTGGCGAAAAATAGGGCGGAAACCCTTTTTGTGGAAAAGTAATTCTCAAGGGATATTGGGCGGTGCCGCATCCGTTCAGGTCGTCGATATAAAGGGTATACAATCCATCAGAAAGACCAGTAAAAAAGGCCGAAGGCTGGTAGTTTTCTCCATCTAAACTAAACACATAATCGCCAAATCCAGAAACCACAACTTCTAGGTTAAAATTCAGGCCAACACGCGTGATGATGACCTCGTCGACTTGACCAATTCCCGAAAAAGACACCTCAAACTCTTGGCTATAAACACATTCTATAGTTTGACCCAAGTCAGAAACTGTATTGAACGCCTCAAAGCGATAGGTCCCTGTTTCGTAAAGTATGAGGTCTTGTGCCTCAGCCAAAAAAAGTTCGTCAGACCCTTGAAGCCTATACCACCGATAACCTTCAGCGCCATCCGGTGCACGGATCGTTTTGGGCACTTCGTTATTGCACAGCCCTATTTGTGACGGAAACTCAAGATCAGGGTAATAAGAGGTCAACAATCCTGTGTCTGCATCATAAAATGGACCACATCCCAATATGGTTGAAAATGATTCTTGACTACAATCCAAGGCTTGCCCCGCCTCATTGAAAGGTGTAATGGTCACGTAATAAGTATTATTCGACTCAAAATTCAAAACAAAAGTTGAGGTACTGGTAAAAACACCCTGATCCAAAATATCAGAATTAAATGGGGTACTGCCAATCGAGAGGATATAGCCTTGCGCATTGGGCACTGGCATCCATTCTAAGAAGGGAGATAAGCCCACGTTGATGGCGCCATCGGGCGGTGTGATCAAGAAAGTGCAATCGGGAGGGGCGCCTTGAGAGGCCGTTTCGAAAGCGTAAGTTGCGCAATCGAGTGCTTCGCCTACAGCATTGTAAGGATCAATCTGCACATAGATTGCACTGTCAAAAGGCAGGTCCGATGGCGGGTTATAAGACAAGGCCTGTCCGATGTCCAAACGGTCCAAAAGATCCACCCCACCAGCAACTGTTCCCAAAGACAAGCGATATCCAGTGGCCTTAGGAGCGTAATTCCAGCTCAAATTAGTCGCTACATTGACCCCAGTTGCGCCATCATTCGGTAATGCCAATGTACTGCAGCCAGGTGCTTCAGTAATGAGTTCCGTAGTGAATGATTGGCTTGGGCAAACAATATTCTCTTGGTCAAAGAAAAACAAAGTAAGGGTAACATAAACCGTAGTCCATTCGGGCAGTCCATTGGGAGGCATAAACGAGGTGTCGTTGCCTACTTGCTGTTGGTTGATCAGGTCAATACCCCCTGGAGTTGTTCCAAGTGAGATGATGTAACCCGTGACGCCCACTACTGGCTCCCAGCTTATGGAAGTCTCTACTGGAATATTCGTCTCCCCATCGAGAGGACTAGTCAAATTTGGGCAGTCTTGCCCGAAAGCAAATCCGCCAAAACCGATCCAGAGCAACACTATGCCAATAAACAAACATCTCTTCAAAATCTTTCTATTCGAGTGGTCTAAAGATACATATTCCCAATTCATTATCCGGATTGTGAATCCCTTCTCCTACCTTTGCTTAAGTGAAAGAGCTCTCCTTCAAAAATATTCAGTCACTGGCCTTGCCAGCGATCATCTCAGGCATCACTGAGCCCATACTATCGGCAACCGACGCTGCTGTTGTGGGCAACATTCCTATCAATGGTACCGAGGCACTTGCCGCTGTCGGTGTTGTGGGGTCATTTCTATCGATGCTCATATGGGTTTTGGCACAAACACGAAGTGCTATTTCTACCATAGTTGCCCAAAACCTCGGCGCGGGCAAGGTAGAGGGCCTGAATCGATTTCCCGGGCAAGCAATTGTTTTTAATGTCGGACTGGGTGTATTGATTTTGGTCATCACTTCCTTGTTCATCAAAGAAATTTTCATAATGCTCAACGCAGATGGCCTTGTGTTAGATTTCAGCATGTCCTACTACAAAATTCGTGTATGGGGCTTCCCCTTAACCCTCTTTACGTTTGCACTGTTCGGTGTTTTTAGAGGCCTCCAAAATACCTTATACCCCATGATTGTTGCTGGGTGTGGCGCATTATTAAACGTAGGACTAGACTTTCTGTTGGTTTATGGCTATGGCAGCCTCATTCCCGCCTTGGGTGTGGATGGTGCCGCATGGGCAAGTCTTATTGCGCAGGCATTCATGGCTGTTTTTGTCCTGGTCATTTACCTCAGAAAATCTCAGATAAGCTTGGCTTTTTGGGGGCCAATACATGTCGAAATAAGCAGGTTGATCACCATGAGTGTTCATTTATTTTTCAGATCTATCGCGCTAAACGCAGTCTTGATTATGGCTGTTCGAGAAGCTAATGGCATCAGTCCCGAGGCCATGGCAGCCCATACTATTGCCATCAATATTTGGCTTTTTTCGGCCTTTTTTATCGACGGATATGGCGCCGCAGGAAATCTCATTGGGGGCAAACTCTTAGGAGCCAAACAATACAATGCGCTTTGGCAACTCACCAAAAAAGTCAATCAATATAACCTTGTGGTGGCCGTCGGACTGATGATTTTGGGCGGTCTGCTTTACCAGCAAATTGGTCAATTATTTGTTCGAGATCCTGCTGTTTTGCCCTTGTATTACAGCATGTTTTTCCTCATTGTCTTGATACAACCCTTCAATGCCATTGCCTTTACCATGGACGCCATATTTAAGGGCTTAGGCGAGATGGCCTTTTTGCGCAACAGCCTAATTGGTGCGGCGCTTTTCGGTTTTGCCCCGGTGCTCTTGTGGTCGCATTATGTCGATGGCGGATTAAATGGCATCTGGTGGGCTTTATTATCGTGGCTCGTTTTTAGGGCTGCTGTCTTGGTTTTGAAATTCAAAAAGTCCTATTACCCTTTGGCCATAAAAAATCCTGCCCCACAGAATTAGCGATGCCTCACCTGCAGTTTGAACCCCTCGTTTAAAAGCAAAATACTGTATCTTTACCGCATGAGTCAGATCCGCATCACCAAGATGTTCACCTTCGAAACAGGTCACGCCCTTTATGGGTACGATGGCAAATGCCGCAATGTACATGGCCACAGTTATAAGCTTTCTGTGACTGTTATTGGCTCCCCAATTGCCGACAAAAACCATGTGAAATATGGAATGGTCATCGATTTTACTGATCTCAAACGGATCGTCAAAGATGAAATTGTCGATGTTTTTGATCACGCTACCGTATTCAACAAAAACACACCGCACGTAGAGCTGGCACATGAGCTGGCCTCTAGAGGCCACAAAGTTCTTCTGGTGGATTATCAACCAACAAGCGAAATGATGGTCATTGATTTCGCAGACAAAATCGCCAAGCAATTGCCCCAAGACATCAAACTCTTTTGTCTCAAACTTCAGGAAACTGAGTCGAGCTATGCCGAATGGTATGCTGATCAAAATCTTTAAGCCCACTTGTCTGTCACCAAACACCATATCACAATTGCTCCAGACAAAAAAGTCTATTTCTCTAGTGACAACCATTTAGGGGCGCCCGACGCAGCTTCTAGTGCTGTTCGAGAGCAACGCTTTGTGCGTTGGCTAGACGCCATTAGACCCGATGCCGGAGCCTTGTTTTTGCTTGGAGATTTATTCGATTTTTGGTTTGAATACAAAACGGTCGTGCCAAAAGGATTTGTCCGTGTTTTGGGCAAACTCGCCGAGATCAGTGACTCTGGTATACCGATTTACTTCTTTGTCGGCAACCATGATTTGTGGATGCGCGACTACCTCAAAACTGAATTAGGCATCACTGTATTCCATAACCCACAGGTTTTTGTCATAAACGACTGCGCTCTTTTTATTGGTCATGGTGATGGAAAAGGGCCACATGACAACGGGTACAAGCGCATGAAAAAAGTTTTTACAAATTCCTTTTTTCAATGGCTTTTTCGTTGGCTGCATCCCGATATTGGCGTGCGTTTGGCACAATACCTCTCTGTCAAAAACAAACTAATTTCTGGTGAAGAAGATCAGGAGTTTTTGGGCGAAGAAAATGAATGGCTGGCACAATATGCCCTGCGCAAGCTCGAAGATGATCATTATGATTATTTTGTGTTTGGTCATCGGCACTTGCCAATGACCATTGACCTCAATGGCCAATCAACTTATATCAATCTCGGTGATTGGATCACGCACTTCACTTATGGTGTGCTGGATCACGGAGATTTGTCTTTAAAAACTTTTAAAGTTTAATATCCTTAACCATCAATTGGATAGAACTTTGACCTTGCCACTCATTTTGGTCAATACTATAGGCCAAAGAGCATTTTTGGGCTGTATTTAGCGCGGCCGCCTGAGGCCCAAATCCAAAAGCTATTCCGGAAATAGAGAGACACTCGCCTTGGGCAACAACCATCTTTAGATGGGATTTATCTGCCCCAACGGGCTTTGTTTGTGGCAGCACTGTGACCTGCTCTGAAGCAAAGACAGGCCTTCTGTTCCCTGGGCCAAAAGGTGCAAATTGCTCAATAATGCGGAACAATTTAGGAGATATCTGCGCCAAATTCAGATCGGCATCAATAGTCAACTCCGGCGTCTGTAATGCGGCCGGTAAAGTTTTTTGGACCACTTCTTCAAAGCGGGCTTTGAAAGCCCCATAGTCTTCTGGTCTTATTGTGAGTCCGGCAGCATATTTATGTCCGCCAAACTGGATCATATATTCTTGGCAGTGTTCCAGGGCCTCGTATACATCAAATCCCTTAACTGAGCGGACTGAAGCCGCTAAGACGGCTCCGCTTTTTGTGAAAACGACCGTGGGCCTGTAATAAGTCTCGATCAGTCGTGAGGCCACAATACCAATCACGCCTTTATGCCAATCCTCTTGATAAACTACAGTTGCAGCATTTTGTTGGGCAGAACGGGCTTCGATTTGCGCTAATGCCTCTTGAGTGATTTTTTGGTCCAAAGACCTTCTGTCCAAATTAAACGCCTCAATACCCTGAGCCATTTCACTTGCCAATTGTGGGTCGGCCTGCATCAATAATTCAACAGCATAAGCGCCGTGTTTCATGCGCCCAGCCGCATTGATGCGTGGCGCTGCAACAAACACCACATCACGGACGCGCCAAGTTGTTTGCTTGCTGTAAGCCAAAAGAGCCCTGAGCCCAGCGCGCGGTGCGTCATTGAGCTGTTTAAGACCCCAATAAGCCATACAGCGGTTCTCGCCTGTCATGGGCACAATATCTGCACCAATGGCCGTGACCAATAGATCCATATAGGGCAAGAGGTCTTCCGTCTTACCGCCTTGTTGAGCATGCAATGCTTGCACCAACTTAAACCCAACGCCACAGCCGCATAACTCTTTGTAGGGATAAGGACAGTCCTCCCGCTTAGGGTCTAAAACTGCTGCCGCTTTAGGCAAAACCTGCCCTGGTCTGTGGTGGTCGCAGATGATAAAATCAATCCCGCGCTCGGCAGCGTATGCCACTTGATCGACTGCTTTGACGCCACAATCAAGGGCGATGATTAAGGTAATGTCTTGCGCCGCTGCATCATCAATCCCTTGCAAAGAAACGCCATACCCCTCATCGTATCGATCGGGAATATAGGTGGTCACCTGCGGTGTCCTGGTCAATAAATATTCTGCCATCATGGCGACAGAGGTGGTGCCGTCCACGTCATAATCTCCAAAAACCATGATGGCCTCATTCTGCGCTATAGCTGTTTGTATTCTCTTTACCGCGTGAGCCATATCGGCCATCAAAAAAGGGTCGTGAAGGTCCTCCAGTGCGGGCCTGAAAAAGGTTTTTGCAGCACTAAAAGTGTTAATGCCACGCTGAACCAACAAATCAGCAAGAGATTGAGGCACGTTTAGGGCTTTTGCCAATTCCTGACTTATTTTTTCGTCAGGTTCCGTCGCTCTTTTCCATCGCATGTTGGTCATCTTGAATTGGTCTTTTGCGCTAAAGTTATTGATTTTTTTTGCCAGAAAACCCGGCCACTACAAGGACAAACTCACCTTTAGGGTTATTCTTGGAAAAGTGTGCCAAAATCTCTTGGCCACTTCCACGCAAAGTTTCTTCGTGCAGCTTAGTGAGCTCGCGCGATACTGATATCTGTCGGTCTGCGCCAAAAAACAAAACAAATTGTTCCAAGGTTTTTATCAATTTATGGGGGGATTCATAAAAAATCATGGTGCGTTCCTCGGTAGATAGGGCTTCAAGCCTTGTTTGCCTGCCTTTTTTGATAGGCAAAAATCCTTCAAAAACAAACCGATCGTTAGGCAAACCACTATTGACTAAGGCAGGAACAAAGGCTGTGGCACCAGGCAAGCATTCAACTCGAATCGAGGCCGCAACCGCTGCTCTGGTCAACAGAAAACCTGGGTCGCTGATCGCAGGCGTTCCGGCATCGCTGATCACGGCAATGTCAGTGCCCGACACCAAACGATCAATCAAGCGCTCTAATGTTTTATGTTCATTGTGCATATGGTGGCTTTGCATCGGTGTGTTGATCGCGTAGTGCTTGAGCAACTTGCCACTGGTTCTTGTGTCTTCCGCTAGAATAAGATCGACCTGATTAAGGACCTCAACAGCCCTAAAAGTCATGTCTTTTAGGTGGCCTATTGGTGTTGGGACAAGGTATAGTGTTCCCATTTATTTAGTTGTTGAATCGTTGTGCCACGAGAGACAAAAACCGTTCTGCTATAGCGTCCTTGTCTATCCAGTTGGCGTATTCAGGAATGACTTGTTGGGTCAAGAAATCATGGGCTTCTTGATAGGAAGAAAATGTGTTGATCTGGGACACTACACGGTTATATCCCTCTACATCGTCCAAAAATAATTGCTTCACAAAAACCAACCGGTCGTTGAGACCAATAATCAGTCTGCCGGTTTGGTTGTTGCGTGTTTTGGGTTGCTTGTTGCGGTGGAGTCCATGAACTGAAGGGCCTTCTTGTGGGACCTCTTCTGCTTCCGGCGCTGGTTCGGGTGCTGATTCTTTTGGCTCAAAAACAATAGTTTGTCGGTAATGCTCCATGGGGTCGCTTGCAGGAGCTGTACGGACCGGTCCGTCCACGATTTCTGCAATAAGTTCGTCCACTTGCTCGGCCTCTGCGGGCATTTGGGCGACAATATCCTTGATCTGTTCGGTCGATAATTCCACCACCGGAGATGACGGGCGGTGGTCTGTTGCAAACTCTTCTTGATGTGCAGCGAGCACTAACTCTTCGTATAGGTCGCGACTGAGCTCTTTCAAATGGCCCAGAGAAATCTCATTTTGGGCGTCCAAAATTTCCTGTGCGATGGCAACCAGGCCTTTGTGCAATGCGTTTTTCATTCTTTTGTGGATTAGCCGACTTTCTCTATTTTGTTTTGTTAAATTTACGCATCATAATACGAAACGTCAAACAAAACACTTTTATTCTAAAGTACCCTAATGTTTCTAGAAAACGCCTCTCATAACACCGCTGCCTTTGGCTGGATCGAAGTGATCTGCGGCTCTATGTTTTCTGGCAAAACTGAAGAATTGATCCGGCGCATTAAAAGGGCGCAGTTCGCACAGCTCAACGTGGTTATGTTCAAGCCTGTCATGGACGATCGATATGACCAAAATAAGGTCGTTTCACACGACAGCAGCCAAATTGATGCGACCCCTGTGGCCAGCGCAAAAGAGCTGTTTGACCAAGCGCAAGAGTATGATGTAGTGGGTGTAGATGAGGCGCAGTTTTTTGATCCGCTCATTGTCCAGGTTTGTAACGATCTTGCCAATAAAGGTGTTCGCGTCATTGTTGCTGGTCTGGATATGGACTACACCGGCAAACCGTTTGGCCCGATGCCTGAATTAATGGCCATGGCAGAGTATGTGACCAAAGTACACGCCATCTGTACCAGAACAGGCCAATTGGCGCATTTTAGTTTTCGCACCAGTCAAAATGATGATCTTGTACTTTTGGGCGAAGCCGACAACTACGAACCGCTGAGCCGATCTGCCTTTTATGCCGCCATGCGCCATGATCGGTCCAAAAAACCTCAGGAGGACCATTTAGATCAAGATGCCTCAAAATAGCGCTGGCCAATGACTTTTGACGAAACCCATTTAGAAATTAACCTGGAGGCATTGGCGCACAATTATCATGTACTGCGTCAGAAACTGGATCCGAAAACACTATTATTAGCCGTTGTCAAAGCCTATTCATATGGCCATGAAACTGCAGCGGTGGCCCGCAAACTTGTGGCTCTAGGGGTCAATTATTTTGCTGTTGCCTATGCCCCAGAAGGGTTATTGCTCAGAAATCATGAGATCGACACCCCTGTGCTCTTGCTCCATCCCCTGCCAGCACATTTCGAGACAATAGTAGCGCAAAGACTCGAGCCCAGCCTTTACAGTTTGGATTTGGTAAGGCATTTTATTACTTACCTAGAGGCCCGCAGAATGGAACAATTTCCGGTCCATATCAAATTCAACTCTGGACTCAATCGCTTGGGCTTGTCCCAGAGTGATGCAGTAATATTACAAGAACTCTTGGCCAAGACCAAGGCCATACGTATTGTTTCAGTTTTTTCGCATCTCGCAGCCAGTGAAGATCCCAACGAACGTGATTTTACTCTAGACCAGATCGCAAGATTTGACGCGTTCTACGACACCCTTAACCAAAAACTGGACAACACCCCCTTGCGCCATATTTTAAACACTTCTGGGATTTTTAATTTTCCTGAAGCCCAATATGATATGGTCCGCTCTGGAATTGGCCTTTACGGTTACGGAAACGATCCCAAGTTTGACCAAGAGCTGGTCCCAATTGCCCGCCTAAAAACGGTGATCACACAAATACATCATTTGAAGGCAGGCCAGACGGTAGGGTATAATCGTGGGCATATCGCCGATCAAACAATGACCACCGCCACATTGGCTATTGGCCATGCCGATGGGATCTCAAGGCTTTATGGTCATGGTAAGGGCGCCGTACTGATTCATGGCAAAAAAGCACCAATAGTTGGCAATGTTTGTATGGACATGATCATGGTTGATGTGACGCATATTGATTGCAAAAGTGGGGAAGAAGCTATTGTGTTGGGACCAGAATTACCCGCGAGCGCAACAGCTGAGGCTGCGGGGACCATTTCTTATGAACTTTTGACAAGTTTGTCGCAAAGAATCAAGCGTATTGTCGTGAATTCTTGAGCTAATCTTTTGTACCTTAAGCTAAACCAATAATACTAATTCATTATGCTTAAGGAGTTTAAAAACTTTATCATGACCGGCAACGTCATTGAATTGTCGGTTGCGGTTATTTTGGCTGGCGCTGTTGGCGCTGTCATTTCTGGATTCACCAATAATATCATGATGCCAATTGTTGGACATTTTTCGGGCGGAATGGACTTTTCTTCATTCAAAATCATCCTGAGCCCCGCAGTGCTTGATGCCAATGGCGCGATCGTCACCGCAGAGAATGCCATTTTGTATGGCCATTGGATTAATGCCGTCATCAACTTGATCATTGTTGGATTCATTTTGTTTTTGATCATCCGCAGCTACCGCGCCATGGAACGCAAAAAAGAAGCCGCTCCGGCAGCTCCTGCTCCTGCCCCCGGGCCTACAGAAATTGATTTACTCAAGGAAATTCGTGACGCCTTAAAAAAATAGGCCGTCGGCTTTTGGCGGAGTTTTTTTGTATTAAAGGTGGCAAATAAGGCGTAAGTCGTATTTTTGATCTCATAAACAATAGCCGTATGAAAGTCGCCGTGGTTGGAGCCACTGGAATGGTTGGCCAAGTCATTCTTGAACTCCTCGAAAAAAGAGCTTTTCCTGTGACCCAAATGATCCCTGTCGCGAGCGCTGCGTCGGTCGGGCGCAGCATCAAGTTCAAAGATCAAGATGTCGCTGTAGTGTCCATCAACCAGGCCCTAAATGAGCGCCCGGACCTTGCGCTATTTTCTGCTGGAAGTACTGCATCTGAACATTGGGCGCCGAAATTCGCGGAACAAGGCACCTATGTTATCGACAATTCATCATTCTGGCGGATGAGCGCCGGCATCAAGCTTATTGTTCCAGAGATTAATGGTGATCTTCTGGGGCTAGAGGACAGAATCATTGCCAATCCCAATTGCTCAACAATTCAAATGGTCTTGGCTCTAGGGCCCTTGCACAAGGCTTTTAAAATGAAGCGCGTCATTGTCTCGACCTATCAATCTGTTTCTGGCACAGGGCAAAAAGCCGTCCAACAATTAGAAAATGAAATTGCCGGCATTACTGGCCCTATGGCTTACCCCTATCCCATACACAAAAACGCGTTGCCTCATTGTGATGTTTTTTTGGAAAATGGCTATACCAAAGAAGAACAAAAACTCGCGACGGAACCACAAAAAATTCTGGGAGATTCTAATTTTAGCGTCTCAGCGACAGCGGTCCGCATCCCAACGGCTGGTGGGCATAGTGAATCAGTAAATGTGTCATTTGAACGAGATTTTGATATAGATCAGGTGCGTCAAATCCTGAATGAAGCACCGGGGGTTGTGGTCCAAGATTTACCCCAAACCAATACTTATCCGATGCCTTTTACGGCCCATGGCAAGGACGAGGTCTTTGTTGGCCGATTACGCCGAGACCCTACTGCGCCAAATAGCTTGAACTTATGGATTGTCGCGGACAACTTGCGCAAGGGTGCCGCCACAAATGCTGTTCAAATTGCGGAAACGCTTTTGCAAAAAGGTATTTTGTAAGCACATTGGGCGCTAATGACTTACTCCAAGGCTTGCGGTCCCATCAATTATTGGAGGTGCGTTAAAAAACCTAATAATTACAGACTTTTTACTACATTAGCCAGACAATGAAAAATGCAACTCATTCATCTTCAAAATTGCGACACTATAAAGTGTCGTTTTTGGGCTTTACGGCGTTTTGCTTTGCTCTGGTTTCATGTAGCGATGACGACCAACAATACACCCCTTTGGATATTAGGGCAGTCGCAGATCAAGCCGAGGTTTATCAGAATGCTAGCGTGACATTAGACATCCTGGCCAATGATGCAAATGTGCCCATCGACGGTCAAATTCTTTTGGATGGCCCCTCAAAGGGAACCGCCAGCATCACACAACATAATAATTTAGGTGATGCAGAATTGGTATTTGTGCCAAATTCGGGAGCCATTGGCGAAGACACTTTTGCCTATAGCGTTTGTGACGCTTTTGGCCAACAGTGTAGTTCGGCATCAATCACCATTAATATCTTGCCAGTGTCGCCTGTGCAACTTGATCTCAGTAATGTCCCTTACCCAAAACTTTCAGATTACAATTTCTTTGAGGGTCCTCTTTCTGATCTGAGCCCCGTCTATGGGGTACTGCCCTACGAACCTATCAGCAAGTTATTTAGTGATTACGCTAAGAAAAAAAGATTTGTTTGGATGCCTGAGAATGTCAGCGCAACCTACATCTCTGATGATGCGCTCCTTGACTTTCCCACCGGAAGTGTTTTGATCAAGGCTTTTTATTACGACAATGTTTTGCCCAACATAGAAACGAAAATACTAGAAACACGCCTGCTGATCAAGCAAGAAACAGAGTGGATCTTTGCGGACTATATTTGGGACCAGGAACAACAAGAGGCTTATCTAGATGTTGAGGGCTACGGAGCCAATATTCCTGTAGAATGGTTAGAAAATGGTGTGGCCAAGGAGGTCAATTACCGCGTGCCGTCACAGAGCCAATGCTACACCTGTCACAAATCCTATCAACTCGCTACGCCAATTGGTCCAAAACCACAAAGTCTTAATGGGCTTTATGACTTTGATGAAGGCGCCTCAAATCAATTACAAAAATGGCAAGAAATGGGTTATCTTGACAATTCATTGCCCCAGACCATAGAAACAGTGGTTGATTGGTCTGATGATACTCAACCATTAGACTTACGTGTCAGATCCTATTTTGACATCAACTGTTCGAGTTGCCATAGCGACAGCGGTCATTGTGATTACCGCAGTTTGCGGATGAATTTCAACCTGAGTGATGACCTGGCCAACTTGGGCGTTTGTGTTGATCCTGACACCCCCATTCCAGGCTATGAAAACGACAAGATCATCGAGCCAGGAGATCCCTTAAATTCAATTTTGTACTTTCGTTTGCACACTACTTTAGAAGAATATAGAATGCCTTTATTAGGCCGATCCTTGCCACATGATGAGGCCCTGCTTTTTATCGAAGAATGGATCCTAAATTTAAATAACACCTGTGACTAACACAGGCCTTAATTATAACCCTATGAAACTAAAACTATCCTTTGCATTTGCGCTTTTATTCTCTGCTTTAGGGATGAGCCAAGTAACGTTTTCAACACAAGGTATTGGCACTAATCGATCTGATCGAGCGGTTGTCGACATGAATGGAGATTATTTGGATGACGTCGTGTCCATCGCGACCTCTTCAGTCCAAATTTTTTACCAACAGACCGATGGTACTTTTTTAGAAGACGTGCTCTTTACTACCCCAGCAGACAACTTGCCCTCTTGGAGCTTAGCTGCTGCAGATTATGATGGCAACGGCTATACAGATTTGCTCTATGGCGGAGGAAACGGTGTGACTTTTATGCGTGCCATCCAAAACGGAACTGGATTTGACGAAATTTCCTTTCCTCAGTATGTGTTTTCGCAACGGTCAAACTTTGTGGATATGAATAACGATGGTCACCTCGATGCTTTTGTATGTCATGATGTTGAGCCTAACGTTTATTACATCAACGATGGTTTTGGCAACTTCACCTACTATCAAGGCGGTATTGGAGATTATCCCACTGGAGGCCATTATGGTTCTGTTTGGATTGATTTCGATAATGACGGAGATATGGACATGTTCAACGCCAAATGTGGCGGTGGTCCAGACCGCAGAACTGATGAGTTACACCAAAATGACGGGGCAGGATCCTTTGTCGAAATTGGTGTCGCTGCAGGTGTAGCAGACCCAATGTCTACCTGGTCATCTGCTTGGGCGGATTACAACAACGACGGATGGATGGATGTGTTTGTAGGGAACAGCGTTGACCCAGAACATAAACTAATGATCAACAACGGAGACGGCACCTTCACTAACGTTACGGCTGGTTCAGGCATCGCAGATTTGACCGCAACAGGAATTGAGAACTGTGCCTACGATTTTGACAACGACGGTTATGCCGATATCGCCTCAAATGGTAATATCTTCTTCAATAACGGAGACATGACCTTCACCCTAGCATCAAACGCCTTGCCAAGTAACAACGGTGCATTTGGCGACCTCAACAACGATGGTTTCATTGATTCATTTACTGGAAGCACCATCTTTAAGAATAATGGAAATGCCAATCATTACCTTACAGTAAATACTGTTGGTGTTGAAAGCAACCGCAACGGGATTGGCGCACGCGTCAGCATCACCTCCGACTTAGGCACTCAAATTAGAGACGTCCGCAGTGGCGAGGGCTTCAGATTGATGAGCACGCTCAATACTCATTTTGGGCTCGGTGAGGATACAGAAATCACAACCATGACCATTACTTGGCCTTCTGGCATTGTGGATGTATTAGAAAATGTGGCTGTAGACCAAACGATAGTGGTGGTTGAAGGATCAACAACTCTAGGCGCAAACGACGAGAATTCTTTGAAATTAATTGTTTCTCCAAATCCCGCAAAAGACCTCATCACTATTACAGGCTCCACTCCTTTGGTGCAAGCCAAATATGATGTGTTTGACATGCAAGGAAAAATTGTATTGGATGGTCATTTGACCTCAAGCCAAATCAATATTGCGGCGCTCGCTCAGGGCACTTATGTTTTGCGATTGACCGATGGAATGTCTGTCAATAGCCGTCAGTTCATCAAGAAATAGACCCCGTCTATTTGAGCAAAGCCGTCCCTCTGGGGCGGCTTTTTTTTTGCCAAAACCGGTGGTTTTCAATAAAGACATTGAATAATCCTTATCTTTAACCTCCTTATGAATCAATGATATGAAACACCTTCTTGCTTTACTTGTAATGATGACCGTCATGAGCTGTAACAACCCACAGAACCCAACTTTTGCGCCATTAGATTACCCCGAAACTAAAAAAGTTGACACCATCGACACGTATTTTGATACCGCCATTGCGGACCCCTATAGATGGTTAGAGGATGACTTAAGTTCAGAAACAGAAGAATGGGTCATCGAGCAGAATAAAACCACATTTGGACATTTAGATCAAATCCCATTTCGTGCGGCATTAAAAAATCGTTTGACAAGTTTATGGAATTACGAAAAGATTACAGCGCCTTTCGTCGAGGGGGGCTATACTTATTTCTACAAAAACAATGGCCTGCAAAACCAATATGTTCTTTATCGATATCCTAATGGTCAATCGGCTCAAGAAGCTGAAGTTTTTTTAGACCCAAATGGGTTTAAAGAGGACGGCACCATCTCACTTGGTGGGGTTAGTTTTTCAAAAAAAGGCAACTTGGCCGCTTATAGTATTTCAGAAGGCGGCAGCGATTGGCGTAAGGTTCTGGTCATGGACACTAAAACAAAAACACTTGTCGGCGACACTATCGTCGATGTGAAGTTCAGTGGTCTTTCTTGGAAGGGCGATGAAGGGTTCTTTTACTCGAGTTACGACAAACCCAAAGGCAGTTCTCTTTCGGACAAAACCGACAGGCATAAGCTTTATTACCATGCAATGGGCAGCAACCAAAAAGATGATCAACTCATCTTCGGCGGGGACACAGATGAAAAATATCGCTATGTCGGTGGAAGCGTTACAGAAGATCAGCGTTTTTTGGTGGTGACGGCCAGTAATGCCACTTCAGGCAATAAGCTATTTCTTCATGATTTTACCCAGCCACAAAAAGGTTTCATCACGATTGTAGGCCACAGCAATAGTGACACTTATGTCATGGACACTCAAGGAGACAACCTGTTGCTGAGCACTAATTTAGAAGCCCCAAATAAACGTGTGGTCAAGGCAACTTTAGACCAACCTGGTCCAGAATTTTGGCAAGATGTTATTCCAGAAACAGAACATGTTTTGTCTGTATCCACTGCAGGTGGATTCATCTTTGCCGAATATATGGTAGACGCTTTGTCCAAGGTTTATCAATACGACACCACTGGCAGGATGATTCGTGAAATAGCATTGCCCGGGCTGGGCAGCGCTGGAGGCTTCAGTGCTAAAAAAACAGATGCCGATCTTTATTATTCCTTTACGAATTACACGACGCCTGGTAGTGTTTTTAAATTGTCCATTGCAGAAGGGCGCTCTGAATTATTTATACAGCCTTCAATAGACTTTGATTCGGGTGCTTATACCAGTGATCAGGTTTTTTATACCTCAAAAGACGGCACTCAGGTTCCAATGATCATTACTTACAAGAAAGGTTTAACGCTCAATGGTAAAAACCCTACCATATTGTATGGGTATGGTGGATTTAATATCAGCCTTACGCCGTCGTTTAGTATTGTCAATGCTGTCTGGCTAGAGCAAGGAGGCGTCTATGCCGTCCCAAATATTAGAGGCGGTGGTGAATATGGCAAAACTTGGCACGACGCCGGGACACAAATGAAAAAGCAAAATGTCTTTGACGATTTTATAGCCGCAGCAGAATACCTCATTGACAACGACTATACCAGCAAGGAATATTTGGCCCTAAGAGGCGGGTCCAATGGTGGTCTTTTGGTCGGTGCAGTGATGACCCAAAGACCAGACCTTATGCAGGTCGCGTTGCCCGCAGTAGGCGTCTTGGATATGCTGCGTTACCACACATTTACGGCAGGAGCTGGCTGGGGGTACGACTATGGCACTGCTCAAGACAGCCCAGAAATGTTCGAATATTTGCGCCAATATTCTCCCGTACAGAATGTAAAAGCGGGGGTGTCCTATCCCGCAACTCTGGTCACAACTGGTGACCACGATGACCGTGTTGTCCCTGCCCATAGCTTTAAATTTACAGCAGAATTACAAAACAAGCAGTCCGGCACCCACCCTGTTCTGATCCGCATAGAGACCGATGCGGGCCATGGCGCAGGAACACCGGTAAGCAAAACCATTGAACAATATGCCGATATTTTTGGCTTCACCTTGTTCCATATGGGCTACCGCGTTTTGCCTGAAGATTTAGAGGCACAACTCAAAACCTAAAGGTATTTTAACCGATTTCAACTGATGTTAGACGTCCTCATTCATTCATTTTCGTATCAGAAAAAATTAGTCCTGAGCCATGTTAACATTCAAGCAAATAAAGGGGACCATATTGGAATTTTGGGAGAGAGTGGTTGTGGCAAAACCACATTACTGCATCTGATCTATGGTCTTTTGACACTGGAATCGGGTCATATTAAGTGGCAAGACGAACCTGTTTTAGGGCCAGAATCTGTTTTGATTCCTGGGGCGCCGAACATGAAGCTAGTGACACAAGAATTTGATTTGATGCCCGTCACTACAGTGGCAGACAATGTTGCGACACACCTACCGCGTTTCAACCAAAAGAAACGTGCTGCCCGCATTAATGAACTCCTTGATGTGGTGGGGCTCTCGGCCCAAAAAGACCAACTAGTCAAAACACTCAGTGGTGGTCAAAAACAACGTGTGGCATTGGCCAAAGCACTTGCTGTGGCCCCAGAAGTACTCTTGTTAGACGAGCCCTTTAGTCATATCGATATGCACTTACGGACCACTCTAAGAAGATCTTTATACCGTTATCTCAAAATCAACAACATCACTTGTATTACCGCCACCCACGACGCAGAGGAAGCCATGGCTTTCGCCGACTCAGTGGTGGTTTTAGGCCAAGGTACCGTAGCCGCCCAGGGGGCTCCCCAAGAGCTTTATCAATCCATTTCAAGCGCATATCTCGCCGGGTTTTTTGGAGAATATTCATACATTCCTCAGGGGGTTTTCGGACAACGAGAACTTTTCTTATTGCCCCACCAAATCAAACGAACCATCAAACAGACCCCCTTGCTCGTGCGGGTCACTAACAATTACTTTAAAGGTCATTTTACTCTTATTGCCGCAGAAGCAACCTTTGGAAAGGTCTATTTTGCCCACCACAAATCCATAGAAATCGGCAAGAGTTGTTTTTTGGCTTTATTAAAAATTAAGCCTTAAATTGGCATGATTAACTGATTTTATGTCGTTTTTGCGCCTTTGGCTCCTTGCCGTATATCTTCTGTCGATTGATTCCAGCAGTCAAGAGCTTCCGCCTATAATCAATTATCCCGCGGATGTCTACAGGGCCAATAACCAGAACTGGATGATCTCACAAGGTCCTCAAGGGTTTATTTACGCGGCCAATAACGATGGGCTGCTTGAGTTCAATGGCGCATCATGGCAATTGTATCCCACCCCTAACCAAAGCATCATGCGCTCGGTTTGCGCTATTGGTCCGTCAATATATACTGGGTTCTATATGGATTTTGGCTATTGGTCTCCCACAGCGCAAGGCACCCTGGTTTATACCTCAATGATGGATGAATTAGGCATAAAACCGCTCGAGGACGAACAGTTCTGGCGGATATTGCCCTATGACAAATGGCTTGTGGTTCAGTCGCTCAGTCGCATCCTCTTGATTGACACCAATACCAAAGAAATCACTTATGTCTCCGCCCAAAACACCCTGAGTAAGGTCTTCTTAATCGGTGATGAATTGTATTTTCAAGATATTAGTGTCGGCTTATTCACCATTAAAAACGGTCAAAAGAAGCGGATCAATGATAGTTCATTAGCGAAGGAAGTTCGGATCATAGGCGCTTGCATATTGGACAATAATCCTACGTTCATTTCTGAGACTAACGGGATATATCTGCTGCAAAAAGATAAGTTGGTCCCTTGGCGGTCTGACATCAATGAATCGCTCAAGAATGAGGCGCTTTATAGCGCTCTTCAGAGGCGCAATGGCGATTTGGTATTGGGCACGATCTCCGATGGGCTTATTTATGTCAGCACTACAAAAGGCCTCATAGAATACCACCTCAACCGCAGCAATGGATTAGGCAACAATACCGTACTGAGTCTTTTTGAAGATGAGCAACTCAATATTTGGACAGGGCTTGACAATGGAATATCCTGTGTCAATACCGCGTCGGCAGTTAGGTTATTTGTAGAACAGCAGGGTGCTTTAGGCACAACCTATGCCTCTGCCATTCATGATGAACACATCTATCTGGGCAGCAATCAAGGTCTTTTTTATAAGCCTAAAGATGGTTTGGGTAAATTCCAACTGATCTCGGGGACCGAAGGCCAAGTTTGGAGCCTTAACAGCATCAATGGCACATTATTCTGTGGCCATAATTCTGGAACCTTTGTCATTGAACAAAACCGTGCGGTTAAAATATCCAGCATACCCGGTGCTTGGGATGTACAGCCTATTCCCGGACAGGCCATGAAGGTGCTACAGGGCAATTATGATGGGCTTTATGTCCTGCAATACGACGAACAAGTTAATCAATGGGCCATGGCCCATAAAATCAATGGATTCAACTATTCGGCAAAGGATTTTGAAATCACCGAAAACCATCAGGTCGTTGTCAGTCATGAGTATAAAGGAGTTTACCTGCTCAACCTAGATGAACCACTCAACAACGTTGTGGATTATGCCCTCATTCCAGAACTAGCAAAAGGACTTCATTCGGATCTAGAGACCTTCGATGGTCATATATACTATGCTGCACAACAGGGCGTGTACAGCAGCGCTACAGCACCTATTGCGTTTTCGCGAGACAGCACGCTCAGTGCCTTATTTGACAGTAATCAATACAGCACTGGTACTATGGTAGCAGATGATTATGACCGGCTATGGTTTTTGACCTTGTCCGGCCTCACCCATGTCGCAAAAGACCCCATCGATAATTCATATGTGATCACAGGAATACCATTGCCCCAAGCGCTCAGAAATGACATGACCGGTCAAGAAAACCTCGCATTTTTGGATAAGGAGCACTTACTTTATGGTAATGCCAGTGGCTACTTGCGTCTTCGCACAGATCTCTCGCTAGACGAGTTGCCCCACCAACTCAAGCTTACCTCCGTCGCGGCACAGGACAATTTGACTAATGAAATCAAGCTCATGCTAGACGCAGGCGGACAATTGTCGCATGAACAAAATAACCTCGCGTTCTCCTATAATATAAGTGATTATAACCTATTTACCTCTACACTATATCAACACCGCATAACCCCCTTCAACCCGCAATGGTCTCAATGGTCGACCCAGAGCACATTTGCCATTAAAAACCTGACCCCCGGGAATTATACCTTCGAGGCCAGGGCCAAGCGCAACGGCCAAATATTACCGTCTCAAATAGCTTATACCTTTACCATCAGCCCTCCATGGTACCAAAGTACTGCAGCGCGGCTGGTCTATATCCTGTGCTTTGTCCTCAGCTTGATCCTCTCAAATTATTTATACAGATCCTATTACCAGCGCCAACGCGACCGAATACTCAAAACCCGAACCGCAGAACTGGAATTGAGAGAACTCGCCAACCAGAAAGAAATCATGGCACTGCGCAATCAACAATTGAAGCAAGACATCGAGTCACGCAATAGAGAGCTGGCGATTTCTACCATGAACATGATCAATAAGACTTCGACCTTGAACAAACTCAAGCAAGAAATGTCACAACTCACGCCCAATGAAGAGCTCAAGAAGATTGTCAAATCAATTGACAAGGCGATAAACGATGGAGAAGACTGGGCCTTCTTTGAGCAGGCCTTCAATCATGCCGACAAGAAGTTTTTCACCAGATTAAAAGAACGTCACCCAGTACTCACCCCGAATGATTTGAAGCTCTGTGTCTACTTACGCCTAAATCTCTCATCGAAAGAGATTGCACCGCTCCTTAACATATCTTCCAGAAGTGTTGAAATCAAACGCTATAGATTACGCAAAAAACTTGATTTAGAGCGTGATACCAACCTCAATGAATACGTCATCAGTATATAAGAACCTCTACATCATTGTCAAGAGGTACAACATTACCTCAACAATTAACGATTTTTTGAGGTCTAGAACAAAAAACTGCCGGCGCCTCAGCCCACACACCAAACAAGCAAATTATTAATTATCAATGATTTAGATGTATTTTAACCGCATAATTTCAACCAACACTTATATTTGTATGCTTTTTGTATAGCCACGAAATCGTTTTCTTAAATGAAAGTTGATAAATTTGAGTTCAAACTAATAGACCCATGAAGCAATATATTTTCTTTGCTCTAATTTCGATTTTGAGCCTTTCCGGGCATGCCCAGACGAGCGTCTCGGGAACAGTTCTTGACGACACCACAAGATCTCCTCTCATAGGAGCATCAATTGTCGAAAAGGACACAAACAATGGCGTGACTACGGATTTTGACGGAAACTTCAGTATTTCAATCAGCGATCCAAGCGCCACACTGGTAGTGACCTACCTTGGATTCATTACCAAAGAAATTGTTGCAGACCCCGCAGCGCCAAGCACCATTTACTTGGCTGAGGATGCAGCGTCATTAGAAGAAGTCATTGTGATCGGGTATGGTTCACAGCGCAAAAAAGAAATAACAGGTGCTGTTTCGGTGGTCTCAAGCGCCACCATTGAGGAGCTCAAGCCTGTGCGGATTGAACAAGCGCTCCAAGGTCAGGTTGCTGGGGTGCAAATCACCACTCAATCTGGTTCGCCAGGTAGTCGTTCTGACATCCGAATCAGAGGAATCTCAACCAATGGAGACAACCAGCCCCTCATTTTAGTGGACGGTAACGTCATAGAAGATTTGAGCGTGGTGAACCCATCAGACATTGAAAGTATTAACGTTTTAAAAGATGCTACCGCGGGAATTTACGGGGTTCGTGCTGCCAACGGGGTGATTTTGATCACTACCAAAACAGGAAGCAAACAAATGCCCTTGACCGTTGAGTATGAAGGTTATGTTGGCCTCCAAGAGACCACTCGAAAACTTCCAGCGCTTAATGCTACGGAATACGCATTACTGATCAATGAATCCTTTGTGGCTAATGGTTCCCCTATCGTTTATCCCAATGTAGCGGCGCTGGGACAAGGGACGGATTGGCAAGATCAAGTTTTTGAAAAAGCGCCAGTGATCAGTCAAAGTATCACGCTTAAAGGCGGTTCTAAAAAATCCACTTATTCTGGAAATGCCTCTGTTTTGACCCAAGACGGTATTGTCGGTGGGGACAAGGCGAATTTCACACGATACAATGGCCGTGTCAACTTCACTACTGAACCGATCAAGAAACTAAAATTAAATGGTTCCCTTTTGTATACTGGGATCGAGCGCAAGACACTGCAAGAAAATGGCATCGGGTCTGTCCTCTACAATGCCCTGAACATGAATCCTGTCTTGGGAGTTGCTGGAAATAATTTTGGATATTCAAGGGCTGAAAATCTGCCCATCGAAGTCATTAACCCCTTGGCCCAAATTGCCAGTACCTTCAACAATACAGATGTTCAGAAGATAAGTGGTGTGGCTGGAATCGAGTACGAAGTGGTCAAAAACGTGACTGCAAAATCTAACTTTCAATGGAACTACGCAGAAGTCAATCAGCGTTTTTACTCTCCGCTTGCCGATTTCGGTGTAGAAGGAGTTGCCGACAAGGTCTTTGACCGTCTCGATGTAAATTCGTTAGTGGAACAAGAGCAATTATTCCGGGATTATACTTTTGACGCTTTCGTCACCTACGAAAACACATTCGACGAAGCACACAATGTAACGGCACTTCTTGGGACTTCGGTGTTCCGAAGCACTGGAGATTTCTACGGATTTACTGGACTCAATCTGCCTGATGGAGATTTCGAATCTCTAAGCTTGAATGATGCCGAAACTGTTATTGACAACTACATTAATGTCAGTAACCGGATCTTCGACTCTCGCCTGCTGTCTTACTTTACGAGACTACAATACGATTATAAGGGCAAATATCTGTTCTCTGCGCTAATGCGTCGTGATGGGTCAACAAATTTTGGGCCTAACAATAAGTTTGGGTTTTTTCCATCAGCTTCCGTCGGATGGATTGCCTCTGAAGAATCGTTTATGGAAAATTCTTCTGTGTTCGATTTCTTAAAATTTAGAGGGTCCTACGGAATCATCGGTAATGACCGAATTGGGGCCTTCCGATTTGAGTCAGTCCTGAGTGGTGAAGGTGTTTATGTCTTTAACGACGGTCTTGTTTTTGGCACGGCGATTGGCGCGATCTCCAATCCAGATGTTAAGTGGGAAGAGCAGGTCACCTTTGACGTCGGTGTTGATTCTAGATTTTTTGATGGAAAATTAAGTGTCGAAATGGACTACTTTAACCGTGAAACTCGTGACTTGTTATTGGTGGTTCAGACCTCTGGAACGACAGGAGCTACTGCGCCTGGCTCTGGAAACCCAACAGCGAATGCCGGGTCTGTGCGCAATAGCGGATTTGAGCTTTCATTAGGGTACCGCAAAGACCTTTCAGACGACGTTTCTTTTGGCGTCAATTACAACTTGACAACACTCAATAACGAAGTATTGTCCGTAAATAATGGTATTGGCTATGAAGTTGGTGGTGGATTTGGTATTGGACAAGACCCGCCGGCCCGAATGGAAGAAGGCTTCCCAATCGGCTATTATTACGGATACCAAACACAAGGCATTTTCCAAACACAAGAAGAAGCAGATAATGCGCCAAGTCAAATTGCCTTAGGGGCAAATGCCAGCGCTGGTGATATTCGTTTTGCAGACCTTAATGGAGACGGGGTCATCAATACCTCAGACAAGAGCTACATTGGCGATCCAATTCCTGATGTCACTATGGGGCTTAACCTTTCATTTGACTACAAAAATTTTGACTTTCAGTCGTACTTTTTTGCGTCAATAGGAAATGACTTAGTGCGCAACTATGAACGTAATGATCGTTATACTAACCGGACCACTTATTACTTGAACCGCTGGACGGGAGAAGGCACAGGAAATATTTACCCTCGGGTGACTACTGGAGCCACTTCCAATTTGGTGTTTTCGGATTTTTACGTGGAAGACGGTTCGTTTATCCGTGCGCAAAACTTACAGCTAGGGTATACTTTAGGGGATGAAATGCTAGACAAATTCAAGCTTTCAAAACTTCGTGTATATGTATCGGTCAGCAACGCTTTTACACTAACCCGTTACCGTGGTTATGACCCAACCTCATCGAATGGCGCACCGATCGGAAGCGGATTTGACCCAGGGTTTTACCCAACACCCAGAACCTATTTGTTTGGGGCCAACATCAAACTTTAACTCATTACAACTATTATGAGAAACCATACATTGAATAGAACAATCGGATCAGCGCTACTCTTCGGCTTTATCGCCATTGGGTTTGTGGCCTGTAGCGACGATTTTGTGGACATCAATTCCCCAAATCAAAATTCTGAAACCTATTTTAACACCGAAGAAGACTATCAAAATGCCTTAGTTGGCGCTTATGATATGCTTCAGTCGAGTTATCTGAATGTCATGCTCGGTGAAATTGCTTCTGCCAATACTCTTGCAGGGGGCGAAAGCGCAACGGATGTTATCGGCATTCAGCAGATAGACGACATGATCCACACCCCAACTAATGAGCAGCTGCGCAGTATTTGGAGTTGGATGTATGCTGGTGTGAACCGTGCCAATTACATTCTGGAATTCCAAAACAATATCGAATTTGACAATAAGCCTAATGTCATCGGCCAAGCCAGATTCTTGCGCGCTTACTACTACTTTGAATTAGTGAAATGGTTCGGCGATGTGCCGTTGGTTGTGGATCAAAGAATTCTCTTTGGGGCCCAATTTGACATTGATCGCACGCCAAAGTCAGAAGTTTATGCCCAGCTCGAAGCGGATCTGATTTACGCATCAGAAAACCTTCCTTTTGTCCAAGAAGAAACAGGCCGTGTGACCAAAGGCGCCGCGCTTGGGCTTCTGGGTAAAATATATTTATATCAAGAAAAATGGACAGAAGCCGCGCAAACTTTTGACGAGTTGATCCAAACGGGGCCTTATGATTTACTTCCAGATTTTAGCGTTTTGTTTGAAAACGACCACGAGAACAGTATGGAGTCTGTTTTTGAAGTTCAATACACGGATCTTGAAGGCGCTGGATTTGGATGTTTACAGTGTAGTGAGGGCAATGTCGCCGTAGGGTTTAGTGGTCCTAGAAATTTCAATGGTCCCTTATTTGAATCTGGGTTCAGTTTTAATGTCCCCACTCAAGCCACTTATGATCTCTTCGCTGAGCAAGATTTGCGTCGAGATATTGCTATTTTGAATATTGTGGCGTTTGCAGAAGAAAATGCGGGTTACAATAGTGGTGCTGGTGTAAGTTATACCGAGGGCTATGAGCACACCGGTTTCTTCAACCGCAAATACATTCCACGACAAGGTGATGCCAATATTGGAGACCAAAACCTGACCAACCCCAACAATTACCGATCGATTCGATTCGCTGACGTTTTGTTGATGGCTGCCGAGGCGCACAACAAAAATGGAAATGATGGTGTGGCCCGGAATTATCTCAATCGGGTACGCAGCCGCGCCGGACTTGCTGATTCTTCAGCTTCTGGCACTGACCTTGAAGATGTCATTTACGCCGAAAGACGCCTAGAGCTCGTTGGCGAGGGTCATCAATTTTTTGACGCCGTGCGCACAGGTCGTGCTGTTCAAGAAATCGATGGTTTTGTCCCGGGCAAACACGAATTATTTCCGATCCCAGAAATAGAAATATTATTGACCGGCAACCGTTGGCAACAAAATCCTAATTATTAATCTGTAACGACTATGAAACGCATTCTCCCATTTTTATTTAGTGTTTTAAGCCTTCTAGTAGTCACTAGCTGTACTTCAGACGAACCAAACTTTGATTACCTGAATTTGGTTGAGGTCCCAAGTAATTTGGGCTTGCTGGTCCAATTAAGTCAAGACAATTCTGGTAATGTTCTTTTTACACCAAGCGCCACTAGTGCTTCAAAATTCATTTTGACATTTGGCGACGGTAGTGACCCCGCAGAAATTGTTCCTGGAACCACAGCGACCCATGCCTATACAGAAGGGTCTTTTACAGCCTCCCTTATCGCCGAAAACCTGAATGGGGATGCATCATCTCCGCTTGATATGCCGGTGATGGTGTCTTTTGTCGCGCCGCAAAATTTAGAAGTGACTGTAGCACCAGTGGCGGGGGATAATTTTTCCGTGAGCATCTCTGCACAAGCCGATTTGGCCTCTGGTTTTGAAGTATATTTTGGCGATCAAGTCGATGAAATGCCAACTCCTTTGATGCTGGGTGCTTCTGTAATCCATACGTACCCTGACACTGGAGTGTATGACTTGACCGTAGTGGCCCTGAGCGGTGGCTCAGAAACATTAACAGTGACTCAAGAATTGTCCATTGTCAATCCTGTTTTGTTACCACTTGATTTTGAATCAACCACACTAGAATATACCTTCTTAGATTTTGCTGGAGGATACAGCACTCTCATTCCAAACCCTGATCCCTCTGGTGTCAACGCCAGCGACAACGTTGTCGAATTCTTTAAAGAAACCGGGGCAAATGTTTATGCTGGTACTGCGATCCCACTAGGTGGTAATATTGATTTCTCGCAATTTACCGCCCTCAAGATGGACGTTTGGTCGCCGCTTTTAGGGAGTACTGTAAAATTAAAAATCGAAGACGCTTCAGACCCCAATATTGCTCTAGAGGTGGATGCTTTGACCACCACTACGAATCAGTGGGAAACACTTTACTTTGATTTTTCTGGCTTCGATTTGAGCCAAGATTACGGTCAAATTGTCGTGTTTTTTGATTTTGGCAACGGCGGAGCTGATGACACTTTTTATTACGACAATATCGCACAAGGAACCCTTCCTGGTGCCATCGCGAGATTGCCTTTAGATTTTGAGAGCACGAGCATCAATTATAATGTTAGTGGTTTTGAGGGGGCGATTACAGATATCGATATAAATCCAGATCCTTCTGGCATCAACACCAGCAGCACGGTGGTCAGAACCATCAAAAATGTAGATGCTCAATTCTTCGCGGGGAGCGCCATCGGCTTAGACGAGCCAATCGTGTTTTCGAGCACAGAAAAAATCAAAATGAAAGTTTGGTCGCCAAAGACCAATATCCCTGTAAGGCTTAAATTAGAAAATGGGGCTGGGGATTTTGTAGAGCTTGACGTCAACACCACCACGTCTAACCAATGGGAGGAGTTGGTTTGGGATTTTGCTGGTCAAAATACCGCGCCTGAGTTTACCGCTATAGTGGTGTTCTTTGAATTCGTTGTTGACCTTCCTGGAGATGGCTCCACTTACTATTTTGATGATATTGATTATGCTAATTAAATCGCAGTCAGATGACAAATAAATTATATGCTTTCGCTTTAAGTGCTTTGTTCTTTACCCTAATTGGGTGCCAAGATGACGACACGCCATTTGGTGCCGTATTGGCTCCTGAGAACCTCACCGCACAAATAACTGTTGCAGAAGACCTATCGGGTAATGTAACTGTAACGCCCTCGGCAGATTTTGCCGTAACTTTTCATGTATTTTTTAGACAAGATAGAGACCCTGTTGTCATCACCAATGGGCAAACTGCCAGCTTTCGGTACACAGATACTGGGGAATATTCACAAGAGATCGTCATTATAGCTTATGGACGAGGCGGGGCTGCAAGCTCAATTTCGACCTCAATAGACTTGAATGTAATCTTAATGATTGATCCGGTCATCCTAGAGCATTTAGCGGGTGCGCAGGGCATCGGTAAAAGATGGGTTTGGGATGCCGCCAATTCTGGACATTTCGGCGTTGGTGACCCTACAGGATCAACACCCGATTACTTTAGTGCAGCACCAAATCAACTCAATCCTTGTCTGTACGATGATGTCCTGACTTTTAGTTATGACGGCATGGGCAATTATAACTTTCTTTTAGAGTCAAATGAAGCGAGCTTCATTAATTGGGCTGAAGTGAGACGGTTTTTCCCAAACGACAACCCACAAGAGTTTAATGACGAGTGTCGCGATTTAAGTCCTTTTCTCGACTTCGACACTACGTTTGTTGTTTTGGATGATCCTACAACGGGAGTGCCTCAGCTCACCGTTGCTAATAGTCTGCTGTCTTACTGGTCTGGAGCAACCACATACGCCATTACAGAGCTTACGGCGGAAAAACTTGTTGTTCGAGGGATTCAAGAGCCCTATGATCCTCAAGGCGGGCCTTTGGCATGGTATCATACTTTTGTACCTGAGGGTAATCCAGAGCCAAGCTGTTCAGCATTTACAGGGGATTCAGGATCTGGCGCGCTTGACACACTGGTTTGGGCAGAAGAGTTTGACGATGAGGGGGCGCCCTGTTCAGAAACATGGAGCTATGACCTTGGCACAGGAGACGCTGGTTGGGGAAATAATGAAGCACAATACTACACTGATGATCCGGGCAACATCAATATTGCAAATGGTGTTTTGACCATAACCGCCAAAGCCGAAAGCCTGTTTGGCAGTAACTATACCTCATCTCGGATCAGAACAAATCAGAAATTTGACTTTACTTATGGCCGCATTGAAGCCCGTGCCAAACTGCCCACTGGAGGTGGCACATGGCCTGCTATATGGATGCTCGGTTCGGACTTCCAGACCAACACTTGGCCAGGTTGTGGTGAAATGGACATCATGGAGCATGTCGGCAACGCGCAAGATGAAATCTTCTCTTCACTTCATTACCCTGGAAACTCAGGAGGTAATGCTGTTTCTCAAGGCATCACTGTTCCGGGTGTTTCAGACGATTTTCATATTTACGCATTAGAATGGACAGAAGATCAAATTGAATTTTCTGTGGACGGCAATGCTTACCACACCATCCCTAATTCGAGCGATTTGCCTTTCAATAGTGACTTTTTCATCATCACCAATGTCGCGATGGGTGGTAATTTTGGTGGCAATATAGACCCGAGTTTTGACAGCTCTAGCCTAGAAATAGATTACATACGGGTCTATCAATAGATTTTTGTAAACAGAAGTGCGTTTTCACAAAGCGCACTTCTCTCATAAACGCCATTTTAAGACAAATGTTTTGCCGATAATTCGAGCCGTTCGTCGCATAATGTGCTTAAATCAACGAAAAATTAAAAAACATTTTGTTCAATGCAGAACAAAGTGTTATTTTACATGCTATTACAAACCTAAATTACCTTTAACTATTAATAAACCAGAGATTATGAAAAAAATTACATTTTTAATCGTTATGCTTTGCTTCTGGATGGGCCACAGTCAGGCCGTTCAGAAAACAACGCCAACTTTGAGTCAAGCAGACTCTCGAATGACAGCGATATCAAGCCAAAATGCTGATGACCGCAGTTCTGTTATTGCCTATGCTGCTCAGCAAGGTATTTTCGAATCTGCCCCTGTTTCTGTTGCTTCTCGCACTCAAGAAACTGCGCCAGTATCAAATGCAGCTTGTTCGTTTGACAACCCAAGCAACGCATGGGAAAACGGTTTCAACTACAGCGGAAATTTCTCAACTGCAAATGATTTTGAGGTTCCTGCAGGAACAACTTTTGATTTTGACCAAATCACTTACAATTCTTTTATCACTGCAGGCGAAAGCATCACTGGAGTTGATGTAGCGATTTATCCAGATGCTGGAGGTTTGCCTGGCGCAACAGCGGTTGCTTCATTTGCGGCAGTCGTACCAACTTCTCAAACTTTAATCGGAGGTAACTTCGGATTCGACGGTATTGAAGTGGTTCTTGATATGCCTGTTGTTACGCTTGAGCAAGGTGTTTACTGGGTAGGATTGAATAACGGTACTTCTAGTGCTGGTGGACCACTTTTTTGGGAGGTGACTTCAGCAACTGCCTTAGGCAACCCTTCGGCGCAAGATGGCGCTATTCCAGATCCAACAGTTGATGGTGTTCACTCTTTTTCAGGAGATTGTTCTTCTGCAATCGTTTTGAACTTTGACCCAGCGGCCAACTACATTGGCTATGCCAACATTTTTGAAACTCCTGCTAACGGCGGTGGTTTTGTCTTTGGCTCTGCATGGGGTGTGCCAGATTTAAAGACTGTTGTGGACCCAACTGCATCTGTAACGCTTCAACCAAACTTTAATACATATGATGACAATCCAACTGATCCATTTTG
>ENA-OUOG01000436-OUOG01000436.1-marine-metagenome-genome-assembly--contig:-NODE-436-length-54827-cov-6.131105_pt1 | contig 54827 bp, 49 predicted proteins | sample MGYA00248635_ERZ508505 | MGnify/ENA primary metagenome ERZ508505 (study PRJEB26176, sample SAMN06267871) | marine metagenome | isolation source: Saanich Inlet, British Columbia, Canada | place: Pacific...
CACTTGCGCTGATGGTACTGCCTCAAAAGGTGGGAGAGTAAGTAGTCGCCAGACCTTTATAAAACCCTAACACACTATGTGCGTTAGGGTTTTTTTATGCGCTTCTGGTTCTTATGATCACCAATACTGCAAATGTTAGCTTAGTCAACAGAAAGAACGCGCTTTTTGGAAACGGATCATTACCTTAGCTGTAGAACCTGTTTTTATTTCTACAGTATTTAATTATGTTGCTCAGGTGACAATCCAAAAAGGAACTTCACTGTTACGTCATTTCTAAATAACATCAAGATTGGTACTTAGCCCTTTCACACTACTCGTATTTGATCAGCCCAGTGTGTTGCCATTCTTAGCATTGGTACTTATTCCTATCATTGTGCACTTGTTCAATTTGAGGAAGACCAAAAAGGTAATCTTTTCAAATACCGCTTTGCTCAAAAGAGTCCAAGAAGAGACTTCTTCTAAACGAGAGCCAAAAGAGCTCTTGATTTTGCTCTCTAGGATTTTGGCGGTCATCCTTATCGTACTGGCATTTGCTCAACCGACCATCCGAACAGGAGATGGGTTAGATGAATCTGCTCAAGAAGTGATCATCTACCTTGACAATGCTCCTGCCCTACAAAACGTGCAGGGAGGAGAAAGCAGAATTAACGAGGCCATCAAGTATGCGCAAGCCATCTTAGCCAATTACCCTGAGGGAACGGTATTTCATTTCGTTGAAAATAGCTACACCAATTCCCTACTGACCAATTATACGAAAGAAAGCTTAAGCGATGTCTTGGCCGAAACTGACGTAGTATCGACTGGGAGAACATTAAGTGAGGTGTTGAGCAGAATTAATGCTGCGAATCCAAAAGGAGATGTTTACTTGATTTCTGATTTTCAAAAGCCGGCCACTAGCGCTCCTTTCGACTCGCTGAATCACTATTACCTTGCGCCAGTACAGAATGATTTGAGTGATAACATGTTCATTGATACGGTTTACCTAGAGAACTCCTTTCTCTCAGGAACATTTACGAACCGACTAAAAATCAATGTACAGTCGAATAACAGAGAAGAAGTAACGTCAACAGTCCGGGTCTTTTTCGGCAATAAATTATCGGGTACCCTTTCCGTCAATGTGACGGGAAAGGGCGAGGGGTTATTTGAGATATCAGAGAACCAGGAGGCATTGGATCAAATAAGGATGGAATTGGAAGATCAGACTGTGGTCTTTGACAATGAGTTTTATTTGAGTATCAATTCGCTCCAGCAAACTCAGGTGGTTGAAGTATATAGCCCAAGTTCATCCCGCTATATTTCAGATCTTTTTGAGGATAATGAGTACTTCAATTTTGAACGAATTTCTGCCGCTAACCTCAATACGCAACTACTCGATAATGCCGATATGATCATTGTCAATGGGGTTACGGAGTATTCGAACCAATTAAAAAATGAGCTACAAGATGCATTGACTAAAAATGCCAATGTGACCATCATCCCATCTCCAATGATGTCCGCTGCCACGCTACTACCATTAGGTATTCGTTTGGTGGCTGATGACAAACAACGAGTCGTTCTTGAGTCACCGGACTTTTCTAATCCGTTTTTTGATGGCGTATTTGAGGAAGCGAATGTCAATATGCAAATGCCTTATGGAACAACGAACTATCGTTTACTGAATTCAGAATATGATCTGCTGACGTATTTGAATGGCCGACCGTTTCTGTCAAAAGTCGCTTCACCAAATAATTTATTTGTCTTTACCACACCCTTTGAATCCGAACTGACGAGTTTTGTCAATCACGCGCTTTTTGTTCCGGTTTTTTACCGTTTGGCGCTAGGGAGCCAGCGAAATTTTGCCAACCTCTATTATTATACGGATAGTGAAGTGGTCACTTTTCCATTACCTACAAATGAAACAGGCCGCGTCTTTCAATTAGTTGGAGAACAAGTAACGATCACTCCTGATCAACGCATTGACAATGGTCAGCTGATCATGAGTTTTCCAAAAGACCAGCTCGTGGCAGGGAATTACATGGTCAAAAGTAATGATGAGTTTTTTGGGTATATTTCATTTAATCAATCTCAGCAAGAATCCGAAGCAAACCCTGACGTGGATAGTTATTTAGCACAATTAGCTGAAATGGAAAATGTAGAAACTATAACGGCAGCTAATGCAAGTGATTTTGGCGATGTTTTACAAGCAAGCTTCGTTGGTATTTCCCTTTGGAGATACGCTTTAGCCCTTGGTTTACTTTTCCTTTTTGTAGAAATAATATTAATCCGATATTTGTAGCATGAACTTGCTCATCAAGAGTGCCGAGATCTTAGACGATCAATCTTCTCATCACAAAGGCCAATTCGATATTCATATTGTCAACGGAGTTATTGAGAAGATCGGAAAAGACCTCAAGGATCCTGCTGCTGATGTCATCATTGGTGACGGACTGAAAGTAAGTGCCGGATGGGTAGACATGAGGGCTCATTTCAACGACCCAGGAGCTGAGCACAAGGAGGACCTTGATTCGGGGGCAAATGCAGCGATGGCAGCTGGCTTCACCAAGGTGTTGCTGATGCCAAATGTTAATCCTGTCGTGGATCAAAAAAGTGCCGTTCAATACATTGCTAGACACAGTAAATCGAAAATCATCGACCTCTTACCTTGTGCCGCTGTGACAAAAGGTGCTGAAGGAAAAGATTTGACAGAGATGATCGATTTGCAACAGGCAGGAGCAATTGCCTTTTCAGATGGCATTGAAACCATTTGGCACACGGACATCATGCTCAAGGCACTGCAATACGTTCAAAAGTTTAACGGTATACTGATCAATCGCGCGGAAGATAAAATGTTGACGGCTTTTGCCCATATGAATGAGGGGCATGTCAGTACGGTGATGGGCTTAAAGGGGATGCCTGTTTTGTCTGAGACGATCATGATTGAAAGGGACCTGAAACTGTTGGAATACGCAGGCGGCAGGTTGCACATCAGTATGGTGTCCTCTAAAGAAGGGGTTGACTTGATTGCAAAGGCGAAAGCAAAAGGGCTTCAGGTAACTTGTGATGTGGGAGTCAACTACTTGCTGTTCACGGAGGATAGCTTAGAAGGCTATGATACCAATCTCAAAGTAAACCCTCCTTATCGAACTGCAACAGATCGTCAAGCCTTGATCAGTGGGCTGCTCGATGGAACAATTGATGGCATTGTGTCTGATCATCAGCCACAAGATGAAGAAAGTAAAAAGTTGGAGTTTGATCTGGCTGAGTTTGGTACGAATAACTTACAAGGCTTTTGGCCTATTTTGAATAAAGTATTTGCTGGGCAAATCGAAAAAATTATCCCGAGTATCACATCTGCACCTCGGCGCATTTTAGGTCTCGATTTGATGAGAATCGAGGAAGGGGCGCAGGCAGACTTGACGGTATTTGATACAGATACCTCATGGACGCTTGATGCCGAATCTAACCGCTCTAAATCTACCTATACGCCCATGTGGAAGAAAGAACTCAAGGGCAAGGTGCTCGGTATCGTCAATCATCACCAATGCGAATTATTTTAAATGAAGGTTCATCCGGGAATTAAAAAAGTCGTTTGGAATTTTGGTGCGGCAGGCGGTTTGATGATGATCATCGCTTTTGCGGTATTCTACTGGCTTGACCAGCAGCCTTGGCGGAACTTGATTTCCTTCCTACTCGATGTAGTGATCATAGGCTTTTTTCTGGTCTTGGCCATCAGAGACTTTAAAGTCAACAGAAATCAAAACGAGTTACGCTTTTATCATGGAATGTCGGTTGGTTTTTTAAGCTTCATGATCATGGCGGGCTTTTATGCCTTGGCTTATGGTGTTTTTATTTATCTGATCAATCCTGATTTTATAGATACCTATGTTGAATTAGCCATTGAAGACCTGACCTCGCGTCAAGAGATTTTAACCGAAAATATTGAACAAGATCCGGGAGCTTTTATGGCAGAGCAGGTCAAGAACCTCAAAGGAATTACTCGATCACAGTTGGTTTTGGATGTTTTTTTGAAAAGAACGCTTATTGGGTTCTTTTTGACCCCAGTGATCAGTATTGTGTTTAGAACTAATCATCGCTGATTTTTTACGCTTATCTACTCATGAGGTCGCTTAAGGGTTTTCAGTACGGTTTCATTTCGTCATCACTTATACTTATTGAAAAAATCAGTACATTCAATCCATCAACCGTTAAATGTTAAGAACATGTCAGAAGAAATAAGTAAAGGAGCATACAGCAGGAAATGGGGCTTGATCTTTGGCCTCGTGAGTGCGATCGTTTTTGTTATCACCGCTGTGACAAGACTCGACTTGGGTTTTGCAGGTATGGCCGTCTCTTGGGCAGTTGTGATCGGTGTTTTCGTTTTAGGGATCAAAGAGTTTCGTGAAGACAACGAAGGTTTTGTTTCTTTTGGGCAAGGCTTTAGTATTGCTTTCATGATTGCATTGATCGGTGGTCTGGTACGTTCCGTTGTTCAATATGCCTACTTGATGATCGACACGGAGTATTTGGCATGGCAACAGGAAGTTGCAACACAACGAAGTCCATTTGGTGCTCCTCCAGAAGGGCAAGAAATGCCTAGCTGGGTTGAGTTTTTCCAAACAGCAGAATTTACCGCAATTGCGAGTGTTATTGCTGCTATTTTTGCAGGTTTGATCTTTGGTGCGATCGTATCGGCCATCATGAAGAAGGAAGAGGAAGAATATTAAGACCTTGGAACAAATAGCTGTCGTAATACCAGTCTTTAACGAAGAAGAATCTTTACCAGAGTTATTAGAATGGATAAGCCGTGTGATGCACTCGCATGGCTTTTCTTATGAGCTCATTTTGGTAGACGATGGGAGTTCAGATAGTTCTTGGCAAGTCATTTCATCACTTAAGGGTCAGTATCCATTGAAAGCCATTCGTTTCAATAGAAATTATGGCAAGTCGGCTGCTTTGAATGAGGGTTTTCGACAAGTGAATGCCGAAGTGGTGATCACCATGGACGCAGATATGCAGGATAGTCCGGATGAGATTCCTGAGCTTTATCGAATGATCAAAGAAGGAAATCATTTGGTGTCGGGCTGGAAGAAAAAACGTCACGATCCGATCTCAAAGACCATTCCCTCCAAATTCTTCAATTGGGTCACCCGCATCATCTCCGGAATTAAATTACATGATTTCAATTGTGGACTCAAGGCATACGACAGCAAAGTGGTGAGGAGTCTGGAGATCTACGGCGAAATGCATCGATACATACCGGTGATGGCCAAGCGCAATGGCTATGCAAAGATCACTGAAAAAGCAGTTGAGCATAGAGCGCGGAAATACGGAACCACTAAATTTGGCTTAGAACGCTTTATCTATGGCTTTTTAGATTTGATCAGTATTTCATTTGTCTCCAAATACCGTAAGCGCCCAATGCACTTTTTTGGTACACTAGGGACCTTTTCATTTTTGGCAGGCTTTGCAGCTGTTCTATGGATGATCTGGAAAAAAATTGAAGCCATTTATGTGCTGGAAGAAGCAGAATATCGCGAAGTAGTGGAGCAGCCACTATTTTTCCTCGCCTTGATCGCCATTGTCATCGGAGTACAACTTTTCTTAGCCGGATTTATTGGTGAAATGATGGCCATGAATTTCAATTCCAAAAAAGACTATATCTTCGAAGATACCATTGGTATTGATCAATGAGGCTTTACTCCATCATCGTTCCCGTTTACAACAGACCTGATGAAATTGACGAGTTGCTTAACTCGCTCACCCAACAGACCTATGGGCATTTTGAAGTTTTGGTCATTGAAGATGGTTCTGCCATCACATGCCAGCATATTGTAGCGCGCTATACTTCCGCTTTAACACTTCATTATCATGTGAAAGAAAATGGTGGACAGGGCTTTGCCCGTAATTACGGTTTTGAGAGAGCCAAAGGAGATTACTTCATTGTTTTTGATTCCGATTGCCTAATTCCAAAAAACTATCTCCAACTCGTTGATGATTATTTGAATAAAGACTTGGTAGATGCATTTGGCGGCCCAGATCAGGCACATCCCGATTTTAATGTCTTGCAAAAGGCCATCAGTTATAGCATGACTTCGCCATTTACAACAGGAGGAATTAGGGGTAGCAAAAAGCACATAGGAGAGTTTCACCCAAGAAGCTTTAACATGGGGATCTCCAAGGCAGTTTATCAGGCAACCAAGGGATATAAGATCACCAGGATGGGAGAAGACCTGGAGTTTAGTATCCGGATCATCAATGCCGGCTTTCAAACGGCGCTGATCGATAAGGCCTTCGTTTATCACAAGCGACGAACAAGTCTCAAGCAGTTCTATAAACAGTTGCACTTTTTTGGCCGTGCACGTGTCAATGTCAACCGATTCTTTCCGGGTGAGATCAAACTAGTTCACCTATTGCCACTCTTTTTTACCCTAGGTGTCTTTTCCTGGTTAAGCACGTCGATCTGGCAGCCTGACCTCTTCAGGCTAGGGGTTGTGCTACTGGGTACATTTTTTGGATTGATCTTTTTGCACAGCACCATCACTTGCAAAAGTCTTAAAGTTGGTGTATTAAGCGTGATGACCAGTTTTACTCAACTGTTCGCTTATGGCATGGGTCTTATCGCAGAGCGAGTTTCACCAAGGGGAGATCAGCCTTTTGCACAGAAGTAAATGATTTCTTTTTCAGGTAAAGCATACCGTTGCACTTTAGCGGGATCCATCTCCATGACAAAACGATCTTCTGTGACTTGAAAACCTGCTTTTTCTAATCTTTTGCCATAATCTAGGCCGAAAAGTCTGACATGATCATCTTGCCAATATACGCGCTCTCTTTCTTTTGGATCTGTGATACTTGGGTCTTCTAAAGTTTCCGTCCTACTGTAGTCTTGTGGTGATTGGATGATGGCCCATCCGCCTGGTTTGAGCACCCTATAGATCTCGGTCATCGCTTTGATGTCGTCTTTTACATGCTCCATTACGTGATTGCAGAACACCACATCGAAGGTGTTGGCATCAAAAGGAATATCGTGTACATCCATCTTTACATCTGCAAGTGGACTCTCAAGATCGGCAGTGGTATAGTCGATGTTGTCCATGCCTTTAAACTTTTTGATGAAGCACAATTCAGGAGCGATGTGCAACAGCTTGAGGTCGGCGGTAAAGAAATTGGTCCGTTCTTGAAGGTAAAGCCACATTAAGCGATGTCTTTCCAGCGAGAGGGAATCAGGACATAATGCATTATCTCTTGGATGTAATCTCCCGTAAGGCAGAAACTTACGATAAGAAATTTCGCAGATCGGACATTCTACTTTGTTACCCCTCATGAAAATACTCACAACACGCATAATGTAATGACTAACGTATTGTAGCTGTTTACGGGGTACATGACGTAATACAAAACTGATGAGTTTCTTCATTGAAAATATTTGGACAAAGATAGAAATGAATTCATTACGAAAAGCCCACCGCCTAAATGCTTATTCTCCTACTGAAAATCATTATGTACCGCTCTTGTAATACGCCAACATGAATTAAACCATAGCGCTCTTCTGGGCGTCAAATGAATGTGTTTAAAAGTACATGAACGGTCAAACATTTGAAAACTTTCAATGTTCTGAAAGCGTGTTACTTCCCGATTGAAAATTCTTTGAAAGCAATTATTTAAGAGGCTTCAAAGTTTTTTAGATGGACTAAAAAAACGAAATGAACACAATAAGTTTGCAATCAAAATAAGATTTTTGTCATGAAGAAAAAGCTGATCATATTTAGCATAGTTGTAGTAGCTGCGATCGTAGTAGCGGTTACAGTTTTTAACCCATCCAAAGCGGAAGAGGGTGCTTCACTATTCACTACTGCCGAAATAGGAGATTTCACTGTAGAGGTAACCACAACGGGTGAGCTCTCAGCAGAGCGCTCAACAAATATTTTGGGGCCTGTTACCGCAAGGGACTTTGGAATCAGACAAATGTCTGTTCAGTCTATTGTAGAGGAAGGGACTCAAGTCAAACAAGGACAATTCGTAGCTCAGCTTGATCCAGGGGAACTTTATGACAAATTGCAGCAAGAGAAAGAACAACTCGATGCGCAGGTAGCGGAATTCGACAATGCAAAGATTGATACGGCGTTGACCCTAAGAGGGGAAAGGGATAAGTTGATCAATTTGGATTATCAAATTGCTGAGAAAGAATTGCAATTAGAGCAATCACAGTACGAGCCACCTGCAACGATTAAAAAGTATCAAAACGAGCTTGAAAAGCTCAGAAGAGATAAAGAAAGAGCCATAGAGAATTATGGTCTGAAGAAGGAACAAGCAAAAGCGAAAATGATTGAAGAGACTTCTGATCTGAACAGAAGACAAAGACGATATGGAAGTATGCAATCTCTTCTTCAAGACTTCACGATCAATGCCCCGCAGGATGGAATGGTGATCTACGCTAAGAATAACGGAAGTAGAGTCACAGAAGGAACTCAAATCAATGTGTGGGATCCAAGAGTCGCAGAGTTGCCAGACCTTTCCAGTATGCTGTCTACGACATTTATAAACGAGGTTGATATTAGAAAAGTAAAACCGGGTCAAGATGTTGAAATTGGTCTGGATGCATTTCCAGATAAAAAATTATCAGGAAGAGTGATTAGAGTGGCGCGTGTTGGTCAGCAAAACCCAAACTCAGACGCGAAGGTATTTGAAGTACAAGTAAGATTGAACGAAAAAGACACAGACCTAAGACCTGCTATGACCACCAGTAACGTGATCATTACAGAAGAGTTGGAAGATGTTGTTCATGTTCCTTTAGAGTGTCTCAACACCTACAACGACTCTATTAATTTTGTAATTAAGAAAAATGGTACGCTGCAAGAGGTGAAAGTAGGGATTACGAATAGCAATGAAGCCGTCATTGAGATGGGTGTGGAAGCAGGTGACGTACTTTACTTATCACGACCTGAAGGCATTGAAAACAAGGAGCCTATCTTGATTCCAGAATTGAATGGAACACGTAATGAAAAATATGAGCCGAATGTCTCAGAAGATGAACTGAAAGATGCAGAATGGTTGATGCCTGATGGATCTCCAATGGCTCCTGAAATGATCGAAAGATTAAAAGAACGAGGAATCACTGACCCTGAACAAGCGAAGCAAATGATGCAACGTTTTAGTGGTGGTGCACGAGGCGGCGCAAGAGGTAGTCAGCAATAAGCAGATCCAGTCAACGTGATGAACAAAAAGAACTTATTGTCGAATTTTTACATCGCATTAGATGCGGTTATAGCAAACCAAGTGCGGTCACTTTTGACCGCATTGGGTATCATTTTTGGTGTTGCCGCGGTAATTGCCATGCTCGCAATAGGAAATGGTGCTCAAAGTGAGATCCTAGAACAAATTGAACTGGTTGGTGTGAATAACATCATTATTCAGCCCAATATTGAGCAGGTGGAACAAAAGCTTGGTGGTGACCAAGAAGAAGAGGGAAATAAATTTTCTCCAGGCCTGAAATTACTTGATGTCGAAAGTATCCGTAAGAGTATTCCTGGGGTCCAAAAATTGAGTCCTGAGATCTTGCTTGAATCTTACATCATTAAAAATGGTGTACGAAGAAGCTCAAAACTGGTGGGTGTTGAACCTAGCTATTTTGATGTGGCTAATTTCGAACTGATGGATGGGGAGATGTTCAATGAACAGCAACTCAAGTCTGGACTTCCGGTTTGTATCATTGGAAAGGGTATTGCAACGAAGTTTTTCCCAAGACAGAATCCAATAGGAGAAAAAATCAAGGTAGGGAACCAATGGCTCGAGGTGATCGGTGTATTGAAAGAACGATTCATTTCTGACAAAGCGATTTCAAATCTCGGCATCAGGGACTATAATATGGATGTCTATGCTCCTATACAAACCGTGCTCATTCGCTATGTCAATAGAGACTTGGTGACTGGTTCTGGTTTGAAGAAAAACTTTGGGAGCTCGTCTGGTCCTTTTTGGATGCGTTTTATGAGCCCATCAGAACCGCAAGAGGAAGAATCTAAGCCAAGTAATTACCACCAGATCGATCGATTGGTTGTTCAAGTGGCCGAATCGGAAAAGTTGAATCCAACGGCCGATGTTTTGGCAAGAATGTTAGAAAGACGACACTTTGGTGTTGTAGACTTCGAGATCACCATCCCAGAGTTGTTGTTAAAACAACAGCAGCGGACACAGAATATATTCAATATCGTTTTGGCGGCAATTGCTGCGATTTCACTCCTTGTTGGGGGTATTGGTATCATGAATATCATGTTGGCTTCTGTGATGGAGCGTATTAAAGAGATTGGGCTGCGTTTATCGATAGGAGCTAAGAAAGCTGACATCGTCATGCAATTTCTATTCGAGGCCGTCATGATCTCAGTAACAGGAGGACTTGTGGGTGTAATTCTCGGTATTGTGCTAGCATATGCCGTCTCTTCACTGGCAGACTTCCCAACTTCAATCAGTTTTGGATCTATTGTCATTTCTTTTGGTGTAGCCGCTACTGTGGGTTTGGTCTTTGGGATCACACCGGCAAAGAGAGCTGCCTCTCAAGATCCAATCACATCATTAAGACACGAATAAAACTCATCACATATGAAAAAGGTCTTTTTAACAGCGCTACTGTTTCTTTTTGCGCTTAATCTAGATGCACAAAATACTCGTGTACTAACGCTCGATGAAGTCATTGAGTTGGCGAAACAAAACTCACGTAGTGCCAAGAGTGCAGAAACACGAAGAACACTAGGATATTGGGAGTACAGGGTATTCCAATCTCAGTTAAAGCCACAGCTATTATTGAGAGGAACCCTTCCGAATTACATCAACCGTGCGATTCCAGTAACGCAGCCAGATGGTAACGTACAGTTCCGTCAGGTAAATCAGAATAATGTGGACATGGCCTTGGGCTTGCAACAGGTGTTGCCCTGGACGAATACCACTATCTCGGTAGAAACGAATCTGGCCCGTTTCGATGATTTTGAAGGTGACATTTCGAACTATCAAGGGGATCCATTCGGTATCACCATTTCACAGCCGATCTTTGCTGTTAACCCATTCCGATGGGATCGACAAACTGCTCCTTTGGAGTATGAGCAGTCGAAAAGACGCTTTGTTCAGGACATAGAAGATGCCTCGAGGACAGCTGCACGACTCTTTTTCCAATTGTTAGTTGAGCAAAAAAACTTGGAGATCGCACTACAGAACGAAGCGGCGAACGATACCATTTACAATGTAGAAAAGGGACGTTTTAACATTGGTTCGACAACTGAGGATGAGCTGTTGCAAACAGAGGCAGATCTTTTGACGGCACAAGCAGAAGCGCAACAAGCCAGATTGGATGTGCAATCAAGAACCTTGAATTTGAGAAACTTTATCGGCTTAACTGATGACGTGGATCTTCAATTGGTGGTTCCTCAAGAAGTGCCCGAAATTTTCATTGAAGTAGAAGATGCGCTGAAGTACGCAAAAGAAAACAGAGCGGAGTTCTTGGATTTTCAAATTGATAAGCTGAATGCTGAACGTCAAGTAGCAGAAGCCCGAGCACAGCGATTTAACGCGTTTGTTTCTGCTTCTTTTGGCTACAACTCGGCACAATCGGGTGAGATCAATGGGGTCTACGATCCCGACAATTTAGCGACAGGTGGAACTTTTCGTTTGAATTTTACCATGCCTATTTTAGATGGAGGTCGAAATAAAGCGAGAATGAACAGAGCCCAAGAGTTACAGAAGCTGACCACCTTTAACATCGAACAAAACAGAATCAATTTTGAGCAAGAGATCACCAATGCGGTAAGGAATTTTGATCAGATTCGTCAACAGATCTTGATCGCGGAAAAAAGGCAGGAAATTGCGTTGAAGCGATTTGAGATCACCAATGGACGTTACCTCGCGGGTAAGGTAGGTATCCTTGATCTGACCAATGCAAGAACATCTAAGGATTCATCCATTCGTTCGTATATCAATGCATTGCAACAATATTGGGATGCATATTACGAGTTGCGAAACTTGACCTTGTATGATTTCGAACAAAATAGACTGCTTTATAATCCATTATTGGAGTATAATCCGAAGCAGGACATGATGGTTGAAAAGAATTAACTAAAAGCCCCGTAAGGGGCTTTTTTATTGCCCCGTGTAATTAAACGGTGTGATTTGATTTAGTTCTTGCTTGATTGATGCAGATACATCAAGCCCTTCGATGAATTCTTTGATGGTGGTCTCTGTAATCTTGGTATTGGTTCGCGTGAGTCCTTTTAAGGCTTCATATGGCTTTGGATAGCCTTCTCTTCTTAAGATGGTCTGGATGGCTTCAGCAACTACAGCCCAGTTGTCGTCTAGATCTGCTTTGATCGCTGCTTCGTTCAATTCCAATTTCCCAATTCCCTTGATCAAGGAGGTCAAGCCGATGAGCATATGACCAATAGGAACACCAATATTTCTCAGTACCGTAGAATCGGTCAGGTCTCTTTGCAACCTTGAAATGGGCAGCTTGGCCGATAAGTGTTCAAAAAGCGCATTGGCGACGCCGAAGTTCCCTTCTGCATTTTCAAAGTCGATCGGATTCACCTTATGTGGCATAGCGGATGAGCCTACTTCACCAGCTTTGATCTTTTGCTTGAAATAATTCATGGCTACGTACTGCCAAATGTCACGGGCAAAGTCGATCAAAATGGTATTGATGCGTTTTAAAGCATCGAAGTGTGCCGCTAAATGATCGTAATGCTCTATTTGCGTGGTAGGATGGCTCCGCTTTAATTCTAGGTATTCACTCACAAAGTGATCACCAAAGGCATGCCAGTCGTTTGTTGGATACGCAACGGCATGGGCATTGAAATTACCCGTTGCACCACCAAATTTGGCAGCAAACGGAACATCACCCAATTGGATGAGCATTTCTTGAATCCGCGTAGAAAAAACGGCGAGCTCTTTTCCTAAACGAGTAGGAGAAGCCGGTTGGCCATGTGTTTTAGCTAACATCGGCACATCAGCCCATTCTTTCGCTCTCGCCTCGATCAAGGCATTGACTTCTACAATGGCAGGCTCAAGGAGCTCGTGCATACCTCGTTTTAGCGATAAGGGTACCGAGGTGTTATTGATGTCTTGAGAGGTCAGTCCAAAGTGAATGAATTCTTTTACTGTGCTGAGGCCAAGTGCATCGAACTTTTCTTTGAGGAAATATTCTACCGCTTTGACATCGTGATTGGTGGTTTTTTCAATTTCCTTGATCTGCTGAGCATCGGCTTCAGTAAAATTGTTATAGATATCTCTAAGGGCGGTGAATTTTTCGGATGCAACCTCTTTTAGTTGTGGCAATGGATATTCGCACAGGGCAATAAAATATTCTACCTCTACTTCAACGCGGAACTTGATCAATGCAAATTCAGAGTAGTAATTGGCCAAATCCTTTGTGACTCTTCTGTAGCGACCATCTACAGGCGAAATAGCAGTAAGTGTATTTAATTCCATTGCTGAGATTTTAAGAAAGGGCAAAGATAACAATTCCCGAAAGGACTGTAGGTTCGAAGATTAAATATTGCTTCTCATCGAGCCAATAAGTCCTTACTTTTGCACGATAAATTGAGACTTAGGAAAACCCTTGGCTTCTCAATTGGTTAAAGTACAAACAGAGGAAATATGGCATTCGGATTATTTAAAAAGAAGGAGACTCAAGAAAAGATACCTAACGGATTCAAAAAGGTAAAAGTGAAAGAGGTGGTTCGTGAAACCGAAGATGCCGTCAGTATTCATTTTGCCCCGGATGAGCAAGTGGCGTATAAGTCAGGTCAGTTTTTTACCATTGCTACAACAGTTAACGGCAAAGAAGAAAGAAGATCTTATTCTCTGTGCTCATCGCCATATGTTGATGAATTTCCTGCCGTAGCGGTCAAACGTGTAGAAGGAGGGAAAGTGTCTAATTACTTAAATGAGCATATTGCTGCGGGTGATGAGTTATTGCTCATGGACCCATTAGGTAATTTTACGACGGAATTCTCGGCTGACAACACAAGGGAATTGGTCCTGTTTGGTGGGGGTAGTGGCATCACACCCTTGATCTCAATTGCTAAATCTGCTTTAGTTCAAGAACCTAACTCCAAGGTGACCTTAGTTTATGCCAATAGAAATGAGCAGAGTATCATTTTCAAAACAGCCATTGAAGAAATGACCAAAGACGAGCGTTTCAAGGTGGTTCATGTGTTGGAAGATGCGCCAGCCGGATGGAATGGTCATACGGGTCGCTTGAATGAGGCCATCATTAAAGAAGTGATAGAGGGAGCAACATTAGATGCCGAATGTTTTATGTGTGGCCCTGGGCCAATGATGGACGTCGTGATGGACAGCTTAACAAAGCTCGACATTCCTACCGAAAAGATTCATAAAGAGAGTTTCGTTTCTGATGCCGTTAATGAACCCATTTCAGATGATGTGGTGGCGAGGGAAGTGACTGTAATCTACGACGGGGATGAATATAAGTATACCGTCGAGCCTAACGAGACGATCCTAGAAAAGGGCTTAGAAGAGGATATAGACCTGCCGTTCTCTTGTCAGAGTGGTCTTTGTACTGCCTGTAGGGGCAAATGTTTATCAGGTAAGGTGAAAATGATCGAAGATGAAGGGCTCTCGGAGGCCGAGATCAATGAAGGTTACGTGCTGCCTTGTGTGAGTCATCCGCTCACCGATGATGTGGTCATCGAAATTGGATAAGAAATAAAAGCTCGAGTTGATCGGGCTTTTTTTATGCACTGTTAATGGATTATTGAGACCTTGCCCACTTTGAAAGGTCTTGGCTTCAAAAGCTTAAAGTGGCTTGAATTGCTCAAAGGCCTGATGGCAATTGTTGCAATAGTGCATTGAGCGGCAGAGGGCAGGCCCAAAGGGTGTTTTCATCTCCGTATTTTCGCTGTCGCAGTAAGGACATTTGGCATGCTCAATCATGTCGATGTCGACGATTAGGTCATGCATGGGAGGAGGCGCTAGACCAAACTCTTTGAGTGCTTTTCGACCCTTCTCGGAGATCATGTTAGAATTCCACTGGGTATCAAAACTCAGGTTGACTTCGAAATCGTTGATGCCTTTTTCTTTGAGTACTTCTTCTACATCAGCTTTCATGACATCCATGGCAGGACACCCAGCAAAGGTTGGCGTCATGTTGACGCGTACATGTCCATTTTCAGCCGTTTCTATGCCGGTGATCACACCCAGATCATTCAGCGAGAGTACCGGGATTTCCGGGTCTTTCACTACGTCTAACCATTCTTTTATTTGATCTTGTGTTGGCATAATTTTCAAATTACCAGTCGGCTGTTGGGTCAGTATTAAAAACTTCAGACATTTCGTCCAACAAAGGTTGCAAGTGGCTTGTGTGCGCTCCTCTTCGGCCGCCAAGCACCGGATTAATTGCACCCCAGTCAGGCAGCGTCAACGACGTTTGAGCAATGACCTCTTCCACTCGAGTTTTCCACTCATTTAAAATGGCCGTTTCACCAATAAATAAGTCCTCTTGGATCAATTGATCTTCAAATTCAGACAATTCAAAGATACCTAATGCATAGGGTAGGGCTTCGTTGAGTGAGCCTTGCAATCGGGTGATACTTTCTTCCGTAGCACTACCTAATTGTTTCACCCATATTTTGGAATGCATGTTATGGTACTTGATCTCACCTTTGATCTTTTTAGCCAGGTTGGCTAATGGCATGTAACTCGAATTGGCCAAGGCTTCAAACCGAACCAGTTCTGCCATATCAAATAAGAAGTGTCTGATTAAACTAAAGTCATATTCTCCATTGGGCAGTTCGACCAATTGACAATTATGAAATTGATTTGCATTTCGCGTGAAGGCCACGATGTCCGGATCTGCCTCACCTAACTCATGCAAGATCTTAAAGAGCTGCCAACTCTGTCCGATTTTATCCTGTGCCATGCTCGAAAAGGCAATGTCTTCTTCTAATAAAGGGCCAAAACCGGTCCATTCAGAGTTTCTGTGACCAAGGATCAATTGATCGTCGGCCATTTTATAAAGTAATTCCTTTAACGCTGCTGTGTTCATGATCCCTGTTGTTCTTTATACGCTTTGATCTTGTCCGCTGCTTTATAATCTATGGCGTCTCGATATTTTTTTTCCGGTAAGGTATCCCATATGTCTCGATCCTCTTCATCAGTGGCGAGAATGTCTGTAGACTTGACTACCCAAATGTTATAGACCGGTTTACTTTGGTCTAGGTCCACTTTAGCCTGCGCAATGGCATCTTCATAATCTTTTGCCATTACGGTTCCTGCATGTTTGTGCTGTTTTCCTCTCTTCATCAGGTGGAAAATTTCAAAAGACATGGAACCTGAACCTGAAGGCTGGCCTGAGTAAAGGTCATAAACACTCTCTTGATTGTCAGTGAATGCGCTGGCCTTGATGTTTTCTGTTTTCACCACGCCCACCGCTATACAGAACATACCTCTTCGGCTATATTGTTCTTTCGCAAAAAGGAAAGCCATTTCTTCATTGGGGGCATGTACGATGCCCGTATGCTCAAACGGCTTATTTTCTTTCGTTTGAACAAAGGCTTCATAGGTCTCCAGTTGATCGAGCAGTTCTTTGCTTTGCATCGGTTGCTCAAAATCATTAGGCAAATGAAGCCTGTTCACACGTGGGTCGAGTGATTCTAACATAGTTGAAAAAATATTATGCCAAAGGCGTTACATAGTTGGATTTCGGTGTACGCAACGCTTCGCGTACCCAACGTCCTCTTTCTTCTGCTGTTCTTCTAACAGCCAGTCGTTCTTTGTTGCAAGGGCCGTCGCCATTGATGACGCGTTTGAATTCGTCCCAATCTGGTTCTGTGAATTTCCATTCTCCTGTGGCCGAGTTTTTCCTCAGGTTTTCATCTGGAACAGTTAAGCCAAGCTCCCAAATTTTAGGTACGTACATGTCAAGGAACTGCTGACGACATTCGTCATTAGAAGCCATCTTCACTTTCCACTTCATCAGCATTTCTGAGTGAACCGAAATTTTATCCGAAGGACCGAAGAAGTGCATCATTGGAGCCCACCATCTGTTGATCGCAGCTTGCATCATGTCGCGCTGTTTTTTGGTTCCTGTAGCCATATGGATCACACAGTGGTGACCATACTTGAGGTGAAAAGACTCTTCTGCACAGATTCTTTCCAATGCCCTGCAATAAGGCCCATAGCTCCCTTTGGAGTTGGCCAATTGGTTAACGATGGCGCCTGCGTCGACTAACCATGAAATAAAGCAAGAATCTGCCCAGGTAAAGGCAGGATAATTGAAGATGTTTGAATACTTGGATTTTCCATTGATCAGATCCTCGATCATTTGCTCGCGAGGCTTACCCAAAGTTTCGGCTGCAGAATACAATAGCTGGGCATGGCCCACTTCATCTTGTACTTTCGCCATCAAGGCTAATTTTCTTTTAAAACCTGGCGCACGTGTGATCCATGTGCCTTCAGGTAAGGCTCCGATGATCTCAGAGTGTGCATGCTGCTCGATCATTCGAATTAATTGTTTGCGATAGAGTTGAGGCATCCAATCGGTCGGTTCGATCTTTTCTCCTCTTTCAATTCGAGCTTCGAATTCCGCTAATTTTACCGGATCTTCATCGGCTAGCGCCGTTGATTTCATTGCTTCGAAAACTTGTCCTCCTCCGTACATATGTTACTTTTTTAAACCGTTTAATATCAAGTTAGATAATTTTTTTGCTACCTCTTCTGGTCTCAATGTTCCCTCGGCTTTGTACCAAGTATGTGTCCAGTTGAGGGTAGATAAAATAGCCAGCATCATGAATTTAGCATCTACAGGTTGAAATTCACCTGCTTCAATGCCTCGCTCAATAATGTTGATGAACCTCCCTTCGTAATCATCTCTCATGTTGAGGAAATCACTTAAATAAGGTTCGCTCATGTGTCGCCATTCATTAAAAAAAACAGCCGAAGCGTCTGTATCTGCTGTAATTACTTTTACATGTGCCAACGCTGCTTTTTCCATCTGCTGAGCGTAGCTTGTATTGGCTAACTCAACTACTTTCCAAGCATCAAAAAACTCATCTGCCATTCGAAAACAGACCTTTTGCAAGATCTCTTCTTTTGACTTAATGTGTGAATACAGACTAGCGGCCTCAATGCCCAATACCTGTGCAAGGTCACGCATTGATGTGGCTGCATAACCTTTTTCTCGAAAAAGTCTTGTTGCTTTCTCTTCTATTTGAGCTTTTCGGCTTTTCTTTGCTACCATATCCATTATTGCAAATGTAAACATACTAACGTTCGTTAGCAAGGGATTGTTTTAGTGAAATACTTGACCCATGTTGAAATTAGAAAATCCGGATTTTGATCAAAAAGCATTCTTAAAAGGGCTTGAAGCTATCGTGTATTTGATATTGGCAGCCCCATTGATCGCCTTTGGCTGGGTCTTTTTAGAGAAAGAAGCAGCGGGTGCATTGCGTGCGGTATTCTTCGAAGATCCTGATTTGATGTTTCATGCCGTGATGTTCATCGGCGTGGGGTATGTATTGATGCGAACGGTGCTTACTTGGAGGAAAGATGTGCTCAAAGGGCTTGAGGGCGTTGATGAGCTAGACGTGAAACTGCAACTCTTGCGTAAACCCATCATTGCTCGAAACTTGTTGTGGGCATTTGGTGCGGGTATTGGTGCTTATGGACTTTACGATAAAGGGGATATGATCTATGTAATTGTGTTTACTGTTTTTCTGCTCTTGATGACTTCGAATCGCCCGAGTGGACACTACTTTATCCGCTTGTTGAAATTAAAAGGAGAGGAAAAAGACTGGATGATAAAACAACACCCCGCTGAAAAACGGGGTGCTGAATAAGTTAAAATACGACGCCCAAGGTTATTGGGCTCAGCGCTGGCCCATTGCCGTCTTCAAAGATAGGTGCCATGTCGTAGGTCATGAACATGTCGAAACGATCGATTCCAATCTGTGCTCTTAAACCCCAACGGAAGTTATTGATATAAAAACCGCCTTTGTCCTTGTCTTTTTGGTTGCCAGCATCGTTGCTGTATTTATATTTTGCTTTTTGGCTCAATTTCAAACTAGCGTAAGGACCGATTCCAAACCTAAAGCCGCGTCGAGCACTGAGAGCAACTCGCACATCATCATCTTCATACTGTCGTACCAATCGTTTGCCACGACTAAAATCGAAGACTGGAACCAGATTGAAATTGAGATAGGTAACTTTCAGTTTACTCTTTTTGGCGCTATTTGCATTGAGGTCTTCAAAGAAATTCAATTCGCCCCCACTCGGGTCTAAACGAGTACGTGGATTTTCGAACTTAAAATTGTACCAATTGAATCCCCAACCCCAATCGAGGTATAAAGGTCCGCTCAAGTAAGTTGTATGGTTCCAGATCAGCCCGACAAAAGTGGAATTGATCGGTCGCAGTTGGTAAAGGTCATTTGAGCTCGGAAATTCACGATCTTCTAACCAGTTGTTGAGGCCGATTTCAAAGTTGAGGTCTCTGAGTGTACCATGATCATGTCGCTGGTAATATTCTATATCCCTTGAACTCCTTCGCTTTCTTGTTCTCCAGTCATCATCATCATTCTTTCTTTCCCAGTTGTCCCAACTATCCCAATTGTCTTCAACTTCCACTTCCACTCCGAGGAATCCCATTCTTAAGTAAAAGTTATCATCGTCGATGTACAGTTTATTAACCCCGAATTTGGGGATACTGATGACGGTATCGAGACGTTCGAAATCGTAATTTCCACTCCATCTCCAGCCAAATTGCGCTTGGGCAGTAGGTACACTAAGCACCATAAGGAGTAAGCATGTGATTGTAGTTTTGAATCCTTTCATGAGTTCTTCTATTTAAAATATAAAACCAAAGGTTACAGGGCTCAATCTTGGCGCATTGAGATCCTCTTCGAAGAGCTCGGTGAGCTCGTAGTTGAAGAAGATGTCGAAGAAGTTCCAGCCCATAGTGGCTCTAAAGCCATAGCGAAATTGATTGAGGTTCGCGCGTCCTCGATTTTTCTCTTTCTGTTTGTTTCCATTCGCATCGTCGTATTTATAGATGACCGAACTATCCAAACGATAGCCTCCATACATACCGAAGCCGACTCTAAAGGCATCATAGCGTCCAAAAGCTAGGGTAGGGACCATGTGCACATTTAAGTGCCACATTTTGATCTTGCTTTTTCTTCCCTTGATGTCGGGTTGCTCAAAGAAGTTGACGCCAGTGTCTGTGATGTCGAGGCGAGTGCGAGTATTTTCAAAGGCGAATTCTTGCACACTTGCTCCAATACCCCAATCGAGGTAAAGTACACTGAACACATGGGTGATGTTATCGAAATTTAGTCCGCCATACCATGAGTTGATCGGATTGAGGCTGTACAGCTCGTTTGACGAAGGCAGCTTGTCATTCTCTAGGTAATTATTCAATCCGAGGTAAAAGTTGACAAAGTTACGAGTACCTCGTTTCGGATAATACTTGTCGATCGGCATGTCTTCAAAAGCCGTTGACACGGCGACCGGGTTCTCTTCAAATGATCTGTAGTATGGCTGATGTTCAACTTTCAATAAGTTGTTGTAGTCAGGCATGTAGATCGCTTTGTTGTTGTTTTTGTTCAGCTCAATGTCAAAGAAGTTCTGTGCATTGAGATTGGCACCAAGACATATCAGTAGCAGTACCAAGGGAAGCTTAGTATTCATTTTCATTTCCAGTTATTTTGAGTTGTTGTTACTTCTCTTTAGATGGAGAATCTTGATCAATGGTTGCTTGGACTTTCGAATCTTCCTCAGATTTATCGAATTTTAGCTCTTCATTGATGAATTCGATCTTTGATTTGCGCATGCTGCTGAGGGCTTTTTTGCCATCATTCACCCCTTTGGCAACAGAAGCCAAACTTCTGATGAAATTGAACTTGATGCCATTTTGAACATCGAGAACTTCAGGTTCAGTGATGTAGGCAGGTAAGTCAAGATCTATTTTGCCATTAAACTGCGCATTCAGGGTAGTGAAAGTAATGCTTGGTTTTTTGATTGCCGGGATGCGCACCACTTCTCTTTTTTCTTGCCTAGGGTTTTCTATTATTTTTTCTGCACTACTTGTTGTCAACACAGCTGGGGCGCTTGTCAATTCGGGCACAGTTGCAAAGCTTGTTGCGGGCTTGCTGTCTACTCTTACCTCGAATTCAGGCTGCTGTTTTATGACCTCGGCGACTTGGATAGTGGCAGGTTGCTGCTCTGTTTTGATCGATGACCAGGTGAAGGCACAAACTAAACTCACCGATGCGGCAATAGTAAGGTAGAAAATAAAGCCCTTCTTGCTCGATTTCTTCTGTACATTGGCTTCAATGGCACTCCAAGCGTTTGCGGGTGGGGTCATCTTTTTGGAAGCCAAACCCGCTCTGAACAAGTTGTCTATCGGGTGATTATCCTTCATGGCTCAATGCGTTATCATTCAAATAATTCTCTGACTCGACCAGCATGGTTTGTAAATGCTTACGAGCTCTACTCAATTGCGATTTTGAAGTGTTTTCGCTGATACCGAGTTGATCACCGATCTCTTTATGAGAGAACCCTTCAATGGCATAGAGGTTGAATACAGTCTTGTAACCGCCGGGCAGTTTGTCGATCAGTTTTTGGAGGTCTTCTGCCTCTAGCTGTCCGGCAAGTAGTCCAAAATCTGGTTCTCTTTCTGCATATTCAATCTCCACTTCCAAGTACATACTTTTGTTTTTTCTGATGTGAGAAAGTGCTTCATTGACCATGATCCTTCTGATCCAGCCCTCAAAACTTCCTTCACCCTTGAATTGGTCTATCTTTTGAAAAACCTTGGTAAACCCACAGATCAGCACGTCTTCGGCTGCATCGACTTTCCCGATGTAGCGACGGCATAGGGCAAACATCAAAGGGGAATACTTTTCGTAAATATCCCTTTGTGCCTTTCCATCGCCTTTTCGACAAGCTGCTATGAGCTTCTCTTCAGTTTTTGACCTTTTGATTTGAAGCATGTCTTGGTTGACTCATGGGTAAGATGAGCGAATGATTAAAAACGTTGCATCCTATAGATGACTTTTTTCAAATTTAGTTGCTTTTATTTTGAAATGAAATGTAAAACCTTCATATACAAACAAATAGGACCGATTAACGGCCCTGTTTGTTTTAATATATTTTGAGAAATTTATTAGTATTTGCTGATGCTCGCACTGCCGCTTTTGTTTCGAATGTCTACTCTTGGATCTCCTTGATATCGAACCGATGAAAAGCCTGTGGCCTCAGCCCGTAAAAAATCATTCACCTTGATGCGTACCCTCGATTCGGATTCAGCTTCAACAATGGCTTCCTCAATCTCGGCGTCATAGCCATAGACCCGGCTATTATCCTTTGCAATGATCCTGGCCTTTTCAAAAGTGCCGTAGATGTCGATTCTCGATTCGCCAAATAGACTCACCATAAAATCGGTGTAGTCACCATCTAAAATTAACCTTGCGTTGTTTAATGAAATATTAAGGGCTTCTCCTGATGAATTTTTCATTTCAAGTTTAGCATCTCGAGACAAACTAATGAAGTCAACACCTTGTCCAAAGATCTTCATTTTTACTGAAGAGTAATCTTGATTGGCTCTTCCCGACGATATTACAGATAGTTCACCGCTTGAGACCAACCAGCTAAGGTTTTTGGTTAGATTACTTGGGCCAAAGAGTTCAATTTTGCTTTCATCGCTTTCAATGTATTCCACATCAATAGATCGCGAAATCTTAATTCGTTGGAAATCTTCGAGCATTGCTGCGATTGGCGGTTCTTCGTTTTTACTAATACTTGGGTATTGCTCTTCATCACAACTCAAGCAAACCAAGGTACCTTCATCATCAAACATCCAAACATTTCTGGAAGCTTCCCAAAAGTTAATACCCGAGTCGAAATAGCGAATCAGACTTCGTGTATTTCTATCCACTCGGAAGGGTTGATTCTTAGGGATAAAGAGGTCTACATCCACTTCTTGGAAATAGAATTTTGCCCCTCTAGGAAAAGTAATGTCCGAATCGAATGTCAATCGATTACCATTGATTTCATAGTTGAAGTCAACCATTTCAGCATTTTCCTCGGCAATTCGTGGGTTTCTACCCCTCGCTCTGAATCTTTTGTTAATGCTGTATTTACCATCGGTTGAAGGTCTGAGGTCTAGATCCGCAAATTCAGAATCTCGGTCATAGCTCCCTCTGTATTCATACCTGTAAAAACTGCTGTAATCGTAGCCGATATAATTGACATCAATCAGTAAGGTATCTGCTTCAATAGCCAATACCTCACTATCGCGAAATGTACCTTCATCTCTGAAATCACGCGCTATGTTCGGAAGAATTGCAAAGGAAACGACAATCGAGATCATCCAGATACCCAATGCGCTCCATCCAAAAGCGGATGACATGACGCGTCTTTTGACGATAATCGTTAGACCAGCAACAAAGAGGTACAGGAACGGAATGAAGATGGCCACAAGCAGCATCACCACACCTAGGCTAGGGATTGTATTCCTAAATACCTCGTATGGGAAATAGGCTAGTTCTGGATCCCATAAGAACATATCTCCATTATAAAGCCCCAGTAATACACCTCCTGTTACCAATACCGAGAACATAGACACTATGGCAATAAGAGTGATGATGGCACCCGTAAAAACACGTATGGCTGCTACTAGAAAAAGGAACAAAGGTGCAATGGCTCTTCCTAAGCCAGAGAAAATCTTAGCGATTAATCGAAAGGGGAAAAGAATGATTTTCGTAAAGGCGTTTTCTCCTTTAGGATTTAACTCTTCTTCTTTTTTCTTCTTAATCGTTGTGTCAATGTTAGAAAGGGTGACCTTTTCACCTTTCATTTGCATTTTGTCTGTAAGCGAATTGGCCTTTGGAGTAATGATCCAAAGGACAATGTAAGCGAGAATACCAAAGCCACTGAAGGCAAATATGATAAAGAGTATTCGGAACAATAAGGCATCCGTATTGAAGTACTTGGCAAGTCCGCCCGAAACACCACCGATCACCCGATCGTCGGGGTCTCGATACAGCTTTCTCACCGCATCGTTTTCAGGTAAGGTATCATTGCCGCTCAAGGCTATCCAGAGGATAGGGTAAATGATCAGCGAAATGCCACCACCGAATAGAAGGACAAGAAAAAGGCCTCTGACCCATATGGGGTCAGTTTTGAAATAATAAGCGAGTCCTGAACAAACGCCACCGATTAATTGGCGCTGCGTGTCTCGCTCCAGCCTTCTGCTAGTGCTTGTCCTGGTTTGCTGTTTATGTTCTTCTTTACCCTCGGTTTGCTGTTGCGTACGTTGTTCACCCAGGTCTTCTTCTGATTCCATTGCTTCGAAATCAGCAATTTGACCCATAGTTTGAATCAACATTTCAATGTCTTCTTTAGAAATGACCTGCTTGTCTTCTTTGAGTTTCTCTAAGAAGATCTCCGCAATTCTACCCTCGATATCAGCCACGATCTCTTCATTGTCTTCATATGAAGCAAAATATCGGCTGATTGCATCGAGATAACCTTTGAGGAGGTCATAACCGTCTTCCTCAATATGGAAAATGATGCCGCTAATATTGATACTGATGTTCTTTTTCATGACTGTTGACTAGAGTTGTTTTTTGAGATGATTTGACTTGTTGAATCCACCAATTGGTGCCATGTTGACTGCAGGCTTTCTAAAAATTCCGTCCCAGTTTTGGTAATGGTGTAGTACTTTCTTGGCGGGCCTGAGCTTGATTCTACCCATTTGTAGTCGACCAATCCTGCCTTGCGCAATCGCGTAAGCAGGGGATAGAGCGTACCTTCTACGACCATGATCTTGGCAGAGGTAAGCTCTTCCAGCATATCCGATGCATAGACCTCTCCTCGAGAGATGATTTGCAAAATGCAAAACTCGAGAATGCCTTTTCGCATTTGGATTTGAGTGTTTTCTAATTTCATCCCCTATTATTTTGACTTTAAGTTGTTAACCTTATGCAAATATACGAAAGAAGGTACTATGTGTTGCATAGTACTATATAAAAAACATTACTAGGTGATGGGTAGTTCATTGATTTGGGCCTAAAAACATCGTTTAGAAGGCTTTAAATGAAGGATTTGGCAAAACGGGAAAAATCGAATTTTTTTGTAGAAGAATTAAGTTTTACACGTTTTGGGTAGGCCGCAAGCGGCTCTTGGTGTAGTATTGTCTATAGGATTCAGTGAAGAACAGTAAGTTGAAAATATTTATAGGGGTGTTGTGCATCCCTATCTTTTTGGCAGGTCACCAGCTGCATGGACAGTCCTCTCCAAAATACAGCAATGAGTTCCTTTCCATAGGTGTTGGGGCGAGGGCCCTTGGTATGTCCAATGCCATGACATCGGCGGTTAATGATGTCACCGCAGTTTATTGGAATCCGGCGGCGTTGACAGACATCGAATTTAAGTATCAGTTCGCTGCGCAACATGCTGCCTATTTTGCAGGAGTGGCGAATTACGACTACATCGGCGCTGCCATGGCAGTTGACACGGACAGCCATATTGGCTTGTCGCTGATTCGCTTGGGCATCGACGATATTCCCGATACGCGGATGTTATTTGACGCCAATGGCCGGCTGAATTATGATAACATCAATTTTTTCACTGCTTCAGATGTCGCCTTTATTTTTTCTTATGCACGAGGTGTGAGTTTTCTCTCAGGAGAGAATTTTGCTGAAGGTGGAGGGTTGACCTTTGGTGTCAATTTTAAGATCATTCGTCGGAAGGTAGGAGACTTTGCCAGTGCTTGGGGTTTTGGCGCCGATATTTCTACTAAGTATCGATACAACGATTGGGATTTTGGTCTGATGATCAGGGATGTGACCACTACCTTTAATGCTTGGACCATTGAACAGGCTGAATTGCAACAGGTTTTTAACCAAACGAATAATGAAATTCCAAGTAATTCGCTGGAGCTTACGTTGCCTAAAATGATCGCAGGGGCATCTCGGCCTTTCAGAATCAATGATAATGTTGGCTTATTGGCCTCTGCAGACCTCGTCTTTACCTTCGACGGTAGACGCAATGTTTTGGTGAAGTCAAGGGCTGTATAGGTTGAGCCTCAAGTGGGCTTAGAGCTAGATTATCAAAAGAAGTATTTCATTAGGATGGGCGTTGGCAATTTTCAACGCGTTAAGGAATTCAGCGCACTGGAAAACCTAAATGATGATACCTTTTGGACCTTTCAACCCAATATGGGCATCGGTATTGCGCTGGATGAAATTGTCATAGATTATGCGTTGACGGATATAGGGAATGTGGCGGAATCGCCTTATTCTCATGTTTTTTCCATTACCTATTCCTTAGAAAAGTTACCAGGGATCTATTCACGTAATAAAAGAAGGCAAAAATTGAAAGATGCTGATGATGAGAAATAGTCTTCTTTCCATAGCGCTACTCTTTTTCACTTCGCTTTGCCTAAATGCACAACAGGTAGGTAATGAGTGGATCGACTATGATCTGCAATACTATAAGATCAAAACAGCCACAGATGAGTTTCATCGCTTAAGCTATGCAGAGTTATTGACCGCTGTACAACAGGTGGATCCCAATGCTGATCTGAGTAACCTTGATCCGAATCAGCTACGCTTATTTCATCGCGGCGAGCAGGTGGCGATTCAGCTTGTTGGGTTGGCAGATGGTAGTTTTGATCCTGAGGATTACATTGAATTCTATGGCCAAAGAAATGATGGCACACAAGACACGGAGCTTTTCTACCGTGCTCAAGATCAAATTCACAACTACTACAATCTTTTTTCAGACACCACCGCTTTTTTTCTCGCCTTAGAGAATGGACGCTATGCGGATTCTCCCAAGCGTGTCCAGACCTTAAACCTGAGCTCATCTGGTTTGCCTACCATTGATGTGCATGAGGAAGAGGTGCTCAATGTGTACACCAACAAATTCAGCTTTGGGCAGTACTATCCAATAGGAAACATCAGGGGAGAGGTCAAAAGATCTTTGTACGATAGGGGTCAAATGTTCATGAGTGCAGAGATCATGAACAACGAGTATGGCATTAGGAATCAATTGAATTTTAGGGATTTCTTGATATCCGGGATCAGTTTACAGGATGAGGCGTTTGGAAAGCCAGAGTTATCGGTTCAGGTAGTCGGGTTCAACAATACCATTCACAATAGCTCGATTTTCATCGGTCCTTCCACAGATGAGTTGCGCTTGATGCGAGATGAGATTCTCCTCAATTATAACAATTTTGGAGAGGTCAAGCAGCAGATCGAATGGTCATCTATTGAAGCGGGTCGTTTCATCGTTCGGGTGGAGGAAGTCAGTTATCCAGAAATCCCTGATAGCCGAATAGCAGTTGGATATACGCGGTTAACCTATCCTCAATTCATCGATGCCCAATCGCAAGCGAAGCGCATCAACCTGTATGGCAGCTCAAGCAATGGGGTGATGCGCATCACGAATGTCAATGGCGATGTGTCATTAGTTGACTTGACCGATTACCGTAACCCAGTACTTATTCCTTATCAACAAACAGGGAATACCATTACGGCTGCCGTAGAGAATGATGAAGAAGGACATCGCTTCTATTTGAGAAGGAATGAGGAGTTCATTTCGGCAGCAGTCCAACCCGTCAGCTTCAATTTTCCAGACCTCAGTGCGTTTGACTATTACATCATTTCTCATCCTTATTTAAGTCAGGCGGTGGACGGTACTGACGATCCGGTAGCCGACTACATCGACTATCGTTCGAGCGTTAGAGGCGGAGGTTTTAATGTGGCTTATGCGAATGCACCTGATCTCTACGATGAGTTCAGCTATGGTGAATTTTCTCCAATGGCGATTCGTCGCTTCATGCGTAAGGCATACAATGAAGGCAATCCCGAATATTTATTTATCCTTGGTAAGTCCAGCAGAGTAGATATCCGCATCCAACGGCAACTCGATCCGCTAGCAGGCAGCAGAAGAGAGCTGGTGCCCACCATGGGTGCACCGGGCTCAGATTTTGTCTATACCACAGGCCTTTCAGGCCAAGCACATCTGCCAGCCTTTCCTGTCGGTCGACTTTCTGTTACCGAGCCGCAGCAGGTGGTGAATTACTTGAATAAGGTCAAGGAGAAAGAGGCGAGTATCAAGAATTCACCATGGACCAAGAACTTTGTTCAGCTGAGTGGAGGCTTGACGACGGACGAACTGGTGCGTTTTGCAGGAATAATTGAGGACTTAGAAGATGTGGCGTCTGCTGATTATTTGGGAGCGAATGTGACGAGCATTTCCAAACAGACCAACAATGCAGTGCAGAGTTTCAATATTTCGGATGAGATCAATAGAGGTGCGGGTTTTGTCACCTTCTTTGGCCATTCTTCTGCGAGCTTTACTGATATCGACATCGGCTTAGTCACCGATCCAAGCAACGCCTATAATAATGCAGGCCGTTATCCAGCCTTTTGGTGAATGGCTGCCGTGGGGGTGAGATCTTTTATTATTCCTCCTTTGGAGAGAATTGGTTGGCAGCTGCCGATAAAGGCGCCGTGAATTTCATTTCACATAGTGATGTTGGGGTAGCCAGTTATCTAGAAGAGTACACCAGTAATTTTTATGATGTGATGACAGATACCCTTTGGTTGACGAAATCCATCGGTCAAATGCAACAAGAAGTTATTCGAAGGCAGCTGCAAGGGTTTGCTCCGAACGAAATTGATTTTGCTACAGTGGAGCAAAATGTGTTGCAGGGAGATCCAGCGATTCCTTTGTTTGGTCATGACAAAGTAGATTATGCCATCCGCACTTAAGACTTTTTCAGAGAATCGATCGATGGTAAACCCATCTCGGCAACAACTCCTTTTTTCAATTTGGGCATCATTGTCAATAATGGAGGTAGAACCAGCACTGATTCTGTAACCGTCAATGTGATTCGCACCATTTCTGATGCGACACAGTTCGATCTACCTGAAGTCAAAATACCACCTGTACGTTACCAAGACACTGTATTTTATCAAGTCAGCAATCAGGGCTTGGATGTTTTTGGAGAGAATACCTTTCGCGTCATCCTAGATATTCAAAATGAGGTAGATGAAGGAAATAAGCTCAACAATACCGCGACCTACAGTTTCTTCCTGAGCTCTGCAGGTACCTTTAATACGGCACCGGCACCTTTTGCAACAATTGATTCTACTCGTGCACGGCTTGTGGTGCAAAGTGCTGATTTGAAATTTAATGATAAAGTGTTTCGTGTTGAAATCGATACCTCAGCCCGGTTCAACAGCCCTTGGAAGCAAACCAATACACTGACAGGGAAAGGAATCGGTACTTGGGAACTGGAGCTACTCCCTGAAAGCTTAGCCGATACGGTGCAGTATTACTGGCGCTCGGTCTTTGAAGATGAATTATCGAATGATCCTGTGCCTTGGGCGAACTCTTCCTTTACCTACATAGCGAATACGTCAGAGGGCTTTGGGCAAACAGAGTTTGATCAATTTCAGGATTTAACATTAAGTTCCTTGTCCAGAGAAGAGATCTCAAAGAATTGGATTTTTGCAGGCACGGAAACCACCATTGATGTGACCACTTTTGGTGATCAGCACCCGAATGGAGGGAACCCTTCGGCAATGACCGTTGAAATCGATGGTGCGAATGTCTTTTCAAGGCCTTGCGCGACCAATTCGGCTAACCTATTGGCCTTCGATAAGGACAATGGAAGACCTTATGTGATCCTGAGGACCGAGGGTGAGCTAATTGACATCAGAGACCCCTTATCTTGTGGGAGAAGGCCTCAGGTGATTAACCGCATTACTGATGCACATTTGAGTGATGTGGCCATCGCTCCAGGAGATGACCTGCTCAAAATGTACGTCGATGGCATGGATGACGGCGACTACCTCTTGTTCTTCAGCAATGGTACCTTACGTTACACACAATGGCGGCCTAATGCTTTTCAAGAGCTAGGTCGTGTCGGAGCCTCGGTTTCTGAATTGCAGCAACTCGATCCGGGTACTGCTTTGATCATTTTTGGAAGAAAGGGCTTTCCGCAAGGAACTGCAGAGCAGATCGCTGGAGAGTCAGTGAGCGGAAGACCGGAAGACCTACCACAAGAAGCCGAAATATCCTTTCAGACCAGTATTTTCGCCAGTGCCGATTCAGGGTCTGTTTTTTCTCCCTTGATTGGTCCTGTAAGCGCATGGGGTACCTTAAGCAAAGATATTGATATCGAGGCAGGTGAAGATGAGGTGACCTTTGAAGTGAGAGGGCGAACCGCAGACGGTGCAGAAGTGACTTTATTTGACAACGTGACGATGGACGAACTGGATTTGAGCACCATCGATGCGGCTACTTATCCATTCATTCGGCTTTACATTAACATGGTAGACCGTGTTTCTGCTACTCCAGCACAGTTGAATCAATGGTTGGTCTCTTATTAAGGCGTGCCGGAAGGAATCATTTCCTTGCAAAATGAGGAAAACGAAAATATCAACCTGGACGAAGGAGAACCCTTCGAAGCGGCTTTCCGATTCAGCAACATTTTGCCTTACGATTTCAATGGCCCCCTAAATGTACGTTATACCTTCAGCAACCAAAGTTCGCAGAATGAGCGAACGGAAACGATTCAAATACCAGTGATTGGTAGTGGTGAATCGGCAGATTTTAACCTACCGATTGAAACGATTGGTGACCTTGGCTTGAATGATCTGGAAGTATTTGTGAATCCGGGAGAAGAGCTCGAACAGTACTATAGCAATAACCGCATCTTGCTTGAAGGCTTTTACAATGTCGTTCGCGATGAGGTCAATCCGGCGATGGACGTCACTTTCGATGGAGTCTACATCATGGATGGGGATGTGGTGAATGCCCAGCCGCTGATCGAGATCGAATTGAAGGACAATAATCAGTTCAAATTTAAAACAGATACTGCTGGTGTAGAGCTCTTCTTGAGTGAAAACGTACAGGATGCGCCTGTAAACCAGATTTTTTTCAGCGATCCTAACTTAACGTTCACCCCTGCGGGCGAAGGACAAAACTATAAGGTGCAGTATACACCACCTGAATTATCCGATGGTATGTATACCTTGCGCGCTCGGGCTGCAGATGCCTCGGGGAATTTAGCGGGTGACGACTATGTGATCAATTTTGAGGTGATCAATGAATCGACGATCACTAATTTTTACCCGTATCCGAATCCTTTTTCCACCAGTGTTCGCTTTGTTTTTACCCTGACATGACGCGAAATGCCAGACAATGTCAAGATTCAAATCTTTACAGTGTCAGGGAAATTGGTTCGTGAGATCACCAGAGATGAGATAGGACCGATCAGAATTGGCAATAACATCACGGAATATGCTTGGGATGGTCGCGATGAATTTGGTGACCAACTGGCCAATGGTACCTATTTGTATCGGGTGCAATTGGCCCATTCCGGTCAGAATGGTTTCAAGCAGCGTTCTACTGGCGGAGATAAGGGCTTCAACAATGGCTTTGGTAAGCTGGTGATCTTGAGGTAGTCCTTAGTTGCCCCTTGTTTATTTTTGATCAGATCTGTATCTTTTTTTAAATACAGCGGATGCCTTGGTGTACCGTCTTGGCAATAACCCAATGAGTAGCTTTCCCATTGATAGATGGTACTTAAGATCTTTTCTGGATTGAGTTTTTTCACCACTTGGCTAAGTCCCCATGCCGTAATTACGCGGTCGGAGTGGCGCTGTGCTTTCCGTAAAAACTCCAGATTCCTTCTCCCGATCGGGTCTTCCGCTTTAACGAGGTCGCTTGGGTAGGTCGCCCGATAGGCAAAAAGGTTGGCGATGATCAAGCTTCCGAAACCCAACTCTTTGGCAAATCCTATGCACCTGCGAATGGTGGGGTCATCTTGTTTGTGATCTGCCGTGGAGGGGTTTAACATGATGAATAGTACCTTGGGTTTGGTCTCATCCCAAGTGCGCTCTAGCAAGTAACGATAGGTTTTACAACGAGAAAAAGTAGCTTTTCTAATCAATTGGGATTGTCTTTTGAGAATAAGATAGGGGAAATAAAAAAGGCTTCCGAAGAAGCCTCTTTTGTACCTTGGGCCGGAGTCGAACCGGCACGTCCGAAGACATTGGTGTTTGAGACCAACGCGTCTACCAATTCCGCCACCAAGGCAATCGTTCCTTCGCGTCTACCTCCCGATAACTATCGGGACCGCCACCAAGGCTTCGTTGAAATTGGGAGGGCAAAAATGGATAAAGATTTTTGATAATCCAATACTGTAGAATCAATTTATTCCACCTTGATGTGCTCAAGATTTGAAAAGGCAATAGGCTTATCGGCAAACTTACTTTTGGTTGCCTTCCATACGCTGGCAAAAAGTTCGGAATGCCTGTATTCGTTTAGTGCTTCCTCGTCATCCCAAATGCTGTAGGTAGAAAAGATGTTGTGCTGGTTGTAATCTTTCATCAAAGTAAGGTGATGACAACCCGGGAAATGCCGAATTTGCTCTTTTGAGTCGTTGAAGAGTTTCAAAAAGGCCTCAACCTCTTCAGGTCTGAATGTCATTCTCACGATTCTGATCAACATTATTCTTCAAAATTTATGACCACGGCACTGTCAAAAGATAATCCAAGCAATTGCGCACCGTTTCCTTGATATAACCCGATGACCAATCTGCCCATATCGTCGAACTTTGCAAAGGCATCGCCAGGTTCTACATCCTTCATTTGATTCTGTACTCTATCGAGTTTTTCACGACTGAACTGAATGGTATAGTTTCGCTCCTTACTCAGGATGTCAAAATCTGTTTTCTCAATATTTGTGATCAGGTTGCCAAAATGATCAACATGGATGACGTGGCCACTGATCTCGCGTTTTGTCGCTCTGGCCTTACGCTTCGAAAACTCTTTGTAATTGGTTAATGGGGTTCCTAAACCTTCAGCGGGCACACCATCGACTAACTTGACAGCCGCTTGTGCGGCAGCTTTTAAGGTGTTATTGCTTTCAGGTAAGCTGATCATCAAGTCAGGTCTGCGTTCGGCAACCAAGCTGATCACCCCGTTATTTGGGGTTACAAAGTAGTGTCCGTCTACAAAAGCAATGAAATACCCTAATTCATCATCTTGTCCAATGAAGTGAATGGTGCCCATAGGAAATTCCTTGAATACGGAACCCACCACGAAGGCCATGTGTGACACATCATTCGGTTTTATGCCATGACTGATGTCTATTAGCTGCAGGTCGGATCGCTCAGAATAAAGGGCAGCCTTCACGTAAGCCACATAATGGTCACTATTTCCAAAATCAGAAGTGAAAGTGAGCAGGGGCATAAGTGATATTTAGGTTTTTATCTAGCTTTGCGTCGCAAGCGTTTCAAATTTAAAGCTAAAGCAATTCACTAAATCCATCAGCAAATTTGGTAGAAAAACTCATCACACTTGAAAATATCGCAATGGTCGATTTTCTGGGCGACAGAAATCAGAACATCAAAGCGGTCGCATCGGCTTTCCCGAAAAGTAGGATTGTTTCTCGAGGGAATCAACTACTGATCAAAGGAAGTGCCTCAGAGATCTTGCAGATCAATGAAGTCGTACAAGACTTGATTGCGGTCTATCATAAATACGGTAAGATCACAGAAGAGCAGATCAATTCCATTTTGCGCAAAGAGGTGGCGCAACTTGAACGTCATGAGGATGATCCATTAGTTTACGGTTCGAGAGGGACAACGGTAAAACCAAAAACACCCAACCAACAAAAGTTGGTTGACGCGATAACCGAAAATGACCTAGTTTTTGCCGTTGGGCCAGCAGGAACGGGCAAGACCTACATCTCTGTTGCCATGGCCGTTCGCGCCTTAAAGAACAAAGAGGTCAAAAAGATCATTATCACTCGGCCTGCTGTAGAGGCTGGAGAGAATCTTGGGTTCTTACCGGGTGATTTAAAAGAAAAAATCGACCCTTATTTGCGACCGATCTATGATGCTTTGGGTGATATGATCCCTGCCGAAAAACTCAAGTATTATCAAGAGAACAACATCATTGAGATAGCACCGCTGGCCTATATGCGGGGTAGAACCTTAAATAATGCATTTGTTTTGTTAGACGAAGCGCAGAATACCACGGCCATGCAGATGAAAATGTTTCTGACCAGAATGGGACCAAATTCCAAAGTGATCGTTACGGGAGACCAGTCGCAGATTGATCTTCCCCATCGACAGAAATCTGGTTTGATTGAGTCTTATCGAATTTTACAAAACGTTAAAGGCATTGCGATCGTAGAACTAAGTGCAAAAGATGTTGTACGTCACCGATTAGTTAAGCAAATTATAGCCGCATACGATAAACATTTCGACCAAGATGATCCGCGTAAAAAAAGTTGAGAACGACCAAGAAATAAAAGAAGCATTCAAGATCAGAGAGGTGGTCTTCATTGAAGAGCAAGAATGTCCTGTTGATGAAGAGTTTGATGGGTTGGATAAGGACGCAATTCACTTTATCGCTTATATCGAAGGAGAGGCTGTAGGCACCTGTCGATACCGGATGACCGATAAAGGAGTAAAGCTTGAGCGTTTTGCGGTGTTGAAAGAGAAACGTGGAACTGGAGTAGGTAAACGATTGGTGCAAACAGCCTTAGGTCATATCGATAAAAAGGCACACCCGTCGGGTACCTTGCTCTATTTGCATGCGCAAGTTGCTGCCATGCCCTTGTACACCCGTTTTGGTTTTGAGAAGATCGGTGAGCAGTTTGAAGAAGCCGGAATCGATCACTTCGAAATGCAGAAAAAGGTGGACTAGCGTGTATTTATCGAATTTTGTACATTCGATAAAGCACACACATGTATTTCCAACAATTTCCACTCCTTCGATTGGTGATATGCTTTGCTATAGGCATTGCACTTAGCCATTTCATTCCTGACAAACTCAACTATTCTGTGTTTGTCATAGCAATCCTACTGGTCCTGTTGTACCTATTGAATTGGAGGTATTCCTTGCGATTCAATCTCTTTTTTGGTTTGTTGACACTGCTGCTTTTTATGCAACTCGGAGTTTATCGGCTTGAACGGAAAGTTGCTGCAGACGATCAGCACCAGTTGCTTAATCAAGACCTATCTCAAGTTCAAGCCTATAAAGCCCTATTGATCTCTTGGCCAGAGCGGACAGAGAGAAGCTACAAGTTAGAAGTGAATGCGATCGGCACATACAATGGAGACCAATGGCTGCCGGTAGATGGCAAGGTGCTGTTGTATACGGATACCTTGACAGGAAAGGTTTTAAGTCGAGGGGACATCATTTGGGTGGGGGCGGCGCCGACACGCACTCAAGCACCGGCTAATCCCTTTGCATTTGATTATCGCAACTACCTGAGCTTTCAAAACATTCATTTTCAACAGTATGAAAGAGACATTCAAAAACTAGGTCATTACCCAGTGAGTTGGCTATGGAGACTGACACATCGCGTGCGAACGAAGGCAGAAGCTACATTACGGAGGTATCTTGCCGACGACCGATCGTATGCAATCGCCTTGGCTTTGGTGCTGGGGCAAAAGGGTGAGCTAGATGCAGAAATATCACAGGCTTATTCAGCCTCAGGGGCCATGCATGTATTGGCTGTTTCAGGTCTTCATGTTGGGCTGATCTACTTGGTCTTCACTTTTTTCTATCAACGCTTGCCCGAAAGGTTTAAGCGATCTCGATGGCTCGAGGCAGCGCTTTCCATCTTGCTTTTGCTGAGTTATGCTTTTTTGACGGGTCTATCGCCCTCGGTTTTAAGAGCGGTGACCATGTTCAGTTTTATGGCCATAGGGAAAGCGACGGGAAAAAAGTCGAGTATCTATAATTCTTTGGCAGCTTCAGCAATGGTATTGCTCATATTAGACCCTCATTTACTATTCAATGTCGGTTTCCAGCTGTCGTACGCTGCTGTTGTTGGAATCGTCTATTTGCAACCCAAACTTTATCAATTGGTAACATGTAAACAGCTCGTATGGGATAAATTATGGGCGATTGCAAGTGTGTCGATCGCTGCACAATTGGCCACGGCACCCTTAAGTCTGTATTATTTTCATCAGTTTCCCACCTACTTTCTGATCACCAATCTGTTTGCCATTCCAGCGGCATTTTTGATGCTATTCATAGGGCTATTACTTTTAGTTGCGAGTGTGCTGCCTCCATTAGCAGCTTTGCTTGGAGCGCTACTTTCGTTCTTAATTCAACTCACCAATTCGTTGGTAACTGCCATAGGTAATTTGCCTTTTGGGCAATTGGGTGGTGTCTACTTCAGCATCTCTGAGACCTTATTACTCTATGGGGTGCTGTTCAGTCTTGTGCTGCTGTTTTCTTTACGAAAATTCCGAATGATTTACCCGGCTTTACTCTTGAGTGTAGTCTTCAGCCTTGGTCGATTGCAGGCTAGCATACAGGCATTGAATGAAACAGAATTGGTCGTATTTCAGATTCCTAATGCCCAAGCAGTTCATTTGAGGAAGGGAAATGCTGGGTATTTGATCTCCAATTCACAACTGCTCAATGATGTCAATCAACTGGCCTTTCATGTGACTCCCTATCTGAGCTTTTATGGGTTGGAAGATGATGTACAAACACTAGCGCTTCGTGTACCCATGCATGAAATAGGAAGAGCGAAATTTTTGGTTTTTGAGGGTAAAAAAATAGTGATGCTCTCAAAAGAAGCAGCAATAGATCAACTGCCGAAGGAAATCGCATGGGACCTATGCATAACCGAAGGCCATGACCACATTTCCATTATTGAAGCCAAGGAATTTGTACTAAATTCGAGATCATATGGTGGTTTTCAAAAGGAGTTGAAAAACGACCGGATCCACTCTACGTTCAAGAGTGGATATTTTACAATGACTTGGTGAACTATGGGATTGGTAACGTATACAGTTGAGAACAGAATAGCGAGAATAACGCTGAATAGACCTGAAAAAAGAAATGCGTTAAATGCGTCAATGGTTACGGAGCTACAACTAGCTTTTGGCCGAGCTGCTGAAGACGAGTCTAAAGTGGTTGTGTTGGATGCTGAAGGAGATGCTTTTTGCGCTGGAGCTGACCTTGCTTATTTAGAGCAATTGCAGCAGAATACCTATGAAGAGAATTTAGCCGATTCGATGCATTTAAAAGAGCTCTTTTATCAGATCTACACACACCCCAAGGTAGTGATTGCCAAGATTCAGGGCCATGCCATCGCTGGTGGTTGTGGTTTGGCCACGGTGTGTGATTTTTCTTTTGCTGCCGACCATGCGAAGTTTGGCTATACCGAAGTCCGTATTGGCTTCATTCCGGCGATTGTCAAGGTATTTTTATTGCGGAAAATAGGTGAAGGCAAAGCCAAGGAATTGCTATTGACCGGAGAGCTGTGTGATGCTGTTGAGGCAAAAAACTACGGATTGATCAATGAGGTACTTACAGTTGAAAAACTTGAGGAAAGGGTCATGGAATTCGCTCAAATGCTGATTACGAAGAATTCAGGGCAATCGATGCAGCTGACGAAAAAAATGATTGCGGAGGTTCAGGAAATGTCACTTGTCGAGGGTTTAAATCATGCCGCAGCACAAAATGCAAAAGCCAGGGCCACATCAGACTGTCAGCAAGGCATCGCCGCTTTCCTAAACAAAGAAAGGCTTAGCTGGTAGAAAACAGGTAGAGCTTTCGTAAATTTCTCTTATGACCAAGCCGTTGGAAATATTGGCGCAGTATTGGGGCTATGATAAGTTCCGTTCTCTTCAAGAAGAGATCATCGATGCAGCGCTCGCCGATCAGGATGTATTGGCTCTATTACCAACTGGTGGTGGAAAATCCATCTGTTTTCAAATTCCGGCTTTGATCAAAGATGGTTTGTGCATTGTGATTTCACCACTTATTGCCTTGATGAAAGATCAGGTGGCACATCTGAATCAACTGGGCATTAGTGCCGAAGCCATACACTCGGGCATCTCCTCTCGTCAACTCGATCATTTACTCGACAATGCATCAAATTCTGATTTAAAGTTTTTGTATTGCTCTCCAGAGCGATTAAAAACAGAGCTGTTTCAAGAGCGCATTAGAAAAGTGATTGCTACTCGAGGCGTTTCTTATTTAGTGGTTGACGAAGCCCATTGCATTTCTCAATGGGGTTATGACTTTCGCCCTGCTTATTTAGAAATAGTCAATTTTCGAGAGTTGCTGGAAGGGGTGCCTATTATCGCCTTAACGGCTACAGCTACACCTCGTGTACGAAAGGAAATTCAAGAAAAGCTAGAGCTCAAAGGTGCTTTCTTTCAAAAGAGTTTTGCCAGACCGAATCTGAGCTATTCTGTGCGGTTTGAAGAACATAAGGATAGGAAGTTGCTAGAAGTGATCCAAAAGATCGCAGGTTCGGCGATCGTTTACGTCAGCACAAGGAAACGAACGAAGCAAATTGCCCATTGGCTCTATCAGCATCATGTTTCAGTAGATTTCTACCATGCAGGCTTGAGTCATCAAGAAAGAACAACGAAACAAGACAATTGGGTCCATGGTCGTACGCGCGTAATCGTTGCGACCAATGCCTTTGGGATGGGGATTAACAAAGCCGATGTACGCCTGGTGATTCACATGGACTTGCCAGAGAACCTTGAAGCCTATTATCAAGAAGCCGGAAGAGCAGGTCGCGATGAACAAAAAGCCTTCGCGGTAGCAATTTGTAATCAACGCGACATTGAACAACTGAGAGAGCGTATGAAAAATGCCATGCCCGCCATCGAAGTGATCAAAGAAGTATATCAAATGCTAGGCAATTATTATCAATTGGCAAATGGCAGTCTACCCGATAAAGCATTTCCTTTCGATCATCACGATTTTGCCAGTCGTTTTCAAAAACACCCGCTGCTTGTATTCAATGCGCTGAAAATGCTACAGGAGGAGGGGATTATTCATCTAACCGAAGCCTTTTTTTCCCCGCCGAGGCTAAAGTTTTTACTTGATTCAGGTGCTCTTTATCAATTTCAGATTGCGAACGCGTCATTAGACCCGTTGATCAAGAGTCTTTTGCGGCTCTATGGTGGAGATCTTTATCAACGAGAGATGCAAATCAATGAAACAGAGCTTGCCGGCTTGCTCGGCTTAACCACGGCAGAGGTAAAACAGCAATTGACTTTCTTGATGCAGTCTCAAGTGGTGGACTATCAGCACTCGGCAGATGCGCCAAGATTAAGTTTTTTAATTCCCAAGCAAGCCGTAGAACAACTGCCTTTCGATCAAAAAAGGCTCGAATCGAGGAGAAAGCTTAAATTGAGCAAAGCGGAAGCCGTTATTTCTTATTTGCATGATGAGAGCGATTGTCGCACGGCCCTTTTGCTTTCGTATCTGGGTGAATCAGATTATGATCGTTGTGAGGTTTGTGATAATTGCCGTAGGGCGAAGCAACATCATGATGATGAAAAGTATATTGGTCACTACAAAAAGCAGATTTTAAACACACTACATCAACCCATTAATGTCAAGACGGATGAGCTGATTCAGATGCTGGACCCAAGGAGAAAAGAAATCTTTACGGATGTACTGACCAAATTACTGGATCATGGGGAGCTGCATTATGATGATTTTGGTTATATAAAACCATCTCGGCATAACATTTGAAGGTGGTAGGAGTATTAAAGGTGATGGATAAATCTTTTTTCGAAGAAGTATATAACAAACTGTTTAAAAAACAGGCGCCAAAGCAGCCTGTGGTAACAGAATTGCTCAAACGCTCTGAAAAGGAGCTGAATGAATACATTTCATGGAAGCAGTCAACGGGTAGAGGACTTTTAATCGATGACTTTGATAGAGCCTATCACTTGAAAAAGCAGCAAATCGAATCGGCAATGAAGGTACATATTCTCGATTCGCAGTATGCAAATGGTTTTGCAATTACCTTTAATGAGCTGTTTACACCAACCAATTTTAAATTCTTGTTCGACTATTTCAAGGATCAAGTCTTAGCCATGGGCTATAAGCTTGCACAAGGCGACCGAAGAATATCGGATAAAGATTCCTACGAGGAAACGATAGAGAAATGGTACTTGAAACCTCAAACAGGAGATTTTGGAAAAGAGCTTATTGATCAGAGATATGGTAACGTGATCATTGAATTTGTTTCGGTCAATAGAAAACCAAGTTATATGCGGTTGATGGCGAACGTGTATCAAGATCGCTTATATGCCAAAGCAGAACCATTTGAAGAACTATTTAATAACTTAGTATCAAACTAAAGATCATGACAAGACTTACACTAATTGGATTATTGTTTTTCGCGGGTTTATTTTTCAACTCGAATAGTGCAGAGGCACAAATTTTCAATACCAAATTAAGGATTACGGTGCTTGATGATTTGGGTAATGTGGTGCCAGATGCGGAAGTAACATTATACGCAAATAAGACGGATTACACGAAGGAAATTAATCCTGTGCAGCCTACAGCAAAGACTGATGATAAAGGAAGAGTACTCTTTAAAAAACTAGACGCAGAGTCGTATTACGTTATCGTAAGAAAAGGGGAAATGTCGAATATTGGTGGCGGAGAGATCATCAGTGAACTAGAGGAGAAAAAGCTAAATAAGGCCAATGTCATCATAACGGATGAGCTTTAAAGACGAAAAAATTTCTTTTACAAAGGCCTTAGGGGAATACATGCCTGAAGGCGAAGAGGAGATAGCATTTAAGGAAAAAATGCTATCTCTTTTGGCTTATGAAAACTGTTTTGAGCGTTCTCTACTGCATGCTCATTTTACAGGTTCCGCTTGGGTGATTGACCCGGAGGCAAAAAAGGTATTGTTAACCCATCATGCGAAACTAGACCGTTGGCTGCAGTTGGGCGGACATGCTGATGGGGAATGTGCGATGGGGGATGTCGCTTTTCGTGAACTGAAAGAGGAGTCTGGCATTGATGATTTCAAACCTGCCAGCGATAAGATCTTTGACTTGGACATCCATGGCATTCCAGCTAAAGGTGAAGTGCCTGCACACGATCACTACGATGTGCGCTATCTATTTCAAGGGGATGCCGATATTCCCTTGAAGAAGAATCATGAATCAAAAGAACTTCGCTGGGTTGGATTTGAAGAAGTAGAAAAGCTAGTGAACAGCAACCAGTCAATTTTGCGGATGTTAAACAAAAGTCTTGAATTGGCATTTTAATTGAGGTCAGTATGCCACTTATTCAGTAAACCGATACTTATTTAGCACCATGCGAAAGCCTAAACACCGTATTTTTCTTCTAGTCCTCATGGCGTATATGCTGTTGGCCTTGATTCTTCCATTGAGCATAACTGATCAGAAAGAGCCTGAGGTGGAAATAATACAGTCAAAAGCAGGCATTGAAAACGAAGGAGAGGACCTCCAATCGCGTTGGGCTTACGAACAGGCAATGTTAGCTGATCCGCGCACAGGTGAAATACCTGGCAATTATCGCCAACTTGAATTGGCCTTCTCTAAAGAGTTGGCACGTGAAGAAAGGATTCGACCGCAGCCTCAATCTGTCAATGGCACTTCGGCGACCGCCAACTTGGACTGGGTAGCCGTAGGCCCCAATAATTTTGGTGGGCGGACACGAGCGCTTGCTCTTGATGTACGGAATGAAAATACCTTGTTGGCGGGAGGTGTCTCAGGAGGAATGTGGAAGTCAGTGGATGCGGGTCAATCATGGCAAAAAGCGACCACCAATGAACAGATTCATAGTGTTTCTTCTCTTGCACAGGATATTAGATCCGGCAAAGAAAATGTTTGGTACTATGGAACAGGTGAGCTGGTTGGTAATTCTACCCGAGCACCTGGGGCTCCTTTTCGCGGCGATGGTATTTTCAAGTCGTTAGATAATGGTGATACGTGGACACAGCTACCATCTACTGCCGCATCTCTTTCTACCACGTTTAGTTCTCCATTGCAGTATGTATGGGATATTGAAACAGACCCTGATAGTGGAGATGACGTAATTTTAGCTGCGATTTGGGGAGGAGTGGTGAGGTCTGCTGATGGTGGAAACACCTGGACCACGGTCTTAGGCCGAGATCTTTTAAGTCTGCCCCCAGGCTCAGATCTCAATGAGGTCAACGCGATCTTTTATACGGATATTCATCGAACTTCGGACAATACCTTTTATGCGAGTTTGAGTAGTGTAACGAATTCCAATGCTTTGGCTCCGGAGGGCGGTTTGTATCGCTCAGATGATGGCATCAATTGGGTGCAAGTGTTTTCGATGCCGCTCACAATCGCAAGGCGGACGGAAATAACTTCTTCCCAGTCGAACCCAAATCTTGTTTATTTCTTTTCTGATGAACAACGAGGGTATCGATTGCGCAGCTACAATCGACTGACAGGACAGATTGTAGATCTGTCGGAGAATTTGCCTGTCAACGAAGGTCGCTTGGGAGGCGTGGATTCTCAAGATAGCTATAACATGCTCATTCAAGTTCATCCCACAAATCCAGATGTTGTCTTTTTGGGAGGAACCAATCTGTTCAGAAGCACTGATGGTTTCCGAAGCCCCGATAATACGACCTGGATAGGAGGCTATGATCCTGTAGAAGACGATGGAGGTTTATATCCTAATCATCACCCTGATCAGCACGAACTTATTTTTATTCCATCAGCTCAAAATGCGGCCTATAGCGCAAACGATGGGGGTGTTTTTCGCACAAATGATATTTTGGCGAGCGAGGTAGCCTATACCAGTGTCAATAATGATTTTGTAACTACGCAGTTTTATGCGGGTACCTTTAGTCAATTTCCTCCTGATGACTTTGTGTTTGGTGGAGCCCAAGACAACGGTACGCTTTTAGCCATTAATACGGCGAGTCAGAATGGCCAAAATGGTGTTCGAGTACTTGGAGGGGATGGAGCATTTACCGCGAGCTCACGATTCGGTGTTTATTATTACATGAGTTCTCAAAATGCTAGAATTTTCCGCTTGACTTTAGGAGATAATGCAGCCATCACCTCTTTCGCTCGGGTAGATCCGGTAGGAGGAGGAAGTGCCGCTGGTCAAAGCTATTTGTTCATCAACCCCTACATTCTTGACCCGAATAATGGCAATAGGATGTACTTGGCAGGGGGTAGTTTTTTATGGCGAAACAGAAACTTATCTCAAATTCCAGCAGGCACAAATTCACCAAGCTCTGCTAATTGGAGCCGTCTTGATCGAACGGTCTTATCGGAAGGGGCAATCAGCGCGCTTCAAGCATCAACGACACCAAGAGATATTGTGTACTACGGCACAACTACCGGAAGGCTTTTTCGAGTGGATGCTGCCAATGGAGAAGAGTATGTTGTTCGAGATGTGACAGGCGCAAGCTTTCCACAAAATGGTTACATCCGCAGCTTGGCCATCGATCCGACGGATGCGGATCGCGTATTGGTCAGCTTTTCAAATTATAACATCCCGAGTTTGTTCTTAACAGAAGATGGCGGCCAGACCTATACGGATGTTTCTGGAACTTTAGAAGAAAATCCAGATGGTTCAGGCAGTGGTCCTTCGGTACGATGGGTAACGATAGTACCTAAAACTGACGGTAGTTCGGAGTATTTTGTCGGTACGAGTATTGGCCTGTTTTCGACCCAAACATTGGATGGTTCAAGCACCCAATGGTCTCAGGCTGGCCATGAAGAAATTGGGAATGTAGTGGTCAATATGATCGATTACAGAAGGAATGATGGCAAGATCATGGTGGCGACACACGGCAGCGGGATGTTCACTTCTCAATTAGAAAAAGTGCTTCCATTTGATGAGCAAGGAGTAGACAGTAATTTCACCTTTAGTAATGCTTACCCCAATCCTTTTGACGACTTTGTGACACTACAGTTCGATGTACCCGAAACAGACTTTGCCTTGCTACGCGTCTACGACAGCTCAGGGCGTTTGGTCTATATATCTTCAGGGTCCTTAGCTTTTGAAGGTGAGAATGAGTTTTTCTGGGAAGGGACCAACACCTTGGGGCAACCCGTGCCAAATGGGGTGTACATCGTTAGATTAACCTACAGATTAAATAGTCAGACCAAAAAGGTATTACTCAATCGTTAATGGAAATCGTCTTTGCTCTTTTATCTTTGAACTTTCAAAGGTGAATTATGAAAAAAGACAACTGGTTGTACCTTCTCATCCTTGTTTTGGTGGTGAGTTGTAGTCCTTCTCAAGAAGAATTACTTCAACAGGGCATTGCCGAGATGGATGCTGAGAACTATGAAGCCGCTGTGCCTTATTTCGAGCGGTTACTCGAAGAGGCGCCTTATCAGTATACAGCCCTCAATGCCTTAGGTGTGGCAAAAATGCGAATGGGTGAGTACCAAAGCAGTGTTGACCTGTTTAGTAAGGCAATCAATGTCGATACGACTAATTATAAGGCTTTTTTTAATCGTGGTGTTGCCTTTGTCGCACTTGAACAAGACAATGAAGCGATGCTTGATTTTGACTATGCGATTGGGTTAGACTCTGCTGTTGTCGATCTCTATTTGAATCGAGGAGCACTCCTTTTTGCTTACGGAGAGTTCGACCGTGCCTTATTTGATTTTCAATATGCCTTGACTATTTCGCCAGAGAGTCCAACCATTTTGTTGAATAAAGGGAAGGCAGAGCTCAGGATTAATAATCCAAGCGATGCGATCTTCAGTTTTAAAAAAGCATTGTCTTACGATCCTGAATTGGGGGAAGCCTATTATTGGCTTGGTTTGGCGGAGCTCGCGAGAGATAATAAGGTGGAGGGCTGTAATTATTTGTTCAGTGCACAAACATTTGGTGTTGAGGGGGTAAGTGAAGTCATCGCTGAAAACTGCATGCAATAGTGGCGAAGATCGGTAACGATATTGACCTTGCGAAGAACATATTGGAGGCAGGCGGATTGGTCGCTATTCCAACAGAAACGGTATATGGCCTTGCGGGCAATGCCTTTAATGTCGAGGCGGTAGCAAAGATCTTTGAGGCAAAGAATCGGCCTGCTTTTGATCCTTTGATCGTGCATACTAACGATATGGCAAAGGTGAAAGGTTTTGCGAAGTGTGTGCCGGACAAAGCAGAGCAGCTGATGCGAACTTTCTGGCCCGGCCCCTTGACCATTTTGCTGGAAAAAGAAGCCCTTGTTCCTGACCTGACCACCTCAGGGCTACAAAGCGTTGCTTGTCGTGTGCCTAACCATCCTTTGACATTGTCATTGCTCGAAGTCCTAGATTTCCCCGTAGCGGCGCCGAGCGCGAATCCTTTTGGTTATGTGAGTCCAACGTCTGCTCAGCATGTAGCCCAGCAACTTGGAGATCAGATCGATTACATATTGGATGGAGGAGAAGCCAAGGTAGGAATCGAGTCGACCATCATCAGTTTTTTAGAAACAGTGCCGAAGGTGTTACGATTGGGAGGCTTATCGGTAGAAGATATTGAAGATGAGATCGGAACAGTGAATGTGGCCACTCATTCGAGCTCTAAGCCGGCGGCCCCGGGGATGTTAAAAAGCCATTATGCCCCGAAGAAAACGATCGTACTATTAGATCAGATCAACATGAATGAGATCTCTGATTTTACTCAATTCGGTTCTTTGATGTTTCAAGAGGCCTTACAAAAGCTACCTAGCCAAAATCAATTGGTGCTTAGCCCAAAGGGAGATTTGAATGAGGCGGCAAAGAATCTGTTCAAGGGACTTCGTAGCCTCGATGAAAATAAAGACATTCATACCATTATAACAGAATTCGTACCCAATGAGGGATTGGGAAGAGCAATAAACGATAGAATTAGAAGAGCAACAGCCAAATCTTAACCATGAAAAATATAAACGACTTTAATTTCGCCAATAAAAGAGCCCTGATACGTGTTGACTTTAACGTGCCCCTTAATGATCAATTTGAGATCACTGATTTTACGCGGATCAAAGCAGCTACACCGACGATCAAAAAGATCTTGAGTGATGGAGGTGCCGTGGTATTGATGTCACACCTGGGCAGACCAAAAAGTGGTCCGGAAGAAAAATTCTCTTTAAAACATTTGGTTGCTCATTTGTCTGAGGTTTTCGGAACAGACGTTAAATTTGGTACAGACTGCATAGGTGACCAAGCGTTCGAGCTGTCAGCCGCACTTAAACCAGGTGAGGTGCTATTACTAGAGAACTTGCGTTTTTATAAAGAAGAGACGGCGGGCGATCTAGAATTTTCGAAGAAATTAGCACAGCATGGTGATATCTACATTAACGATGCTTTTGGTACAGCACACCGAGCACATGCCTCCACGGCGGTAATCGCACAATTCTTTGAAGACAAGGGATGCGGTTATGTGATGCAAGCCGAGATTGAGAATGCACAGAAAGTACTCGAGACCGGAGAAAAGCCTATGACGGCGATCATGGGAGGAGCGAAGATCTCAGATAAGATCTTGATCATTGAAAAACTCTTAGAACGAGTGGACAATTTGATCATAGGAGGAGGAATGAGTTATACCTTCTTTAAAGCCATGGGCGGTGAGATCGGGAATTCCTTGGTCGAAGAGGATAAGTTGGCTTTAGCCAAGGAGTTAATTCAGAAAGCAAAATCGCTCGGTGTGGAGCTTCATTTGCCTATTGATTCAGTAGTTGCTGATGAGTTTTCTAAGGACGCAAACACACAGGTAGCGATGAATAACGCCATTCCATCAGGTTGGATGGGCTTGGATATTGGTCCGCAAGCTGCTAAAGTCTTTTCTAATGTGATCAAGGAGTCGAAAACCATTTTGTGGAATGGCCCAATGGGTGTGTTCGAAATGGAAAAATTTGCAACAGGGACGAAGACTGTTGCTGAAGCCATTGTTGAAGCAACCAAGGCAGGTGGTTTTTCATTGATCGGAGGCGGTGATTCTGCTGCCGCAGTCAATCAATTAGGCTTTGGTACGGATGTCTCTTATGTGTCGACTGGTGGTGGTGCTTTGCTCGAATACATGGAGGGAAAAACATTACCAGGTGTTGCTGCGCTGGAAGCGTAATTGACATTGCATTTAACAAAGCCCGAGTAACTGCTTATCTTAAGTAGAGACTCGGGCTTTTTTATTTATCGGATGACGGTCACTGCCCCTTGTTGTTCAAAGACGCCACGCTCAGGTTCAAATCGGGAAGTGAACTTGATCACATATGGATAAGTACCCAGCGGAACGGGTTTACCATTGAAGGTACCATCCCACTTAAAATCTAATACATTGCTTTGGTAAACGAGCTCTCCCCATCTACTATAAATGTAGATCTCAAAGTTTGCCACAAAAGGGTTCGGGAAAACGGAGAATGTATTATTTGGTGCTGTACTCGTTGGTGAAAAAGCATTCGGGGCAACGATAACAGGATCGCAGCTTTCGATAATTTCTACTGTATCCGTTCTAACACAACCAATAGCAGTAGTCATGGTCACGACATATAGACCAGGTCCTTCTACTGCAAGTGTTCGATCAGCCTGAGGATATGGCACTCCGTTGAGCGTCCATTCATAAGTAGCAAAGCCATTACCAGCGACCAGCACTGGATTATCAGTTCTCGATGAACAGTAATACTCTAGTTCAGGAAGCTGTCCTTCAGGAATATTCTGTCTGCGAACATTGATGCTAACGGGCGTAGAACATACCCCATCGCTAACGTCAACAGTGTAAACGCCTTCATTACTGACGGTAATGCTTTGACCACTTCCAAACGGTTGCCCTCCAAATGTCCATTGGAAGCTAGTTGGTGTTCCTGTCAATACGTCCACACTGAGCGTTATATCCGAACCATCGTTACAGGCCGGAGTTTGTGCTATTCTCGTAGTGATCGGTTCGGGTATGCTGACCGTTTCGGAATAGGGCGTTGAAACGCAGGTGAGGTCAACAGCATTTCGTGCCGTCACGGTATAGGTTCCGCTTTGTCGCACTTGAATAGATTGCGTGGTCTCACCGGAATCCCAATTGAAAATATAATTGGCTCCTGCTTGTGGATTTAATACTTCGGCTCTCAAGGTAATTGGGCCGTCGCATCCGGTGCCATCTGGAACAATATTTACTTCTGGCTGAAGGCTAAGATTAAGGGTGATGGTCTCGGTAACATCACAAGAACCTGGTGCACTACCCGTTACGGTATAGCTGCCACTTTCAGGGGCGGTGATGCTTCTTCCATTGGCACTGAAGCCGTTCGGTCCTGACCATACAAATGTCGCCCCAGCGGTGTTGACATTCGTGACCTCCAATGTGCCGGTTGTGGCGCATTGATCTACGATAGATTCAGTCGTGAAATCAACTGGCGTGGGGACAGCTAAGACGATTCCGGATGCCAACTGTGAACATCCTCCCGAAGAATTGACATCTAAATCATAGGTACCACCAGCTAATCCAGTGATTTCAAAATCAAATGAGGAACCCGTTATGGGCACATTGACAGTGCTGGTTTGAACGCTGTTGTCAGCGGTGTTCGTCAGGGAATAGGTGATTGGGAAAACATTGGCACTTAAGCTGACCCTGAGACTTCCTGTTGGGTTGGTACAATCGGCAGCTGAAGGAGTCGTGCTTGTGATTGTAAAATCAGGCGGGTCATTTTGCACATTGATGTTTTGGATGCTGTTCACGCAGCCACTTGCATTGTCTGTCAATTGCACCGTATAGGTATCTGCTGCCAGTCCGCTCACATTGATGCCAGTTGCGGGGCCATTTGTGCTGCCTTGCGTGGCAATACCTGTGGAATTACCCGTTACGACATAGGAATAACTTCCAGTTGTACTAATGTCAAAATCAAAGCTGCCATTAGTTGTTCCGCAAGCTGGATTCACAATATTGCTAGCAGTGCCTTGCGCCAGAGGATTGATGGTGACCACAGTAGTATCATTCACAAAACAGCCTGGCGTAATAGGGTCTTCAACTGAGACCACGTAGGTGAATATTCCAGGAATTGAACTGTTCACATCGGCTCTTCTTTCATTGGCTATAGTCGTTGCCGTATTATTCTCGTCTGTGACAGTCCAGATGTAATTTGTGGCATTGACCTGAGGATCTAAACTTAACGTTCCCCCTTCACAGATCACCGCTGTAGGAGGGAGCTGAATCTCAAAGGGTGGCCCTGCAAAAACTTCCCCAGATGAGCTACAGCCCAATTGATTGGAGATGGTGACCCGATAAATTTCTTGCCGTTGAATCGTATAGGTTTGTGCAGTTGAAACCACTGTGCCTTGACTATCTGTCCATTCAAAGCTCAATCCTGAGGCATCAATTCCTTGCGCGGCATCCAGTGTTGCTCCATTAGGTTCGCAAATCGAGACGGCTTGAGGAATGGTAGGTGGTGCCGGTGTATCCAACACCTCTAGACGTTGAACAATTGTCGTATCAAATCCACAACGGTTGGCAATGTTCAAACTTACATTATATAGCCCGCCTTCTCCTTGAGCAAAAACAAAGGTGGTATCTAAGGTTTCGGTTGCGGTAACAGAGAAGATCGTATTGTTATCGGCAGTATTTGTAATCGACAAGGACAATTCATCAATATCGGAAGTTCCGGCACCTGAGAGTGACAACACCTGCTCTACACAAAGGAGTGAGTCAGCTGAGAGACCAGGTAGGCGCTCAGGGCTCGCATTATTTTGAACAAAATTGGGTAGTCCTAGCAGCGAGGTTCCTGTTGTTAGGGCGAGTTGTTCTGCATTATAAGAAGAACTGATGAGGCTATCTTCACTGGCCACAATTCCGCCAACGAATCCTTGATTTTCAACAGCGACATACAATTGGCCATCAGGGCCCGTCTGCATTTGCCCAAAGTTGACGCCAGTGGTTTGTTCTGCAATATTTGTTTTGGAGGCTTGGCGAGTAGCTTCTGTCGAGAAGGTGTCAATTCGATATTCTAGAATTCTTCCTCCATCTGCACCCGTATTTCGCTTGTTCATGGTCGCAAAGAGCTTGTTGCCGCCATTAGAGAAATGGACATCATACACTTGGTCATTTGCAGCCGGACCACCTTCATTAAGGTCAATGGAGTATATTAATTCGGTTACTTCACCAGTCAGCTGATCAAAGGAAAAGACCTCGGCAAAGTCATCTACACCTTCTATCAGAGCAGTGGCGAGGCGAGTCCCATCATTTGAGAATTTCATACCTGCTTGGCCACTTAAGGGGTCATTGGTAGAGTGTATTCTACCAGCGGAAGAGATAACAGGTGTGCCAACGCCTGTTGGTAGAACAGGATAGGCCCTGAAACTATTTGTTCCATATTCATGGGTGATGACCCAATAACCACCCCCTGCCTCAAAGGCAGCCAACTTTTCAGTACTTTTAGTAAACAGCACCACATCCTTGATGATCACATCTCCCTTCCCATCATCTTCCTTCATATCTACTACTGAGTATTTCAATCGGAAGGTGTTGAGGCCGTAGACTTGTTCGGTTGTAAAGATGTAATAAAGCGTTTCATCATCGATAAATGAAACAATGATAGCGGCCTGAGCTGAGAGGCTGTCGCCACCGATCTCGATACCATTTGGCATCACTTCATTTTCTCTATTCCAAACTGTAGTGCCGTTGCTATAAAACAGCACATCTCCATTTTGGTCAGAAATAGTGGAAGTACCTGCAGGCGCATTCATCGCATGGGCCGTTTCAATACTTCGAGGAGGGGGATCAAGTCCTTCTTCTTCATTAAAATCGATTCCGGCGCCATCACCAAAATACCAAATATTGGCTGTACTGGTCTCTATACCATAAACGCGTACCTCGGTAGTTGCATAAACAGGACAGCCGTCTTGTGGGGAAACAACCACCCAGTAGTTACCGGCTTCGTTCACCTCGATCGACGAGGTGGTCTCTCCTGTATTCCATAAATAGGTATACGGACCACCAGAGGCACCTCCTTGTTGCCCTTGTCCTCCAGACTGTGGTTCTGCATCTAACGTGAGTACTTCACCCGGACAAATGGTGGTGTCAGGTAAACTTACTTGTAAGTCATTTTGATCGATCATGACCATGCCTTGGGCGGAAATGAATTGCCCGTTGATCTCAGCGGTCACTGTGTAGGATACCGGCCCCGCTTCTTCAAAGGTCATGATAGGGGCATAATTACCCGATTGCATGTTGATGGGCTGAAAATCCCAGAATACATTGGTCGGTATGGCATTATCGGGTAATATAATAGGGTAGAACTGAATGGGATTGTTCATGCAAAGCCCATCCGTTTGTGCAAGTGCAAATATTTGTGGCTGAATACTTTCAAGAGGATTAAAACTGGCAAAGTACCTGGATTCAAAAGTTTCTGAGTCTAAGAGTGCTTCTTCGTAATCTACGCGATCAACGGCACTGTCCGCTTGGTTGATACGCCCTAAAAGGATGTCTCCACCTGCTGTTGCACGATAAAGGTGGTAGAGGCTGCTATCCGGTGCCATCTTCAAACTGAAGCTTTCGGCAACAGCAGTAGATAAAATAGGTTCGATTGCATTTAGGGAATCGGCTAAATTGAATCTATACACATTCCCTGCAGCACCATTGTTACGGCTGAAATAGACGTAATCACCGGATAAAGACCAGCCAGCGTTTCCGCCAAAGGTTTCATTGAGTGCAAAGGAGTTCAATACACTTCTTTCAAAAAGGATCTCAGGAATATTGGGATTAAAATCCAATACTTGAATATTGGTGTCATTAGCAGGAATAAGTGCAATTCTGCCTGTGCCATTATGAAACGCCATTGAAGCCGTGGTGATCGGTGTGGTCAGGTTGGTTAGTCCGGCAGAGTTTAGTGTGCCACCTTCGAAAGGAATCTCAAAGAATTCAATCATACCGCCATTGGCTTGTTGTGTGATAAGCCAGAAGGTAGTGCCATCAGCATTTGACACAGTTACCATACCATCGCCTCTTGCGTTGACGCCCATTGGAATGTTTTTGGTAGAGACTTCTCCTAGGGGTGGACCATCAGGTCGAGTACCCTGCAAGGTTTGGTCGATGATGGTGGCCAAAATCTCGCCATTATCATTGCGATGAAACAGATAATATTTTCCTAATGAACCGGGGCCAGGTACGGGACTCACGGCCATGGCTTGAATACCGTCTATATCGGTTTGGATGTTATCGCCATTTAGCATCGGGGCATGCGAAGCATCAAAAATGGTGTTTCCATCACTGTATGCGATCAGCTCTCCTGAAATGGGATCAGTAATGGTGACTTTTTCTCCTGGATTGGATTGGGCAACTTTTCCGAAATCAATGATCGGTTCTGCACTATTTTCTTTCCCAAAAACAAGCCCTCTGTTATTTCCTGTGAAATACCAGTTCACATCGCTGAAACCTTGTCCATAGGCGGAAAGGCCAGCGCAAAGGAACAGAAATAGGAAGATATGTTTAGGAGTAGTTTTCACGCAGGTTTCGAAGCACTTATTTTAGGTAAACGGATAATCTTATTACGCCATTATAGGACTTTTTATTATATTCGACGCCTTTATAAAGACCCTAAGTTAAAGGAAAACTTCTTTGATAAGTCACTCCAAACTCTTTAAGCGCAAATAAAACATAAGACCAATAGTTGCGTTAGGGTGTTGATGCTTTTAAATGTTATACTTGCACATGTTTAAGAGGCTTCTGGTACTTTTTGTTTTGGCGGCACTCCCTTTTACAGAGTTAAAAGGGCAGGATCCTCAATTCACGCAATTCTATGCGGCACCTCTTTACATCAATCCTGGCTTTACTGGAGCTTCTGGCTATACCCGTTTTGGTGTGAACTACAGGAACCAATGGCCGAACTTGGAGTCGTCTTTTAACACGTTTTCTTTTTTTGTTGACCATTACTTGCAAAACATCAACAGTGGCATCGGATTCATTGTGACGACAGATCGCGAAGGGCTTGCCGGCCTGAATTCAACAAGTTTGGGCTTGAGTTACGCTTATCAATTAAGGATATCAGAGAATTTGATCTTTAGCCCTGGGATTCAGGTCAGTTATTTTAATCGAAGTGCAGGCTTTCAAGATCTTGTTTTTGCCAATCAGATCAATCCATTAACAGGGGCCATTGATCCTACAATTACAGATCCGTCAGTGATAGGGCAAGGATTACGAACAAATTTTCTGGATTACAGTGTCGGAGGGGTGCTGTACACGAAGACCCTATTTCTAGGAGCTGCCTTACAACATCTAACAGAGCCAAATCAGTCGCTGATTGATGGGGATAGTCCTTTGCCACAGCGATTGACCATTCATGGCGGGTTAAAGATAAAGATTGGAGAAGGGCCTTTAAGAAAAGACCTCACCTATACTCGGGCAGAAAGAAGCATTACCCCGGTTTTTCAATACAAACAGCAAGGCCAATTCTCTCAATTAGATATTGGAGGTTACATCCACCTCGAACCAGTGAATTTTGGTTTGCAATATCGTGGTTTACCGTTTAGCCCTTTCGAAGCAACCGACGGCACTACCTTCCCTAATAATGAAGCCCTTATCTTTATTTTAGGTGTCACTACAAACAATTTCAATATAGGATATAGTTATGACTATACGTTATCAGAACTTGGGCCAAGTGCTGGTGGTGCGCATGAATTCTCTATGACCTATTTCCTTGATTTCAATAAGCCACAGAGAGTACCCAGAAACCGCTGGAGAATACCTTGCCCCAAGAATTAATAGAGTTTTTAGATGGAACCCAACCAGTTGCTATACCTGATTTTAGGTGTTGTCATATTTGATTATACGATTGATCAAGTCTTGAACTTGATGAACTTCAAACGATTCGACCGGCCAATCCCAGAGAATTTAAGGGATGTTTATTCTGAAAAAGAATACCGAAAATCACAGGCCTATCAGAAAGAGAAGGCCAAATTTAGTTTGAGCACCTCTGCGTTTAGTGCCATATTGTCATTGCTAATTCTTGGTTTTGGTGGTTTCGGTCTGCTAGATCAATTCCTTAGAGGCTTTATTGATGATCAGGTTTGGTTAGGTCTCGCTTTTTTTGCCATCGTGTTTATTTGCTCAGATTTGGTCAACCTTCCCTTCAGCTATTATGCAACGTTCGTTATCGAGCAAGATTATGGATTTAACAAAACTACGCTTAAAACATTCCTTCTCGATAAGGTTAAGGGCTATGTATTGGCACTAGTCATTGGCTTGCCTCTTGGTTATGCGCTATTAAAGATTGTGCTTGAGTTAGGGACTGACTTTTGGATTTATGCGCTACTGCTAGTGAGTGCCTTCATTCTTTTTATGAATGTTTTCTATACCTCGCTCATTATGCCACTTTTCAATAAGCTAAAACCTTTAGAGGATGGTGAATTGAAATCGGCCATTAAGGGGTACACCCAACAGGTTGATTTTCCACTGACCAATGTGTACGTCATCGATGGTTCAAAACGGTCGACGAAAGCGAACGCCTTTTTTTCCGGATTGGGGAAAAAGAAAAAAATTGTGCTTTACGATACCTTGATTGAAAAGCATACCACAGAGGAGTTAGTGGCTGTTTTAGCCCATGAGGTTGGTCATTACAAAAAGAAGCATATCGGGCAGAGCCTCGTGCTTAGCATACTCCAATTGGGGATCACATTTTTCATTATGTCATTGATGATCTTTAATGAAAATATTTCGCTGGCCTTGGGCGCTGAGGAGTTAGGGATTCACCTTAATTTTATTGCTTTTGGCATACTCTATACGCCGATTTCAAGAACAACAGGGCTTCTCATGAACATGTTGAGTCGCCGTAATGAATATCAAGCAGATGAATTTGCTGTGAAGACTTTTGATGGCAAGCATTTGGTGAGTGCCTTGAAAGGCTTATCAAAGCATTCATTGAGCAATCTAACGCCTCACCCTTGGTATGTTTTTGTGAATTATTCGCACCCAGCCTTATCCCAGCGAATTGGGGCTATGCAAGCTTTGATCAAATAAAGTCGATATCGATGTGTCCTGGATAGCGCATTAGGAAATTGACGCCATCTTCAGGCTTCATGCCTTCTAAAAGAATCTTGTAAAGGGTTTCTGTAATCAATGGCTTCA
>ENA-OUOG01000437-OUOG01000437.1-marine-metagenome-genome-assembly--contig:-NODE-437-length-54791-cov-5.025021_pt1 | contig 54791 bp, 57 predicted proteins | sample MGYA00248635_ERZ508505 | MGnify/ENA primary metagenome ERZ508505 (study PRJEB26176, sample SAMN06267871) | marine metagenome | isolation source: Saanich Inlet, British Columbia, Canada | place: Pacific...
TCGCTCACCTCCCCGCTTTGCAACAATACTGAAATTGGCCGAATTTCATCTGGCCGCAAATCAATCACCTGATTGGCCGCTAAATAACTCAGACTCAAATAACGATTGGCCAATTCTTGCAGACGACGCGGATCATTCAAACTGCTCCACTCGGCTTCTAATGTACGTCGCTCGTCGCGCGCCGCCAACATCGTTTCCTTAACTTTTTCCAGCGCCCGCATTTCGGCGTCGGCGCTATAACGCACATGATAGACCGCCGCCGTCAGGGCAATAATCAAAACCGCACAAATAATATTGACCAAACGTATCATGACGACACCGCCTGCGGCGCCCGCGCCGGCATCAGATCAGTGGTCGCCGGATAGGCTGGCGCGATGGTGCGTTGCGCCGCCCGTAACCGCGCTGAACGAGCGCGCGGATTGGCGGCAATTTCTTCTGGTCGGGCTTTGGTGCTGCGCTTATCAAGCTCGCTGAAGCTGGCTTGTGGGCCGACAATATCTGGCTGGTGACGCGACGGCCGACCCGCGCGACCGGTACGCGGGGCAAAAAATTGCTTCACAATACGGTCTTCCAACGAATGGAAAGTGACCACAGCAAGGCGGCCTTGTGGGTGCAAAATCTGCTCAGCCGCCTGCAAGCCGCTGACCAATTCACCGAGCTCATCATTGAGATAAATCCGCAAGGCTTGAAAACTCCGCGTCGCCGGATGCGCCTGTTTAGCACGCGGCTGGCCCAGAACACCGCAAATCAAATCGGCCAATTGGCTTGTGCGGGTTAGGGCTTGACTGGCGCGTTTCTCGACAATGGCGCGGGCGATGGCGCGCGCACGGCGCTCCTCGCCATAAACAAACAAAATATCAGCCAGCAAATCAGCCTCGGCGGTTTCCAGCAATTCTTGCGCTGACATGCCCTCGCGGCTCATCCGCATATCCAGCGGCCCGTCGCGCATGAATGAAAACCCGCGTTCAGCCTGATCAAGCTGCATGGAGGAAACCCCCAAATCCAACATCACCCCATCAACGGTTTGATAGCCGGCAGTGGCCACCAATTCAGCCATATCACCGAAACAGCCTTCCAGACACACGAGCCGATCGCCGAATTGATCTTTCAGCGGCGCGGCGAAAGCAAAGGCGGTGGGGTCGCGATCAATCGCCAGCACGGTGCAGTCAGCAGTGGACAGAATTTTTTGTGCATAGCCGCCAGCGCCAAATGTACCATCGACATAAACGCCACCGTCGCGCGGTGCCATTGCGGTGGCAACTTCTGAGAGTAAAACTGGAATATGAGGCGCAGAGGGGGACGACGGAGACGGGGTCACGTCATGCGCTTGCGTCACATGGCCCCGACTAGTCAATGTGAGCTCCCGCCCGGGGGTGGGCCTGATAAGGATTTGAGCAAACTGCGGTCTTCTAATGCTCGGGCTCGCGCCTTGGCACGATAATCCGCATAGGCTTCTGGGTTCCAAATGCGGAACTTGCTCCCCATGCCGACAAAACAAACCGCTTTGTCAATTTGGGCGTGATGCAGCAGCGCCTCGGGCAATGATACCCGACCATCCGTGTCAAAGGTTAATGTATGGCTATCGCCGAAAAGAACCGAAGCCAAAGCTTCATATTCTTCGGTGAATGGGTCCAAACGGTCGACCATTTGATTGTAATAGGCACTGAGGCTAACGCCGCCGCCCTCAATCGTCATTTCGGTGAAGGAAGGATAAACGAAAATCGAATGAGGCCCTGCGGCACCCCCATTTTGAGCCAGAATTGCCGAACGAAAGACAGCCGGAACAGAGACGCGCCCTTTGGCGTCAATCTTGCCCTCAATTGTGGACATGAATCTGGTCATGCCTTCCTCCGCTCAACTATGTGCATCCGTCGACGCACAGCTCCCTATGGGATACCTTGGGATAGCATGGGATTTGCTGGGAAGTCAACGAATTTGTCTGGGATAAAATGGGATTATTAAACCAAAAAACCGGCGGAAACCTGAGCGTTGACGGTTTTATCGTGTCATTTCGCTTCAAAAGGCGAAAAACGCGCCAAAACCAGCGTTATATTTGAAATGGGCCAGACGGTCTGTAAGCCGGGTTCTGTGCTCACCCCTAAAGGTGGCGGTGACCATTCATCTGGGATGCCTGTTACCAGACACCTCGTGCAACCTACCCGAGCAACGATCCGGAAACAGATCATGTGTTGCTCCTATTTGGTCTTGCTCCCGACGGGGTTTACCCTGCCACTGCCGTTACCGGCAGCGCGGTGCGCTCTTACCGCACCCTTTCACCCTTACCGCTAATGCGGCGGTTTGCTTTCTGTGGCACTTTCCCTAGAGTCGCCTCCGCCGGACGTTATCCGGCGCCGTGTTTCCGTGGAGCCCGGACTTTCCTCCCTTGCGAACAAGAGCGATCACCCAACCATCTGGCCCATATGTGAATTACGCCGCCACCCGCAAGGCGTCAAGCCTGATGTCAGCTCTTGGCCAAACGGCAAAGCGCATAAATTAAACTCTGGGTTTGCGCATCGGCCGCGCCGTCAATGTTTTGTGGTCGGAAATGGCGTTGAAAAGCGCTCACGACAGCCTGCGTTTGCGGCCCATAAACGCCATCTGGCGCCACCCCATAACCATAGGCTGCCAAGGTTTTTTGCAAGGCAGCAACGGCTGGCCCTTCGGCGTTGAGCGCCAATGTGTCAACTTTTTCGACGCGCACATCATCGGCCCAAAGCCCAACCCCTTGAGCCGCTAACCAGCGCCAATCAAGCGCTTCGCCCGGGTCAATTTTGCGCGTTGGCGCAACATCGCTATGCCCCAACACGCCAGCTGGTGCGATGTGATGGCGGGCGATAATATCGCGCGACAAGTCGACAAGGGCGGAGATTTGCGGCGACGGATAAGCCGCCATCTGCCCGTCGATATGTCCGGCATGATCGAGCTCAATGCCAATAGAAGCGCTATTGACATCATCAAGCCCAGCCCAATGGGCAACACCGGCGTGCCATGCGCGGGCCGCCTCATCGACCATTTGTGTTATCTGCCCGTACTGATCAATTAAATAATGTGCCGAGACTTTGCTGGCCGCATCGCATAGGCGCGCCAATGCCTGTTCGGCTGTCGGCATATTTGTATAATGCAAAATCAGCAGCGAGACGGTGCTTTGGCGGCTATCAAAATTTGGCGACGGGCGGCTATTGATGGAACGCATCACAATACCGTCCCCGCTGGTGCCACCTCGCGTTTACGCAGGCCGATAATCAACACGCCAGATAGGGTGATGGCGCTACCAATCCAAAACCGCAGGCCTAAACTATCGCCCCAGACCAAAACCCCAAAAACGATGCCAAAAATCGGCGCCATGAGCGTTAGGGGGGCGGTGACTGAAACATCATAACGTTGTAGCAGATAATACATGCCAGCATGGCCGATCAGGCTGGCGCCAATCGCCGTATAGACAACCCCGCCCCAAGCCATCCAACTGGCTTGCGTCAATACTTCTAGGTGATTGCTCTCAAACATCAGCGACACGATAATCAGCGGCGGCCAACTCAGGGTAGAAATCCACGCCTGCATTTGATAAACGCCGGTTTTGGGAATTTGTTTCATGATAATCGTGCCAGCCGAGCCAATAAAGGCGGCACCGACGACCAATAATAGCCCGAGACGCTCATTGACCACGGCTGGATCAAAACTGATGACCATCACCCCGCTGAACGCCGCAATCACCCCCAGCCAACGCCGCCAACGCACTTGCTCGCCCAAAAACACAATCGACATAATCGTGCTAATCGGCACGCCAAGCTGGGTGGCGACGGCGACCGATGAGACATTCTCAGCCACCGACATGCCGCCATAAAATAGCGTAAAATGGGCCGACCCCATGGTCACGGAAATAAAGAAAATCTGCCGCATATTACCGGCAACGACTTTCAAAAACGGGATTAAAATCAGCGACAATAAAAGATAGCGCAAAGCGGTAAACATCATCGGTGGGATTTCACTCACCCCCGCTTTACCAGCGACGAAAGTGAACCCCCAAACCAAGCAAATGATAAGCATAAGAAAAAGATGTCGAACGGCCATCAATCGGATGTAGCATGAGTTCCAACAAAGCGCTATAGCCTGCTTGTGAAACCAATGGAGGCACCATGCCCGCCCTGCTTTTTGACCTTGATGGCACGCTTGCCAATACTGACGCTGATTTACATGCAGCGATGAATTATGTGTTACAGAAATATGGCTATCAGCCAGTGCCCAATGATGCGGTGCATAATATGATTGGCGGCGGCGCGCGGATGATTTTGCAGCGCGGCCTGGCCGAAAATAACGCCAGCATGGATGATGCGGCGCTGGATTTGGCGACCGAAGAGCTGGTGCTTTGGTATGATCAAAACATCGATAAGCACACGCGACTGTTTGACGGCGTGTTGCCGATTTTGCAAGCCGCCAAAGCGGCCCAATATAAAATGGCCGTGGTCACCAATAAGCGGGAGAGCCTGTCGAGCAAATTGCTATTCCGGCTTGGCGTGCATCAATATTTCGACACATTGGTCGGTGGCGACACATTGGCCAGCCGCAAACCCGATGCCGCGCCCATCACCGAAGCCCTGCGGCGTTTGGACGTGGCGCCAGAGGATGCGATTATGGTTGGTGACAGCGAAGCCGATACGGCGAGCGCACAGGCCGCCAAAGTGGCGTGTATTTGTGTCAGTTTTGGTTATCGTCGGGTCAGCCTCGACGCACTTGGCGCCGATGCCATTATCGACCATTTCAACGAATTTTCTGCTGCCGCCAAAGCCCTAAAACCCGGCAAGTTCGACGCCCTTTAGAAATTGAGACAGTCTAGAATTTCAGTCGGATTGCCAAGCCGCCGCCCTGAACATTGACGTCGTCGCCAAAGGCAGCGCGATAGCTCAGCTCAACAGCAAAATAATCATTATGCGCCGACACGCCGAAACCAATATTGGTCTGGTCGGCTACTTCGGTGGCAGTTTTCATAACAAAACTCTCATTCGACCCAACGAAATTCACATTGGCAGAAAATGGCTGATAAGTACCGACCGACTGATAGCCAATATAATAATTTGGCGACCACGTCACAGCAACTGGCGACCCACCGCCATAATTTGCCTGTCCGCGCAGACCGAAATGATTGGTGGTCAATTCAGAGGTGGCGCTGCCAACATGCACACCCAGGTTCATGTCATAGACAGAAGTTTCTGTATGCGCATCTTGTTCGAGCGAGAAGAAGTCTGTGCCAAATTCAGCCTGCAAACTGTGGCGACCGGTCAAGATAGGCACGGCAAGTTTGGCCGATGCGGCAAAGCTTGTGCCATCCCAACCATCGCGCAAAATATCGCTAGCATCGCCGACACGTGCAATCCGTTCCGAGTCAAATTTGACATTGCCGCCTTGCGCCGTCAGTTCAATCCCAATAGGCCCAATCTCATGGGCCAAATAGGCGCCAATAGCCCAGCCCTCAGACTTGACTTCATTGACTGACGATGTTTTCTCATCAACATTGGAAAAGCTCAATTGGGTGAAAAGACCCAGAGCATCAAGTCCCAAAACTGGCGCGTCATAGCCATAAGCGATGGAATAACTATCGCCACGCAATGTGCCGCCCTCAGTTGTGGCATCTTGCTTACGGTAATCTCCAAATTGCTGCAACCAACCCTCGCCGCCACTGCGTCCACCAGCTTTGACTAATTGCATGTGTTGGCTCACCGAGCCATTGGCTGACGTGGCCAACATCGACAATTGGCGCATGGTGCCATCACCATAATGCGGCAGAATTTGATCATAGGCAGTGGCGAAATTAGCTTGGGTGTCAATCGCTGCCAGCGCCGTTTCAAGTGCCGAATGACGACCGAAATGGCTCAGCACGGCATTCAAAGACGGTGCCTGCGTGGTGTTCAGACCCAGCTCAGTAGCGGTTTTAATAGCAAATGTGGCAGTAATCGCCTGGTCGCCATTAGCCACAATATCTTCAATCGCCAGACTGACATTATAAATGAACGGCTGATTGCCACTTAAATGGTCATTAATGGTCGCCGAATAAGAAGACAAATCACTGGCCGTTTGAATAAACCGCTGCGAATAACTTTCTGCTACAATGTTTTCAAGCACTGGCGAGATTTTGAAATCTGTGCCGCTTATGGTTAAATTTTGCACATTTACCAAAGCCGTGTTCGGTGTAGCGACCGTGCTATCAACCACAAAGCCAATGTCGGCTTCATCAGCGATTGATAGGCTATTAAGATTAACGCCTTCGTCAATGACTTCCTGATTGCTGAAAATCATCCGCGAGCGGCCTGACATATTCACGTCCAACGTGCCGCCAGATGATGTTAACGCACCGACGAAAACCGTATAGGGTTTTTCATAAGTGCTTGTGGCAATCGGGTTGGCTTCAGGATTGCTGATGTTAAAGACGTCATTGCCCTGGCCAAAATAGACATTGGAGAACATAGTGCCAGAAGTCAGATCTAGCGTATCGTTATAGGCTGAGAAATAAACATCACCGATAATGGCTGGCACCTGAACATCTTGCGAGGTCACAAAACCGTCACCAATCGCATTGTCGTCGGCATCGGTATCGCCAGCCACATCGAGATCAAGATCACCATTGCCCAAATATTGGTTGGAATTGTTCAATTGGTCATTTTCTCGCAAGGATTGCCGCAAGGTAATGCCGCCGCTGAGCGCGTCACCGCTATAGGTCGAGAAATCATAAGCAATCGCCTTATCACCACTGACGCTTGTCGTACCATCAATATGCGTTGAACTGGCATAAACGGCGCCGCGGTTAACGAACACGGCGGCGTTTGGCAAAGCAGTAGAGGCCGAGAGCGCAACTGCTTTTGCCGCATAGCTGCTGCCGGTTGCCGTCGCATCGGTTTTGGTGTTGCTGGTCACCGTTGCCGAAATTGTGCCCTCATTGATGAAAATATCTGATGCCAAGCTTACGGTGCCGAAAGACGATGATTCCAATGAAATGGCCGTTGCGTTATTATTATAGGCGGTTGCTGAAATCGTGCCGGCATTCAAAAAGCCGCCGTCTAATATCGCGCCATTGCCAACCGAAACTGCCGTGGCCGAAATGCCGTCATTCCAGCCATTCGCTGTAATTGCCCCGCGATTGATGAATGAATTACTATAGGAAAATGTCGCGCCGCTAAACGCCGTCGACGTGTCATTGTCATCGTTTCGCGTATCTGCAAAGCCTTCGACGATTTGACCAAAAGTGCCAGTTGATATTGCGAGAGCTGGCGCTGAACCATAGGTGGTAATGCGCCCCGTGCCACGGTTTTCATCAAAATGATAAGGCTGAGTTTTCAGTGCATTGACCGCCTCATCATTGCCGCGCGCCGTAGTAATCGCCGTCAGGCTGGTCGTTTCATCGGCTGAACGTCTCGAATTTATCGGCCCGTTAATCAAGATCCCTTGGGTGATATCGCCTTTTAACACGACAGCCGAGCCGCCTTGTTGCAGCTCATTGGCGTCAAGATTGGTCTCACTATCAGCCGCCAAAAGGCCTCTATTATTCACAGCAGTTGTTTGATAGCCGGTTGAGGTGATGGAGCCTTCGATTTGAAGGCCGCCGGTAATACCGCCCTCAACAATGAGGCCAGAGGCACCAATGCCTGTGGCCGACAATGTACCAGCTTGAATATAGCGACCGGTTATCTTCGCCTGCGGGTCAATATACACGGCTGCTGTATAGCCGGAGGCACCAAGCCGCGAGCCAACAACACTAATGGTGCCGCGCAAATCAATATTGCCGGTAAATGCACTGTCTAAATAAAGACCCAAGCCGTTATCCGAGGTGACAGCTATTCGCGAGCCCGCCACGCTCAACAAATTGCCGTTCATCGCTTGCTCGATGAACAAACCAATACGCCCCGAATCCTGCGCAAAATTGGTTGCGCTGGGCACATCATCGGCTGTGTCGACTGTATCCTGGTCGAGCGTAATACCGTCTAAAATACCATCTTCATCATTGTCGACACGCGCCAAACTATCAAGCAACAGAACCGAAGCACTGGCCCCGAGTATTAAATCACCGCTGAACGGGTCTTTAACCCACACGCCATATTCACCGGAGGTGTCATACTTAATGGTGCCGTCAGAGTTTTCATCAACCACGCTGACCGTGCCATTAATCGACACATCAACCGCATCGCTGTGATTAATCACGACAGCTGCACCGCTGACCGACGGCCCAGTAATGGTGACACTGCCCGCAGATGAAATCGAATGAAGGTCATCGGCATCAACGGCACTATTCAGCGTCGCCTCTTCGGCAGTAACGGCGGTTTGGACATCTAGAGCAAAAGCCGGAAGACTGGTCATCAATACAGGCAAAACAAATGCCGTTGTTAGTAGTCTCGATTTATAGCTCATTATGTCCTCGGGCTGGTTTTCAGATTTCACTTATTCGGCGTCGGCTGGGTCTAAACTATCACGCAATTCACGTTTCAAAAACTTACCACTGGCATTTCGCGGCAATGCTTCTGACCGCATCCAGATATAACGCGGGATTTTGAATTTGGCCAGTAAATGACTGCAATGCTCGCGCACCGCTTCGGCCGTCAGTGTGACGCCAGCCGCTGGAACAATCGCAATGCCAACTTCTTCGCCCAAACGGTCATCGGCGACGCCAAATACGGTGCATTCGGCAACGCCGTCGAGTTTGAACACAGCGCTTTCGACTTCGGCGCAATAAATATTTTCGCCACCGCGTAACACCATGTCTTTGGCGCGGTCGACCAGATACACAAACCCATCGGCGTCTTGGCGTGCGATATCACCGGTGCGCAGCCAGCCCTGCTGAATGCTTTCGGCCGTCGCATCAGCGCGATTGAGATAGCCCTTAATCACATTGCCGCCTTTAACGCATAATTCACCCAATTCACCGGCCGGTAAATCATTGCCATCGGCGTCGATTACTTTGGCTTCAAGTGTTGGCACAACTGGCCCGCAACTATCGGGACGGTCGAGGAAATAATCGCCTGAAACAGCGGTAATAATACCGCAGGTTTCGGTCATGCCATAACCCGTGGCGGCTTTACCATTGGGCAGGGCTTTGTCAATTTTGCCAACCAAGTCTGGCTGCAATTGCGCCCCACCGCCGCCAAGCGCGGTCAAAGATGAGGTGTCATATTTGTCAAAATCAGGGTGCGAGATAATTTCGCGCGACATTACGGGCACGCCGCTAATGCCGGTAATTTTTTCCCGATCAATCAGTTTCAAGGCCTCGCCTGCGTCCCATTTATACATATGAATAATCTGGCCGCCGGTCAGCGTGGTTGGCTGAACAACGCAATTATTGGCGGTCACATGGAACAAGGGTGTGGTCACTAGGGTTTTACCAATTGGCCCTTGGCCGGGCGCCGGCAAACTATCCTCAACGCCATTGGCGCGGGCTTGTGCGGTGGTTGAGCACAGATTCATAAACGCCACATTCATAATATTAAGCACACAACCGCGGTGGGTTAATTGCGCGCCTTTCGGGCGACCGGTCGTGCCTGAGGTGTAAAAAATACACGCATCATCGTCGCCGTCGATGGCCACATCCGGCATGTCGCCGCCAAAGCCTTTAACCTCGGCATAATCAATCACCCCGTCGGCTGGTTGCGGCAGGCGCACACCAATGACCTTCATATCGGGGAATTGATCGCGCACCGGTGTCAGATTATTCAACCGGTCTTGGTCACAAATCAAAGCCTTTGGTGCCGAGTCGGACAAACCATATTGCATTTCGTCGGTCACCCACCAGGCATTCATGCCAACAACTGCGACACCAATTGATGTCAGCGCCCAATAATTCAGCATCCACTCAGGGAAATTACGCATGGCAATGGCCACGCGGTCGCCGCGCTTAATGCCATTGGCGTGCATCCAATTGGCGATACTGGCGGTCTCGGCCATCGCTTCACCGTAAGTCCAGCGCTCGTCTTCATATAGAATATAGTCGCGTTCGGCATAAGCAGCGCTCATCATCCAAACGTCGCGTAATGAATTAGGAGCCAATGCATAGGTTTTCAGTTTTTCGCCACGCACTTCAACTTCCGTGATGGCAAACATGCCGGTTTCGCCGGTCATCTCGGCCCAAACGTCTTTTAATTCCTGATACATTTCTGCTCCCTTTGCTTTACTTTGGGCCTCCCGAGCCCGAAGGGGAGATATTACCGACAAGGCCGATGGCGGCAAGTTAATTTCGGCATAATTTTGGTAAAATGACGTGTTTTACTGGCGACGGGGCCTTTTTTTGGTTAATTTAATCTCATGATAGACTTTTCTCTTAATGCGCTCGACCAATCAGCCATCACGTCAACCTCTGACGCCGCTCAAGCGGTGTCGGAAACTGTCGACTTGGCGATTTATCTAGACGCTTTGGGCTTCCGCCGATTCTGGTTGGCCGAACATCACAATACATCAGCTTTTGCAGGCGCTGCACCGGAAGTGCTCATCGCCCATATTGCCGCCCGCACCAGCCAAATCCACGTCGGCTCCGGCGGCATTATGTTGCCGCATTACAGCCCGCTGAAAGTCGCCGAACAATTCCGCATGCTTGAAACATTGGCGCCGGGGCGCATTGACCTTGGTATCGGCCGCGCCCCTGGAGGCGACGCCAAAACCGCCGCCGCCCTCCAGAGCGGCCCAAAAGCTTGGCCGGTTGAAGTGTTTCCGCAGCAGGTCGAAATTTTGCTGCAATTCCTCGAAGATGCCATGGGGCTTTCGGGTGACGACGGCGGCTTTGCCATAGACCACCCCTATCAAGGCATTCACGCGCAACCACGCGGGCCGTCGCGGGTTCCCGTATGGATGCTCGGCTCAGGTGGTGATGGCGCCTTCCATGCAGCGCAATTTGGCCTGCCATATGTTTATGCGCATTTCATCAACCCAGATAATCTTGAGCAAGCGGTTGATGTGTATCGGCGCCATTTCAAACCATCGCGGTTTTTGCAGCAGCCAAAAATTGTGCTAGCCACGTCTGTATTGGCCGCCGCCACATCCGAAGAAGCCGCCTATTACGCCCGCCCGCGCAATATTTGGGCGGCCCGCTTAATGCAGAATAAAGCTGGCGTTTTCCCAAGCTTGCAAGAAGCGCAAGATTGGCAAATGACTGGCAATGATGCTGCCTATTTTGAAATGATGTCGCAACGCGGCTTTACCGGAACGCCCGAGTTGGTGATGCAGCAGCTCGACAATTTGGTGCGCCAGCATGGTCTAGACGAAGTGTTTTTGCTGACGCTGATTCCCGATTTGCAGGCCCGCAAGACGTCTTACAAACTTTTGGCCGATCAAGCCGGGCTGAGCGCCAAAGCGCAAGCCGCTGAATAGGCCGCCTCGTTAGCGATAAAGTAAGGCAAAAAGACGCACAGAATTGCGCCCAACTTGCCGCTTAGCGTCTTGACCGCAAGGCTGGCTTCATGCACAACAGAACACATATTTGACATATGAGTCATCCAACCAAGGAGATAAATTATGAGTTTGGATTTTACCGATAAGGTTGTCATCGTCACCGGCGCTGGCGGTGGATTAGGCAAGAGCCATGCGCTCGATTTTGCGCGCCGTGGCGCCAAAGTGGTGGTCAATGATTTGGGCGGCTCAGTCGACGGTTCAGCTGGTACATCAGAAGCCGCACAAGGCGTGGTCGATGAAATCCTCGCTGCTGGTGGCACCGCCATCGCTAATGGTTCGTCGGTTACCGACGATGCTGGCGTCGCCAATATGATTAGCCAAACCATGGACGCTTTTGGTCGTATTGACGTATTGGTCAATAATGCCGGCGTATTACGCGATAAAAGCTTTGCCAAAATGGAAATTGACGACTTTACATTCGTCGTCGACGTGCATTTGTTCGGCACATTGAAACCAACCAAAGCGGTTTGGCCGATTATGAAAGAGCAAGGCTATGGACGTATTATGGTGACCTCTTCATCATCAGGCCTATATGGCAATTTTGGTCAGGCCAATTATGGTGCCGCCAAATTGGGCGTTGTTGGCTTTATCAACACGCTGAAATTGGAAGGTCAGAAAGACAATATCCACATTAATGCGCTGGCCCCTGTCGCTTGGACACGCATGACATCAAATCTTATGCCGCCAGAAATGGAAGAAATGCTGAAGCCTGAACAAGTGACCCCTGCGGTTGTGTTTATGTGTTCAGAAAATGCCCCAACCGGCAAAATCATTTGCGCTGGCGCCGGTGCTTTTGCTTCGGCACATATTGTTGAAACCCGTGGCATGTATTTGGGCGCAGACCCGTCTGCTGAACAAGTGGCTGAGAATTGGGAACAAATTTCGAAACTTGACGACCAAGCTGAAGCTCTGTTCCAAGGCGGCGACCAAACGCGTCGTTTCTTCGAACTGATTCAAGCCGCCAATAAATAAGTTATTGAGGGGCGCGTGCAGCCCATGCGCCCCTTATTTTTCTGATGCCTATTAAAGCTATTTCCGCCTCTACCGCCCTGATGTTTGGGCTCTGGTTGATGTTATCAGGCCATTACACAAGCCTGCTCATCTCACTCGGCTTGATCAGCGCCATTGGCGCCTCGCTGATTGCCTATCGCATGGGTGTGCTTGACGAAGAAGGCCTGCCTTTGGGCCTGCTCATCCGCTTGCCGAAAGTGTCTTTCTGGCTGATTTGGGAAATTCTAAAATCAAATATTGATGTAGCGCGGGTGATTATCAACCCTGCCAGCGCCCGCCCACAATTAGTCCGCGTCAAAGCCTCACAAAAAACCGTCGCCGGTCTGGTGACTTATGCCAATTTCATCACGCTGACACCGGGCACGGTCTCGGTCAATGTCGATGAAACAAAAAATGAGATTCTGGTGCATGGGCTGACCAAAAGTTTTTGCGACGGCTTAGCGGATCCGGAAATGGATGAAAGAGTGTCTGCGCTGGAAGGGAAGTCATCATGACCTTGACCCTGTGGTTCGGCGTGACCTTGGCCAGTATTGGTGTGTCTATCATTATCGCTATTTTGCGCGCCTCTCTGGGGCCAACTGCTTTTGATCGGGTTTTGGCGGTCAACACAATCGGCACGCTGGTTGTGTTGTCTATTTGCGTCTATGGGTTTTTCGATGGCCGCCCAGAATTCCTCGATATTGCCGTTTTATATGCTTTGATTAATTTCATTGGCACCATCGCTATTCTCAAATTCTTCCGCCATGGCACATTGGGCGATCACTTACCGCCCGAGGATAAGCATCATGGTTAATGACATGCTCATATTTATTGATATCGCGCGCCAAATCATGGGCATTGGCGCCCTGCTGCTTGGCAGTCTGGCGATTCTTATTGGCGCCCTTGGCCTATTGCGGCTTGGTGATGTTTATCAGCGCATGCACGGCGCTGGCATTATCGACACTGGCGGCGCCGGTCTGGTGCTGCTTGGGCTTTTGCTATTATCGCCTGATTGGACGGTGGCCGTGCGCATTGCGCTGATTGGCGGCCTGCTGATTATGACTAGCCCAACAGCCACGCATGCGATTGCACGGGCAGCGCGCTTCTCTGGCGTTGAGCCAATATTGTCAACCGACAGCAAAGAAAAGGAGGGCTAAGCCATGGGGTTTATTATTGACGCCACGCTCATCGCCTTTCTGGCGCTGATTGCCATTGCTGCGCTGCGCCGCAAACAGCTTTTTGGCATGGTCATGCTCTCTGGCGCTTTTTCCTTGGTCGCGGCGACCTTATTTGTGGTTCTTGATGCGGTGGATGTGGCCTTTACCGAAGCCGCTGTTGGCGCCGGTATTTCAACGGTTCTGGCCTTGGCCACCTTATCTTTGGTGCCAGCTGAGGAAAAACCGCATTCGATTGCCATTGTGCCCGCCGTTCTGGCGCTGGCGACCGGCTTGTTATTATCGGTCGCGGTCAGCGATTTGCCCGAATTTGGCGCCGCCGATGCACCAATTCACAATCATGTCGCGCCTGAATTCATTATTGGCAGCGAAGAAAAAATCGGCGTGCCCAATGTTGTGACCTCGGTTCTGGCCAGCTATCGCGGCTATGACACATTGGGTGAAACCGTGGTCGTGTTCACCGCCGCCATTGCTGTCTTGCTGATTATTGGCGGATGGACGCGACGCGAAACCGAAATCACCGAAAGCACGGAGGACGACCATGCAGGATGATCCCGTCATTCGCGTTATCGCCAAAGTGCTAATACCAACAATGATGCTATTTGCCCTTTATGTGCAATTCCACGGCGACTATGGGCCCGGTGGCGGCTTTCAGGCTGGGGTTATTTTTGCTGCCGCCTTTATTCTGAACGCGACTGTCTTTGGTTTTAATCGCGGCCGCCATGTTTGGCCGGCGCGGCTTAACCTAATGGCGATAGCCCTTGGCGTGTTGCTGTACGGCGGCACCGGCGTTGCCACTATGGTGCTGGGTGAGAACTTCCTCAGCTATAATGCTTTGTCTGACGATCCGATCGCCGGTCAACATTTGGGTATTTTATTGGTCGAATTTGGCGTCGGCCTGACGGTTGCGGCGGTCATGGTCGCTCTGTTTTTCGCCTTTGCTGGCCGCGTCTCGCATGTCCGGCTGCTGAACAAAACCCGGGCCCATGAAAAAGCCCCAGCCGAAGCGAAAGGGACAGCCAATGACTAGTCTCTTTGCGCAATGGAATTATTTCCTCGTCATTATTTTGATGATGCTAGGCTTTTATGCGGTGATTGCGCGCGGCAATATGGTGAAGAAAATGGTCGGGCTGAATATTTTTCAGACCTCGGTTTTCATGCTGTATATTTCCATGGGCAAGGTGAGCAATGGCACGGCACCCATTCTGACCGGCGACAGCAGCACAGTTTATTCTAACCCGCTGCCGCATGTGCTTATTCTCACTGCCATTGTTGTCGGTGTGGCAACCACCGCTGTCGGCTATGCGCTGATTATCCGCATTCAAGAAAGCTTCGGCACTATTGAGGATGACGAAATTATCGAGTTAATGGATGACGCCGATGCGGCAAGCGAGGGGTCCGCATCATGATGCAACATCTGCCCATTTTGCAAGTGATTGTGCCGCTTTTGGCGGCGCCTCTGATTGCCCTTTTACGGGGCCGAGAAATCGCTTGGTTGGCGACCTTTATCGTCACCGGCGTGACCTTTGTTATTTCGCTTTTGCTGTATCATCAAGTCAGCGAAAGCGGCGCCCGTCTGGTCTATGAAATTGGCGGATGGGCCGCCCCCTTGGGCATTGTCTATGTGATTGACGCCGCCAGTGCGCTGGTGCTGCCAATTGTTACCGGCATTGGCTTTGTGGTGACCTTAGCCGCAAGGCATTTGGTAACGTCCGAAATTGATCAACGCGACCATCCGCTGTTTTTCACCGCTTGGGTGCTAACCATTGCCGGCATGCTGGGGCAAGTAACAACGGGCGACGCCTTTAATATTTTCGTTTTCCTCGAGATTTCCTCTCTGTCGGCCTATGCTTTGGTCGCCATGGGGGCTGGCCGCGACCGCCGCGCCCTACCCGCGGCCTTTAACTATCTGATTTTGGGCACGGTCGGCGCCACTTTCTATGTCATTGGTCTGGGTCTGCTATATATGCTGACCGGCACATTGAACCTTGATGATTTGGCGGTTCGTCTGGCCGATATTGAACAAACCCGTGCCGCCTATATGGCCATGGCGTTTATTGCCTTGGGGCTGTTCTTGAAAATGGCGCTATTCCCGCTGCATTTCTGGTTGGTGCCAGCCTATAGCTACGCCCCTTCAGCTGTCTCTGCTTTGATGGCCGCAACCGCCACCAAAGTGTCAGTATATGTGCTGGTGCGGCTGATGTTTGGCGTCTTCGGCATTGGCTTTGTCGGCATCAGCGACGGGCTCGGCACGGTGCTTTTGACGCTGGGCATTATTGGCGCCTTTGTTGGCACATTGGCAGCGATTGTTGAAACCGATTTGAAAAAGCTCTTTGCTCAATCGTCAATTGCCCAGCTTGGCTATATGGCCATTGGCATTGGCATTATGACACCGGCCGGTCTGGCTGCCGCCTTTATTCATTTGTTCAATCATGCGCTGATGAAGGGCACATTATTTCTGGCCATTGGCGTCATTGGCGCGCAAACCGGCCGTGCCACCATGCGCAGTATTGAAGGCGCCGGACGGCAAATTCCAATGACCATGACGGCAATCTTATTTGGCGGTCTCGCCCTGATTGGCGTGCCGCTTACCGCCGGATTTATTTCTAAATTATATTTGATCCGCGCCTTGCTGGAGAGTGATTTATGGATATTAGCCGGCCTGACCTTTGTTAGCTCGGCTCTGGCCTTAGCCTATGTCTGGAAAATCGTCGAAGCGGCTTGGCTCAAGCCACGCCCAGAAGGGGCGCCAGATTTGCATGAAACAGCGATCATGTGGCTGCCGGCATGGCTGTTGGTTATTGCAACAATTGGCTTTGGTATATTTGCCAGCCCGCTGATTAATAGCGCTGTGCAAGCGGCCGCTATATTCTTTGGAGGGCAATCTTAATGCTTCACTCTGAAACATTAATCTATGCTCTGCTCGGCTTACCGTTGATCGCGTCGCTTGGCGTTTTAGTGCTGCGCAAATGGCCGAATTTACGCGATGGGCAAGCGGTAGTGATTGGCCTACTCACCGCCGCCTGCGCGATTGAATTTTTTGCGCGTGGCGCTGATGGCACCAGCCTGACGCTATTGGCAATGACGCCAAGCCTGTCCATCAGCTTCACGCCGGAGCCTCTGGGGCTGTTATTTGCCTTGGTTGCTGGCTGCCTATGGCCATTGGCGACGCTCTACACAATTGGCTATTTGCGCGGCGCCCATGAAGACAATCAAACCCGCTTTATGTTCTTCTATGCTATTGCCATTCACGCCGCTATGGCGATTGCCCTATCGGGCAATTTGCTGACGCTTTTCGTATTCTATGAAATTCTGACCTTCTCGACCTATCCATTGGTCACCCATAAGGGCACTGAGGATGCGCGCAAGGCAGGCCGCGTCTATCTCGGCATATTGGTGGCCAGCTCAGTGGTGTTTTTACTGTTTGGCGTCATCGGCGTTTGGGTGATTGCCGGCACGCTGGACTTTACAGCCGGTGGTATTTTAGCCGGTAAAATTGACCCGATTTACGTGCCCTTTTTGCTCGGCTTATTCGCTTTCGGCATTGGCAAGGCGGCACTCATGCCGTTGCACCGCTGGTTGCCAGCGGCCATGGTGGCGCCGACCCCGGTCAGCGCTTTATTGCATGCTGTGGCGGTGGTAAAGGCGGGCGTGTTTACCGTTTTGAAAGTAGCGATTTACATTTTCGGCCTGGATTTTTTAAGCTCAACCGGCGCCAGCGAATGGCTGATTATTGTTGCCAGCTTCTCTATTCTGGCGGCCTCTATTGTGGCTTTGCGCAAAACCAATTTGAAAGCCCGCTTAGCCTATTCAACGGTCAGCCAGCTTGGCTATATTGTGCTCGGCGCGGCGCTGGCGTCGCCCTTAGCTGCCTCCGGCGCAGCCTTGCATATAGCCACACATGCGGCCGGCAAAATTACGCTGTTCTTCTGCGCCGGTGCGATTTATGTCGCCCATCACCTCAGCGATATCAAAGATATGGATGGTCTTGGGCGACGCATGCCGCTTACCTATGGCGCCTTTGCCTTGGCCGCTTTGTCGATTATTGGTGTGCCACCTTTGGGCGGGGCATGGTCGAAATTCATGCTGATGGGCGGGGCGCTGGACGGCCAACATATGCTGGTGCTTGTGGTTTTAATGGTGTCGTCGCTATTGAATCTTGTCTATCTCGGTGAAATTATATTGCGTGGGTTTTTCGCTCCCGCCAAAGCCGGTTCTGTCGCCGAGGGCGGTTACGCCGAAGCGCCTTGGGCTTGTGTGGCGCCGCTGTGCATCACTGCGCTGATATCAATTTTGCTGTTCTTCAGCGTTGATTTTTTCATTCTGAACTTTAGCGGGTAAGCCATGTCACATTCTTCTGAAAAACCCGAAATCAGCCCAGCTGCCAAGCGCTTTATCATCGCCCTTTGCATTATCTGCTTTGGCCTGACGGTTCTGGAATTTGTCATTCATCGCCACGCTTATTTTGCGCTTGAAGGACGGCCAATGTTTTTTGCCGCCTATGGCTTCATTGCCTTTATCATTGTCGTGGTCGGCGGTATTGGCCTGCGCAAATTAATCATGCGAGCGCCAGATTATTATGAGGCAGGAGACGATCATGAATAGTCTGCTGCCGTCATTGTTGCAAATCCCTGGTTTATTGATGGTGTTTGGTGCCGTGCTGGTGCCAATTCTGCCTCATGCACTACGGCAAATTTGGATGTTGGCGGTTATCGCCCTATCGGCTTGGCTGTGTTGGGGAATTGCACCGGGCGTGCATATGACCACCCAATTGGCGGGGCTCGACCTCATATTGGTGCGCGCCGATGCCATCACCAGACCGTTTGCGCTAGTGTTCCATATTGCCGCTGCGCTTAATGTGATTTACGCCATGCACGAAAATGTGCGCACCACAGCAACCGCTGGCTTGGCCTATGCAGGTGCCGCCATTGCCGCCTTATTCGCTGGCGATTTCGTCACCCTGTTTATCTATTGGGAACTCACCGCCTTCACATCGGTATTTTTGATTTTAATCAGCCGCAGCGAGCGCAGTTTTGCCGCTGCCATGCGCTATTTGCTGATGCAAGTCAGTTCCGGCGTCATTTTATTGGCCGGCGCGGTGATTTTATGGCACAGCGGCCAAGGCCTCAGCGTGCAAACGCTGGACGCATCAACTCTGGCCGGCGGCCTCATTCTGCTGGCCTTTGGCATTAAAGCTGCCTTCCCCTTCCTCAATGGCTGGCTGCAAGACGCCTATCCAGAGGCCAGCGTTACCGGCACGGTCATGCTCTCGGCCTTCACCACAAAATTGGCGATTTACATGCTGGCCTTGTGTTTCGCGGGCACAGAGATTCTTATCTGGATTGGCGCGGTGATGACCTTATTCCCCGTATTCTTTGCGGTGATTGAGAATGACCTGCGACGGGTTTTGGCCTTTTCGTTGAACAATCAGCTCGGCTTTATGGTCGTTGGCGTCGGCATTGGTAGTGAATTGGCGATTAATGGCACCGTATCGCACGCCTTTGCCCATATTATTTATAAAGCCTTGCTATTCATGAGCATGGGCGCGGTATTGCATCGCACAGGCACCGCCAAAGCCAGCGAACTGGGTGGGCTGTGGAAACGCATGCCGCTGACCATGATTTTCTGCATTATTGGCGCCGTATCGATTTCCTCCTTCCCGCTGTTCAGTGGCTTTGTCACCAAATCGCTGACCATTGGCAGTGTCGCCAAGGATGGCTATTTCGTGGTCTGGATGATTTTAATCTTTGCCTCAGCTGGCGTGCTTGAACATTCGGGTATTAAAATTCCGTATTTCGCCTTCTTCGGCCATGATCGCAAATTCGAGGTTAAAGAAGCACCGGTGAATATGCTCATTGCCATGGGCATTGCCGCTGGCTTGTGCATTGCCATTGGCGTGGCGCCGCAATTGCTTTACGGGCTGTTGCCCTATGCGGTCGATTATAATGTGTGGGATGCCGGCCATGTGCTGGGCGAAATGCAATTGCTATTATTCGCTATTCTGGCCTTTGTGTTCTTAATGGTGCGCGGGCTTTATCCGCCAGAGATTGACTCCACTGTGCTCAACACAGATTGGTTCTTGCGCCGCCTTCTGCCGCGTCTGACCATGGCCATTGCGCGGCCCATTCTTTCTGTCTGGTTTGCCGCTTTAGGGCAGACCAAAAAACTGGTGATGAATGGTCTTTACGTCGGCGAACGGGCCAGCCAGCAAACCGGATTAGTGTCCGGCGTTGCCAGCACTGGAGCTGCGGCTGGTATTTTCCTCGCCGTCTTCGCCCTCTTGCTGCTGTTGCTATTCTCTATGTAGCCAAAAAAAGGGCGCCACGGCAGATGCCGGACGCCCTTTCAAATCTTCTATTCTATGTTCTACAGGCCGAGAACCGCCTTGGCGATAATGTTGCGCTGGATCTCATTTGAACCGGCGTAAATTGTCGTCTTACGCTTGTTGAAATAGCCCGGCACCACCATTGGCGCGCCGTCCATACCCACATCGGGCTCATTGGTTGAAGCCAATGTGTCCTCGACAAATGGGAAACCATATTGGCCAATTGCTTCAACCGCCAATTCAGACACATCTTGCTGGATTTCCGTACCACGAGTTTTCAGCAGCGATGAAGACCCTGGGCCAATATTTTGACCGGCACTGATTTCGGCAAAAATCCGCAATTCAGTGGCTTCCATCACCATAATTTGACGCTCCAAATCAGTTGCCTTACGGGCAAAATCTGGGTCATTAGCCAGCTTGTCGCCATTTGCTTCAATCTCAGCGGCCATTTCTTTGACTTTTTTCAACGACCGGTTGAGGCCAGCTGAATAAGGATTACCGCGCTCAAACTCGAGCAGATATTTGGCATAGGTCCAGCCTTTATTCTCTTCACCAATCAGGTTTTCCTTCGGCACTTTAACGTCTTCAAAAAACACTTGGTTGATTTCTTGCTGACCTTCAGCAGGGCCATCCAAAGTCACCAATGGCGCCACTTTCACGCCCGGTGAATTCATCTCAATCAGCAAAAAGGAAATGCCCTGTTGTGGCTTTTCGGTTTTTGCTGTGCGCACGAGGCAGAAAATCCAATCAGCATGTTGCGCCATGGAAGTCCAAATTTTTGACCCATTGCACAAATAATGATCGCCCTTGTCTTCGGCTTTCATTTGCAAAGAAGCCAAGTCAGAACCTGAGCCCGGCTCAGAATAACCCTGACACCACCAAACATTAGTCGCCAGAATATCGGGCAAGAACCGCTGCTTCTGCTCTTCCGAACCAAATGCCATAATCACTGGCGCGACCATGGTCAGGCCAAAAGGAATGGAATGCGGCGCACCAGCAGCATCCATTTCTTGCGTGAAAATAAACTTCTGGGTCGGTGTGAAACCAGCGCCGCCATGTTCGGCTGGCCAGTTTGGCGCGGCCCAACCTTTTTCAAACAGGCGCTTTTGCCAGGTAATATGGCCTTGTTTGCTGATATAGCCGTTTTTCGAACGTGCTGCTTCAGCTTGCAAATCTGGGGTGAAGGCTTCGGCGATAAATTCTTTTACTTCCGCGCGAAACGCATTGTCATCACTATTGTAACTGAGATCCATGATTCACTCCTAGCTTACGATGTTAACTTCGATTAATTCAGGTGCGCCAGCCAAACATCCACCAACCGGGGCTGCGGCTTCGCCAAAGGCTGGCGAACGACCATGGGTCTTGCGTGCGTCTTCATCAGCATATTGCTCCATCACGCGATAGGTCGTTGCGTCGTCTTTGTCTTGGCACAAAGAATACAGCAAACAACCGGGTTCTTCGGCTTTGACGACGTCCTGCATTTTCGCAAATGCGGCCTCAAAATCAGCCTGTTTGCCTTCTTGTACTTTTAGTGTTGCGATAATTCCTACTGCCATAATCTCTCTCCTATAATTTACTTATCGTTATAATCTGGTGTGCGTTTGTCAAGCATCGCCCCAACCGCTTCGCTGTGGTCTTGTGTCTCATGCATCAGCGCCTGCGTGGTGGCCGACATTTCCATAATGGTTTCAAAACCGGCTTGCTGGCCGTGCCGCATCAGTCGTTTGGCAGCCCGCAAAGCCTCTGGCGGTTGCGCCACAATTTGTTCAGCCAAGGCCATGGCGGTGTCCATAAGCGCGTCTTCGGCGACTACTTGCGAGACCAGCCCCCAAGCCTCAGCCGTTGGCGCATCAATCGTGCGGCCGGTGAATAATAACTCGCTGGCCCGCGCTCCGCCAATAATACGCGGCAAAAGCCAAGCCCCGCCATCGCCGGGAATCAGACCAATTTTCAAAAATGTTGAACCAAAAATTGCCTTTTGAGACGCAATGCGCATATCGCATAAACAAGCCACATCATTGCCCAAGCCAATGGCTGGGCCATTGACCGCGGCAATCACCGGCACTTGCAAGCCCCATAAACTTTTGACGATTTGATGGATGCCGCGACGGTAGCCGTCGGCAATATGAACGCCAGCGCCGTCAAACGGTGGCAGGCCATCGCGCATGGCTTTCACATTGCCACCAGCGGAAAAGGCTGAACCCTGTCCGGTCAATATCACGCAGCGCACCGAACGGTCGGCGTTAATGCGGTCACATATCTCAGAAAAACATTGACCATCCCCCGCCTCGCCGAGCGCATTGCGCATGTCGGGACGGGAAATGGTCAAAAGAGCAATAGCGCCTTGCTGGCGATAATCCAGCACCTCGCTCATTGATTAAGCTGCCGCGAACCGCTTCAGATGGTGATCAACATTACCAAACTGAGTATCGATCATAGTCAGGCGTTTGAAATAATGCCCAACATTCAGCTCTTCTGTCATGCCCATGCCGCCGTGCAATTGCACCGCTTGCTGGCCTACAAAACGACCTGATTTACCAATCTGAACCTTGGCGCCAGAGGCGGCTTTTTTGCGCTCTGCTTCGCTTTCGGTTAGCTTCATATTGACCATATAGGTCATTGAAACCGACTGCTCATATTCCATGAACATGTCAACCATTCGATGCTGCAACACTTGGAAGCTGCCAATGGCAACGCCAAACTGCTTACGGGTTTTACAATATTCAACCGTGGCATCATTCAGTTGTTTCATGTGACCGACGGCTTCCGCGCTCAGCGCACCAATACCGTAGTCAATGGCTTCATCCAAAATCGGAAAGCCTTTGCCGGCTTCACCAATCAGCGCATCGGCACCGACAGCGACATTTTCCAGCGTCACTTCACAAGCGCGGCCGCCGTCAACCGTCGGATAATCCTGCGTGCTGACGCCAGCGGCTGATTTATCAACGATAAACAAGCTCACGCCGTCTTGGTCGCGTTGGCCGCCGGATACACGAGCTGAAACAATCAGCTTGTCAGCCCATGGGCCGCCCTGCACGACAGCCTTTGTGCCATTGAGCACAAATCCAGCACCATCGGCTTTCGCAGATGTCACAATATCCGCCAGGTTGAAACGACCTTGCGGCTCAGAATAGGCCAAAGCCCAAATGCTTTCGCCAGCAATCAAAGATGGCAAATGTGTTTCTTGCTGCTCTTTTGAAGCGTGGCGGTTCAAAATACCACCGCAAAGCACCACGGTTGGCATATAGGGCTCAACGACCAAACCACGGGCCAGTTCTTCCATAATCACCATGGTCTCAATTGGGCCACCGTCAAGGCCACCCAATTCTTCAGAAAATGGTGCTGCCAATAGACCCAATTCAGCAAATTGCTGCCAGATTTCGCGGCTCATACCTTCTTCACTGCGAATGATTTTCATCCGTGTGTCGAAGTCATAATTATCTTGCACAAAGCTTTGCACCATATTGCGCAGCAATGTCTGTTCTTCTGTAAAGCTAAAATCCACGTTTCTCTCCTCTGTGTGCGTAATGCGGCCTACAGGCCCAATACCATTTTTGCAATAATATTGCGTTGAATTTCGTTCGACCCACCGTAAATTGATGTCTTACGATTGTTAAAATAAGTTTGCGACACGCCATGGCTGGCATCTGGCCCAATGGTCAAATAATTGTCACCGGCTTCAGCTGCTGGCACCCATGGTGAGGCGTAATTGCCGACAGCTTCCATGGTCAGCTCGGTAATACGTTGCTGAATTTCCGTGCCCTTAATTTTCAAAATTGAACTTTCTGGACCCGGGCCTTTGCCCCGGCTTTCTGACGCCAAAGTGCGCAGTTCAGTATATTCCAAAGCCGTCAAATCAATTTCCAGCTCGGCAATTTTCTTTGAAAAATCAGCCGTGTTAAGTAGCGGCTCGCCGTCTTCCAATTCGCCGCGCGCAATATCACGCAGACGATCAATAGCTTTTTTCGACCGGGCGACACCAGCAATGCCAGAGCGCTCATTACCTAAAAGGAATTTGGCAATCGTCCAGCCCTTATCTTGCTCCCCAACCAAGTTTTTGGCCGGTACGCGGACGTCGGTCAGGAATACTTCATTGACTTCGTGACCGCCATCAATGGTGATGATCGGGCGCACTTCCATGCCCGGCGTGTTCATATCAATCAGCAAGAAGGAAATACCATCTTGGCGTTTGTCGCCACTGGTTGTGCGCACCAGGCAGAACATCCAGTCGGCGTGTTGTGCCAAAGTCGTCCAAATTTTGTGGCCATTGACGACATATTCATCGCCTTCCAGCACGGCTTTGGTTTTCAATGAGGCCAAATCTGATCCGGCGCCGGGCTCTGAATAGCCTTGGCACCACCATGTGTCGCCTGACAGAATACCGGGTAGAACCCAATCTTTCTGCTCTTGATTGCCGAATGTGTAAATCACCGGGCCAAGCATGCCGACGCCAAATGGCAGTGGCGGAATGGTGCCGAAACGGGCGCTTTCTTCATTGAAGATATATTTCTGCGTCACCGTCCAATTGGTGCCGCCGAACTCCTCTGGCCATGATGGGGCAACCCAGCCTTTGGTGTGCAAAATACGGTGCCAAGCGAGAAAGTCTTCTTTGCTCAAATCGCCTCGGTCTTTACCAATCAAATGTTTTGGATAATTTTCTTCGATAAAGCTACGCACTTCCTCACGGAAGGCGGCGTCTTCGGGGGCAAATTCTACGTCCATCTTAAATCTCCATTTTTGAAGTCATATGTTTAACCTATATGGCGGGCAAATCAATCATTGCGAGCCGAAACAAGGGGAAAAAATGCCGCAGTCAAAAGCCTGCAAATCATACGCAAATAACAAAGTTTGGTTGCGTCTCTCCCCACTGTCGCGTAATTTAGGCCGATGAGCACTGAAACCCACCCAAAATCACCCTGCATTAGTTCATGCGCTGTTTCTGGCCGCATTGGCTTTTGCATTGGCTGCGGCCGAAAATTGGCCGAAATTGGCGGCTGGTCAGGTTTTACAGCAGAACAAAAACAAGCGGTTTTGGATCAATTGCCAGCCCGCTTGCAATTGGTCAAACAAAGCCTGACATCCAAGGCTTAATCGGCGCTTTCAAGGCTGCCAAACCAAGCCAATGTTGGCGCCAAATCCACCACCCCACCAATAACGATAATCGACGGCGGTTCCAAATTGTGCTGTTTCGCCATGTCGGCGGCATCCGCCAGACGTCCCGTCACCACACGCTGATTTGGCGTTGTCGCATGGGTCACAATGGCCACGGATTCGTCACTGGCGCGTCCGGCGGCCATCAGCAAATCAGCAATCACAGCCAAACGGCTCATCGCCATATAGATTACAATCACCGGCGAGGCTTTGGCAATGGCTTGCCAATCGAGCAATTCATTTTCATGTTTGCCAGCCAGATGACCGGTCACGAAAGTCACCGCATGGTTAACATCGCGATGGGTTACCGGAATGCCGGCATAGCCCAATCCGCCAACCCCTGCCGAAATCCCCGGGATCACGCGAAACGGCACTTGCGCGGCAACCAATGCTTGCGCTTCCTCGCCGCCCCGACCAAAGACAAATGGGTCGCCGCCCTTGAGCCGCAAAACCCGATGGCCTTGCCCGGCCAATTCAATCAATTTATCGGTAATATCCTGCTGGTTCCATGACGGTTTGCCACCGCGCTTACCGGCGTAAAGCAGCTCGGCTTCGGGCTTGACCAGCGACAGAATATCCTCTGACACCAGCGCATCATAGACCACCTTATCCGCTTGTTTCAGCGCATTCACCGCATGCAGGGTTAACAGCCCCGGGTCTCCCGGGCCCGCGCCAGCCAGCCACACCCAACCGGGGGCAAAGATCGGCAGCCCATGCAGCTCAATATCCGGCACCGGTAATTGGCTCAGCTTCAGCCGCACAATATCTTGCCGTGCCGCCTCATCTGGCTGAGCGCCGTCTGGCAAGGTGTGTTTGTCGTCTTTACTCATCTGCCCGTTATAGTGAAGCTGACGACATCTGCCAAATAAAACTCATAGAATATGGCCAAGCCGATGAAACGGTTGGGAAATGCTGAGAGTTTTGCTATACACGCGGCAACAGGGAATTTGTAAAATGTTTGAAAAACCAGTCGACCAATTGGATGCCAACCATGCCGATTTCGAAAACACGCCGCTGGTAAAACCCACCGGCTTTCGCGAATATGACGCGCGCTGGTTGTTTCCAGAGGAAATTAATCTAACCGGCATACAGGCGCTCGGTTTTGGTCTGGGCACGGTTTTATTTGAGCTTTTAGGCGACGCGCAACAGCCGCAAATCATTGTCGGTCATGATTACCGCTCCTATTCGCAATCAATCAAGCTGGCCCTGACGACCGGACTAATGAGCGCCGGTGTCGGCGTTCACGATATTGGTCTGGCCCTGTCGCCCACCGCTTATTTTGCCCAATTCGAGGCACAAATTGATGCCGTCGCCATGGTCACCGCCAGCCATAATGAAAATGGCTGGACCGGCGTCAAAATGGGGGCGGCCCGACCTTTGACTTTTGGCCCGGACGAAATGGACAAGCTGCGCCGCACAGTGCTGGATAATACTGGCGTGGCACGCCCGGGCGGTAGCTATCACCGTATCGACAATATGGCTGAGCGCTATAAAGACGATTTAACCAATCGGCCCGCCTTTGGCCGTAAGTTAAAAGCGGTTGTCGCCTGCGGCAATGGCACGGCTGGTGCGTTTGCGCCTGAGGTGCTGAGCAAATTGGGCGTCGATGTTGTGCCCTTACATTGCGATTTGGATCATAGCTTTCCCCATCACAATCCCAATCCTGAAGACATGGAAATGCTGCATGCTCTGCGCGATAAAATTCTCGAAACCGGCGCCGATATTGGCTTTGCCTTTGACGGCGACGGCGATCGCTGCGGCGTTGTCGACAATGAGGGCGAAGAGATTTTTGCAGATAAAATGGGGGTTCTGGTGGCCCGCGATTTGGCCAAACAATATGACAAGCCCGTCTTTATCGCCGATGTGAAATCCACTGGCCTCTTCCTCACCGACCCAGAATTACAAGCCAGTGGCGCCAGCACGCTATATTGGAAAACCGGCCATAGCTATATGAAGCGCCACACACATGAAACCGGTGCGCTGGCTGGCTTTGAAAAAAGCGGGCATTTTTTCTTCAATGCTCCGATTGGGCGTGGTTACGACGATGGCTTGGTCACCGCTATCGCGATTTGCGATATGCTGGAACGCGCTGGCACACAATCAATGGCCGATTTGCGCCGTTCCCTGCCAGTGACTTATAGCTCACCGACCATGTCGCCCTATTGTGCGGATACGCAAAAATATCAAGTGGTCGATCGGGCGATTGCGCATTTTGAAAAACTCGCGGCCGATGGCCAAATGCTTTTGGGACAAAAAATTCGCGATATGGTTACCGTTAATGGCATTCGTATCACCCTTGAAGACGGCACATGGGGGCTGGTGCGCGCCTCATCTAATAAGCCGGGGCTGGTTGTGGTTGTCGAAAGCCCGACGTCAAAAGCCAATTTGCACGCCATGTTCAAAGTCATTGACGATGTCTTATCAGGCTATGACGAAGTCGGCGATTACGACCAAAGGCTCGAAGGCTGAGGCTGTCTTAACTGAGCAAAGCAATAATCATGCGGCCGGCGCTGAGCAGCAAAAATCCAGCAAAAATATATTTCAACACTGGCTTTGACAAGCGATGCGCCAAACGCGCGCCATAGGGAGCGCCGAACATGCTGGCGGGAATCATCAGCACAAAGGCCATGACATTGACATAGCCGAGCGAATAAGCCGGCAAATCCGGCACCGACCAGCCAGCAATCATAAAACCAATGGTCGCCGGCACGGCAATGACCACGCCAATGGCAGAGGACGTGCCAACGGCCTTGTGCACGTCGCGGCCCGATAGGCCCAGTAAGGGCACTGATAAGGTGCCACCGCCAATACCCATGAGGGCGGATAAAAAGCCAACTAATGTGGCGCCGATTTTTTGCAAACCGACAGCCAATATTTTCACACTGCCCTCGCCACCATCGCGGCTTAACAACATGCGCAGCCCCATGAATAAAGTCAGGGCGGCAAACACCAGCTTTAAGCCACCAGGGGCAATAAAGCGGGCGGCAATGGCCCCACTCAGGGCGCCGATAGCGACAAAAACAAACCAGCTTTTCAAAATATCAATATCGACTGCCTGCATCGCCAAATGACTGCGTGCCGATTGCGTGCCGGTGAAACAAATAATCGCCAGCGACGTCGCCACCGCCATGTGAATTTGTAAATGCGTCGGCAAATCAAAAAACACAAAGGTCTGAAATAAAACCGGTACCAGAACAATGCCGCCACCAACGCCCAACATGCCAGCAATAATGCCCGAGGCAAAACCGGCCGCCAGCAAAGCCAGCGCCAAGGCCATCATTTCCATTGAAAAACTCATTGCAAAATACTCATCAAGAACTCACTGCTAACGAAGCCGCATAGGCGGCCTGATGATCGGCTTGTTTTTTCTCGCAACCGCGCACGACCTCCAAAGCTTCGACCAAAACACCGGCCGAGCTATCATTTCCTGGTGCATTTTCACTCAAATAACGCCGCCATTGTCGGCCGCCTATCTGCCCTTGATACAGGCCCATTAAATGCCGCGTCAAAGCGTGCAATGGCACCCCGCTGGCGACTAATTTTTCAGCATAGGGAATCAGTTGTTCAACAATCTCATGGCGGCTTGGCACGGCCCGCGCATCAGCAAAAAACTGCTGGTCAACAGCGGCCATAAGATAGGGGTTTTTATAGGCGGCGCGGCCCAGCATGACGCCATCAACATGGTCTAAATGGGCTTGCGCATCGGGCAAATTATCAATGCCGCCATTGATGACAATGGTCAGCTGCGGATAGGCTTTTTTCAGCGCATAAACCAGCGGGTAATCGAGCGGCGGAATTTCACGGTTTTGTTTGGCGCTCAAGCCATCCAGCCAAGCTTTGCGGGCATGCACAATAAACTGGCCGACACCGGCGGCAGCGCATTTGTCAACCAAGGTAAACAACGCCTCATGCGGGTCTTGTTCATCCACCCCAATACGACATTTCACCGTCACCGGAACCGCCACTACATTGGCCATGGCGGCCATGCAATCGGCGACTAAATCTGGCGTTTGCATCAGACAGGCGCCAAATTGCCCCGATTGCACACGGTCCGACGGACAGCCGACATTCAGGTTAATTTCGTCATAACCCCAATCCTCGCCAATCTTCGCCGCCTCGCACAGCGCGCTTGCGTCGCTGCCGCCGAGCTGCAAGGCCAGCGGGTGTTCTTGTGCATTAAAATCGAGCAGCCGGTGCCGGTCACCGTGGCGGATCGCATCGGCGGTCACCATTTCCGTATAAAGACGCGCATGACGGGTGATGAGCCGCAGGAAAAACCGGTCATGCCGGTCTGTCCAATCCATCATCGGTGCCACGCAAAATGTTAAATCAGGCTGCATGGCCTTTTGTCGCCTGTTTTACGTTTTTCGGCAAGTGTTAGGCTTGATGGGCGTCTAACTATGGCGAGCGGGGCGTATGCCGTCAGGGGGCAATAAATAGTGGGGCGTCATGCTTGACTAAGAACCAGTCCCCACGTTAGCCTAGGGACTTATAATAAATAGGGCCGTGCCTATATCTGTTGCCAATTTGCCACCCCAGAAAAAAAATCCGACGTCGGTTTTACGGCGCGTAAAACAATTTTTGTCTAACGCTGTCATTTTTATTCATTAAGCGTATTTTTTGCCTTTTGTGCGCTGGTAATTTCTTATCGTTTGCAGGCCGCCCAGCGACGTAATATTTCATATTTTCTGAGTGACGTTTTGGAATACTGCTTTTTTCGTCAGCCTGACGGTTTTCACTGGTATTCACAAAATGCATTGGCAATAAATTATGGGTCTCCAATTTTACGGTGAGGGTATGGTGAGCAAAGCCACGAAGAAAAAAACCAAATTGCCAAAGCAGCAAGCCATTGAATTTTGGACAGACATGGCATTGATACGTCGGTTTGAAGAACGCTGCGGTCAAATTTATGCCATGGGCCAAATCGGCGGCTTTTGCCATTTATATATCGGCCAAGAAGCGGTTGTGGTTGGCTTGCAGGCGACGGCGCAAGACGGCGATCAAGTCATCACGGGTTATCGCGACCACGCGCATATGTTGGCCTGCGGCATGGATCCCAACCGCGTAATGGCCGAATTAACCGGACGCATGGATGGCTATTCCAAGGGTAAAGGCGGCTCCATGCATATGTTCTCAATTGAGAAAAACTTCTTTGGCGGCCACGGCATTGTTGGTGCCCAAGTGCCGCTCGGCACCGGCTTGGCCTTTGCCAATAAATATCGCGACAATAATAACATTGCGTTTATTTACTTTGGCGACGGCGCCGCCAATCAGGGGCAAGTCTATGAGAGTTTCAATATGGCGAAACTATGGAACCTGCCGTGTCTCTATGTGATTGAGAATAATCGCTATGCCATGGGCACATCGGTTTCGCGCGCCTCATCGCAAACCGATTTATCGCATCGCGGTGCCAGTTTTGACATTCCCGGCGCGCAAGTTGACGGCATGGATGTCGAAGCGGTCTATGCGGCAGGCAAAAAAGCCGTCGCCCATGTACGCTCTGGCAAGGGGCCGTTTATTTTGGAAATGCTAACCTATCGCTATCGTGGCCATTCGATGTCAGACCCGGCCAAATATCGCAAACGCGAAGAAGTCGACAAAGTGCGCAATGAAACCGACCCAATAAAACTGTTGGAAGCGCGCCTGCTTGCCGATGGGCTGATCGATGAAGGGCAAATAGCGGCGCGGCGCAACGACATTAAAGAAAAAATTGAGCAAGCTGTTGATTTTGCCCTCGCCGCGCCACTGCCGCCAGAAACCGAGCTCATGGTCGATATTTTAGCTGATAGCGGAGACACTCATGGCCGTTAAAATCCTCATGCCCGCCCTTTCGCCAACCATGGAAAGCGGTAAAATCGCCCAATGGCTGGTGAAAGAAAATGAAACCGTTTCCTCCGGCGATATTTTGGCCGAGATTGAAACTGATAAGGCAATCGTCGAATTAGAAGCGATTGATGATGGGGTGGTCGGCAAAATATTATTTGAAGCCGGCCCCGACCAAATCGAGGTTAACCGGCCAATTGCCGTTTTACTGATCGATGGCGAAGACGCCAGCGCCATAGAAGCAGCCCTCAATGACACGAACGCTGACACTGATTCCAATACGGCGGCTGAGACTGAAACTGAGACTGAAACTGGCCTCGCCCAAGAGACAGGGGCTGAGACTGGGGCCGCACCAGCCGAAACCGACAGCAGCAATCAACCGCCCTTAGCGGCGCCAGAGCCGGTTGCTGACATGGTTTTGCCGGCCGATACCAGCTATCGTGATATTGCCATGCGCGAAGCCTTGCGCGACGCTTTGGCCGAAGAAATGCGCCGCGACGCCGATGTCTTCATCATGGGCGAGGAAGTCGCCGAATATGAGGGCGCCTATAAAGTAACACAAGGCCTGTTCAAAGAATTTGGCGGCAAACGCGTCATTGATACACCGATTACCGAACACGCCATTGCCGGATTGGGCGTTGGCGCCGCCTTTGCTGGCTTGAAGCCGGTGGTCGAATTCATGACCTTTAATTTCGCCATGCAAGCGATTGACCAAATCGTCAATAGCGCCGCTAAAACCCGCTATATGTCAGGCGGTCAGGTCAATTGTTCGATTGTTTTCCGTGGCCCCAATGGCGTCGCTTCGCGGGTGGCCGCCCAACACAGCCAAGATTATTCCAGCTGGTACGCCCATATTCCGGGGCTGATTGTGCTCTCGCCGGCCAATGCCTCAGAGGCCAAAGGGCTTTTGAAAGCGGCCATTCGTGATCCCAATCCGGTGGTGTTTTTAGAGCATGAACTGCTCTATGGCGACATTGCCAGCGTGCCTGATTATCGCGATTTCGTCTTGCCAATTGGCCGCGCCCGCATTGCCCGGGCTGGCGCCGACGTGACTTTGGTCAGCTATGCGCGCGGTGTTGCCATGGCCCTGCAAGCAGCCGAAGAATTAGCCGAATCTGGTGTGCAGGCCGAAGTCATTGATTTGCGGAGCCTGCGCCCGTTGGATATGGATACGGTGATTGCCTCGGTTGAAAAAACCCATCGTCTGGTGACCATTGAAGAGGGCTGGCCGGTGTGTTCGGTTGGCGGGCATATTGCCGCCACAGTGCAACGCTTCGCCTTTGACGCGCTTGATGCGCCAATTGAAGCGGTCAATGGGGTCGATGTGCCAATGCCCTATGCCGCCAATCTTGAGCAGCTGGCCTTGCCGCAGGTAGCGCAAATTGTCGCCGCCGCCAAGCGCGCTGCCTATCTCACAGATGCCGCCGAATGAGCACCAGTCGCACCATTGCCTCCCCCTTGGCGCGGCATTTGGCCGAACAGGCCGGTTTGGACATAAGCCAAATCTCTGGTTCTGGCCCCAAGGGACGGGTCATCAAGCGCGACATTGAAGCGGCGCTGGCCAACCCTGCACCAGCGCCCAAATCAGCCTCTGCACCAGCGCCTCAGCCGACCCAGTCAGCCGCCATTATGCCGCCGCTTGCCGCCGCGCGGGCCTATTATCAGCCGAGCGATTATGATGAAAAGCCGCTGGATATGATGCGCACGGCGATTGCCACGCGGCTGACCCAATCGACGCAACAGATTCCGCATTTTTACCTGACCCGTGCCCTTGAGATTGATCAGCTGATGGCCTATCGCGGGCGGATTAATCAGGCATTGGCCGATTATGGCGAGAAGGTTTCGCTGAATGATTTACTGGTTCGCGCCGCCGCCTTGGCGTTAATGGATGTGCCCGAGGTCAATGTGTCTTTTGCTGGCGACGCGATTTTGCAGCATCACCATGCTGATATTGGCGTCGCCGTGGCCCTGCCCGATGGGCTGATAACGCCGATTGTGGCGCGATGCGATGAGAAATCGATTCGTGTCATCAGCGCTGAAATCCGAGATTTGGCGGCACGTGCTGCGGATAAGCGGTTAAAGCCGTCGGAATATGAAGGCGGGAGTTTTTCGATTTCCAATCTTGGCATGTTTGGCATTGAGCATTTCACTGCTGTCATCAACCCGCCGCAAGCGGCGATATTGGCGGTTGGTGGGCCGGTCAAACATCTGCGCCTCGACGATGAGGGTGTGCCGATGGAGACGACGCATATGCGGGTGACCCTATCATGCGACCACCGCGCGATAGACGGCGCCCTCGGCGCCCAATTCCTCACCGCCCTCGCCGATTATATCGAAAACCCAATCCTGCTCAGCCTTTAGAGCCCCCCTTACCCCAAACAAAAACGCCCGCCGTGCGGACACGGCGGGCGCTTGTTGATCGCTCGGCTCAGCTTATGACTTTTTGCTGCTCGCCAATTCATTAAATGGCACAGTCTTGTCAACGCGGATGTCTTGCGGCAGGCCAAGCACTTGCTCGGACACAATATTACGCAAAATTTCATCCGTGCCACCAGCAATCCGGTAACCAGCAGCGCCAATCCATTGGTTTTGGAAAGCCCCCGCCATTGGGCTTTCGTCGACATCTTGCATAATGCCGCCCTGACCCTGAATATCCATGGCAAATGATGCCAAATCCTGCATTTTCGGACCCGACACAATCTTACCAATGGAGCTTTCCGCCCCCGGCACTTGGCCTTTTGACAAAGCCGTCAATGTGCGGAATTTGGTGTATTTCAAACCCTGTGATTGCACATACCAATCAGCCAGTTTTTCACGCACATTGGAATCTTTAATGGCTGGGCCATTTTCCAATTCAGTGTCACGGGCCAATTTCAGCAATTCTTCATAATCAACGCCAGCCCCTTGGCCAATCGCCAGACGCTCATTCATCAATGTCGTCAGCGAAACTTTCCAGCCCTCGCCAACGTCACCCAGACGCTGGCTATCAGGAATACGCACATCATTAAAGAACACTTCATTAAACCCAGAATCGCCCGACATTTGCTTAATCGGACGAATTTCAATGCCCGGTGTTTTCATGTCGAGGAAGAAAAAGGTCAGGCCCTTGTGCTTTGGCACAGTTGGGTCTGAACGGGTGACGATAATGCCGTAATCGCAAAAATGCGCCCCCGAAGTCCAAACTTTTTGACCATTAATAACCCACTCATCACCATCTTTTTCGGCTTTGGTGCGCAGGCCCGCAACGTCTGAACCAGCGGCTGGCTCTGAAAATAATTGGCACCATATTTCTTCGCCATAAAGCGCCGGTTTGACATAGCGCTCATTTTGCTCAGGGGTGGCCCATTTCATCATTGTTGGAATGCACATGCCAAGGCCAATTTCAAAAAACCCGCGCGGCACTTCAAAAGCGGCTTCCTCTTGCGCGTAAATTACCGATTGAATTGGCGTGCCACCAAGGCCACCAAATTCGGTTGGCCAAGTGATGGCGGCATAACCAGCGGCGGCTTTCTTGGCCTGCCATTCTTTGGCCCGCACCAAGCGCTCAGCTTCTGATTTCTCAGAACGCCCGGCTTTGACTGATGCCGGATCGCGTAATTTTGCATTTTGTTCAAGCCATGTCCGAACTTCGCTGCGGAATTTGGCTTCTTCGGGTGTATCGTTAAAATCCATTTTAACTTCCTCTCATATACTCATTCATGTGCTGGCTGCAGCAGATGTTCAGCTCACGCCACATTACTTTTCTCAAGCTCGCTAATGAGCCTGTCTTTCCATCGGCTTGCGCTGCCAAGCGACAAGGCCAAAAGTTTCGAACGCCGATAGTGGAATTGCGGGTTGGCTTCCCAGGTAAAACCAATACCACCATGGGTTTGAATATTTTCTTGCGCCGCAAAGCGATAAGCTTCAGTGGCGGCAATGCGCGCCGTCGCAGCAGCAATTTCTAAATCACTGGCATCGCTGGACAAAGCCATGGCACCATAATAGCAGTTAGAGCGCGCCAATTCGAGCTTCACATACATGTCAGCCAATTTGTGCTTAATCGCCTGATAAGAGCCGATTTGACGGCCAAAAGCATAGCGATCAAGGGCATATTCCTTTGCCATATTCAGGGCAGCTTCAGCCCCACCAACTTGCTCAAAAGCCACTAAAACAGCAGCCCCCGCTTCAACCCGCTTATAGGCTGACCAGCCCTCGCCCTCATTGCCCAGCAATTCGGCTGGCGTGTTGTCGAAAATAATTTCGGCGTGGCCACGTGTCGGGTCAATTGTGTTCACCGGACTACGGGTCACGCTGGCATCGGTCAAATCAACTACGGCCAAAGACAAAGCCTGCTCGCCACTGCCGCCGGTATTGACCAGCACGATCGCGACGCTGGCGGTTTCGCCATCAGCAACAGGAATTTTTGTGCCGTTTAATTTACCATTAGACAATTTGGTTTTGACACTATTTGGCGATGGCGCTTGCGCACCCTCGGTAGCGGCAATGGTGCCAATGATTTCGCCGCTGGCGATTTTCGGCAACCATGTCAACTTCTGCTCTTCTGAGCCGAAAAGTTTCAGCGCTTCTGCCGCCAAATAAATTGATGAACTAAACGGGACAGGGGCTACGCAACGGCCCAGCTCTTCGGCCAAAACGCAAAGTTCCAACGCGCCTAAGCCAAGTCCGCCATAGGCTTCTGGCACGGCAGCACCGGCAAAGCCAAGCTCGCACAGACCTTGCCATACGGCGTCGTCATGGCTGGCATCGCTCTCCAAAATTTTGCGCACATCGGCAAGCGTGCATTTATCATCAAGAAACTTGCGCGCTTGGTCTTTGAGCATTTTTTGATCATCGGAAAAATCAAAATTCATATCCGAAACTCCTCCCCATTTTGTGAACCAAAAAGCTACAGCTTGTTAACAGGCCGGTCAATGCTGATTGGTCGCCGCAATGGCCGCCAAACTATCGGATAAAAGCCCCTCAACAAAGCCGCGATGGGCCGCTAGACTAGCCTGCAAACGTCCCATATCTGGTTCATTTACCGCCTCCAGCAGCAGGTTCTCAATGCCTATGGCTGGCTTTTCTTCATTATCTTCCAAACACAGGCTGGCAATTTGCCGCAGTGTGGCAAAATACTGCGCCGCAGCCCGCGCCCCGTCATATTGCGCCACGCCCAATATGTCGGCTTGATGCAAATCAGCAATCAATTGCGGCAAACTGCGGGCGCCGATGAGTTCATCATGCTGACACCCCCAAGCCAATTGCAAAGACTGGCAGGCAAATTCCAGTTCCACTAAACCACCCTTGCCGCGACGAATATCATAGGGCCCGCGCATCGGATTGTGTTGCAACAAGCGGGCCCGCATATCCTCAATGTCTTTGGCCAGAGAGGCACCATTGCGCGGCAAAGATAAAATCTCATAAAGCGCGGCATTTAATTTATCTGCCAAGCGCTTGTCACCGCTCAGCACACGGGCCCGCGTTAGCGCCAAATGTTCCCAGCTCCACGCCTGATTGTTTTGATAATCAATAAAGCCAGATATTTTACTCACCAAAGCGCCCGCATTGCCCGATGGACGCAAGCGCATATCTACCTCATAAAGGCGACCCTGCGCCGTTGGTGCCGACAGGCCGCTGATGAAACGCCGCGCTGCCCGGCTGAACCATGTGTCGGCGTCGATTGATTTTGCGCCATCGGAATAGCGCGAAAAGTCATCGCAATCACAAATCATAATCATATCGAGGTCAGACTGTAGGGTCATTTCGCAACTGCCCAACTTACCCATCCCCAAAAGCGCAAATTCCGCGCCCTCGACAGCGCCATATTGGCGCTGCATATCTTTAATGGCCGCGGGCAAAAGCCCGGCAATCGCCTGTTCAGCTAAGCGCGTATAAGCGACGCCATGATCGGCCGCCATCACCGGATCCGCCAGCACTTTAGTGCCCGTGCTGAACATGCCCTCATGCACTTGCAGGCGTAATTCTTCCATCACATCTTCAAAAGGCGCCGCTTCATCGCGCACCGCCACCGCTAGCTCCTCAGAAGCTGGTGTGTGCGAAATCAGCATATCCACCAAACGGCCATTGCTGGACAGAAAAGCAATCAGCCGCGGTGCCAGTGACACAATATCGCCCAATAGCGCCAAAATCTGCGGATTGGATTGGAAAAGAGAAAAAATTTGCACGCCGGTCGGCAGGCTTTCCAGCAGATTGTGGAAGCGCACAAAACTATCATCAGGGTCGGCGGCTTGCGACAATATGGTGAGAATTTTCGGTTGCAAACGGGTCAGTATTTCACGGCTCCGCGCCGTCCGCGTGGCCTTTAAGCGGCCGGCATGCCAACCGCGAATAAGGGTTGAAATATCAGCGGCGCGGCGGAACCCCATATTGGTCAATGTTTGCAGCGTTTCCGGATCATTCTCGGCTCCGGTGAACACTAAATTACCGGTCTCAGCTGACAAGCTTTCGGCACGCTCAAACAACATGCCATATTCTTGCGTCACATAAACCAAATGGTGCATTAAATCGGCTTCAAAAGCGGCCGTCTCGCCATAGCCAGCGAAACGAGCGAAGCGGTCGAAATCCTCACCAGCCACAGGCAGGGTTTGGGTCTGCTCGTCGAGCCGCATTTGCAAACGATGTTCCATGCGGCGCAGAAAATAATAAGACTCGGTTAGCCCATCGGCTGCTTGCTGATTAATCCATTGTTTGGCGGCCAAAATTTGCAGCATATCGACCGTACGATGGCCGCGTAAGTCACTGTCGCGCCCGCCAGCAATCAATTGCTGGGTCTGGACAAAAAACTCAATTTCGCGAATCCCGCCGCGGCCCAATTTGAGGTTGTGACCGCTGGTCGCCAATTTTGCATGGCCGCGCACGGCGTGGATTTGCCGCTTCATCGAATGCACATCTTCAATCGCCGCAAAGTCATAGTAACGGCGCCAAATATACGGCTGAAGCTCCTTCAAAAACCCTCGCGCCGCCTCAATATCGCCGGCAATCGGGCGCGCTTTAATATAAACCGCACGTTCCCAATTTTGCCCCATGGACTCATAATAGCTCAACGCCGCCGGCACTGGAATGGTCAGCTGGGTGGCGCCGGGGTCTGGGCGCAGGCGCATATCGACGCGGAAAACAAAGCCATCAGCCGTCGGGTTTTGCAGCATGGCGGTTACATTGCGCGCCATGGTGACATAAAACTTGCCCTCATCTTGCGCCGCCGCCAGCGGCAAAGCCTCGGGCGTGTAATACATCACAATGTCAATATCGGACGAATAATTGAGCTCTTGCCCGCCATGTTTACCGAGCGCCAAAACCACCAAACCTTGCCGCGAAAACGCCGCTAAATGGCCCGCACTGACCGCCTCGGCCAGCAAAAAATCAACGCAAGTGGCGACCGCTTTATCAGCCAGCGCACTCAAATAAGCGGTAACGGTTTCGACATCCCATTGATCGGCCAAATCAGCCAGCGCCGTGACCAAGGCCAGATGATTGCGCGCCACACGCAAAACTTTCATCGCCTCATCACGCGAGGCAGCGGCAGCAACCGTCGTTGGCAAAGCCGCTAATTGGGCGTCTAAATAAGCCCGTGGCGGCGTTTCCAAAAGGCTTTCGAGCACATCAGGATAGCGCCGCATCAGGCGCAATAAAAACGAACTGCCTTCAACCACCCAAAGGAAAAATTCTTGATTATCAGCCAGCGCTTGGCGGGCCGCGGGTGATAAATTCTCACTGACATCAAGCAGCAAATCAGCAGCGTGCTGCGCATCCATTGGCTTATGGGTTTTCGGCAAATGCTGAAAGAAAAGTGCCTCCATTGGCCTATTCCCGAACCATTAAACAGATCTCACAACGCAGCCCCGAAGGCCGATGATTGGACAGATGCAACTGGCCACCATGGCGGCGACAAATCGCATCAACCAATGATAGGCCCAAGCCATTGCCGGGCCGCGAACGGCTCTCATCAAGGCGCACAAAACGCTGGCGAATATGAGCCAATTGATGGTCATCGACGCCGCTACCCGTATCGGTGACAGCAATGATAATCTGCTGATCACGACGGGTGAGGCTAAGGGTCAAATGCGGTGGTGAGCCGACGCCATGAACCAGCGCATTTTCCAATAAATTAATCAGCGCCTGCGCCAATAAATGCCGGTCGCCGATAATATGCGCCGTCGTCGCCGCTTTATCGACCACATAATCGAGCGTCCAACCGGCCTCTTCAAACACCGCCTGATAAAGCTCCATCACCTCATCGGCCAGTGGTTTGACGGCGATTTTTTGTTGCTGCATGTCGCCAGTGCCAGCTTCCATGCGCGACAGATTTAAGACGGCCGTAAACAGGCTGAGCAATTGATCAATATCCGCCAGCCCCTGTTCAATATCGTCAGCCTGTCCGGTTTTCTGAGCGCTCAGCGATAATTTTTCCAACCGCGCGCGCAAACGCGTCAGCGGGCTGCGTAAATCATGCGCCAGATTATCGGTCACTTCACGCATGGCCAGCATTAAACTTTCAATACGGGCCAGCATTTGATTGATTTGCGCTTCCAAATCGGCCAGCTCATCTTGGCTTGATGATGGCGCAATACGGGCGGAAAAATCACCGCTGATAATGGCGCGAAGGCTCTGGTTTATGTTTTCAACCCGGGCCAAGGCTTGCCGCCCCATCAGGCCGCCACCGATGACCCCAAAAACCGCCAATAATAATAGCGCGATGAAGAAACTACGCGCCAAATCAGCCATTGTCGCCTGCTGGGCTGATAAATCGCGGCCAATCAGCAAAACAAGATTATCGTCAAACCGCACCAAACGCGCCCGTGCCTCGGCAAAGGGGGCTTGCAGGCGCAAATGCAGCCAACCGTCTTCTTGCATTTGCGTGTCAGCTGGGGCCGGAAAAGCTGGCACATTACCGGCGATATAGCGGCCCAGCCCATCGGCTAAAAGATAGACGCCGACACCGCTCAACTGGCTTTGCTGGGCGACTAATTTTTCAACTTCCGATAGGCCGCCGAGCGCATAGCTCTGGTTCATCATCGCCGCATCGCGCCACACGGCTTTGTCATTATTGCTGGTCAAAGCCCGATTAATTTGGCCATGCAGAAACAATAAGACAATGCCGGTTGAGGCGAGAAACAGGCCAAGATATACCAGCACGGCACGAAAGCTTGAGACCCGCAAAAGCCGACGCATTATAAATCGCCCAATTTATCGGCGCTTTGCAGCACAAATCCACGACCACGCAATGTGTGCAAAAGCGGCGCAGAAAACTCTTTATCGAGCTTATTGCGCAGCCGCGAAATATGCACATCAATGACATTTGTCTGAGTGTCAAAATTATAGTGCCAAACATTTTCGAGCAACATTGAGCGCGTGACCACTTGCCCTTTATGGCGCAATAAATATTCCAATAAGGAAAACTCGCGCGCTTGCAGGGTGATTTCTTGCGCCCCGCGCGTGACCCGACGGGCAATCACATCCATGGTTAAATCAGCCAGCGTCAGCATGGTATCTTGCGCCAGTTGTTTGCGCCGCATCAAGGCCTCAAGCCGCGCCCGCAATTCCTCATAGGCAAAAGGCTTAACCAAATAATCATCGCCACCGGCCGCAAAACCGGCCACCCGATCATCAACACTATCAAGCGCTGTTAGAAATAAAACCGGCGTGTCGGCGCCTTGTTCACGCAATTGGCGCACCATTGTCAGACCATCTAATTTCGGCATTAACCGGTCGACAATCAGCACGTCAAACGCGTCTTGCGTCGCCTGTGCCAAACCCGCTTCGCCGTTTTCCGCATAAGCGACAATGTCGCCATCGCAACGCAGACGGTCAATCAGCAAATCAGCTGCCATTGGGTCATCTTCAACAAGTAAAAGCCGCATCATTTGTCCTTTGGCTTCACTCTAACTGTTATTCGACCGGCTTAGAAGGGGGATTGCGCAAAAGTCGATGGGCCCAAAATCCGCCCAATAGCAGAATAATCAGCGGTGTCATCCATAGCAAAAAAGTATGCCCACCAAATTGGGGACGAAATAAGACAAACTCGCCATAGCGAGCGACAACGGCCGTGCGAATCTCATCATCAGTTTCACCGGCCTGCAGGCGGCCGCGCACCAATTGGCGTAAATCGCGGGCCAAATCCGCATCACTATCGTCAATCGACTGGTTCTGACACACCAGACAGCGCAATTCAGCCGACAGCGCGCGCGCCCGGGTTTCCAATTGCGGGTCGTTCAAGGCTTCGCCCGGGGCAATCGCATGGGCGGCAAAAGTCAGGCCAAAAGTCAGGCCCAACGCCATAGCCAACGTCACAAAAATTCTTTTCAGCCCAATCATGCGGCGCCTTGACCAGTCTTAGACATGCGGGCGCGCAGGGCAAAACCACCACCAAGCGCCATTAGTAAAGCACCAATCCAAATCAGCGCCACCAGCGGGTGGAACCACAGGCGCAAAACCCGCTTCTCAGCCACCGCCTCACCAATCACCGCATATAAATGACCGCTAATGTCCGAGGTGATGGCCGCTTCCGTCGTCTGTCCGCGTTCGGCTTGGTAGAAGCGCCGCTCGGGCAATAAAACCTTGCCCTGATGCGGGCCAGATAAATAGCTAATTTGTCCCTGCTCGGCCTGATAATTTGGCCCCTCAACCTCGCGCACGCCGTCAAAGCGCAATTGCCGCCCCGCCACTTCCATGGTTTCGCCAGCCTTGGCCGCGACCACGGTTTCTGATTGCCACATCGACGCCGCAATCACGCCAATAATCATAATTGCCAAACCAGCATGGGCCAGCGGCGCCGAAAATGCCGTCGCCGGTAACCGCCAGGGTTGGCGCACAAGCTGCCAGCCATAGGGCCGCAAACGCTGCGCCAGATCAGCCAAAGCCCCGAGGCTCAACCAAACCGCGCCACCGATTAATAAAAGCGCAATCAACGGCACACCGGCTTGCGTAATCCAAAGCCCCAAAACCAGCAGCAATGACGCCAAAGCAGCAATCAATAAAGCATTGAGCGGCGCGATTAGGCGTCCAGCCTGCCATGTCAGCAACGGGCCGAGCGGCAATAGAATGATAAATGGCAGGGTCAGAGGGCCGAAGACAGTGTTGAAATATGGCGCCCCAACGGAAATTTTTCCCAAATCAAGGGCGTCGAGAACCAGCGGATAAATTGTGCCGATGAATACGGTCATGGTGGCGGCAGCGAGGAAAATATTATTGGCCAATAAAAGTCCTTCGCGGCTTACCGGTGCGAAACTTCTATCTTCCGACAGGCGCGGCAGATAGCGCCCGTAAAGTGCCAAAGCGCCACCGGTGAACAGCGCCAAAATCGCTAATATGAAAATCCCGCGCTCGGGGTCATTGGCAAAAGCATGCACGGAGGTCAGCACGCCGGAGCGGACGAGAAATGTACCGGCCAATGACAATGAGAAGGTCAAAATGGCTAATAATAAAGTCCAACGTTTCAGCGTGTCGCGGCGCTCAGCCACCAAGGCCGAATGCAACAAAGCCGTGCCCGAAAGCCAGGGCATCAGCGAGGCATTTTCTACCGGATCCCAGAACCAAAAGCCGCCCCAACCAAGCTCGTAATAGGCCCAAAAGGAGCCAAGCGCGATGCCGAGGGTTAGAAAAATCCACGCTGCCAAAATCCATGGCCGCATCCATTTGGCCCAATCACGGCTTGGCTGATCAGTGGTCAACACGGCAATGGCAAAAGCAAAGCTCATCGAAAAACCAACATAACCAGCGTAAAGCAATGGCGGGTGCGCCGCCAGCGCTGGGTCTTGCAAAATTGGCGTCAGGCCGCGTCCGGCAAAGGGGGCGGGCAAAAGGCGGGCGAAGGGGTTGGAGGTAAAAAGCAAAAACGCCAAAAAGGCTGAGCCAAGCCAGCCCTGCACCACCAATACCATGGTCGCAAAACGATCTGGTAAAGCCACGGCGCGCTGCGCGAAAAACGCGCCATAGGCGGCAAGAATGAGCGTCCACAATAACATAGAGCCCTCGTGATTGCCCCACACGCCAGCGAATTTATAAATCCACGGCTTGGCTTCATGGCTATTGGCATAGACAATCAGGAGCGAAAAGTCAGAGCGCAAAAACCCATAGGTTAGCGCAGCAAATGAAATGGCCAGCAGAATAACTTGTAGTTGCGCCGCCCGCTTGGCCAAGTCGCGACCATATGATTGCCCGCGATATAATGCCCATAGCGGTATAAAGGCTTGCACCAACGCCACGCCAAACGCCATGACCAAAACAAAATGACCAATCTCTGCAATCACTGGACGCCCCCTGTTTCAGTGGCGGGCACCCATTTGCCAGATGCCTTTAACGCATCAGCGACTTCTGGCGGCATGTAGGTTTCGTCATGTTTGGCCAATACCGTGTCGGCAATAAACATGCCATTGCCATCAAACCGGCCCTCAGTGACCACACCTTGGCCTTCACGAAACAGATCAGGCAACATGCCTTCATAGGTCACGGCAATCGTTTCAGACAAATCAGTAACCTCGAAAGCGGCGCGCAAACCATCGCGCGTGACGCTGCCCTCGCTGACCAGACCGCCAATGCGCAAAACCGTACCCGGCGCAACCGGCTTTGCTGCCAATTCGCTTGGCGACCGGAAGAACACAATATTGTCTTCCAGGGCCGTCAAGGCGACAGTGGCGGCAATCAATAAAAAGCCAAGGCCTGCAAAAATCGCCGCCATTCTGGTTTGTTTAGGGGTCATCGGAACTCCAAAATTACAGCTAACTATAGCGCGAAGTTACAATATCTGGCCATGCCCTGATGCCGCAGGGCAAAAACCCTTATTTCAACGACTGAAGACGTTCGTCGAGTATCCGCGCAAGGGGGATATTATCCGGCAAGTCGTCGCGCATGGCCTGCCAAAGGCTGGCTGCTTTTTGCGGTTGATTCTGCTGCTGCCACGCCATGCCGCGCCAGAAACGCGCGCTCATATTGCTCGGGTCAAGTTCCAAGGCCTTGTCGAGCAGCGCAACCGCCGGATCACTGACCACTCCCGCATCAACCTCAATCAAGGCTTGCGCCAGCCCAGCATAAGCCTCAGCGTCGCCCTCGGTGAGTGTCAACACCCGACGCCATGCATCAGCCGCTTGCGGATATTGTTTCACCTGTCCGCGTAAGCGCGCCATCAAGCGCCAGCCTTGGGCGTCATCGGGTGTGACCCGCAATTGTTGTTCCAAGCGCACCAAAATAGCGGCTGGCGGCAAGTCGGTTAATGCACCCTCAAGCCGTGGCGCCAGCGGTTGGTCGGCTTCTTCGGGCGAACCCAAAATCAAATATACGCCGCCGCTGGCCAAAGTGACCAAGGCCAGCAGCAAGATCACCCGCCGCTGATGTGCTTGCGGCTGCTGGCGTAACGGCGCACTCAACCACCAGAGGCCAAAAAAACCAATCAAAGCCGCCATGCTGACAGTAAGTAACTGCGTGGACATTAATTAAAAACCAACAAAACTGGCGACTTCATCAAGCGGCGCGCGCGGCGATTCCAATTGGTTAATCGCCGCATCGGGATCAGCATAACCAAGCGCCATGGCGCAGAAAAAAGTCATATGATCGGGAATATTGAGGAAGCTTTTAATGCTCGGGCTCCATAGGGCCCAAGCCTCTTGCGGGCACGAATGCAAACCGCGTTCGCGAGCCAAAAGCATGATTGATTGAATAATCATACCCATGTCTGACCATTGGCCTTCTTGCATGGTTTTATCGAGCGCGAAAAACACCGCACAGGGGGCGCCAAAAAATTCAAAATTTCGCGCCATTTGACCCAGTCGGCCAAGCTTATCTTCGCGCGCAATGCCGAGTGTTTCATACATGCGTTCGCCAATGTCGCGGCGCCGCGTGTCATAGGGTTGTTTCAGCTCCGGCGGATAAATATGATATTCAGAGCCTTCACCACCGGGCTTATCGGCCATTTTGGTTTTAATATCAGCGACAAATTCTTTCAGCGCTTCACCCTGCACAGCCCACATATGCCAAGGCTGCAAATTGCCGCCAGATGGTGCCCGCGTAGCGGTTTCAATGAGATATTTAACATCGCTCTCGGGCACCGGCGTGTCGAGAAATGCGCGACATGAAAATCGTGATTGCAGCGCCTCAGTGACACTGGTTGAAGCAGTGGTTAATCTTGACATGAAAGCCTCCCTCATCATGTAACGCCGCAGCGAATGCGAGAAACATAGCAGGTCGCCCCAACATGGCAAGCATTGCGCCGCCTATAATGCGGGAATCGGCAGGCTAAAGAAAAAAATATCCAACACCAATTGGCCAGCAGCAAAAGCCCCACCCTCAGGGGTTAACACCAGCGGCGTGTCTTGCCAATAAACCGAGGGCGGATTGGCTGGCCCGTTAATCGTCGCGCCAGAAGCCAGCGGTAAATCTGTGCCAAAACGATTAAGGCCATCGCTGGTGCCCAATTGCCAAACCGTCGGGCTGCTGATCGATTGGGTAATCAGCCCGGTGACGCCGAAAAATAGACTATGCCCAAAATGGCCAGTGCCAGTGGAGTGCTTGAATCTCTTCATTGCTCAGCTCCTTTATCAGGTGATAATTCTGTTCGCTGAGATGCCAGTTTGGCGAAGCGTTTTTCAATGCCTGCGAGGAGGGCAAAACGCGCTTGCGGGTCACTTTGTTTGAATTGCTCCTGATGTTTTTGTTTTTCCAGGCGCATCATTGTTTCCAGTGCACGCACCAAAAGCGAAATGATTCGCGCATGACGTTCGAAGGCCTCACTGACACATTCGACATCACTGGGAAGATTGCGTTGTGCGCTTTCGATTTCGTCCAATAAGCCACAATGAACCCGATTTAATTTTTCTTCTTTTTCGCGCGTCATTGTGAAATTTTAGCTTGTTATTATGATTACCAAATAAAAAAACCCGCCAGCACAAAATGCGCTAACAGGTTTCTCAACGATGCCTAAAAGATATATTAAAGCGTCACGCCCGTCAAAAAATTTGGTATTGTTTTCAATGGTTTATTCGAATTTCTACGGGGACTCAGAATAAAAAATTATTATTTTTTAATATGTTAGGGAGCAATAAAACTAGCGATCTTTAGAGCTCTAAAGGCCACGCAACGACGCGCTCTTCTATGTCGTCGTGATACAGGCTTTCGGCAATGACGCGCCCTTGCACACTCATCCGCGCATTGATCATGGCGGTGCGCCCGCCGCTGCGAAGCGGGTGCCAATCAGGCAAATCATGGCCCTCGTGCAAAAGCCGATAGGCGCAACTCGGCGGCATGAAATTAACTTGTTGCAAATTTTCAGGCGTCAGCTTAACGCAGTCAGGCACCCGCACGGTGCGGTTTTGGTAGTCCGAACACTGGCAATTATTCTGGTCGAGCAAATCACACACAATATCGGTAAAGACAATATCATTCGTGTCTTCATCTTGTAATTTAATCAAGCAACATTTACCGCATCCATCGCACAAAGACTCCCATTGTGCTTCGCTCATATCTTGCAGGGCGGTGGTTCTCCAAAAATCATCCTGCGACATAATTCTAACTCTCTTTGCAATTGCCCCGCTAAGGGTGATTGACGCTCACTTCACTGTCTGTCAGTTTTAGGCCATAATGAGCGCGAAAGATATCCATGAAACAGTTCCGTCAATTTCTCCACCTTTGTGTCCTATGGCTAGCCAGCAGCGCCATGGCGCATGCCCTTGAGCCCGTTAGTTTCGCCACTGATTGGAAGGCGCAAGCCGAACAAGGCGGGTTTTACCAAGCCAAGGCGCTAGGTCTGTATGAAAAAGCCGGACTTGATGTCACCATCCGATCTGGCGGGCCAGGGGTTAATATTCCGCAATTGCTCGGCGCTGGAGCAATTGATTTTGGCATGGGCTCGAATAGTTTCATTCCGCTGAATATGGTCAAAGCGGGCGTGCCCGCCAAAGCGGTCATGGCGGCATTTCAAAAAGATCCGCAAGTGCTAATCACCCATCCGCGCGATGATATTCAATCGCTGGCCGATATGCGCGGTCAGCCGATAATGGTCGCCGACGCCACCGTCAATGCGTTTTGGGCTTGGCTGCGCGTCAAATATGGTTTTGAAAATCGGCAGATACGCAAATACACTTTCAACCTTGCGCCATTTCTGGTTGACCCCAAGGCCATTCAACAAGGCTATGTCACCTCCGAACCCTATACGATTGAAACGCGCGGTAATTTTAAGCCGCAGGTTTTTCTCTTAGCCGATTATGATTACCCGAGCTATGCCTCTATGGTGCTGGCCCGCACCGATTGGATTGAGAGCAAGCCGGAGGTGGTCCAGGCTTTTGTCACCGCATCAATAGAGGGCTGGCGCCGTTATATTTATGGCGACCCGACACCGGGCAATCAGCTGATCAAACAAGCCAATCCTGAAATGACTGATGATATTATTGCCAATGCCATCAGCCAAATACGGGCTCGCGAGATGATGCGTTCGGCCGATACGCAAGCTCTTGGCCTTGGGGCGATGACTGAAAAACGCTGGCGCGACTTCTTTGACACCATGTCGCAAAGCGGGGTTTATCCGCGTGACTTGGCGTGGCAATCGGCCTTCACCACACAATTTATCAATCGCGGTGACCCACGCTAATGGCCACCAAACCCGCTCCCGCGCTGAAACTCGATAATGTCACCATTGGCTATGACAATGGCTATCAGGCGCTGCGTCACCTCTCGCATGCGTTTGAAGCTGGCAGTTTTACCGCTTTGGTCGGCCCATCAGGGTGCGGCAAAAGCACTTTGCTGCGCGCCGTCGCCGGGCTTTTACCGGCCAGCGCTGGAACCATTGAAAATCATGGCAAGGGCGACATTGGTCTGGTGTTTCAAGAGCCGACATTGCTGGCATGGCGCAGTGTTTATGACAATGTCGCCCTGCCGTTAAAATTCGCCAAGCTTTCAAGCGCCGAAATTCAATCGCGCGTCACCCATGCGCTCGAAATGGTCGGCCTAGCCTACAGGGCAAGCGCCTTGCCACGGCACTTATCTGGCGGCATGAAAATGCGTGTGTCGCTGGCCCGCGCGCTGGCTGGCCGCCCACAGACCCTGCTTTTAGATGAACCTTTCGCGGCGCTTGATGAGCTGACACGGTTTCGCCTCGACGATGATTTGCGCCATATTTGGCAGCAAGAAAAACCGACCATTATTTTTGTCACTCATTCGGTCACAGAAGCCGCCTATTTGGCACAAAATGTTTTGGTGATGAATAAAAATGGCGACATTGCCCAAGAAATTGCCATGCCAATGCGGCAAGACGCTCAGAACTTTCGCGCGGCACCGGCCTACCATCAAGCCTGCGCCGCCATTTCCGAAGCGCTCGGCCATCATGCGGCAGCCTATTTGTGATGCGTTATTTTTTGCCCCTCATCGTTGGTTGCGCCCTGCTTGGATTTTGGGAGTTTTATGTCGCCTATGCCGAGATTCCTAAATTCGTCCTGCCGCCGCCGTCAGCCATTGGGGCGGCTCTCGTCGACAATTTTGCCGGATTGATTGACGCCAGTTTGGTAACTTTGCGTATCACTGGTTTTGCGTTTTTCTGGGCCATGGTCAGCGGCCTTGGCTTGGCGGTTTTATTCACCCGCGCGCGCGCCGTTGAACTGGCGTTTTACCCCTATGTGGTGACCCTGCAAGTCACCCCAGTGGTGGCCATTGCGCCGCTAATTCTCATCTGGGTCGGTTTTGACAATGTCGAAACGGCCATGGTGATTATTGCTTGGATTGTTGCGTTTTTTCCGGTTTTGACCAATAGCGTGCAGGGCCTGCGCAGTATTGACGGGCAATTGCACGATCTGATGACACTGAGCCGCGCCAATGGCTGGCAGCGTTTGCTCTATTTGGAAATCCCTGCCGCGCTACCGGCGATTTTAACCGGCGCTAAAATATCCGCCGGACTGGCGCTTATCGGCGCTGTGGTTGCTGAATTCGTTGCCGGTTCAGGGGCCAGCACGGGGCTTGCATGGCGCATTATTGAAGCCGGTAATCGGTTAGAAATCGCCACCATGTTCGCCGCCCTATTTTTGCTATCGGTGCTTGGCATTGGGATTTTTTATCTGCTCAGCTTTGTTGAATGGCTGGCACTGCGCCGCTGGCACGAGAGTTTTCAGGACTAAATTACGTATAATTTTTGTGGTTTATACAGTTTTACAAGAGCTTGACCCTATACGCGAAAATATGCATTATCCGGCTGAATCTCAGGAGACTTGATATGGCGCAACATAGCGCAAAAGGGGCCCGCTTTCAGGCCGTCACTGCCAACCGCCTCACTGATGGCGAAGTGGTTTATTTCACCGATGCGGGGCACTGGTCGTTAAGCTTTAGCGAGGCTGCCATTGCTGATGGCGCCGAGGCTGCTGAGGCTGTTTTAGCCCGTGCCATGCCGGCTGATTTTGAAGCCCATGTTCTTGACCCCTATTTATTTGAAGTTTTGCAAGACGCGCAGACTGGCTTTCAACCGGCCAGCGTGCGCGAAACCATTCGCGCCAAGGGCCCAACCATTCGGTTGGATCTCGGCAAACAAGCGATCGCCAGCTAAGCCCGGCTGATTGGAGTAGATATGTATCGTTATGATGAATTTGATCACCAATTAGTCGCCGAGCGGGTTGAGCAATTCCGTGGCCAAGTGGCGCGTCGGGTGGCGGGTGAAATTACCGAAGACGCCTTCAAGCCCCTGCGGCTGATGAATGGTGTCTATTTGCAATTACACGCCTATATGCTGCGCGTCGCCATACCCTATGGCACACTCTCTTCCAAGCAAATGCGGATGCTGGCTCATTTGGCGCGCAAATATGACCGCGGCTATGGCCATTTTACCACCCGCCAGAACATTCAATATAATTGGCCAGCGCTCGATCGCATTCCCGATCTTTTGCAAGAATTGGCCAGTGTTGAGATGCACGCCATCCAAACCTCAGGCAATTGCATTCGCAATGTGACGTCCGACCAATATGCCGGCGCCATTGCTGATGAGGTTGAAGATCCGCGGATTATCTCTGAAATCATTCGCCAGTGGTCAACCTTTCATCCAGAGTTTTCTTATCTGCCGCGCAAATTCAAAATCGCCGTCACCGGTCATAAGAATGACCGCGCTGCCATTAAGCTGCACGACATTGGCATTGTAATTGTCAAAAATGCCGCTGGCGAGATTGGCTATGAAGTCCACGTCGGCGGCGGCCAGGGCCGTACGCCTTTCATCGCCAAAAAAATGTCGGACTTTGTGCCAGCTGCCCAATTGCTCGCCTATTTGGAGGCGGTGATGCGGGTCTATAATATGCTGGGTCGACGCGACAATTCATATAAAGCGCGGATTAAAATTCTAGTGCATGAAACCGGCGAAGAAGAAATGCGCCGCCTCGTCGACGCCGAATTTGCCAAAATTGAGGCCAGCCAAATGCTGACCGTGCCGCAAGAAGAGATTGACCGTATTGCCGCTTATTTCGCCCCGCCCGTGCTGCAAGAGCTTCCCGCCACCAGCGCCAGCCTCGACAGCGCGCGGGCCAGCGACAGCGCCTTTGACCATTGGGTGACCACTAATGTCGTCAGCCATGTCAAATCAGGCTATGGCATTGTCAATATATCGCTAAAGCCAATTGGCGGCATTCCCGGCGACGCCAGCGACGCGCAAATGGATGTGATTGCCGATTTAGCCGAAGCCTATGCGCAAGACGAAGTGCGGGTGACGCATGAACAAAATCTGGTTTTGCCGCACGTGAAGCTAGATGATTTGAAAACGGTTTATGACACCTTACTAGCGCATGGTTTGGCGACCCCCAATCTGGGCATGATTTCCGATACCATCGCCTGCCCCGGTCTGGATTATTGCAACCTTGCCAATGCCCGCTCCATTCCTCTGGCCCAGGAAATCTCCAACCGCTTTGCCGATCTCGACCGGCAATATGATATTGGCGAATTGAAAATTAAAATTTCCGGCTGCATTAACGCCTGTGGCCACCACCATGTCGGCCATATTGGTATTCTCGGCGTCGACAAAAAGGGCACCGAGTTTTACCAAATCTCGCTGGGTGGCTCAGCCGATGAGAACGCCAGCCTTGGCGACATTACAGGCCGCGCTTTCACCGAAGATGACATTGTTGACGCGATTGAAAACCTCGTCGCCAGCTATGTTGATTTGCGCCACAACGGCGAGCGTTTTATCGACACTTATCGACGTGTCGGCATGCAGCCATTTAAGGAACGTCTCTATGCAGAGTAATCGACAATTAATCAAAGATGGCGCCATGGCTGAAAACCTCTGGAGCTATGTCGAAGACGACGCAGCGCTGAGTGATGCGGCAAGCATTATTTCATTGCAGCGCCTTGAGGACGACGCCGACACATTGCGTTCCCGCAATGCGCCTTTGGGCGTCATTTTACGGGCTGGCGAGAAACAAGGCGAGGACGTGCGCCGTCTGGCGCCGTTTCTCGACATGATTCAATTGGTCGCCATTGAGTTTCCCGTCTATCGCAATGGTCGCGGCTTTAGCTCGGCGCGTATTTTGCGCGAGGAGCTGAAATTTGACGGCGAAGTGCGTGCCATGGGCGAGGTTTTATTCGACCAATGGCAGCCAATGGCGCGTTGCGGCATTAATGCATTTGAAGTCGACGCCTCTATCTCACTCGACCAGTTCAATCAAGCCTTAGGCGAATTTAGCCAAGCCTATCAACCTGCCAGCGACGGCCGCCGTGGCATATTATGGCAGCGCCACGGCAAATAATTATTCTTTGCCTTTCGGCGGCTCGAATAATTCTGCTGTCTCGCCATTGGTCACCTCGTGATACACTGAACGACTTGGGAAGGCGAAGGCCGAACCGGCTTCTTCGACAATCTGCTTAATCGCATAAGCCAAATCTTGCTTATTTTTCAGCCAGTTGGCCCACAGGGTTTCACGGGTGAAACAATAGACCATCATGTCAATCGAGCTGCTGTTGAAACTATCGACATAGACCAAACACGGCAGCTCATCGCTTGAGACGAAATTATCATTGCCCTCAATCCACGCCAAAATATCGTCGCGCACTTTTTGCAATTGTTCCTTCGTGGTTCTGTATTCCAGGCCAATCGTCCAATAAATCCGCCGATGGGTCATTTCGGAATAATTAATTAGCGCATGATCCGAAAACATATTATTTGGCACAATGGCAGGCACCTTATCGAACCGACGCACACGGGTTGAGCGGAAGCCGATATGCTCGACAACCCCCTCGACAACATCCGGCACTGCCACCCAATCGCCAATTTTGAAACGACGCTCGACCAAAATCGATACACCACCCAAGAGGTTTTTGAACAAATCCTGCGCCCCCAAAGCGACGGCCACACCAAATAGGCCAAAGCCCGCAATAATCGGGGCAATCTGAATGCCCCAAATTTGCAAGATGGTAGCCAAGCCTGTCAAAATAACGCCCCAGCGCAAAATCGCCACCAGCCATGAAATAATTTCTGACGACAACACGTCCTTGACGCTTTGCAAACTATAAGCGACTGGCGTGCTCGCAGCGTGAATGGTCCAAAAAAGCGCTACGGCAATTAAGCTACGTACCGTATTATCCGCGAGCTCCAGAGCTAAACCGGATAAAACCATTGTCTCTTTGGCAAAAAACGCGCCCAAGACGAGAAAGAAGAATTTCAGTGGCCGCTCAATCGCCTCGCGCAGCATATCGTCAACTTTGGTTTTTGTTCGATCGGTAAGCCGCTGAAAAGCGCTTAAGACGAAACGTGTAAACAAACCGCGCAATATAGCGAAAAACAAGAATACTGCGAGCGCGCCGAGCATATTGCCAGCCCCAACGCCAAGCGAACCGACCTGCCAGACTTCGCCGACCAATTGGAGAAAATTGTTTACCATTTCTTGCATATCAAAACCTTTTTATTCATTAGTTCTCATCCCATTTGCCATCGATTCTTTCTTCAAGAAAATGGCGACCCTGTCTATCCTCAATTTCAACCACCCAAACATCTGGATCGCGATTAATCTCACGGCTCAAAAATTCATCGACGTCTTCATCCCGCGTTGCCGGAGCATGAGCGACGCGCCAACATCGCTCGCCCGACATATCGGTAAACATTGTCAAAACTCCGGAGCAACCGTCAAGTCGATTTATCCGGATCATAACATTGCCAGCGTCGCTGTCACCACGGCGAATAATATAGGCCGCGGCCTGTGCGGCATAGACGCGACGCACCAAGGCTTGAATGAAAATTTCTGATTTAATCCGCCAACTCATATTTCCGCTATAGCAGGAACGAGCGCCGCTGCCTATATGCGCGGCATTTCGCGCCACAGCCGAGGCTTGCACAAATCAGACGCAACGCCTAGTTTGCCGAATATTAGGAGTGATGATGTCGTTAGAAAGCCTATTAGATGATTTTTCCCTATTTGATGACTGGGAAGACCGCTATCGCTATATTATTGAATTGTGCGGCAATTTGGCGCCGCTGAGTGAAGCTGAGCATAGCGACACCCATAAAGTGCCCGGCTGTGTCAGCCAAGTCTGGCTAGTCAGCGAGTTACACGGCGATAAGCTGGTGTTTCGCGGCGACAGCGACGCTCATATTGTGCGCGGCTTGGTGGCTATTGTTTTGGACTTATTCTCCAACAAAACCGCGGCTGATATTTTGGACGTTGATGCCAAAGGCGCCTTTGAACAACTCGGCCTCAGCGAACATTTGACGCCGCAGCGCTCAAATGGTTTTCAAGCCATGGTTCAACGCATCCGAAAAGACGCGGCTGCCGCTTTGGTCGATTGAAGCCCATAAAATACCGACAGGCGCAACAGCCCGAGCTTTAAGATCATTTTCGCCGACCGACGCGGCAGGGAAAAAACATTTTCGCAAGCCTCCAAGCCCTGTTCATAACAGCATATAGCCAGCATCATTTCATCAAGTCCGGGGCCAAGATGGTCGAGGGCTTCATTTAGTCGCCGCCGCGCGTCGAGAACATGGGCTGGTTCATTTGCGCCATGATCTTTGGCCATATTGGTAACGCCTATAGGGTGCTGCCAATTTATCGACAGTTTTTCATAAAATTGTCCAAGATGAAAATCCCTCGCAAAACGTTCACCGGCCTCAAATTCAAGCTCGCCGATACCGAACCTTTTGGTTTTCTCGCGCGACCGCAACCAAATCAGAGGCGAAATGCTGACATTGCGCTCCACAAGGCCCACATCGGGCAATCGCTGTTTGCCGCGCGCTTGATGTTGCTCCATATACGGCGTGTCTGACGCCTGCTGTCGACGCAACCAAGAGCGCCCCTGATCGGATAGCACCAGCTTGCCGGCCCCTTGATCTTCCAATAAATCCGCCCTTTGCCAACAACGGACATATTTCGCATCAATCATAATGGCGGTTTTTTTGGCTGCCGGCTTGCGCTTTGACGTAATTTGAAACCGCTCATTTTGCGGGAGGCTTGCTCCTAGAATCTGATGTCTTCTGAGGCACCGAGGCTTTATTGCTTGGGCTGGCATGTACATCCCCCATTTTTATAGGCCACTAAATTTTGCCTGCTTTAAAACGGACGAGGATAAGTTCCGGAATATTATATTAAATCAATTAGTTACTTTTTATTAAATAATCTCACTCACTTAATGGCAAACAGTGGCTAGCCTGAGAGCCGGTTTACGTCTAATTTACTGAGAAAGAAAAATAAGAGGTATAATATGGCCCGCCGACAAAACAACAAACTCATGAAAACAACGAAAGGTTTCGAGCCGTACTCAAGACCTCTGCTAACGCCGGTAAAAGATCCGATTAGCGGACTTGATCGTGACGGGCATGACTTCATCAATACTTTGCTTTTCGGCTATAATTTCGGCATGAGCGCTTTTGATACCACCACGCCACATCATGAAGACTGGATTATGATGTTTGTGATTATGGAAAATGAAGCGGCTGGTCGCGCGACGGTGACCAAAAATATTGTTGAGTTAACTGGGCGCGCCTA
>ENA-OUOG01000439-OUOG01000439.1-marine-metagenome-genome-assembly--contig:-NODE-439-length-54654-cov-4.694505_pt1 | contig 54654 bp, 62 predicted proteins | sample MGYA00248635_ERZ508505 | MGnify/ENA primary metagenome ERZ508505 (study PRJEB26176, sample SAMN06267871) | marine metagenome | isolation source: Saanich Inlet, British Columbia, Canada | place: Pacific...
AAATTGCGTATATGAAGACACCACTTTAACAGAAGAAGGTGTTTGCGTTTTGGATACACAAATAAAGAAATCACAACAAAAATTCGATCATATTATCAATCCATATACAAAAATGGACCCCACACTGCCTCGCACCTACAACATGAAATGCCCCAACAATGAATGTAAAACAAACAAACGCGATGAAGGCGAAGAAGAAAAGCCAACAGAAATCATTTATATTCGATACGACGACGATGAATTAAAATATGTTTATATATGTCCTGAGTGTGATACCAATTGGATTTCGTAAAAAATTGATTAATAAAATTTATAATTTAGAAATAATACATTTCTATATTATAATGAGTAAAGAAGAAGAAGATATTGATGTTGTATCTGAGCCAGAGTCCGATGCTGATTCTGACGCTGGTTCGATTGTAACAGAAGATGAAATTGTTGACGTCAATTTAGATGATGTTGATTTAGAAGAACCCGAAGAACCAGAGAGCGAAGGAGAAGAAGATGACGATGACGAAGAAAAAATTGATGAAGAAGAAGAAAAAGAAGATGAAGATGATAAGGCTGATGACGTCCTTGAAGATGATGTAGACGTGCATATGGATAGAAATATAATTAGCGACGACGAAGATGAAGATGAAGAGCGCTTACAAAAATTCGACAATGATATACATGAGTCTATTCAAGATAAATACCACCCAGAAATGAAAATTCACAACGCCGATGAAATTGAAGCATCATGTAAAGTAGTAAGAGATAAAAACGGAGTTATTATTGACCCATTACATAAAACAATACCGTTTGTCACAAGTTATGAAAAAGCCAGAGTTATTGGTGAACGTGCAAAACAAATCAACAATGGAGCCAAACCATTTATCAAAATAGAAGAGTCATTGATAGATGGTTATTTAATAGCGCTCAAGGAATTCGAAGAAAAAAAAATCCCCTTTATTATTCAACGACCATTACCAAATGGGTTGTCTGAATATTGGCGACTAAAAGATTTAGAGATTATTTAAACCCTTGAAGATTTAAAATGGGACATTTTGAATCTTTCAAGGGTCAGATACCAGTAACGAATTAAAATTCAGAACGCATTAGGCGTTCCATTTTAAATCTTCACTGGTATAAATAACATTTTATCTACCGTAGTGCGGACACAAAACAGACGATGCATTACAATTCCCAATAAAAATAAACTTACAAGCACAACAAAAAAGTTTGATTGAGGGATAAATAAATGCAATAAATAAGCACCTAGTATAGTCATAACTACATCAACAACGGCTATATCAAAAAATCTATAACTATGGACACCTTTTTTTACTTTTCCTAATATTTCCTTGTATTCGCAAAACATATATAATAATTGAATATATATTCTATATGTTTATCTCTTCCAATTCTTACCACAATCCAAACACGTAATAAATATTGTTTCCGGTTCATCCGCTGAACGCGTTTGCATCGTATAATAAGTGCATTTTTTCGATTTGCATTTACCACAAGTAAACATATCCGTTCGAGCCGTGATATTGGTGTCGAATTTACTCGCGTCTATAATGGACTTCTTTTCAATGAGTTCTTTCCATAATTGAGGTTGCATTTCTTGATGAGTCATAAAAGTAAATGTTTGTGGCATCAACTCCCCCGACTGCAATAATTTCATTATGCTTTCATTTTTCATATTCAAATATATCGTGCGAAGACGATCGCTATACAATTGAACGAATCGCGGATTGTCCCATTTTTTCACTTCCTTTTTATGAGTCGCCTCTTTTAACGAATAATTGAAAACGCCGATTTCCAAATTCACTGCTGTTTTTTCATCACTGATCAATTTAGCAAACGCTTTTCTTGCTTTCTCACGTAGTTCCATTTTATATTATATAAAATATCCTTTTTATATAATTCAATTTTTTCTTTTTTTCGACTCACGAAAACATAAGAAAAATGAAAAAAAGTATTTTCAACCTAACTACTATATCTAGCTACAACTACTATATTTTTTTTAGCAACATGTTTCCGCTTGCAAACGAGAGACATGATTCACTACAACATCTGGATTCTTGAATTCAGGAGCATCATGATCGAAGTCGTGGAAAATGTCGCGGAGAATCCAATCGGTTAGATAGTAAATACGGTCACCTCTATCTGTTGTGCGATAAACGATATATAATGTTCCATCTTCTGAACGATACAGAATATGCGTTCGTGCACCGCCGCTGGAGTAACCGAAGATGACAAAACGCTTTTCAGTGTTCGAAAAGAAGTCTCTGATCTTTGATGTTGCGATTTCAGCATAGTTGCGTGAAACATTTGCGCATATACAATCAAACGGAATCCACTTTTGTTCGAATGTTAGACTGTGAATCTTGGTTTCGTATTCTGCGCAAATAGTGTCCACTTCTTCCGGTTGGTCTTGCTGAATCGTCTCAGCTTCAACTGGTGAAAGGTGGTTTGTCACAGCAAGTGGATTCTCGAAATCCGGGGCATCATAGCCGAAATTTTCGAAAATATTTCTGAGAATCCAAGTTGTCAAATAAGCCAACCAGTCTCCTCTGCCTACTTCGCGATAAACGATGTATATCGTTCCATCTTCTGCACGATACAACATGTGTTCTCGTGCACCACCGCTTGAATAACCAAATGTAACAACACGAACATCTGGGTTCGAAATGAATTTACAAATCTTCGTCGTTGCAAACTCTGCAAAATGTTGCGAAAGTTCTGCACATACAGTTCCTTCGGCAATATATAACTGCTTGAACGACAAAGTTTGGATCTTGGATTCGAAGTTAGAGTAAGTGTCTTGCATCATCTTTGGTGTCTGGGTATGAGTTTGTGCATTCTATTTTTTCAGCAACAAAAAAACCAATTTTTTCATTTTTTACTTGTATTTCCAAAAAAAAATGAACACAAAACGCCAACATTAATTACTACAACCCGTAGGGAATGAGACCATATTACTATTTGTTTTTCTTCTATTTACCAATACTTCGCTAAAGCATTGTTTTCGCATATTTACTAAATAATCACTTTGAGACATCGTGGTCAAATCTTTCGTTTGACTAAACGTATCATATAAATTCTTAGAACTAATGAATTTGTATCGCTTAGGTCGATTCAATTGAGTAAAACATGGAAGAGCACATTCTTTATAATTGGTATCTTGGAAGACGCAACGGCTATCTTCATTATGACATTGAGATTTGAAATCATTAGGGTCACATAATGAACTATCTACTTCAGAAATAGTATTTTCTTTTTTAATCAATAAATAATCAGTTTGGCTATTATTATTGCGATTATTATCCGATTTTACTATTTGAACACGTGATTTTTTTTCACCATCTAAATAACGATGTTTTCGGTTGGCCAACATTCCACGTGTATTTAAAACTGACTTTTTAGCCACAAATGAATTGTTTTGATAATCCACCCCGGATTGAACTATATATACTTCTCTAAATGTGCTACAACATCCACCGTTACCATGTGGTGTTGTTCCTTTTAATATTGTTTTTGGTAAACTGCGACTTAAAGATGTTTGTCCAATATATCCTTGACTACGTGTAGTGCCATTTAAAGAAAAACCATGACTACTTACACTTGCATTATTATATTTTGCTTGAGTTTTCTTTTTTAATGTGGCGAGTGACATATATATAAACTATACATATTCTTCTTCGCATAATTCATCCGTTAAATCGAATTCATCACTTTCTTCACTTTCTTCTTCATCACTATCATCGGAATTGTCATCAACAATAAATCCGTCCTTTTTATATCCCTCTTTTACATATTCACCTTCTTCATCATCTTCTTCCTCTGATTCTGATTCATCTAAATCTTCAAATCCTCCGTGTAATCTATTATATATTTCTTCCCATTGTTCTAGTGACAAATCACCATTATTATTTACTAAAATCAAGTTTCCAAAATACAAGGTTTTATCAATGGGTGGTGGCAATTCATACTTATTTTCATTGCCCGCTCTTCCATCTGTTTTAGCATACAACGAAATAGAATATTTATTCTTTAAATCAACATCCCATGTTGCTTGAATTTCAAATGAACCTTTATTTTTTAGACCGGCTTTTTTATATAAATCATCATCAATAGTTGTTACTTTTGACTGCTTGATATTTCCTTGTTTGTCCACAATAAGAATCGTATGCATAACCTAATGAATGAAGTTTTTTTTATATATTTTCGTTAAAATATAAATTTTACATTGTAATGTCTAATTATGTGGGAATATATATATTTTTTAATAGTTTCATTATTCGTTATTATGTGTTTTCATTATTTATATAAATATTTACTCGATAATTACACTCGTAAAAGTGAAAAAGACGTTTTACATAATCAAACGTTGAAATACAAAAAGATTATAGAAGATTTAACAAAACAAGAAAAACAACAAGAATTACTTGATTTTGCTCTTGATGAATCCAAAAATTGATTTTATAAAATCACATAGAGAATATACTACATATTCCTATAATGAAACTCAATAACTATGAACTTGACTTGTTAAAGACACGATATCCTTCGTTCGAACTTTCTTATGAATCCATATTACATAACAAGGTTCCTAGTGAGTATAATATTCTTTTATATATACCCGCTGGTAAGAAATATATTGCTTGGTTTTCATTTTACAAATATAAAAACGTTTTATACTTAATGGAACTCAATAAAGATAAAAGTATAGTAAATGCCAAAATAGTGAATTGTGATTTCGACCCGCAGTTATGTATTGGCACCATATTTTATGGAACATTTTTAGATGAACAAAATGTATTTGTCATCGAAGACATTCACTACTTTAAAGGTATCCATCTAAAACAAACCACATTTGGAGAAAGGTTATTGTATATTCAGGATTATTTAAATAAATATATCAAACGTTGTCCGAATAAATTGAATTTTGCATTGCCTATTATGACAAGATCAAATGAAGATAGAATAAAAACCACGTATAGTACACATCATCTTCAATATAGAAGCCTTCATCGTATTTTACCATTCTTAAATGAACAGGCGACAAAAATGATAGAAGTTAAAAATAAGCCCATTGCACAAACATTTACGTTGTATAAAGCAATAACACCAGATGTGAAGAAGCCACAATATAAACAAAAAACAGTATTTTTAGTGAGAGCTGACATTCAATTTGACATTTATCGTCTTTATGTCTATGGTAAAAACAACGCATCCGTGTATTACAATGTTGCTTATATACCAGACTACAAGACTAGCGTATTCTTGAATTCCATTTTCAGGAATATTAAAGAAAATCGCAATTTGGATGCCATTGAAGAAAGTGACGATGAAGAAGAATTCGAAAATATAAAAGAAGATCGCTTCGTGGATTTGCAAAAAGTAGTTCAAATGGAATGTGAATTCCATTTCAAATTCAAAAAATGGGTTCCGAAAAGAATTGTGAATCACCAAAAAATAGTTCATATAAACCAGTTGCAATTTCATAATGAACAAAAGAAACATCATTCGATTTCACAACAAAAACATAAAATATATCAACAACCCAATCGTAAACGATATTAGAGAAATATTTATCACGTCAATCGCTTCCAACTGTGAAATCATGTAATAATGTATATATTTATTTTTTTATATGTAAAATTGATTTATTTTAATCCATGTTTATTATATCATATAAACATGGACGATTACGGACAATTCGTAGATATTGAAATGATGAATAATATTTATCGTGAAAATACAACGTATATAGATTATAAAAACTCTATAAGATGTGAAGAATTTGGGACAAATGTCGATGATATATCAATATTTCCATTAATTGTCAAATACATATTGTTCTTCATAAATCGCCTGGCTGCGGCTTAAATCATTACATTTACTGGTTTATATTGGTCCACTATCATATTCACATCCACTATAGACGCTTTCAAATATTTACTGATTGCAATATTAGAATCGTAGATTTCTTCCTTTGATAAAACAGCCAACCAGTTATGTTTATTGCGTTTCAATAATTCATCCCCAGGAATATAAATACCAAAACATCCACATAAATTGAGAAACTTTTCTTCCATCAAATCATCTAAAAATATTGGTTTTTCATCTTTTGATTTAATACCTATTTTTTTACCATCGATCAAATTAACCTTACCATCTTCGATGAGTTTTTTCAAAAACAATTGTGTATTGCCATTGAATATATTTTCATTGGTAATGTGAGTGCTATTGTTTTCTTCATGCATGAATTCACTTATTAAACTTATGGTTGGATTATGACGTTCTGCACCATACATCAACAATCCAGGTAAAAATAAAGAACGTTGTTTATTTTGCATGTTTGTTGTTCTATTGATAGTTTCACTAACAAATGGCATATTATTTTGAATGCCATGTAAATAAAGGAGTTTCAAGTTACTAGTGCATATAAAAGAATCAGGAACCACCATACCACCATAAATATAAATCAATTTCAACATTGCAATTTCTCTTACAGCAGTCTTGGATGGTTCAGCCAAATTAACTACATCAATATCCCATCCAGGAATGAGTTTACTAAATGTTTCATCATCAATTAAGCAAACGTGGAAATCATTCGAACAATGGTTAATAATAGATTCGATTGTCAAATGCAAATAAGGTTGATTCAAATTTTTTGTATTTCGCGAATGAAAATCTAACCATTTTCTAGCATTGATATCATACTTCGAATGAATCCATAATTTCGGTTTATTAGATCCATATAATGGCGAATCATTTAATAAATATTCTTTGATCATATCATAATCGTTATTAGAATCCGTAAATTGAGTTTTGAAATTATTTCCAACATAACTTGCTATAATTATAAGCGATAAAGCAAACAAAAAATGACCTGTATTTTTATCAAACATAATATATATAATAGAATATATTAGTTTTCGAAGTATATGTGATAAATTATATTATATTTTGATTCGTTATATTTTATAGATGATGTATATGCAATTTGATTATATTTGCATATTTGTCTAACAATCGTTGTAAATGTGCTATATTTATGTTTTCGTTGAATATAAAATAACTTTGACTTATGGTAATACGGCACTAAAGAATTGTAAAACTCTTTATCGTATTCATGGAAGTTCATTTTTCTAAAAGAATTCGAATCGATAATATAATATTTATTTGTCTTCTCACATATATTATCAAGTAATGAAAACAAGATATCTATTGTTATATCCTTCTTAAAAATTTGGGAAGTCATATAATAATTAACAATAAAATAATTTGATGAATACATCGTTAGTGAATAACGCTAATTCGATATTATGCTCATGTATTTTACTGAATATTGTAATATACTTGCATATAATAGGTATGATTTTATATTTATTCGACTCATCTAAAAAATCCGTTTTTTTTATATATTGGTAAATAAATTCCAATAAATCAATGACACTATATCCATAATCATACAACTCGTATAATACAAATATAGCTTCTCTGATTTTTTTATTCTTCAAGTTATCAAAATATATATCAAAATGCACATAAGATATATTTGTGCATATCTTTTTGTATGTTTCAATATCAGTCGTTTCACATTTTGATAGATATATTTTTTCTAAATTATTAATGATGTTGCGAATAGAATGATTAGATATTTGTAATAAATATTTTTGTATTTGTGGCTGTAATGTCATGTTTTCTTGTGTGATAATATTTTGCATTATTTTTGCATTATCTTCATTTGTATTACACTGTACAGTAAAAATATGCAATCGTGATTGTATACTTTCAATAATTTTTTCAATACTACTACAAGAACATATGAAATTAACATTATTTTTGTATTTATCAATGTAATTCCGGAACACTTGTTGACTTTGTTCATTTAATATATCCATGTCATCTATTACCACCATTTTCTTTTTACCATAAACGTCACATGATGATTGACAAAATGTTTTCATTTCATTTCTGTAATAATTTACTCCCTGTTCTTTTAGACTATTAATAAACATTATATTTCTTTCAGAAAATGAATCACAACATGATAATTCGTAATAATTTCTAATTATACATCCCATGAGTGTCGTTTTTCCTGAATTAGATTTCCCTTTTATTAATATATTGATATTATCAATAGAAATGAGTGTATCTAAAATGTTTTTTACATTTGGTTCCAAGTATAAATCTTGTAAATAATAGGGTTTATATTTACTATTCAATGTTTCCATTTATTTCTTATATGAAAAAACGTTTAAATAATATAAAATAATATATACAATTACCAAAATGGAAAATCATTACGACACACTTGGACTGGATAAAACTGCCACAAACGAAGAAATAAAGAAGGCTTATCGAACATTATCTTTCAAATATCATCCTGATCGAAATAAAGACGACGGTGCAATGCAAATGTTTCAAAAAGTAAATGCGGCAAACGAAGTTCTAAGTGATCAAATGAAACGAGCCGCATATGATATGCAAATGAATATGGGTATTGATGTTGAAATGGGGGACTTGAATAATATTTTTGACAGCTTATTTGGAGGAATGTCGAATATGAATTTTGGTGGTGGTGCAGGTCCAAAAATTCATGTATTTAAAGGAGGATTTGGTCCTGGATTAGCGGGTCTTGGTGGAGAGTTTATTCAATCGCTACAAAAACCTCCACCGGTGATTAAAGACGTCTATATTTCACTTGAACAAAGTTATTCCGGGTCTTCAGTAACATTAGATTTAGAAACATGGAATATTGTAAATAATATGAAGGTGCCAAATCATAATACTATACAATTTGACATACCTCCTGGAATATATGATAATGAAACCATATGTTTAAAAAATATGGGTAATACTGTTCATAATAACGTAAAAGGTGATGTAAAGGTAAATATTCATGTGACCGATCATAGCGATTTTATCAGAGAAGGTGACGATTTAGTCTATAATAAAGCCCTTTCGTTAAAAGAAGCATTATGTGGATTCGAATTCATGGTAAAACATTTAAACGGAAAAAGCTATTTGTTTAATAATAAAGAAATTGTCATCCATCCGAACTTCAAAAAATTTGTTCCTGGATTAGGGTTTAAGCGCGATGAAGAAGTAGGTAATTTGATTATTAGATTCATTATTGAATTTCCGGAAACTATCAATGAGGAAACAAAAGAAAAATTAAGAGAATTATTGTAAATATTTATTTTCGAATAAAGTATTTAAAGTAAAAATAGATATTTGTATATAAAAATGTCAAATGAAGAATATAGACTACCAGAGATTAACACCCTTAATCATGCAATCAAATTATCGATCGTCGAAGACAAACCCATTATGATGGACTATTGGCGTGGTTCATTGGAAAATAAAGTGCTAATTGGATTAAATGAAGGTGGCGAAAAGCTTCTAGTAAAAAGTGATGAAGAATACACCAGCACCGTTGCTAAGATTTACAAAGTTGGTTCTGAATATATTATCATGACTGAAAATTCTATTTATTTGGTCGATAATAAAATTCAACTAAGACGTATTTCCACGTAATTCATATTTTATATATATATTCAAATATGAATTATCTAAACAATATTAATATATTTTTTGCGAATGCTTTTGATTTTAGGTTTCGTAATTATCTTTTCATCCATAACCGCGATTTCATTATATTCAGATTGTAATATACTTTTGATAAAATCATATATATGATACAAAACCGTTTCATTACAGTTTCCAATTATGAGACAACTACCCGTGCGAAAGATCATGAAACTTACTTCTGTGTATTTTTTTGATTCAATCAGTTCATTCATCTTCATTGAGCGGTCTTCTAATGCGATTGTCCCATTTTGCGATTCATTATTAAAGTTGTTATAATAAAATTTGCATTTTACACCAGGGTAACTACATGGGTCGTAAGCTGTTTCCACTTTGTATTTCATTTTCAATATATTATACAATTTATCCCTATTGATAAAGAATCCACATTTGAAGTTCGAATTGATGAGAACGTGATGATCAATGTCAGATTGAATAAAATGCACATCACTATCAATAAGTTTAGACAAAATTCCCAATATTTTTAATTGAACAATGTTTAGTATTGTTTTATTCAAAATTCCTGGTATTTCCAATTTCCCAGTATTGAACACTTTCACATGGATTTCTTTGAACACTCCTTGATATAAGAAGCGTATGATTATTGCAAAACAGTTGTAAAATGCATTTTTCACTTTTCCGCGAGAATTCACAATATCCTTTTTAGAAATACCTACTGTGATTTTCCGCTCGTCTTTGAACTTGATACGCCTTGCTTCTGGGTTATTGATTTGTTTTATAATATGCTCATTATAATAATGATTTTCGTTTTTGATTTTTTCACGTAGTTCTTCATATTCTTCGGGTGATTTAGAAACAACTTTCATTTGTTTTTTAATTATTCCTTCTTCTGGTAAACCGTAATCTATAATCGGAAGCTTCCAAAATATATTGTTTATATCTATTGGTTGGTTTAAGTATAATACTTTGGTTTTTGTAGATATATATAATTCTTCACATTCAGGAATTTCACCACTTTCAATGATCGGTTTTTCGATTATATTATCAACCATATAATCATCATCACAAAGAAATTTACTCCATTCATCATCGATACTTGTCATAGCTATTTATAATAAACTATAAACTATTTAAATAGTTTCAATTTTTTATATTATATAATCTTATATAATATATAATGGACTTAAATAATTTTATGATACGAGAAGATTATTTGCAAAAGATGAATGACAAAATATTGAATCGCCAATTTCCAGATGTTGAATTGAAACCGAATTTAGACACTCGTCCAATAAGCACAAAATATAACGTGTTTCCTATTATCCAGACTCTTCCTAGTCAAGAGAACAAGAAATATTTAGAACATTATACAGAGCTCAATTTCGCACCATGTAACGCTATGGGACCCGTCAAGAAATGTGATACACATGTCTCTTTGGAAAACGAATTACGTGGTCAAAACTCCAAATTATACAAAGGTGATTTAGTGAATAAATTTGTTCCGAGTGTTAAAAGTGATATGTACAATGTTGTATTACCCATTTTTGAACAAGTGCAACAACCACATCCATTATTGTTTCAACAAAATAAATATTCAACGTCACAACAATCAAAGGTTGTTGATTCTAATATAGGTAAAGACTTATTGAATAACCACACGAGAACCCAATTAAGAAATATGTAAATAGTTTGTAAATTTGTTTTATAAACTATTATATATAAAATGAAATATATAAATACGGTATTTTTAGTCCTTTTGATGATTGTAATTTTGATGATGTTCTCACGGTATGTATTAAAATCAGGTTTATCAAAATATCATGAAGGATTCACACAGAATGAACGTTATATTTCAAAATCAAATTGTGATATATATGACGATTTTTATGTTTCTATATACGATAATCTCAATGAAACGGAATCAAGAGTGTTATATGATTACAAAAACATTATAAAAACCATTCAATTTGATAAAAAAGATAAAGTTCTCGACATTGGTTCTGGTAGCGGACATTTTTTGAATCTATTGGAAAACCAAAATGTAGATGGCATTGGATTAGAAAAGTCGAAAGCCATGATTGAACATTCGACAAAATTATACCCGAATATTTATGTAATACAGGGTGACGCGTATGATGCAAAAACGTTTGATCATTCAACATTTAGTAATATATGCTTATTTCATTTTACGTTTTACGAATTCGATAACAAGAAATCTTTGATTCGCAATTGTTTTCATTGGCTACGCAATAATGGACACCTAATCGTGCACTTGGTAAATAAAAAAGAATATAATCCATTGGTTAGCGCAGCAAATCCATTTAGCAACACAAATTTTCAAAAATATACCAAAGAACGTGTTAAAAAAGCTCGCATTGATTTCCATGACTTCGAATACTTGGAACAAATCGATTTCAAAAATGATAATCGTGTATTAATAAAGGAAACATTCACTGATGCATTGACACAAAATGTTCGCGAAAACGAGAACACTTTATTTATGGATTCATTACAAGATAACCTTCAAGTATTTCTACAAAATGGTTTTATCGTAAAAGGACAATTTTCATATAAAAACGACGAGAACCAATTTATTTACATTTTCGAGAAAACCGGTTAACCTCTATGAATTTTGAAATGGTATTTACACCTTTGCACATTTAAATCGCCCATTATAGACGAAAAAATAAACAAAAGGTAATTGCGGATTTCACGCCACGATATATTTATCTTCCTCTAGAGGAGTATCACAATCGTTCATATTTTTTGGACTAAAACATTCTGGTCTTCTTTTTCCCGCTTGTTGTAATTGCAGTAAATGTAGAATGTTTTTAGAAGCGTTGATATCTCTATCCATACAGCATAATTTACACTCGTTGAATTTGCAACGGATTACACTATTGATTTGAGATATTCGTGCTTTTGTATATGTTCCATCTTTTTTCTTTCTTATTACTCTATTTTTGTATAACTCTATTGGACTTTTACATAAATTACATGTTTTACTTGTTCCCCATTCATCAACTTCAATAACATCACAATATTTTCTTAATTCATTTTTGAATTTTTGTATAGGTGCGGTTGGGTGTTTTCTTACTAAACCGTGTTTCTGTGAAAAATCACCAAATCCCACTAATGTTTTCTTATCTTCTACAATACTTTTACATATTTTATGCATAGTTGCCTTACCACGACAATATGACCTAAAAGATAATCCACGAAAGTTCTTATAAAGATGAAATTGAAAAATGTTATTCAAGTTTGGATATACATATTTGAAATAATACTGCATTTTCTGTAAATTCGTTGTTTTGAAACTGGATATATTACGCCACATTTCATAATGTTCCCAGTCCTTATACCACATTTCTCGCTTTCTACATGCGTATTTCATCTTACAATCATTTCTATAACTCGGAGTTGTGGTTTCAATTACCCTACCTGTATCATTACAAGAAGTTTGTAATGACCTAACACCAGGGTCTATTCCCACATATTGTTCGTATTTTATCTGTTTGACATCCTTTGGTTTGGGTGCTACTGTTTTGGGTTTTCGTAATCTAATAACCGCTATTTTCCCATCTGTAAAAATTGTATTTGCAAATTTCCGCCGTTTGGTTTCAAACTTTTCTATCTTGAAAAATTCATACCAATAAACTAATTTATTTTCGTTGAAATCTGGTACAGGTTCCTTTGTGAAATACCCGATAATATCTTTTAGACAACTACTGCAAATTTCTACAGTAGAAAGTGTGAATGAATTTTTTGTTGGTAATAAATTGAAGGTTCTTATGTGTTTTACATTTGGATATTTTTCAAAAATCATTAATATTTTGTAGTAAATTTTAATAAAATGGGAAGAATATGCTTTTATGTTGTATTCTGTGGGCGGATATTTTAACCATTCACGCAATGATTTTATAAAATAATTAGTTCCGGTGTATTCATTTGCATAAATATCCTTTAACCATTTGTATATGACAGATTTCCGTGTTTTTAATAGAAATGAAAAATACATAGCAAAGAATAAAACTCGCAAAAACTCAAAGAAGATGTATTTATAATGGGCGTTTTAAATGTGCAAAGGTGTAATACTTTCTTGTATTCCTATGTTTTTTGTTGTTTTTTCTTTTTGTTTTTCTTTTTGTTTTTCTTTTTATATCTGTTCTTATTCTTTTTCGTTTTACTGTTTTTGTTTTTCTTTTGCATGAACCACCTCTTCGGTCATCTTTAATTGGACGGGTTTTAGATGAAGGACGTTTACGTGGTTTACGTGTAATTAGTCCTAATAAAGAATGATCTTTATTATCTCTATTTATCTGTGATAATTTTGGTTCATCAGTCTCTTCTTTTTCAAGTGGTATAATTCGCGGTTGTAGTTTATAGACAGCTAATTTATCAGCTATCAATTCTTTATAATGCTTATTATAATGTATTAACTTATCAACCAATCGATGTAATTTTTGTCTTTGTCCGGTAGCCCTCATTTTCTCCAAACCGTCTATTTTTTTCTTTAAATATTCGTATGTAAATTTTTCATTTAAATAGTCCAAACTGTTCATGAATGTAAACAACTTATTTATATTGACACCCTCTATCAATTGATATAGTGAAGTAATATAAGTTTTTGGGAAAAGTTTTTCTCGAAACTTATGCCATTCTGGACTTTTTATGATTACCCTTTGATGTTCAATATATAGTTTTGTATTAAAATCCTTTGGAAATTCCAAATATCCACCAGACATACGATACAAATTTTGACAATGTATATTTGACAAATAACCGGCTACTACTTTATCAATATTAAATGCTTCCTGAAGTAATTCACTACCTTCATTTACATTGGTAGTCATGAATAATAAATCAAATAAAAGATTATGAAAAACAATTGTAATATTACTATCATCTAACAATGTATCTGCTATACGTTTACTTAAAATTAAATGTAACGTGAATTTATGTAAATAAGGATTACCTACCATTTTATTAGTATCAAAACTATATTGCAATAGCTGATTGTTTAATAAAACATAATTGAATTTATTTTCGTCTGGGTTTTGTCCTCCCATAATCGTTCCTTCTATCTTTCCTTCGTCATTATGTATTACAGTGTATGTTGTGTTATATCCTGTGTTATATGATAAGGGAATTACACGTTTTGATATTAACTGAAATACTTCATCATACCGTTTACTCGAAGTATCAAAATTAACAAGAATATTATTACTCGCACGTGTTATGCGAGGTCCTCGATTTATTACTTGACTTCTTAAGAATGGGTCTCCGCCAAATATTTGTGTTCTTGTAATACTAGTATCATTTACCGTCAATTGTCTAAGATTAGACACTTCATGTTCAACCTCATTTCTTATTCCTTCTTGCTCACTATAACCATTGGGCGATGCAGTAATCAATAACTCTTTTGAATTTCTCTCTTCATCTTGAATATATACGCGATCAGTTAAATTACTTGATATCTTCATTATTATATTTGCATAATATGCTGATATATTAGCTTTTCGAATTTCACTTCTTTCATTAGTAATAAAATTTAAAAATGGTCCTCCTCTTCTATTGTGATATTCTAAAAACATTGTTTTATTGAATACGTTTCCTGTATCTTCCAAATTTTCCGATATGATATCTAAGAACATTGTACTATTGTAATCTATACTTGCTTCATGTCTCCTGCCACTTCTAGATTGCCATTCAATAGACCATCGATTAAGACATATATATTCATTTGTTTGTTCCGTAAGCTTCGTAATTTTTTCGACAGTAATAAGCTGGGATAATTTCGCGAAATTGTCGATCATAATATTTTGTAAATTTAAAATTTGATGCAACTTATCCATGTATTTATGTATATTCTGCATATCTTCATCAATTACTCCACTCGACCATTTTTGAAACTGTTGGTTCTCATCCCTTGAAATCCGATATTTTATAATATCAACTGAATATATCATTCTTCGAAAATTACACAAATAAATAACATTTTTCAAAAAATCTTTATACGAATTAAAATTACGTTGACTTCCAAAAAGCTGAAATGAACTTATAATATTTCTTGTAATTTCTATGCATAAATCGTTTAATTTACGATTATATATTATTACTATGTCTTCAAATTTTGTAATAAATTTTTCAATATAATCCGACTCTTGTGATTCCGTTATTAATCCTAAACTACGCATTATAGTGTGAAAATTTGCACTCTTGATATATTTCATCATATCATCAATATTTTCTTGTTTTGTTTTAGGTCTGGATGGCTGTAATTTGAATGATAGTGCTACATGATAATTCGAATACATCATGATCAAATTATTTCCCTCTAATAAATTTCGAACACAAGTAGGTAGATCATGTGACACAAAATATTCTTCACCATCTATACTTTTCTGATTCTCCACTGATCGTCCACTATCTGCATCAATTATTGTATATGTACGTGTTTTCGTAGTTCTCTGAGATAGTATTTGTAAATCATCTCCACTGCCTTTCTTTACCGCCTCACATGCTGCACTTTCCATTGCATTATCATTTCTAGTACCAAGTCTAAAAAAACTTTTTATTTTATTTTGAACAGTTGTATTTGAATTGTCTTGTTTTGAATCTGAAAAATATTTGAAATTTTTACTATCTTTTGTAATAGTTATCGATGTGATATATTTCTTAAAAAAACCCAATAAATTTGTATGTTTTTTTAATGGTCCAAGTGTTACTTTAAAACTTGAAAAAAAATCAGGACTTTCGGTATCGACTATTTCACTACGTTCATTAAATCTTTCGCTATATGGAATATATGTAATATCACCATCATTCTCGTTCACCAAAAATTTTATTTTAACCCCTCCACGCCCTTTAAATGCTGCATTTTTGACACTAAATTTACCAGCTGGATCATTTTCATTTTCACTTGTTTTTTTAAGATATATATCGTAAGTATGTAAACGTTCTCCACGTTTCAATATATCCCATAATTCATATTGAAAATCTACATTTAATATAGAATTGGGTTTTATATCTAGTCTTGTTACAAATGTTTTCGCATCTGCTTCATTATAGTTTACATTTCTTATTTGTTTATACTCATATATTACATTTTCTGTATCAGGAACTCTTTGACCTCCTAATTCCATCTTATAATGACATACTTTTATTGATATGTTGCTATTATCTGTTATTTTTGAAACAAAATCACGAAAATCTACATAAGGTAATTTGGAAACACCACTATATAATAAAACATGCTGTTTTAGAAATTTAGGGTCAACGTCACCGTCAATATCAAATTGAGCTAATCGTGCTGCATCAAAATGCGGAATTACCTTTTGAAAATGTGCCATTGAATTACCTTCTCCTTGAAGGCTATCGTGAATCATATCAGTTTTTTTATGAATTGACAACGAATTTTCATATTTTTTCAAGTATTCAATTTGCTCACTGTCTGGTTTCATATTGTAATCCCGTAATGCTTTACCAGGCGATTCTCCTGTTTCTGCTGATGTTTGTGGTGCTGGTGCTTCTCTAGCTGCGCTTGCCGCTGCTTTTGCTGGTGCTTTTGCTGGTGCTTTTGCTGGTGCTTTTGCTGCTTCTTCTGAAGCTGCGCTTGCTACACCTTTAGATCTAATATTTCTGATTTCATTCCATAAATTATCGGCACTATGAGTTGTTTTTCTTATTTGTTTTGAATAATTTCCGTTCAAGAAATCAATTATAGATTTTCTTTCATCGATATTCAATTTTTCTAATTTAGGTAATAAGTATTCATCCGTTTCTATTTTAGACTGTATGAATTGAATGTCACTCATTATTGATTATATATATTATAAAAATATATAATCATCTCACATACTTCCCTGCTTTATTGAAAGAATCAATAGTAAATATCACAAATACTCCTAAAAATACATACAATATAAACTCTTCCGTCATATTTGACGTTTTTTCGTATTGTTGTTGCTCTAATAAATGTATCATATAATTCAACTTTTCCATAAGTTTAGCATTACTGTCGCCCATTGGATTTGCATTATAATATTGTTTATTATTTACTTCGTTTGTATATGATTGAGCATAATTTGACAGTTTTCTTAAATGTTCGTCATTCAAACTATAATCGTTTTGTTGCTTCATTATCGTCTTAGGCATCAATGAAGATGAACTCATATATGTATTCTCGACTTCCATATTTTTATTTGCTAAAGCTGGAGGCTGTATTGGATTAAAATCACTTAAAACATCGCTTTCATCATTTGTTGTCAGCTTATCCATCATATGTTTTATTGTTTGTTCTTGTTCTTCATTAGTTCTCGGTAATTCATCATTGTTATATCCAACTGGTTCTGAAGAACTGGGATTATCATATGGTCTTATTTTAGCAGTCATTCGTTTCATTGTTGGCATTCTTTTTTTTGTTTGATTATCATTTGTCCAAGATGCGGCTGTTGATACTAAAGACATTTCACTAATTTATATATATATTTTATCAATAATTTTTAATCCGTAAATGTAAAAAATGTTTAAATAATGTATAATGAATATATCCAAATTTATAAAATATGTAGATAAAACAATAACTGATTTGAATACAAGTAAAGTATTTGCAGGATTGATGATTATTACACTTAATATTGCGTCACGTTTTGTCACTATTAAATTAAGTAAATCCATGGAAGGATATTTGAAATATACATTTAGTAAACAAATCTTGATTTTCGCCATCGTTTGGATGGGTACTCGTGATATTTACATTTCATTAAGCATTGTCATTTTATTTACTATCATTACAGAATATTTATGCAATGAAGAAAGTCATATGTGTTGTTTATCTGACGATTTCAAATCATATCACATGGAAAAACTTGATGAGAATATTTCCGATGATGATATAAAAAAGGCTAAAGAAGTATTAGCTAAAGCCGAGAAAATGGAAAAAGAGAGACCAAATGAATTGGTAAGTTCCAATAATGATTTAAATGAAACGTTATATAGACTCTGAAAAAATAATAATATATTAATATATATTATTAATGAGTGAAATAAAAAAATTAAAAATAGATAACATTGAAATCATGATTACAACAAATAGAAATGCTAAACCAGTTCCTTTAACAAAAGATATGCTATATGTTCCAAAGAAAAAAGATGAAACCGAGAGTGTGAAATCAGTTGTTGAAGAAAAAACCTCTAAAGATGAGGACAAAGAAAAAGAAAAAGAAGAAGCGAAATACTCAAATATTTCTAAATATCCATTCATCGCTATTAATGCCAGAATACCGTTTGACGTTTTGCGGATGAAACCTCGGAAAGAAATCATTAAAGCATTATTTCATGAATCGGAATTTATGAAACTTATGCAACCCGTGGTTGTCGAGGGAGATGAAAAAAAACACAGTGGAATATTACATGATAACGCATTAAATATATTGAAGTTATTATTTCCCACTAGTTTTCCGTTCACAAACGATATTACCGAGTCAATGAATCATTTATTAGGTGGTTCTATTGTGAATCTCGGACTTTTCGAAGAAAAGCAAATATCATATATCAAAATAAATGGTAGCGTGCAAACAATTAGTAAAGTTGTTTGGTTGAACGATATTATGAATCATCCTTTGTATTACGATTTTATGAAATCCATGAATAAATACATCGAATGGGCCAATAAAAACAGAGATAATATTGAATATGGAGGGAAGAAAGTATTAGATAAAATAACTGGATCTATTTTTGCTGATTATGAAAAATATCTCAAAAATCATAATCAAAATGAATTTGATACAAAGATGAAAGAATTATACAGAGAACAAGAAAGTAATTTACGTTATTTATACTCAAGGGATGAAAAACGTCATAATATTGCAATCAAGGAATTTGAAATATTCAATTTATTCATAAATAAATTTCACAACATAATAATGAAGATGATGAAAGAGGGTAAAAATAATGAACAAATCAAAAAAACTATTTCTGAAAAATTAGATTCTTTTCCTGATTTAAATAGAGTATATAATATAAAAAGTTCGAGTAATTTACCTGATATATTGAAGAGAATTTTCAAACATATAAAAGACTATTCTGAAAGTAAGTTTTATATATTTAGACGTAATATTTTTGACCGCAGCTTCAATCCTATTCTAAATTTATTATCTCCGGATCTTTCCAGTAAAAACAGTGATTTTAAAATATATGATGAAACTCGAGAAAAGTTCAAAAAGTTCTGCAGTCCTACTTTAAAATTAAAAGGGGGGATTGTTTCCATGGATGCAATACAAGGGGATAATAAAGGCATTCAAAAAGTTATTGATAGCTTTGTTGGTATTACTGATGGTGAAATTGATGAAACCAAAACAAACCCACAAGATTTCAATAATGTTTTACGTGAATTTATTGGTCAAGAAACTAAAAAAGAAATAACTGTTAGTAATGAGTTGAGATGGTTTCGATTGGGTGTAAATGCACAAAACTTCGGTAGAGATAGTTTGCCTGGGTTTCAAATATACGTGCGTTTAGATTTACTTGATGGCGAATTGAATGATAAAAATATCAGTCAAATTAAATGTAAATTTGAAGACCTTTCGTTAACTGGTAAGTTTAATAAACTTTTTTATAACAAACCTTATATTTGGAAACCTGATATGAACCCTTATTTGAAAGTTGAACAAGTGAAACAAGAACCCAACAAAAAAGCCGCCAAAGTTGGTGGTCGTAAAACACGCAAAAAAAAATACCATAAACAACGAACTCACACAAAACAGCGACGATTTACTTTTTATTGAAATGATGCTTTCCGTTCTTGAAATATCCCACTTCTACACTAATCTCCCCATCTTCGTCTAAATCATATATTACACCATTCTGATCATCGGTTGTGTAATATGTTTTTCCTCTTATAATGATTTCCATTACTTCTTCATCGTCGTCTTCTGCGGGGGATTCTCCCCCGTCAGCCCCCTCTTCCTCTACGGTGGATTCTCCCCCGTCAGCCCCCTCTTCCTCTACGGGGGATTCTCCCCCGTTAGCCCCCTCTGTAAGAGTTGCTTCTACCTCTACTTCCTCTACGGGGGATTCTCCCCCGTTAGCCCCCTCTTCCTCTACGGGGGATTCTCCCCCGTTAGCCCCCTCTTCCTCTGCGGGGGATTCTCTCCCGTTAACCCCCTCTGTAAGAGTTGCTTCTACCTCGTTATCCCCCTCTTCTTCTTCTTCTTCCTCTATATTTGTCCATTTATTTTCAACGACACTACATTCACTCTGTGGATTTACTACATCCGTGTCATCCGACTCTATATCTAATATTTCTTCAGATGTATCGATGATTAATTTTATATTTTCTTCTGTTTTTTGCTCTTCTCCTTGCATTTCTCTTTTTATATATTGTCCTCTTTCCAAGACAGGTTTTACAATTGGTTCTTTTGTCAAAAGACGAACCATTATTTTCAATTCCTTATTTTTTCTCTTCAATTTGTCAATCTTACGCAATAGGTCATGCACTACAGGTAAATTCTGAAGATACATCATATTTTGTTCAATCTCTTTCTTCGTTAAATCCATATTCATCTCTAAAGGGAACGTTTTATATCAATATTACAAATATCTTTTTTGAAATCAATTTTTTATTTTATATTATTACTTAAATAGTTGGTTATAATATAAAATGAGATGGTTGTTATTTGTGACACCCCCTATTCAAATGCAGAATACGAAGAACACTTTAAAACGTTTTCTTTTGAACTTTCTGATTTTCAAAAATACGCGATTGAAGCCATTGTATCTGGTCATCATGCATTGGTTACCGCACATACCGGATCCGGTAAAACACTTCCTGCTGAGTTTGCTATTGAGTATTTCCATAAACAAGGTAAAAAAGTCGTTTACACGAGTCCAATAAAAGCTCTTTCTAATCAAAAATATTTCGAGTTCACTAAAAAATTCCCACACATTTCTTTCGGTATTTTCACGGGAGACATCAAAGTCAATCCAAACGCTGATGTTCTCATTATGACAACGGAAATTTTAATGAATTATCTATTTTGCATCGGCAAAGAACTCGACAAAACAAACATTCAAAGTAATTATGATTTTCAACTCAATATTCAAGAAGAACTTGCTTGTGTTGTTTTTGATGAAGTGCATTACATCAATGACGCCGAACGCGGTCAAAATTGGGAAAAAACAATTTTGATGCTACCGCCACAAATACAAATGGTGATGCTGTCTGCTACCATCGATGCTCCTGAAAAGTTTGCGTCATGGTGCGAAAAAGACGGTTCAAAACAAGTATATTTATCAAGCACACATCAACGAGTCGTTCCTTTGACGCATTATGGATTTCTTACCACGAACGAAGGCGTTTTCAAAAAAATTAGAGATAAAGAAACGCAACAAAAAATACGTTCCAATACAAATAAATTTATCACGCTTAAAACACCAAGTGATAAATTTTTAGAAGAAGGCTATTTACAATTGAAATCATCAATGGACTTGTTCGATAAAAACAATTTGTTTATGAATAAAACACATGTACTAAATAATGTTGTCAAACAACTCAGCGACGAAGAAATGCTACCAGCGATTGTTTTCGTTTTTTCAAGGAAAAATGTCGAGCTTTATGCTAAATCTATTACTACAAATATTTTGGAATTCGATAGCAAAGTTCCGTATACCATAAAATATACTTGCGACGGTATCATGAAAAAACTACCCAATTATAAAGAATATATGCAACTACCCGAATACGAAGGCCTCATTAAGCTACTGGAAAAGGGGATCGGTATTCATCATTCCGGGATGATTCCTATTTTTCGCGAACTCGTCGAAAATATGATTTCACTAGGACATGTGAAACTGCTTTTTGCTACAGAATCATTTGCTATCGGGTTGGACTGTCCTATTCGAACGGCAGTTTTTTCGAGTTTATCAAAATTCGACGGGTCTAATATGAGATACTTGCTTTCACATGAATATAACCAAGCAGCCGGACGAGCAGGGCGACGTGGGTTGGATAGAGTGGGTCACGTGGTTCATTGTAACAATATGTTTTCATTTCCTTCTTCTATGGAATATAAGGATATTTTATGCGGCAAACCTCAACAATTAATTTCCAAATTCTATATTTCGTTTTCGACCATTTTGAGTTTGATTAAAAATGAACGCACTCACATAAGCGATTTTATTGATTTTGTTGATAAAAGTATGCTTAAGTCCGAGCTAGAAAAATCAATAGCGAACGAAATACCTTCTAATGAAAGTATTCGTGTTACAAAAGCGAATATGGAATCTTATATGAAAAATATGCGAACTTCAATTGAAGATTGCGAACATGCAATTCAATTAGAAAATACATTGAATGTAAAACAAGATATCATGAGTGTCAAACTTTCCAATAAAAAACGCAAAGAATATGAACGCGAGCTAAAGAATCTAAAAGAAGAAAAGTTTTTGGCGAAGATATGGAACAAGTGAAAACATATCATAAAATACTAATTGAATTAGAACGGTCAGATAGACATATTGAGTCTTGTAAAACATATATCGACGTCAAAACGCGTAGTATGACAAATATGTTATGTGAGCGCGGATTTTTATTGAAAAACGAAGACGAACATTATAGTTTTACGCCATTAGGAGAAAGAGCCACAGTCTTATCGGAAACACATTGCTTAATTGTTTGCGAATTATTAGAAAATCAAAATTATTTACACGATTTAGACGAGCGTGAAATCGTTGGATTGTTGAGCATTTTCACTGATATAAAGGTGTGCGAAGATCAACGAAGCTCTATTCCTAAAACAAAAAATTATAATTTGCGACGAATTGTAAAAGAAGTTGTTGACCAATATGAAGCTTATTTGCAGCTTGAAATGAAATATGAAATCAATAGTGGGTTCAAATATGAAAATGCTCTAAATATGGACATGATTGACCCTATGATTGCGTGGTGTGATTTAGAAGACGAAGCGCAATGCAAATATTTCATTCACTCTGTATTAAATGAGCTGGAAGTAGGGTTGGGTGACTTTGCGAAAGGTGTATTAAAAGTCAGTGCCATTGTAAAAGAATGGACGCTTCTTTGTGATACATTTGGGTTTAATGAATTGTATCATAAACTCATTAAAATAGACGAAAAAATACTGAAATTCGTTGCGACAACGCAGAGTTTGTATGTTTGAACCCTTAAATATTATATATATGATATATAAATGGATTTAATGAACAAAAATATAATAATATTTATAATTATTATCGCTATTCATTTTATATTTATCAATGGTTTAGAAAAACAAATTATCTCATTTATAATTGAAGATGATAAAATTATAAAACGTCCCAATTATGTCAACAAAAATATTTTTTATACGAACGATATTAATGGCATGCCTTCAGGACATATGGAACTCATTGTATTTATATCATTATTTTTTATTTTTAAATTAAATATATCAAGATATATCGGGTTATCCATTATTTTGTTAATGGGAGTTCAACGATATTATAGTAATAGACATAATATTATTCAAATCGTAACCGGTATATTTTTTTCATTAGTATATTTTGCTATATACAATTCATTCAATTTTTCGTATATTTCTATATTCATATGTGTACTAATATTATTGGTTTATTTACATATAATTGATGTAATTATAAATAATAAGATGAAAGAAAAAATACCAAAATGGGTGGATCCATCTATGTACAAAAAAATTGAAGAGAAAAAGAAAACAAATATATATACAAAGTACTTTTCAATATTGTTCAGCTTGTCATGTATGAATATTGATAAAACGAGATTATACATATCATGGGATGAATTGGAAAATATGTTAGAAAAAATCATGTATAAAATAACCGAAACAAATAAATATTATAATGGCATAGTTGGTATTAAAAGTGGTGGTGCTATAATATCAGATTATATTTCTAAAAAGTTAAATATCAAAAATTATAAAATAAAGCTATCATTAATACAAAATAACTGTCGTTCTGGAACTACTATGAAAGATATTATATTATCGACAACCATAAATGAAGATGCTAGAAAATTTCATAAAGTTTGCGAAGGAATTGAAACATCCATCGAAAACAATAATGTCATATTAATTGACGAGTTATGTAGTAGTGGTTATACCATGTTTTCAGCTATAGATTATTTGTATAATGTTAAAAAAGTAAATTCGGTTTTTCCTATAACATTAACAAAATCTGAAGCTTTTGAAAATAGAGAAAATAGGTATTATATACATGATATATTAAAAAATTATTTAGTATTATGTTGGCCTTGGGGATGGGATAATTGAAAATAATTTTATTATATAAATATTATATATTTCACTATTTATATATAATGTTAAATGTTATAGGTGTTATTCATGCATTCATATTTTTATATGGGTTTTATCCTTTGCTAATACCTGCTTCTAAATTCTATGATAAAGTATATCTATTGTATACAATAATCATATCATTAAATTGGAGTATATTTAAGGGTGAGTGCTATATTTCTTATTTATGGAAAAAACTAGAAAATCCAGACTATATAATGGGTTCAAATGTATTTGATATGAGTGATATTAAATCTATATTTCCTAGTGTAAATTCATATTTTGTTGAAAACAGTATGATATATTTAATTTTATTCATACAAATATTATTTGTTTACACAGCTATTAGAAGTAAATTACTACCTATTTCATTATCTCTATTATATTTAGTAATAACATCATTCGTATTATTTCGTGTTAGAAAATTTTATAATAAAAAACTTCATGATAGATTAGAAAAATATATGATATTGGACTTTTTAAACATCTTATCAATAGTTATATTAATATATATTATGTATATTATTTGGAATAAATAACTTTATAATATTATTTTGAAATCATTTTATTACCATATATGCTGCACTATTAATATCATTTGATATTTTTCAGTATTAAATCAAATTTTAACAAAAAATCTTTGTTAAGATTCTCCCAAGAATTTCAAAAATGGACAATTTTAAAATGTCCAAAAATTTGTTTTATAAACTAGAATCTGATCGACTTTTTTGAATTTTTCGTTTCAAAGCATAATCGTAAGAATACCAAAAAAATCATTATTTTTTGACTGCACAATTTTTTCAAAAATTTTTGCGTCCTAAATTTAGGAGTTTTTTCTGTTTCCATTTTAAGGAAACAAATGGAAACATCTGTTACGTCAAAATACATCAAATGGTTTTCTTGTGAAAAGTGTGACTTCAAATGCAGTAAACGTGGAGATTTTAATCGTCATATATCAACCGACAAACATCGACGGAAACAAATGGAAACCGATCTAACATCAATTACATCAACCCAATTATCCTGTGAGTGTGGTAGAGAGTATAAAAACCGGACTGGACTTTGGAAACATCGAAAAAAATGTCCATTTTTAAATCCACCACAACAAGCGTCACAACAATTACCCGAATCTGCTCATACAGAAATGATGAAGACATTTATAAAGGAAAACCGCGAAATGATGGTAACTATGATGCAAACAATGGTAACTGCAAATAAAGAGATGGTTGTTGATTTAGTACCTAAACTGCAGCCGAATATAACAAACAATACACAAAATAATAACTTTAGTATCAATATGTTTTTGAATGAACATTGTAAAGATGCGATCAATTTGTCGGATTTCATTGATAGAATTGAAGTCAGTCACGACGATTTGGAAAATAATGCCCAATTAGGATTTGTCGATGGTATTACTAAGATTTTACGCGATAATTTGCAACAATTAACGTTGAATCAACGTCCCATTCATTGCACAGATACAAAACGAGAAACACTTTATATTAAAGATGCTGATAAATGGCAAAAAGAAGCAGTAAAAGAAAAAATCAATACTGCAATACAAGATGTATCCAGAAAAAGTGTATCCGCACTACTTGATTGGAAAAAAGAAAATCCTGATTATGAAGACATCAATTCCGATTTTTCTAACAGATGCATCAAAATACAACAAAACTCAATGGGAGGAGATAGATCGAAACAATATTACTCCAAAATAACACATACGTTGGCAAAAGATAATTTATTAAATAAACAAATTATCCAAGATTTACATGTTGATTCATGATTCCGAATTTATGTAATATTCAGGAACAACGCCTCCATATATATCTAATACTTCTTTAATGACTTCTTCACGTTGAATATCACCGTTTTCAAATTCAACACTGATTATGGAATTCGAACGATTTCCATGGAATTTTTCCAGAAAATCAGCCAATCCATTTACTTCACCATGACGATCATGTTGGTCTAAATCACCTGTAATAACCATGCGAGAACCTTCTCCCAAACGCGTTAATAACATCTTCATTTGTGTCGGTATACTGTTTTGCATTTCATCGGCAACTATCCATGTATCTTTGAATGTGCGACCGCGCATATATGCCAATGGTGCGATTTCAATATATTTATCCTCTAATAACTGAGTTACTTCAGCAGGAGTAATAAATTTATATAATATGTCGTATATTGGACGTATCCATGGCGCCATTTTATCTTCCAATGTTCCGGGTAAATATCCCAAGTCTTCATCAGCACTTACTACAGGACGAGTAAAAATCAACTTTTCGTATTTACCCATCAAAAAATGTTTGATTCCATATTCCGTTCCGAACAGCGTTTTTCCTGTTCCCGCTGGTCCCGTTGCAATAATAATTTTATTATGTTGTTTGTTCAACGATTGTAAATAACGCGCCTGAGATGCATTCTTTGGCTTTGCAAATTTAGATTCGACTGATGCTTTTTCTTTATTGGATAAATATTGAAAATTTTCAAAAACCGTTTTCAACGATTCATTGGGTTCATTGTGCAGTGCTAGCTCTTCTTTGATATACTTATTGGTCTGTTTTTTAGACGTCCCTTTTCTTCGTTGACTCATTATATATTACTAAAGTAAAAAGAAAAATCAAATATAATACGCGGTATCATATTTGAAATTATTATTTTTTAATATATCATGCATTATGCATTGCTTTCATCAATTTCCTCCAAAAGCCCAATTTCATCAACATATTCTCTAACGTACATGACACTCTTTATGCGGTTCTTTTCAATATACTTATTCAATCTACTACTCGATGGTCGTTTATAGTAGGCGTTAAATTCAATATGAAACGAGTCATCCTTTTTTACTTCGTGAAAATCGAGTAAATGTGCAATGAATGCACATAATGTTTGTTGTTCAGTGATGTTTTCAACAATCGGCTTCTTTTGTAATTTATATATTTTGAAGACGTCACACTCTACTAAATCGAAACTTTCACGCACTTCATATCCATTGGTCAAGTAGTTATCTATTTTTCGCCATTCTTTTTGATCAATCGTCGATGTATTATGTCGACGATAAAACAGCGGCATTATGCGATGCACTTCGACTATATTGTGTAAATTTTCTACCACCAGTTTTTCGAAAGGACTTTGTATATCGAATGAATAGTCATATAGTTTATAATTGGCAAAACAGTTGTAATAAATATAGCGCTTGATGACGTCCGTGACCTTGGAGTTGTATATGAGATTGATGTAAATAAACATATGTTTTGAATATCCTAAAAACCCACCAATAACGGTGTGAATATCCATGGGTATTTTCTCTTCCAATCGAGGAATAAGAATTGGACTGTAAATTTGCGTGATCATGGTATGTTTTATGAAGATGAAAAAAATATGCAAAATAATAATCAATTTTTTCAAAAATTCATGTTAAAATCATCGAATAACCCTCCATTAGATATATTATATTTACTTATTCCGACGTCAAATAGAAACCAATAATAGTCATAATATTTCATTTTTTCATGAAGCGAGTAGTCGCCTTCTAATAATACAAGAAGCTTACTTTTATCATAGTTCATATTGATAGTAAATATTGATGTTTCATCGCTTTCATTAACTGGAAACCTCTGGTCGTATCCTGAAATCGTATCTATTTTTTTCGGTGTTGTTATATTGTATAATATGATATTTTGATTCAATTTGTTCGCATGTAATAGTGAATATGAAGTTGTTGTTCCATACAAACGTGTCATTAGACTACTGAATATCATTAAATAATAATAAATGTATATTTTTATACCATAATTAAGTAAAAAATTAAAAAATTGAACAAAATAATAGCAAATGTATATATCACATAAAATGGATATTTCAGAAGAAGAACAAATTATGGAAGAAACTGCGATGAGAGAACAAAATGAAATAATCATATATAGTTCAGAAGACGATGAAATAACTATAAGCGAAAGTGAAGTAGTATATGATTTCGAAAACGACAGCTACGACGATTTAATTGAATACAATGATTTAGTCGACAGTATCTACGAAGAAGATTGCGATTTCTTGGACGCAGATAAGTATGATGAACATTATTACATAGGATTAGCAGGAAGAGAGCTGTATATGAAGAAATATATACTTTTGTCAGCGATATCACCGAAAACATTCATGAAATACAGTGGAGACGATGTCATTGAATATCTTATCACGATGAGCTTGGCTGTTTGGAGTGGACAGCCTAAAATACATATAATGAAGCTACAAATTACAGAAAATAATACATATACAGTATTGTTAAAAACATTTTGGCTGAAAATTATTCAGCGAAAATGGAAGAAAATATATAAAGAGCGATGTGAATTATTGAAAAAATACAAATCATTACAAAATTTGAAAATGCGTGAATATTCAACTACATCTAACCATTTCCCAGGTTTATTGGGAATGTATTATTATGGTAATTTGAATACGTTGGTGAAATAAGCCCAAAAGAAAATACCCACGAAACATTTGGACAATAGATCTAATACATTGTAACCGATGTTACGTTGGACGGTTTCCATGCTATAAAACACACCATACATTGCCCAAAGCACGAAAAACAACCAATATAACATTTGATTATCACTATTGCTGTAATTTTTGATAAAGCGGTCGTAAATGTAATAATACATACCGGCGAATCCGACGAACCCTAGTCCATTTGCCATATTTTTCTCCATCATTCCGATTTCTCCTACATATCCGAAGCCGAGCATAACGTAGTTGAAAAACAAAATAATCAAATAAGAAGTGAAACTGAATGCACCTTCTTTATTATTATATAAGAACGCTAATACGAGAACCAATAACATAATGGGTGTTGTAATAGACCAATCGACATAACGCGTGACGTTGATTTTTTCATAATCTACACTTTTTTCCATGTCTCCGACGAATTTACTATAGAAAAAAGCGGCAACAACGGAAATACATGTTTCTAAATTCAAAATATTACGAACCTTTGGGTCTTTGGTTCTCATGGCTTCAATGAAAGTGATGGTGGCAGTGGTCATCAAAAACGCGTAAGTGATATAAAAAGTGTTTTTCACTAGCTCTTCGTTGGAAATATTGTACATGTATATACTTGTATAATATTTTATTTCTTATACGTTGTTGAGAACTTGATGTAATCATTTGCATTACAATATTGTTGTTTTTTAGCTTTTAATTTATGTGCACATCTAAGACATCGGGATTTTAATGTTCTTAGTTTTCTATCCATTTTCACTCTTTTTTTGAAAGAATTATGCTTCATGAAATGCTTATGATTTAACAATGCTTTTTTCAATGATAAATCAGAGTGTTTTTTACATGTTCTACATTTCCGTTTTATTTTTTCGATTCCGCATTTTTTGATATACTCTTTGTTCATGATTATATATTTTAATGAAGACATTTTATTTAAAGGTGAGTAAATACAAGAACTGATTAATAGCGCCTAATATTTCATCACGTATATTGAGCAGGTCGCTATCTTTTTCTTTATCGAACGTCGACGTCATGTTTGTCAAAAAGTCTCTGTATTTATGCACTTTTTTCTTGAATATTTCAGTTGATGACGAGTTCTCAACTGCTATATTGCATTTGAAACTAGGAATGCGTGTATCGGTTTTTCCCAACATAACTTCGACAAATTCATCGATATATTTATTGAGATCTTTATAAAGTTCATCTGTTGCATTATGGGTTGAATAAGAATACGTTTTCCAATGATAAAGTTTCACTGTATTCAACATTTCTAAAAAGACTTTGGTAATATTGACAGATTTAGTGCTCTTTTTTAATGTTTTGTTTTTCATAAAAATTGATATATATTATAATATTAAAATTATATAATATAAAAATACAATGATATTGACCCGATATCTTTATAATAAAGAGTATGTGGAGTATTCACTCTTCATTAGTCTAATAGAGCGCAATAGTGACGAAGCGATGTTTTGGTGTTATGAGCTGTATTTCTCCGGATTTAAAAAACACGTGTTCTCGTTGTTATGGCTTCATTATTACAATTTATATGCTCCGTTTTATGTGCGTTTGGAAAAATACTTTTTCAAAAAGACGCAATTGTGGTTGCAAAATATGGATGATCACACAATCATCGGTACGTTATGTATGAATTTGGTCACACGAGAACCTTGCGTGGATTTCTATTTCATGAAGAAAAACTCTATACCTTATCCTAGCATTTTGATTCCATATATTGAAAAACTTGACTATCTAAATAATTTCGAAGTTCTCAATACCTTTATCAAAGAAAACCATTGTTTTACAACGATTGCTAAAAATACGCTTTCGAATTTGCAATATGTATATTCTCATATATCGATTTTGAATCCACATATTTTGAAACAAGCGTGTATATCCCGAATGTTTAGTGGTATGTTTCTAAACGACGAGAACAATAGCCTCGATAAAAACTTCTTCATTATGTTAAAACGTGAACACATTATAGAATATTTGAACAAACCATTTATAAAAATGAAAACTTGGAAAGCACCATATAAACGATGTGTTTATGATGTTAAGCTTCCACCACGACATGAAAAAATGAATTTTGACGTGTATTATAATTGGTTGTATTATGCATCACATTCGCCCACTTGGGAACGCCGTATCAAACGCTACAATGGATGCATTGTTGATGATGAACGACTTGTCGACTTTCCCAATGATGATGATTTGGAAGATTTCTTCGATTATTATGATATGGAGCCAGATGAACAACCTCGCGAAGTGATTGATAAATGGCTCGGTGTTCAACCATATAATTCTTATAAAGAAATATATGACAAATATTCATTACAAATATTAAAAGACTGGCTAAAACAGAATAATTTATGAATATATATATATTATGAATATCGCTATAAAAACGACTTTTATTTCTACTTTTTTATTGGTTCTCATAGATAGTATTTATTTGACGTATGTAGGTAATTATTTTAATAATCAAATACAATCGATTCAAAGCTCGCCGTTGAAATTGAATTTATATGGAGCACTTATAGCGTATGTATTTTTGAGCATTGGTCTAAACTACTTTATTGTACAACGTCGAGAACCTTGGTATAATGCCTTTTTATTGGGTATCGTTATATATGGTGTATATGAAGGAACGAACTATGCAATATTGAAAAACTGGTCAATATATACAGTGATTCTTGATACTTTATGGGGTGGTATTTTATTTGGACTCGTTACATATTATACATACAAACTTATATAGAGTTTTTTGCATATTCCAAAACTTGTGAATGTATGTTGGTTTTTTGTAAATGATGCAAACATAAATGATGAGAGTTTAACGTGAAGTTCAGCATGGTTTGATATTCAAAATAAAAGATTTCGGATTTTTCAATGAATTTTATACCGTAAAACCACCATGGAGGTATAAATAGCACCTGGCCTTCATAAACAGTAACGCTTATTATGTTATCACATACTTCCATTATGTTTTTATTCGATAAAAACTCTAAATGTTCATAATCAACAAATGGTTCAAAAACCGATTTCGAATTCCAACATGAGAACTTGACTTCAATTTTTCCGGATTTTACATATAAAAATAACCGACTACTCGTGTGATATTTTGTGTTTGTATTTACATTCGGAGAACCAAATAAATAATCATATTGTGTATATAAATTCATGTATGGCTTCAAATAATCATCGCATTTTGTGTAATTTTCTGCTAAATGTTGCATAACAAAATCATTGTTTTTTTCGCTATAATATTGCTTTTCTTCATCAATTAAGTTCTCCAATGATCCATATGAAATAGATACTACTTCATTATCACATGCGTCTTTAACATATAAGTAAGCATCTTTATCAATCTTGTAGATACAAACAATATTTAAACTCATAATAAAAGGTTGACCTAAATTACAAATGGATTGGAAATTTTGATTATCAATATATTCGGCTTCATACACATTCAAATTTGTCGAATAAGCATACTCTTTGATGATATGTAAATAGGTTATTAGAATCGCTAAGAATAAGCATATGAAAAGTATGATGTCCATTTATTATATTATAAAAATTATTTTTAATATAATATTACGCTTAAATATTTTTATTCATTCTAGTTGGGAGTCCATGTCCAAAAATAATCATGTATATCAAGACAAATGCACCAATAAGAATACTTCTGTTCTCAGCAATCATCGATGGCTGACGTAACACGTAAAGCATGAGTAAATACAAAACGACACCAATAATGGCAGAGTGTAAAAGCATCATTAAACCACGTTCCATGATATATTGTATACAAACATTTTATTTTTGTTGGTTATTTCAACAACTCTTGTAGTTTTTCTGCGCTATCTTTTTTTGATATTGTGACCAATTTTTTCTTGATTTCTTCATGAATAAAAGGATTCAACAATTTCCGAATGGCATCGAAAACATGCGGTGTATTATAGATGTAAAGGGTGGTCATATCTGTTGTATGATCGGTTTTGGTTGTTAAACATGTATCACAAAACAGCTTCACTGCATTCTGATATCTTTGTGCAGCAGTTGTAGTAAACCCTGTGATGTTCAAATGGCACTCAAAATTACCGTATTGTTGAACACATGCTGTAAACTTGGCGAGTATATCATTTATGATTACCTGGAAATTGGATTCATTCGCATATAATTTAAATATTTCGTAATTGATATACACTTTATTTGTATTTGGAATTATAATTGTAGTAGCGTCCATCAATTTTTGCATATCAAAATTAGTGGTAATTTGATTCGTCAATTCGGCCTTTTGTTTTTCCTTAAATAAAGAGTTTTTTTTATTCGATTCATAATAATTATCTTTGTATTGATTCACTTCATCAACAATATTTTGCATGGCAATATAAAAAATAACTATATATATTTTTTATATGATTTATATGTTTTATAATTAATTATACTTTATTTGTTTTTGCCTTTTTTCTTTTGGTTTTGTCGATAACCAATTTGAATATCATCCGTTTCACTGTTACCACTCACATCTTCATTTAACTCGCTTTCAATATTTCCACTTATGTCTTCTTGCGCACTTGTCTCTAGTGTTAGTGTAGATGCCCAGTTACCAGTTTCGTCCAAAACATCAGTTGTTTCTATTGTTTCGGGTTCAGGCTGCGCTGTCGCGGTTAATTCGTGAAATAGTTTTTGATTCACTTCCATTGTAAATGTTTGGAGTTTCAACACAGTATCTTTGATCGAAGCGATTTCTTCTACCAACATTTGGAATCGAGCATCCATGGATTCCATAAATGTCACAATAGGGATGTGGCTTTTTCCCTCGGATGTTTCAACTTCAACTTGAATATGATTTAATGTTTCATCTTCAGTTTGAATCGCTTGCTTTTGTGTTTCTAATGTTACAACGCGTTTTTCCAAAGACGTTAAATATTGAACAAAATTCATTTTTGGTTGCACCGGTTGAGGTTGCACTGGAGCATTTTGTGGTTCTGGAGTGGATGACTGTATACCGGCGCGTCTTCTTTTTGCAGCTGCAATAGAGTTCATTGAATACTTTCAATAAAACCCTCTAAATTGTTTTTCATTAAAAAATTGATTTTATTTATTTGAAAATATATAGATAATATAAACACATGGATCCGAAAAATACGCGTAAAGGTAAAGAAAAGAATCAACTGAAAAATAAAAATAATTATAAATATAACCAAAAGCGAGTGCGTCAATATGAAACCCAGGCGTTGAAGCAACAACAGAAACCTCAGGATAAAAAAGACGAAAAATGATTGATGAGTATTTATCAAGCAACCATTTTCATTTTCACGGGTCCGTGACTTTCGTATGGTGTAATCCACGTAATACAATCCATATTATAATCCTCAATCTTTGACTGTTTTTTTATCATGATTCGCGGGAACATTTTGGGTTCATTTTGACATTGTGTTTCTAGTGGTTCTACATGTTCTTTGTAAATGTGTGTGTTTCCTATAAAATGAACGAATTCATAAGCCTCCAATCCACAATGTGCGGCGATGATATGTGTTAACAGTGCATATGATGCAATGTTGAAGGGAATTCCTAACCCGACATCCCCACTGCGCTGATAAAGCGCGCATGACAAATACTTATTTTGATGGACGTTGAATTGACACAATAAATGGCATGGTGGTAAAGCCATTTTTTTCAACTGACAAGGATTCCATGCAGTCAATATATGTCTACGTGAATTGCGTGTATTGGGGTCTTTTAATTGATTGATAATGGTTTGGAGTTGATCTATTCCAGCGTTCTCATAATTTGTATAACAATCAATATAATCGGCGTTGAAATGGCGCCATTGGAAGCCGTAAACTGGACCCAAATCGCCCTCTGCATTATTCGTAAGACCAACACTATCTAAAAATTCGCGACTCGAATTAGCGTTCCATATACTGACATTTTTGTTTTTCAACGTATCATTATTGGTGTCGCCACTAATAAACCAAAACAGTTCTTGAAAACAACTTTTATATGCCATTTTCTTCGTAGTCAACAATGGGAATTTACCATCTTTTAGAGAAAATCGCATATTAGAACCAAACGTAGATATAGTTTCGCCATTTCTACCGGTTTCATGGAAGCCGTTCTCGATAATATATTTAACAAGATTCAAATACTGATGTTCTTCGTGCATATTAATAAAAAATGATTTATGTTTATATTTTTTCTAATACAAAATATATACAAATGGAACTAAATCAAGATACAATCAATAAAAACTCGTTTTTCAATCATATTTTTTCATTTAATGAAGAAGAAAAAGGTGAAATGTTGAATGTCGCTCAATACGGAGCTTTAGGATTAATCCCGGTTCTCATTTTGAACAAATTAATCCAACGTTTCATTCCTGAAGCCGACCCAGATAAATCCAGCGTTGAACTCGCCATCGAAATCTTGATACAACTCATTATCATTTTGTTTGGTATTATGTTTATCCATAAAGTGATTACGTATGTTCCCACATACAGTGGATTCAAATACGAACAATTATGTTTGACACATATTGTATTGGCATTTTTGATAATTGTGCTAAGCATTCAATCAAAGATGGGATTGAAGATGAATATTTTATTCGATCGTGCTGACGTTTTGTGGAATGGTCCCAACGAGGGATACGAGAACCCAAACAAAAAACCCAAGAAACATACTATGTATCACAATGGAAGTCAAGCCGACGATTTAGACAACTCTGCAGTACAGCGCGATTTATTCCCGCCTGCTCCTGTAGCAACCAATCGCCCACAAACCGATATTTCACAAATGCAAAATGAAGTAGATATGCAAATGGCAATGGGTCCCATGGCAGCCAATTCTGTTTTAGGTGGTTCATTTGGGTCTAGTTTTTAGATAGAATGAAATAATAAAAGCATTATATGTAATGATTATATATAATGCGTAGTCGCACCCGGCGTATTTACGGAAGTAATTCTCCAAAGGGAAATAAGACACGTTCTCGACCGCCGATACCGAGTTCGAGACCTTTGTATCATTTAGATAGTTTATCAAAGAGTAGAGTCAGTGATAGTGAGTTGGTAGAAATGTTCCAAACGTTTAGCGATAAAAATGGAACAGTAATTATCGAATCGATGGCGAGAACACCATTGAACGTAAAGCATTTATATAAAGACGGCATTGCATCGAATTCGATGAAAGCAATTAAATCAATGGATATACAATATAATAAGAAATACAGCCCGCGTCAAAAAGCACAACGCGAATTTGTCCATCATGCGCTGTTGAATGAGTTGATAAAACGCGATTTGATTAATGATAATGGAAGTGATAGTGATTAATGGTATAAATATTTAAGTAATTAAACAAAATAAACAGTTTATTTTATTTAAAATAAACATGGTAACAATTCATGTTATGGGAGGATTGGGAAATCAGCTATTCCAGGTGTTCCATTTGATAAGCTATTCAATTGATAACAAAGTACCTTTTTATTTTGAGGAGCAACTTCAAGAACGTAATGATCGACCGTTTTACTGGACGAATTTTTTGCACTCACTTAAACCGTTTTTAAAATCAGCTGCAACCCAATTACCCATTTACAAAGAACTTGCGTTCCATTTCACACCTATACCATGTTTTCAAGATATAGGGAAAGATTTTCGGTTTTTTGGATATTTTCAATCATACAAATATTTTGAAAATAATTTTGACACCATTTGTAAATTATTACGTATAGAAAAGCAAAAACAACAAATAATAGATAAATACGACAATGATTATATTTTTAATCGTTGCATTTCTTTACATTTTCGAATAGGCGATTACAAAGATATACAACAGCATCATCCAATAGTGAGTATAGAATATTATAAAAAGGCATTGGAAACCATTGTCAATAACACAAATAAGAACGATTGGAATATTTTATATTTTTACGAGCAACAAGATAGAGAACAAGTGCAAAATAACATAACTAGATTAAGAGCATCTTTTCCAAAGATGAATTTTATACCTATTGATGTAACCATTCCAGATTACGAGCAAATGCTGTGTATGTCTTTATGTTGTCATAATATTATAGCTAATAGTAGTTTTAGTTGGTGGGGGGCTTATATAAATAATAACATAAATAAAATCGTTTGTTATCCTGATCCCGATAATTGGTTTGGACCTGCTCAGGGTAATAAAAATATGACTGATATGTTTCCTACAATATGGCGCAAAATATATTCATGAGAAAATAGTTACTTAAACAATAATGGCATAATATAAAATATAGATGACGAGACAAATCTTTTTTGAACCAAAGGGTCGTTTAGGAAATGCATTGTTCAGGTATTTTGCTATTGCATTAGTATTACAAAATAGCCCAAATTTAACATACGGTGGCTTAAATAAAAATAGACATAGTTTTAAAGAATTAGGGGATGAATCATACAAAGATATCATATTAAATAATCGTTTTGAATTAGAGAATATAGATAATAATTTATTGTTTAGTGGATATTACCAACTACAGGAGTTATCTAATTATAGAGATAAAATTAAACAATTCTTATATAATAATCAAGAACATGCTATTTATAATAACCCATATCAAGAATTTAAGATTAAGAATATTGTTAATAAACCCGATCAATTAAATATATATGATATAGTAATACATATCAGACTGGAAGATTTTATTATAATTGATGAATTTATTTCATGTGAGAATATAATCAAATTACTAAATGGTATTACTCCAAATTTTTTTATAAATTCTAAGACAGCAATTGTTGTGAATAAACCAAAAACGGAATTCGAAAAAAATCATATTCACCAAATAAAAACCTGGTTTGATAATAATAATATTTCTATTAATATTGAATCAAACGATATACTCACTGATTTTCATATTATGAAAGAAGCCAAAAAATTAATATGTAGTAATAGCACTATGTCATGGTGCGCTGCATTATTATCAGATAATATAGATACATGTTATATGCCAGATTACAAAATTAGGCAAGATAGAACGTTTCAAACTCTTAAACGCCCGATAAAAAATACAATTTTGTATTCGATATGATAAATAATTTAATAAACTAAATTATTTATAATTACTTTTTCATATAAAAAGCATCCCCCCAGCCGAATTGTTTATAAATTCTAGCATCGCAACGTTCAAACCCGAATGTTTTTAAGTACATGTCAATATCAGAAATAGTATCACACCCCTTATATACTTCTTCTGTATTCACTTCTGTATATATATATCTTACATGTTCTAAATATTTTTCCATTGACTGTAGAGCTCGTAGTTCCACACCTTGAATATCCAAGTTCAAAAAATTTATTGTATTTATGGGAATGTTATTTTTTTCAATTAAAGTGTCTAATCTAGTTGTTTTCTGTTTATGAGACGAAATATAGTGAACTTGTGGATGATGTATAGAATGACTACCAAATTCCAATATTGATGAACTTTGTCCATTGTTCGATATATTAAAGACTACTTCTTTATCGTCTTCGATATCTATCAATGCGTGATAAATCTTTGTAATACCTTTATTTTTCATATTATTTACCAAGTTTTCTTGACCTTCCACCCAATAAATATTATCGTTTTTTACTCCACCGTTCAAATAATCTTTTAATTCTTCGCATTCATGGGCTCCTACATGAAGAATACCAGAAACTTCAATATTGTATAGTTTTATCAAATCATGATATGGTATCAACATTATATATATATATTTATATTCAGTATTTAAGTATTTAAATAATTAATTATTAAATTATTTAATAAGTAATGAAAAAGGTTATTAGTTTTTCTTTATGGGGGAATAATCCTATTTATACTATTGGTGCCATTAAAAATGCTGATTTGGCCTTGAATTTTTATACGGATTTTGAATGTTGGTTTTATATTCACAAAGACAGTGTACCGTTAGATATTGTTGAACAATTACAAAGTCGTTCTAATGTTAAAATTATTTTTAAAACAGGAGATTTAAATTTACATAAACCAATGACCTGGCGTTTTGAGTCGATTGATGACCCGGATGTAGAAATCAATATGAGTAGAGACACTGATACAAGAATTTTATTGAGAGAGAAATTAGCAGTTGATGAATGGTTAAAATCTGGTAAAGTATTTCATATAATGAGAGATCATCCGCATCATCTGAATCCAAAATATCCTATTATGGCAGGAATGTTTGGGACAAAAAAAATAAAGAATATAAACAGCTGGACAAAAATACTTAATAGTAGAATTAAAGTCGATAGATATGATGATCAACAATTTCTATGTGAAATTATTTATCCAATTGTAAAAATGGACTCTTTTATTCACAGCACCTTTGGAAAATTATTAAATGAATCAAACGAACAAGTTAAATCATTTCCAATAAATTATTGCGATAAATATATGTTTGTCGGTGGATATGTATATGCAGACGAATCCGTTTCAAAAGAACATTGTGACATTTTAAAAAAAAATATTAGTAAATAAATTCGCTACAATTTTACTGAACTTATGTATATAGATTGTTTATTATAAAGCATAGTGTTATATAATAATTCAAAATAATATATAGAGATATATCTATCCATCTATTTATATATATAGATACATGTCTGTTTATTGGGATAGTAGATTCTTAAAACATTTGCAAATTAGTGATTTTAAAACAGTATTTGAAGTTGGAGCTAGATATGGAGATGAATCGATAAAACTTAAAAACACATTTACCAACAGTATAATTCATTCTTTTGAATGTAACCCATTAACATTAGATAGATGTAGAACAAATTTAGATAATATATGCAATGTGTATTTTAATGATTTTGGATTAGGTGAAAAAGAAGATGATTTACCATTTTATTCATATATTAAAAACAATGATGGTGCTTCATCATTACTAAAAAGAATTGATTTTGATAGCACTCAAGAACAAACGGGTATTATTAAAATCAAAAGATTAGAAGATTATGTAAAAAATAATGATATTCAAAATATAGATCTTTTATGTATGGATGTTCAAGGATATGAATTAAATATTTTAAAAGGAGCTGGAAATTTTATCAAAAATATAAATTATATCATTATGGAAGAACCGAAACCAATTATTGATAGTAATTATTTACCGAAAGATGTGCATTCTAAATATATAAATGCACCATCATCACAAGAAATAAAATTATTTATGACTAATAATAGTTTTGTAGAAATTGAAAGAATTGAGGAAAATGATATAGAGGATAATGTAATGTATATGAATTATGGAAAGAATAACAAACATAAATAGTAGGAACAAAACCCACTAACACATCTTGGATAACCAATACAGGTGAACTTTAGATAGTGAAATAAATATTCAAATGTGTAAATTCTGAATACGGTTATACCAATATTTTAGTGTTGATTTTTCAATATTAAAATTTACATTTTTTAAAATTTTATATTGTTCTATTAAAAATGTTTCAGTTACAATAGAAAAATTATCCACCCATAAAATAGGTAAATCTTTAAAAAAATCAAACATAATATTATTATTTTTTAGTATTGGAATACAACCAACATATATACATTCCCATACTCTATGACAATCTATTCCACTTCCTTCTGGAGAAACAGCAAACTTATATGTAGATAATTCTTTTATATAATTCTCCCAATCTGTTTTATTATTTCTAACAAAGCCATTTTTAACTAATACGTGGTCGATATATGGTCGTTCTTTATTCGTATTCAACGTAAAATTGAAATATAATAAATTTTCTTTAATATTATTTTTATTTTTTTTGCAAATATTATAATCGGACCCTTTCCATTGGGAATTTGCCAATCCAATCGGTATACCTATCAACTTATCAATGTGGTAATTTGGTATCATATTTTGTCCATACCACTTTAATAAATGTATGTTGTTATAAATAACACTTTTATTACCTGATGGTAAATCTGAATTGTGAGTTATTAATATGAATTTTTTATGAATGCGCGGCAAAATACAATTTATAAAAAAATCCAAGTGGTCCGTTTTCACAAAAAATATAGACGATTTGTCAATGATTGAATCATCGATTGGTTCATTATTGTAAATAATAGAATTACAATTGTTTTTAATATTCGGAAAATCATCAAGGTATTTTCGGTCATATATACTCACGTCCGCTATTTTAGAAAATAATTCGCCTGATATGAATTCATATTCCATATATAACAATATAAACATATGTCTATATATATTTAAAATGAAATTAGACTGTATATTAACAGCATGTAATCTAAACCCTCTTTATTGTGATTTCATACCTTTATTTATAAAGACGTGGAATAAGCTTTATCCTAATGTAGACGTAAAAATCGTTTTGATTTCAGAGACCATTCCAGAAAATTTGAAAATATACGAAAGTAATATAATATTATTTAAACCCATATTAGATGTGTCTACTGCATTTATTAGTCAATATATTCGTTTGTTATATCCAGCCATATTAAATTACACCAATGGTATAATGATTACAGATATTGATATGCTACCTATGAACAATACATATTATACAAAACCAATCGAAAGTTATGATAATAATAAATTCATTTATTTACGCGATGTATTAATAAATTCCGATAGACAAATTGCAATGTGTTATAATGTCGCAACTAGTAAAACATGGCAAGATATATTCAACATACATTCATTAGAAGATATTAATACAAGTTTAATGAATCGATTTAAAAGCATTGATTTTGTTGAAGGGACTAGTAAAATATGTTGGTTTACAGATCAAATAGAACTATATAACCATGTTTTATTGTGGAATAAAAAAACAAATAACTTTGTATACCTACATGATAAAAATACAGGATATTCTCGATTAGACAGAATACATATGAATACTCATACATTAGATGAATCCATGAAAACAAAAATTAAAAACGGGGTTTTCAGTGATTATCATTGCTTACGACCATATTCAAAATATAAGGTTTTAAATGAAATGATATACGATGCATTATAATTTACATGGATATATCATATATTTATTATACACTCCCCAATTCACGCGTAACGGTGTTGGATGTGTATAACCGACTATTCTCCTACCAGAAGACGTTTTACTCCATGGTCTAATTTGTGAACTGTGGTGATGAACTAATTTGATTTGAAAACAAGGATTTAATATTTTATACTCTAAATTCTCAATAAAAAATAATGTTAAAAGAGCCTCAATACCAGTAGTGTTTTGTATATAATCAATACACGTTGTATCTTTATTATCAATATTTTCTCTAAGAGTATTTGAATGAAAAATAAATGCATCATGAGAACCTCCAAAATTATCGATCAATGGACAACGCATATCTGCCTCATGTCTTGTTAAAAAATAAATGGTTTTTGTATTGTATAATTGCTCTAGTATTGACATATCATGTTTTTCTACAATGAATTCGATATCACTATTACATATACAACATAGCTTATTTTCCAAATTACTACCATATTGAAACAAATAAGGATATTTTGGCTGACCTTCGAATTTTAATAAAATAATTTTATTATAATTTCTATGTGATACAAATTCAGATTTAATAAATAGTTCATAGTCACTATTATTTATAAACAAATGTATTGCTTTTATAAAGTCTCGATTCAAATTATTATTTAATGCATGTTCAATTTCACGTTGTCTTTTTACATGAGAACAATAATAAAAGGATTGAATAATATCCATTATATATAATATACATTACTAAATTATATATATTATTACGAATCTTGGCATTATTTATATTATAATAATCCATTAATTATTTCCATTCTAATAGTATGCCACTTATCACGCCCTCCTTCTCCGCCATTATGTGTTACTTGCTTGTCATGTAATCTATAATGTAACAGTGGTTCCGAAAAATTATATATATATCCATGTGTTTTTAACATGCGCAATTCCAATTCGAAATCTTCGCACATTTGCTTTAAATTTTCATCATAATTTCCTGCTTCTAATATTGCAGATTTTCTATAACAAACTGTTGGATGATTTATAAACCAATGACTCTTTTTCGTTTTATATGTTTCCCATGATAAAGATGGATGATTTGACACTCCTCTATTATTTCCATCATCATCGAACATTTGCACTTGACCTCCACATATTTTCGTTTTTGGATTCTCTTTCATATACGTCCATTGTTTTATGATTCTCATGGGAATCATTATGTCGTCACTATCCATTTTTATTATGATTTCATTGCTACACAAGTTCACGCCACGATTCAATGTAAACCCGATTCCTTTATTCTCGTCATTTTCCATGTATACAACACTCGTAAAACGGGTTGTTTCTTCGAATTTCTTCAACAGTTTCTTCAATATTGCACTATGCAATGCATCTGAACCATCGTTAATCCACACTAACTCCATAAACAAATTTCCCTCTTGGTTCTTTATTGAATCTAAACATTGCTGCAAATATGATGCCTTGGTATTCAAACTCGAGATTAAAATGGATACTTTGTTTTCTTCGGGAGGCGGCAAAAACTGTGGAGGTAAAGCCATTTGATTCATTATTTCGTAATTTTGTTTTGTTGACCCCCACTCTTGATATGCATATATTTTGCCATGACCTTTATATTCTGCACGTGTACAATGAATCGGTAAAAAAGTATACGATGGAAAAATTGTCATTTCCTTATATTTCCCTGTATTATACACTCGCGTCAATAACCCTGGACCTACCGTTATCCATGCCCGTTTGCCCGTTTTTTGAACATTGACGCAGTTTTCTTTCATCCAATCAATCGTATTTTTTACTAGAGGATGTTTGGGTGGAAATCCCATTGTACCTGTTGCTATCAACCCCGGACGCAATTCTTCATGCTCCCAACCTGCAAAACATTTTGTGTTCATCAATACATCATCAATTGGCTCAATGCAAATGGAATCGGCATCCAAAAACACTCCGCCGTATTTATATAATATTTCCCACCTCATTATATCCGCCTTTCCGTTTATTTCTTCCATCTCGTCGATCCGCTCTTGACATTCAAACCTCATTTTTCTACGTATACATTCCGCTTCATTCCAACGAATATATTCAAAATCCGGATTTTTATTTTTCCATGTATCCATATGATTCGTCGGCGCGGGTTTTTGACCAATCCATAACTGATGTATAATTTTCGGAATCATATTATAAATATAAAAAAATTGTTTTTATATTCATTATCCACGAGGTATAAAATCCATGTTCTCCAACATGCTCATTTTCTTCAACGAATTTTCCAAATGGTTTTCTTTGACGTCTTTGAATAAATAATCCGTCTTCGGTGCAATTTCGTTTTTCTTTATTTGCTTATATATTTCGTTGATTTTTGCTATTACTTTTTTCACCGTTTCCTTGTTTGATATTATTTCCACATTTGTATCGACATGCTCTGTTATAAGCTCCAGTGCAAAATATAATATATGTTTGCGCTTTTTGGCCGTTCCCAATCCATATTTAATACAAAATAAGTTTTGCAATGACTTCATAATCGATTCCGTTTTGTTATTTTTCTTGTTGTTATATAACAATAATAGTTCCCAGATCAACCAAATACAATCATTTTGGAATTTGTGTTCCACGGGCATTGAACGTCGCTTGCATTTGATTTTTTGTTTTCGTTTTCGACATATGATCTCGAACTCAATGATCCATTCAATCCAATAACAAGCGTCCTGGAAATTGGGCTTTGAACTGCTCAAATGATACGCCAGTTCATTAATGGCTATAAACAATTCTTTTGGATCATCTTTGTCGAAAATTTCCTCTGCATAATTCGTTGTAGGTGCTTTCAGTTTATCTTTGATTACAGCCATATCGAATTCTTCGACTTTGTCTATTTTTAATGGTTCAAAACATAGACGTTTCGGTGATAAACATAGCACCGTTGATATTTCAGCAAACATCGTTCGTATTGTATCATTATTTCGCAATTCAATTTCATAATTATAGTGCTTTTGAACCATAATATTCCTAAATGTTTCATAACGGTTCTCAATATAGTTGACGATTTTCGGATTACTGATGTGAATGTATTTACTCACAACAAATATTATGCATTCCCACAACTCTTGATAAAATCCTGAACATATCATTTCGGCTGACCAATAACAAGACGGTTCAATATTACCTTTCACCATACTATTCATTAATTGTTTCTTCACTTCAGTTAATTTGTAATTCGATATTGTTGATCCTCGGAAAACCAGACGACTATCATTTAATCTTGTATCATTCGACATATATACATTGTATCATAATTATTTTTATGTATATAACTAAAAAAAAGTATATATTTATTCGATTATAGTGTTATATATTCAAGAGGTTAAAGATTATCATTTTCTTCCAAATTATCATAATCATCATCTTCCGAGTCACCACTCTCCTCGTCATCGCTTAAGTGATCGTTTTCACTTCCCACTTCTTCTTCATCTTGTATTCCGAATTGATGCTGTATCAATTTTTGAGCAATTTCTATCATGTGCAGCTTTAATACCGATTCCAACATATCATGTGATTTTTTATTCGAATGCTTTACAGCCAGTAATTGACTGTATATATTAGTGGTTTCCAAATGGTCTTCGATATACTTCATTGCGTCTTTGAACTTGATCTGCTTGTATTTAAATGGTCGCTTTATTTCAATTTCATCTCGACACAACGGACATTTGTTGTCCGTCTCCAAATGTGTCAATAAACAAGACAAACAATAATAGTGATTACATGTTGTTATTACATTATTTGTCTCCATTATAGTATCGAGACAAATAGAGCATTTTGTTCCACATGGCACGGGCATTGCATATTCAGCTAAACGTTTTATTACATTTGCCATTTTATGGTGATTATGTTATACGAGTATAATCCTTTTTACAAAATCAATTTTTTATATATTTCACACAGTTCCTTCCTTTGAGAAAAAACAAAAAAATAAAAAATAAAATTCGATTCATTGACCCTGTCATTAATTTTACCCTTTTTTAAAGAAAACACTGCATCGGGTTCTCAACCTTATTTGACTCTCTATAATTTTTCCTTTTTTGCTTGAAAAAATGAGCGACGATGATGAAAATACATCTCAATTATCATTGGCTTCTTGGGGAAAAGAAATCGAGGAAAAATACATCAAGGATATCGAAAAAATCATAGAGAAAGTGAAACGCGACTACGAAAGGAAAAAAGAGATGAATCGATTGCTTAAAAAGAACGAACTCAAAAAAATAAAAGAAAATCGCATTATCAAATCACGTACCGTTTCGCCAATTTCTTCTAGCGATGATTTCGACACTGACGACGAAGAAACGCAATTGGAATAAAAAATCATACTATAATATATATGATGCGTTTATTTATGTTCTTCTTTCTACCTTTCATAAGGAATGCACAAGAAAGCCCTTGCGTTTGCACTACTGTTCCTTGCCCTGAAGTCGGTGAAAATAATATTATTATGGGACAAGGTGGCGCTAACATTACATATTATTATGAAGAACACAATAATATACCTGTGGTTGTAAAAGGTGCAGGAGTCATCAATCAACTTTCGTTAGATAATGGCTCTGAAACTACAACATGCACACGAAAATACGCTCGCATGTTGGAAGACGATGGTGCTGATAATTGCGACGCCGGTCATATATTAGCCAATCGACTTGGTGGCTATGGAAACCAGCCTTTGAACATTTTCCCGCAAAATTACAGCATAAATGAAGGCATATATAGACAATTTGAAGGAAAAATATACGATTGTATGCTCAATTCAACAAATGGGCATTTAGAATGGGCTTTTTATTACAAATCTTATAACAATACACAACCATACAAAGTTAGCTACTATGCCGATTTCACCGACTCAACATGTTCATCATTATACGAAGAATTTGATAACTAAACAATAATTCGCGGGACAACATTTATCGTTTGTAATTCTTGAAACAATAGTTTATTTGCATAGGGCATGTCCACTAGTGCAAAGTCTGAACGATTGTCACATGTTTTACAATGGTGAACGGTGAAATCGCTTTTAGTGTAAAATTTATTATGAAGTCCATCGTTGTATACCGCTATCATACCACACTTTTTACACACATGAACACTATATTTATCCGAAACATCAAACAAACGCTCTTTGCAAAACCGCGTAGCTCCATGCGATATTAATACATCACGTTCCATTTCTCCCACTCTTAATCCACCCGCGCGTGATCTTCCTTCCATCGGCTGATGCGTCAAGTTTACCATAGGTCCCGTAGCTCGCGAATGCACCTTATCATTCACCATATGCTTCAATCTTTGATAAAACACCGGTCCAATAAATATACTTGTTTCCAACTGTTCACCAGTCAACCCATCATACATGATTTCATTTCCATAACTCTCATAATTCAAATCTTGCAATTTCTTTGATATAGTAGCTACATCTAAATCTCCAAAACTAGTCCCATCACCAAACATACCCATTTCCAAAAGCACTTTACCTAATAACGTCTCTTTTAATTGACCAATCGTCATACGAGATGGAATAGCATGTGGATTGATAATAATATCCGGGCGCAATCCATCTTTTGTATATGGCATGTCACATTCGGGAATAATATTACCACATGTGCCCTTTTGTCCATGACGACTACTGAATTTGTCACCATATACAGGCTTGCGAAATGTTCGCAATCGCACTTTTGCAAAATTATAACCATCTCCATTTCTTCCGGTATAATTCTTATCTATATATGTTTCTTCCGCTGTAGAATACACTGTGCTTTGGTCTTCAAATTTAATTACTTTGGTATGATCGTTGCGATTTTCTTTAATCGGAACCACTTTGGCAATAATGACATCGCGATTTTCAACCAACGTATTTTCTTCCATAAACCCTTGGTCATTCAGTTTGTTATAATTTCCAAACTTAATACCTTTTGTTTTCGTTGGGTCGGGCTTGCATCGAACAATCTCGTCTCGTATAATATTATTGTCTTCATCGCGCTCTGTATGATAAATCGTGGCTGAAAACAACCCTCTATCAATCGATCCTTTATTCACCAAAACACTATCTTCCTGATTATATCCAGTGTGCGTCATAATCGCCACGTGGATTTGCGACCCCGATGGGATTTTATTTAAATTAATGAAATTCATCAAACGCGTATCCACCAACGGACGCTGTGGATATGTCAACACATATGATGTTTTGTCCATACGTTGGTCGAAATTCGTGGCATATACACCCACTGCTTGTTTCGCCATCGCCGATTGATATGTATTTCTAGGAGCTTGATTGTGATCGGGAAATGGAGTGCACGAAGCCAATATACCAAAGATTGTGCTTGGATGGATTTCACAATGTGTATACAATTCGAGTTTCTTGCAACTGATATTATCTTTGGACTTCATAGCTATCAACGACACACTTTGTTCATCTGGATCTATGTATTCAATGACAGATTCTGGTAGTCGAGCGCTGATGAGCAAATCATTCCAACATAACTCTTTGTTAACCAATCTATCGATTATATCCTTTGTTATCAATACTTTACCATCTTTTACTCGCAATACAGGACGTGCTAATCTACCACCATCACTACAAATGCGAATTTCTGCGTTTTTGTAATTCATTACAATCGATGTGTATATGTTAATAATACCCTTGTGCTTTTTTTCTTTCATCGAGTTATAGAGTTCATTGGGGTCCTTGGCGATTCCTATCCACGAACCATTGATAAACACCTTCATTTTTTCATACAAGTCGCCACTATCCGTAGTTTCCACTTTATGTATATATGGTTCCACATATTCGTATAAAGAAGAGCTATTCGTGGGAATAGTAATGTGTGTCATGTAACTCAATGCTTTTACTACACCGATCGACTGACCTTCTGGAGTTTCAGCGGGACATAAAAACCCCCATGTTGTATTGTGTAATTTACGCGGAGCTACCAATTCACCGCTCTTTTCTAAAGGCGTATTGATTCGGCGCAAATGACTCAAACTGGCCATATATGTCAATCGGTTCAATACTTGAGCCACTCCTACTTTGGAGCTATTCGCCTGTTTGATACTAAAATCACCTGTTGCTAGTGCCCGTGTAATACCATTTTCAATCGTCGATGACTTCACGATTTTATAAATATTGGTCATGTTGATTATATTCATATAATCTTCCGATGACCTCCATGAACCATTGTTGATTTCTCTCACCACTTGCTTTTGTATTTCTTTTACCATTTTATTAAAGTAATTACGAAAGAGATTGTTCAATAATGTTCCCGTCAATTCAATACGTTTATTGGTATACGAATCTCTATCATCCGTCTTTCTCCAACCCAAAGACGTCTTTATCAACTCATTTGTCATATATCCCAAGAAATACATTTTCTGTTTTAGCGACTTGCAATGCGGGAACACATCATTATTTAATACATCCAATGCAAATTCACGCTTTTTCTTTGCGCCCATTTCTTTATCCATGTTAATAGGAGTATATGAAACCGACGCGGTAATATGTCTCAACGCGTCTTCTTGCGTCATGTATTTATTACTATCCACAATAGATGCTTGTAAAAAGTCAATGATTTCTTTGTATTTTATAGAATCTATATTCAATACTATAAACTCGCATATTTCTTTGTCTTTTTCGAAACCATAGGCCCTGAAAAGCGTAAACAGTTCAATCGGATTTTTTATTCTGGGTATATTCACATAAATACCATTACCAAAGCCATTATCTTTACTGGCGATCAACACTTCCGTATGTTTTGGTGAAATGCATTTCGAATCTGGAACCGACTTGATTTCCGCATAAAATTTCCATTTCGTAGTGTTTTTACCGTCAAATATATATACCTTATTTTCAGCCGCGCGCTCTTGACCTAGAACCGTCTTTTCCGATCCCTTTATTATGAAATATCCACCACTATCCATAGAGCACTCGCCAGTATGTAAATGCGAAATATGTCGATTTTGCGTGAGTGAACAAATCGACGATTTAATCATTATCGGCATTTTACCAATATTTATGTTTGTTAGTTTTCGTGTAACGATGTCAGGATTATCCATTTTTTCACTGTTTCGTATCACATATTGAATGTTCAAATCAACCGTCATTGAAGATGCATACGTAAAGTTTCTCAGTTTAGCTTCTTGCGGTAACATCATCTTTGTTGCGCCATTATTTTCATGAATCTGTGGCGGATACAATTTAAAATTTTCGAAATTTATCAATACTTCCAATAAATATTTATCATTTTCTATTATATAATCATTTTCTGAACGAATCATTACAGGATTGAACATATCAATCGTGCGAGGCATTTGTCTATTCACTAAATCGTTATAAGACTCTATTTGATGACGCACTAAACGTTCTAAATGCTGTCCTGCGAAATATGATTCAATTATATTAAATGGTTCTTCAACATATGACCCTAAGTCTTGCAATACACTTTTGGCTTCTTTTTCTATTACTTCCTTAGTGTATGCGTGCATTTCGTCAATGTGATGAACTGATGGATCCATAGAAACTTTCATGTGTTATATTTAAATATGTTTAAATATATTTTTGAAATCAATTTTTTTATTAAATGAAATAGAAACAAGTCCATCATTATAGTAATGAGTAAATTTGCCGAATTTCTAGACGAATATAAAGAAAAACAATCTACTTACAATGAAATCATACATATCATGCAAGGGTCTCATATTGATTATATGAAACATTTTCAACCTAAAACTAAGATGAGCAGCTATGACCAATGGCAAAAAAATCATCTTATAGACCCATCTTTTCAAATAATAAAAGAACCTGTTTTTATCGATGCCTCTGTCAATTCTATTGATGATTTATTGCAAATAATCGAGAAATATCCGTATTGTCACACCAAAGAATACAATATTAATATTTACGCTTTACATCAAATAAAAACTGAACTGGAATCTATATCTAAAATGATCGGCATGAACGAAATCAAAACAAACATTGTTGAACAATTGCTGTATTTTTTACAAAAATTGCACATTAACGATGATAATAATCAAGACTATAAACACACTGTTATATGCGGTCCACCCGGCACCGGAAAAACTGATATTGCCGAATTACTAGGGAAAATGTATTCCAAAATAGGTATTTTGGAAAATCAAGTTTTCCGTAAAGTAAACCGAAGTGATTTAGTAGGTGGCTATTTAGGACAAACTGCCCTGAAAACACGCGATGTCATTCAACAATGTTTGGGTGGTTGCTTGTTTATTGATGAAGTGTATTCACTCGGTAGTGATGACAGTTATTCCATTGAATGTGTTAATATTTTAAACGAGGCTTTAAGTAAACACAAAAATAATTTGATGGTTATCATTGCCGGATATGAGGAAGAAATTGATGAACGATTCTTCCCTATGAATAAAGGTTTGGAATCACGTTTTATTTGGCGATTCGAAATTCAACCATATTCTTACGAAGAATTGTATCGCATTTTTTTATTAAAAGTAAAATCCATTGGCTGGTCATTGGATGATGACGTGCAAAAATCTTGGTTTGAAAAACATTATAATCAATTCAAGAACTACGGGCGTGATATCGAACATTTACTTTCATATATAAAAATATGTCATTCAACTCGTGTTTTTATGAATCACGATGGAAAAAAACAAATTGATTTAGAAGATATGAATAACGGTATGAAAAAATTCAAGAAAAAAATAGAAAAAAAGAAAACATCAATAATTCATGGACTTTATGTGTAAATTCAAAATAAATAATAATCCTTTTTTATATGAGCGATAAAAGGATTATTAAAGTAAATCCAGAAATATTTAAAATACCAGACAATACAAAGAAAAAACGACAACCCAAGCAACCCAAAGAATTGAAAATGAAGTCGTCGAAACGCAATACGAACAATAATACCGTGAAGAAAAAATTATTGAGTTTGTTACGACGCAAACAAGATGAAAAGATCAAACCTCAATCTAAGAATGAAAAAACACCAACAAAATTGAAAAATCAGGAAATTTTAGATAGTTTCGAAGACGAATTTAAAAATTCTCTCGAATATTTGAATAATTTAAGTAAAAATGAGAAAATTACACATCGTCCGCTTAATAGCACTATTAAACAACCCATGAATTCTTATGAAAATGTTCATTTGACATTACCCAAAGAATTACAAGAAGCCGAAATCATGCACACTATGCCTATGCCTCAACCTGAATCACCAATGGCGCCCCCTCTTCAATTAACACCCACCATGACGCCATTAGGAAAACCAGAACCACCAAAATTCGGTTGTTTAAAAAACGGTAGTTTACCTACATACCGCACGTGGCATCGTAATCAAACGCAACGTGTTTATCCTGTTTTGAATAATCCGAGCCCTGTTGTAAAACCGCAACCTTTGACTTCTGTTAGTAACAAGCCTTGCAAACGACGGAAAATTGTTCGACGCAACTTCACCATTGGAAAGTTTCATAACAAACCGAAAGTTGGTATTTTAGTTTCCAATCGAACTCTTAGACGCGATGTCAGCACCAAGCAAAAACTCATTCAACAAACACAATTAGACGATGTGAAAAAGGAATTGGTGAAAAAGGGATTTATTAAAATTGGTTGCACTGCGCCACCAAACGTATTGCGGAAAATGTATGAATGTGTTTCTCTTATGTGCGGCGACATTAAAAACCATAATCCCGATAATTTAATGTATAATTACCTACATGGTGAAAACAATTATTAAATATATTTTGTCTACAATATATATATATATGCCGCCAATACATAAATTGGAAACCATTATCGAAGGTTCTAATGAATCTATTTCTCCAGTTTCATCTGTTTTTACGAGAGCAAACCCCAATTTATTAATGGATTTTTTATATAGATGCAAACCAGGTGCATCTGGTTCATTTGTAAATCAAGGTACCTACGGTATTGGCTTAACGTATGAAATTAAAGACCCGTTTGTTTCAACACCATTATCATTTCTTCCATTGAGTGCTATATTAGCAAGAACGTTAATGAATAATGGCCATGTGTTTGTTAAATTTGTACCTTTAACAGAACCAATGCCACGAGCCGAATTTGAAAATGAAAAAATGAATGTTAAACGTCCAATTGAAATTAAATATATAGATGGCGATGGAGATATTGCTGGTGGATATTTAAGACCCTCATCTTCTACAAAAGAACAATTGAGTCCAAATACTTTACCTGTTGGTTTTGGTAGACACACTATTAAATATGATGATTTCGTGGGTTTTAACTGGTCTGTTTTAGGCAATACAGGCCAAAACAAAATTGAAAGTACCTATATACGCCAGTTTTTAGACGAATGTGAAAGTCAAATTAAAATATTCAAAAAAACAAACAATGATTTAGATTCGTGTATTATACCCATTTACGAAACTCTGGTCGTTTCAAATAAAAATATATACATCATAGAAGAATTGGAAAAAAATTACAATTTTAAAGGCACCAATCCATTATCTCCTACTTTTTTCACTGAAATAAAGAAACATCTTAGAATAAGTAATTATTTCAAAATGGGTCTTATTGTTATGCCCATGATGCCGATTCCTCCTGTTACACTTGGATGGCACCGATTTTACAGTTTGAAATGTTATAACAGTTATGACGAACTCAATATAAGCAATATTGCAAAAAAACAAGGAAACGATTATATTTTATACGATTATGACGATACCAGTATAGATTGGTGGAAGAGACAAGCGCTGTTTTTATTTACTCAAATCGTTTGCTATATGATTACTTTACTTGAACACGATATGATTCATGGTGATGTTCATCCTGGAAATGTATTGATACATCCCGATTTACCAAATACGACACAATGTTTTCACGATAATAAACCCGACAAAGCCAGATACAAACCATATTATAGTAAAGTATTTCTACTTGATTTTGGAACAGTCACAATTCCCGAATCTCGTGTATCTAATGAGTTAATTCTGTCATCGAAATTCGCTGAACAAATCAAACAATTATTGACTACCCGAGGCAGTCACGGATTCTCTCCCGTCGAATCATCTATTTACGATTGGTTACCTGCGTTGTTTTTAAGACGTAATAGTAATGGTGAATATCTTGTCAAGGCAGAACGAAAAACCATAAGTGAGATTAGAAAATTACCGGATGATAAATATTTTATTTCTGAAAATTTTGACAAAATGTTTGATATGATAAATAAATTCAAACTTGGAAATGCGGAATTTCGAACACATACTTTGA
>ENA-OUOG01000441-OUOG01000441.1-marine-metagenome-genome-assembly--contig:-NODE-441-length-54600-cov-5.083928_pt1 | contig 54600 bp, 44 predicted proteins | sample MGYA00248635_ERZ508505 | MGnify/ENA primary metagenome ERZ508505 (study PRJEB26176, sample SAMN06267871) | marine metagenome | isolation source: Saanich Inlet, British Columbia, Canada | place: Pacific...
TTCGCCTCACTGAAATGTACCCGCTGACTCCAGAAACGAGCGATACCCACTAATACTTCTAAGCCATATTCGGCTAAATAGCCTCGGTCGTTGGTATGTTCAATGTAGTTGTAAATGCCGTAGGCAATGGCCCCATTTCTGTGGATTTCCTCGAAGGTGATTTCCCATTCGTTGTGGCATTCTTCACCGTTCATAGTCACCATGGGATACAGAGCGGCACCGTTTGTAAAACCCAGTTTTTCGGCGTTTTCAATCGCTTTTTCAAGATGCTTATAACGATACACAAGCAGGTTTCGGCCCACCTCTGGAGAGGTAGTCGCTAGGTAAAATGGAAGGCAATAAGCTTCGGTGTCCCAGTAGGTGCTTCCGCCATATTTCTCGCCGGTAAAGCCTTTAGGTCCAATATTTAGACGCTCATCTTCTCCGGTATACGTTTGGTGCATGTGGAAAATATTGAAGCGAATACCTTGTTGTGCTTCCGAGTCCCCTTCGATAATAATATCGCCGCTGTTCCACCTTTTTTCCCAAGCTTCTTTTTGTTCTGTAAGTAGCTGTGTATATCCGGCCGAGCAGGCCGTGGTGGCAACTTCTTGTGCCTTAATGGTGAGCTCTGTTTTCTCCACATTCATGGAACTTAACAGGGCTACATATTTCTGTACAGTAATGGTTTCATCTTGGTTCGCATTCACTTGGAACCGGCTTCCAACGTACTTGTTTTTTGAAATTTCTTCTGTGGAAACACTTTCTTCTGTACCATTGCGAAGTAATTCAAATTTCATCGCAGCGGTTACGTGGAAATCGAGTTTTTTCGTTTTCGCAGTAATTTGGGCCTCGCGGCCCGATCCGTTCTGAGTCACTTCTTCCCAGAATTTCTCTTCCCAATTGGCATCGTGATTTTCGACATCAAAATCGAGGTAAGGGCAAAAAGTGATTTGTCCAGAGAAATTGAGCGGCGTGATGCTGTAGCTCATCGCGGCCACTTCATCTCGATGGAGGCTGTAAAATCTTTGTGCTTGAACGGAGATTTTCTTGCCGCTAGGCAATGCCGCTTCGAAGGAACGAAGAAGGTAGCCTTCGCGCATATTCAATTCGCGGTAAAAACCACTCACTTCCATTTTAGCAAGATCCACGGGTTCTCCGTCGATTTCAATATCGAGTCCGATCCAGTTAACAGAATTCAATACTTTGGCAAAGTATTCCGGATATCCATTTTTCCACCAACCTACCTTTGTTTTATCGGGGTAGTAGATTCCGGCGATGTACGAGCCTTGTAATGATTTTCCCGAGTAGGCTTCTTCAAAATTGGCGCGTTGACCCATACGGCCGTTTCCAATAGAGAAGATGCTTTCGGATTTGGGGTGGTTTTCAGGATCCCAATTGCGCTCAATGATTCGCCATTCGTCTGTTTCAAGGTATTTCGCTTGCATAGGGCGAAGAGTATTTTATCGGATAAATCCGGTGAGGTCAAATTGGTGTAATCCGGCGAGATACAGGTCTGCGCCGGGCAAGTTTTCTGGGGTTCCAATAGCAATGGCGTGCATGTTTCCCGCAAGCGCCGCTTCGATGCCCGCTTGAGAGTCTTCAAATACAACGCATTTTTCGGGGGGCACTCCGACGGCGTCTGCTCCTTTTAAAAATACTTCAGGATGCGGTTTCGAATGTGCAACCATGGTGCCGTCGATCACCGCGTCGAAATACGATTCAATTTCGCATTGCTTCAGAATCATGGGCGCATTTTTGGAGGCTGATCCCAAAGCGATTTTTATTCCGGCGGCTTTGGTTTCTTTTAAGCAGTTTAATGCTCCAGGCAAGAGTTCGTCTGGATTCATATGAGCAACGAGTTCAAGGTACCAGTCGTTTTTTATTTTCATCCAGCGATTGATATCCTCTTCGGGTAATGTTAGATTGCCCCAGGACATTATTTTTTCAATACTTCCTCGGCGACTTACCCCTTTGAGTTGCTCGTTGTCTTGCTCCGTAAAGGAAACGCCCAGTTCTTCAGCAAGTCTTTTCCAAGCGATAAAATGAAATTTGGCGGTATCAACAATAACCCCATCGAGGTCGAATAGAAAGGCACTAAATTTCATTACTAGCTTTTTTTTCGATCGGCTTGTTCTTTGCGAATGTGACCAATAATCATGAGTTCTGCAGTCGAAGTATTGGTCGCTAGCGGAATGTTTTTTCGAATACAGATTTCGATAAGGGCCTCAATATCTGGGTGGTGGCCTTCTTTTACGTCCGGATCTACAAAGAAAAGAACCAGAGATACGTCTCCTCGAGAAATCATTTCATTGATTTCGGTATACCCGCCACTAGAACCGGGGCTCAAATGCATAATGGGTACTTTGAATTCAGACTGCTCAAGAAATTCAGCAGACCTTCCGGTAGCTACGAGCTGACGGCCCCAAAGCCATTCTTCTCTTTCTTTTATAAACTCTGCCATGGTTGGTTTCATGGCATTGTGGGCGAGGATGACAATATTTTTCATTTCGATTCAAGCTCAATTTTATGCTCCAAATGATAGGCAACAAGCCCGTCAACCGGCTTTTTGATAACACGTCCAAAACGAACTCCTGCTTTTTTACAGGCGGTCCGAAGGTAGATTTCCATATGATAGGCTACCGAGCCGACGAAATTTACGGTGGCCCATTCTGATTCGGGATAGCACAAAACGTGTATCCGAATGAATTCGTCAAATCCTTCTTGGATAATATTCCCAAAGAAAGGATGCTGTTGGTGTTTACTTACAAATCGAGCAAAACTTGCCAAGTATACATTGGCGTTTGGTTGATTGTATACATTGTCAAGAATTTCGTCTTTACTCGTTTGATAGGTATTGACAAAATCCTGTTCAATTTCTTCGGGAAGCTGCTTATATAGGAATGAACTCAATAGCTTTTTCCCTAGGTAAGACCCCGAGGCTTCATCCCCAAGGATAAATGCGAGTGCGGGAACCTCCTCCCTAACAGAGTGGCCGTCAAAAAAACAAGAATTAGAGCCCGTACCAATAATACAGGCAATTTCAGGCTCTCCATTGTAGGTAGAGTAGGCGGCGGCAAGTAAATCGTGATCAACCGTTATTTCGGCGTGCATAAATACTTGTTCCAACCCTCTTTTTACTTCAACCTGCAGAGATTCGGTGGAGCAACCTGCCCCGTAAAAAAACACACTCTCAACATCCTTTTTCAGTTGTTGAATTCGCAATAAATTGAGCAAGTGCTCAGCTATAAAACGCGGACTATGGAAGTACGGATTGAAACCCATCGTTGAAAAACGATCGATTTCTTTGCCCTCTCTATCGAGAAGCACCCAGTCGCACTTGGTAGAGCCGCTTTCCGCAATTAAAATCATAGACTTACAGATTGGCCAAACGTTCAATTAGGTCCACGGCACGAGCCGAATATCCAGCCTCATTATCGTACCAACTTACAATTTTTACCAGAGTTCCGTTTGCAGAAGTCAATTGTGCATCGAAAATACTGCTGTACGGATTACCGATAATATCGGCAGAAACAATAGGGTCTTCCGTGTATTCCAAAATACCTTTTAGAGGCCCTTCAGCGGCTTCTTTCATTACGGAATTAACTTCTTCAGCCGTAGTTTCTTTTTCGAGAATTACAGTCAAATCCGTTGCCGAGCCGGTAGGCGTTGGAACGCGCATGGCCATTCCGTCTAGTTTTCCTTTTAGTTCTGGAAGTACAATACCGACGGCTGCTGCCGCTCCAGTGCTTGTGGGAACAACACTCAATGCAGCGGCTCTTGCTCTTCTCATATCGGAATGTGGCGCGTCATGAAGGTTTTGATCTGCAGTGTACGCATGAACAGTAGTCATGTAGCCTTTAACGATGCCAAATTTTTCAAGTAGAATTTTAGCTACAGGTGCAAGGCAATTGGTCGTACATGAAGCATTAGAAACCATGGTGTCCGATGCCGTTAATTCATGATCATTAACACCCAAAACCACCGTCTTTACATCGCCTTTGGCAGGTGCGCTCAAGACCACTTTTTTCGCTCCAGCTTGTAGGTGAAGTCCCATTTTTTCAGCGTCTCTGAAGACACCCGTCGCTTCCAATACAGTGTCTACGCCTAATTCACCCCAAGGTAAATCGGCCGGATTCCGCTCGCTGTATATTTTAATGGTGCTTCCGTTTACGATTAGGTCGTTTCCGGAAACACTTACTTCTCCATCGAAACGTCCGTGAATTGAATCGTATTTTAATAAGTGAGCTAGTGTTGTTGAATCGGATAAATCGTTGATTGCCACGACTTCAATGCTGTCGCGTTTCATCATGTTTCGGAAACTCAATCGGCCAATTCGGCCAAACCCGTTGATAGCTACTTTCGTTTTCATTGTGTGTTTAGAATTTTGGATATTCTGATCAGGTCTTGATCAATATGTGCTTGATTTTTAATGGCTTGCATAAAGAAGGTGTAACTCAGCTCGTCATTGAGCAAGCCCACCATTACGTTTGATTTGTCATTTAGTATGGCTTCCACTGAGGCGACGCCTAACCTGCTCGCAATTACGCGATCGAAACACGAAGGAGAACCACCTCTTTGCAGGTGCCCTAAAATGGTCACTTTAACTTCGATCTGAGGTAGCTCTTGTTCGACGCGTTTTTTTAGTTCATACGGATTGCCGAGGTGATTTCCTTCTGCCGAAATGATAATATTACTTGTTTTGCGTGCCGCTTCACCCTTTTTTAAATCCTGAATGAGGTCTTCCCAAGTGTGATTTCTTTCCGGCAGTATAACGGATAGAGCGCCGGTTGCAACAGCGCTTTGCAGCGCGATGAACCCTGTATCTCGACCCATGACCTCAACAAAGAATAGGCGGTTGTGTGAAGAAGCAGTATCTCTAATCTTGTCGATGGCTTCAGTCACGGTATTCGTTGCCGTGTCATACCCAATGGTATAGTCGGTACCAAATAAATCGTTGTCAATAGTTCCCGGTATGCCGACAATGGGAACGCCATGTTCTTCATTCAACTTCATGGCTCCAGTAAAAGATCCGTCACCACCAATGACAATCAATGCGTCAACTTCATGATCTTTTAGTTGTTGCGCCGCTTTTGCTCTTCCCTCTTTTGTCCGAAATTCTTGAGATCGGGCCGACTTTAAAAAAGTGCCACCGCTATTTATAATATGGCGAACACTGCTCGATTTAAGCTCGACGAAATCACCTTGGATAAGTCCGTCGTAGCCGCGATAAATTCCCATAATTCGCTTGTCGTAAAACAAGGAGGTGCGCGTTACTGCGCGAATAGCGGCATTCATGCCTGGCGCATCACCTCCCGAGGTAAGAACGCCAATCGTTTTAATTTTCTTGGAACTCATGTTGCGTATTCAAGGTCAAAACAAACATAGTGTAAATTTTACACTTATTTTGTTCCTTTGATTGAATTTGTATACTTTTTCGGTCTCGAAAGTCACTTTAGATTAATGACGAGTACAGTTCTAGTTAACACTGATGGCATTATGCAAGGAGTAAACCCAAACGTATCCGTTGATTGTGTAGTGTTCGGTTTTGATAACACAAAACTGAATGTTCTTCTAATCAAACAAAAGGAGTTAAATGAAAGAATGCAAAAGCAACATGCCCTTCCCGGGGATCTTGTGCTTGAGAATGAAAGTCTCGACGATGCAGCCTATCGAGTACTTAAAGAGCTGACTCAATTAGAAGGTATTTCACTTTACCAATTTCACGCTTTTGGAGATCCAAATCGCGTTAGTAACATTAAAGATATAGATTGGCTTCAGTCGTATCGTCAAAACCCACAAGCTCGAGTAATCACTATTGGCTATCTCGCCTTGGTCCGAATGGAGGAGTTTCTTCCTGAAGCGTCGTCTTTTGCCGAAGAAGTTTTTTGGCAAGAGATTCACGAGGTACCGCGATTAGCTTTTGACCACGACGATATTTTAGAAACGGCTTTAACACGATTGAGAGAGGATTTCGAAAACCATAAGATTGGATTGGAGCTGCTCCCAGAGAAATTTACGCTCTCGCAATTTCAGGTTCTTCACGAAATCATTCTTGAAAAAAAGCTCGATAAAAGAAACTTTAGAAAAAAAGTCCTAAAAGAAAAAAGGTTGCTGCCCCTCCAAGAGAAACAGCAGGGGGTTCTTCACAAGCCCGCACAGCTTTTTTCCTTGAATCCGATTGAAGAAGTATCGGAGATTTAAAAAAAGAAGCAAAGTGTACAAACTACACTTATTGTTTTTTTTAATACATTTGAAAACACGTACTGATAAACATAGGCCTATTATGAGGAATAACTACTCTAGAATTTGGTCGCTTTTACTGCTGCTCGTAATGAGTATAGCGACCAATGCTCAAAGTGTTTCTGGAAAAATTGTCGATGAAATGAATCAACCTCTTCCCGGGGTCAGCATTCTTGTCAAAGGCACAACAACAGGAACATCAACCGATTTTGATGGAATTTATAATCTGACCGGAATTCAAGCAGGCGATGTTTTGCTTGAATTTTCTTTTTTAGGTTATGCCACAACCACCCGTTCGGTAACTGTAAAACCGGGCGAGAACCTCACCCTTAATTTGGAAATGGATCCGCAATCAACCGACCTCGATGAGGTGGTGGTAGTAGGTTATGGAGTCCAAAGGAAACGGGAATTGACGAGCTCCGTAGTTAAATTAGGCGGAAAGGAACTCAATGATATGCCTACACCCAGTTTTGAAACTGCCATTCAGGGTAAGGCCCCAGGAGTTCAGGTAATCACTGGTTCGGGTTTGGCCGGATCTGGATCGCTCGTGCGGATTCGAGGGGTCGCTTCCATCTCAGCAGGAGGGGATCCTTTATACGTAGTCGACGGAATTCCGATCACACAAGATTACTTCTTGAAAGGAAATAGTGGTGCAATGAATAACAATCCATTGGCTACTTTGAATCCGAATGATATTGAATCCGTTGAGATTCTCAAAGATGCAGCCGCAACGGGTATTTACGGTTCTAGGGGTTCTAATGGAGTAATACTTATTACCACTAAACGCGGTAAAAAGAGCGGACTTCATTTCAGCTACAACGCTCGAATAGGGACTTCGCAACCAACGGCCTTGCCGGAAATGCTAAATACGCAGGAGTATTTGCAGATGTACGAAGAAGCGTGGGTAAATGATGGAAATGTTGGAACTCCGGTACTTCCAGGAGGAGTGAGCTGGGAAGATGCCCAAAACACCAATACCGATTGGGTAGACCTCACAACAAACACAGGATTCAAACAGAATCACGATTTCTCAGTGGCGAAGGGAGCCGAAAAATACAATGTATATGCAGGCCTGTCGTACAATGACAACGAAAGTTTTCTAGTGGGAAATCGCTATCGAAGAATGAGTGCACGATTGAATGGAGACGTGCAACTTTCGAATGATCTTCAATTGAGCATTTCTACCAGTGTTGTTCAAGGGATCAACGATCGTGTAGATGCGGCGTGGTCGGGCGGACTCGGAGCTGCGATGTCGACCGCTTTACCCATTTATCCGGTTTATGACTCTGAAGGAGACTATTTCATCGGAGGAACCAACCCCGTTCGTGTTCAGGAGCTGAAGAAGTGGCGTAACACAGAATTTAGGTCGATCAATAATGTCGCACTAACCTATATGCCAACGGATAAAATTATCCTTCGCGGATCAGGATCGTACGACTTTATGCGAATTAATGAAGATATCTATGAGCCTCAAGAGCTCATAAATTCCGACCATGCTGGAGTCGCAAAAAGAATCCCGACACAAGTAAATAATTACAATGGATCGCTGACGGGTCAATATCTAATGAGCCAGAACACGCTTCACAATTGGGACTTCTTAGTTGGAACCGAAGCGCAACGATCGTACAGTAGATCTGGATATGCAGAAGTAATTGATGCAACGGACGCCTTCTGGGAAGACAACCGCATGCGCGACACTATTAATGTTCTTTACAATGACCCTTCCAACGAATTTACGTTTGTGAGTTTCTTTGGTCGCGTTAATTACAATTTAGCGGGTAAGTATTTTGCTCAAGTTAACTTCCGAGCTGATGGCTCTTCCAAGTTCGGACCTAATAATAGATTCGGATTCTTCCCAGCGGTTTCATTAGGTTGGATCATGACGGAAGAGGATTGGCTTCGCGATAATAAAGTCGTGAGTTTCTTAAAGTTAAAAACGGGATATGGTTTAACCGGTAATGCGGCGATTCCACCGAATCAATGGCGTGCGAACAATGTCCAAAACATTAATGGATATAACGGCTCGTCTTATTATTACCCAACGATTATTGAGAACCCTAATTTGCGTTGGGAAAGCTCCTATACTTTTGATGCCGCCGTCGAATTCGGATTGTACGACGATCGAATTCACGGTGAATTAGGATACTATTATAAAGATACCCGAGATGTATTCTTACAAGTACAAGTTCCACAAGCGAGCGGATTCGCGAACTTATGGGATAACGTAGGAGGGATTTACAATACGGGAATAGAATTCAATGTAACGACCCGTAACCTCGTGGGCGCATTTAAATGGACTACGGACTTTAACATCGCTCGAAACTACAATGAAATAACCTCTATTGGAGGATATAGCGAGGATGCGGTTAGTGGTGGAACGAACGATACAAGAACGGTTGTTGGAGAGCCAGTTGGAACGAATTATTTGGTTCGTTTTTCACACGTCGATAAAGAAACAGGAGCTCCAGTGTACTTAGATATTAATGGGAACGAAACATATACTTGGGATCCTGCGGATAGAGTAGTAGTGGGTAATGTACTTCCAGCGGCGATTGGGGGTATCACAAACTCCTTTAGTTATAAAAATTGGGATTTGAGCATGCTCTTTGTATTCACCATCGGTGGAAATATATACGACTCGTCGAGCAAACGCCAGCTTTCTATGGTAACGGATTGGAACATGACGCGTCATGTATACGATCGTTGGCAGCAGCCGGGTGATGAGGCGCGTTATCCACGGGCAACGCTAGATCCGGCGAACCACGGGTCAACAACGCCCTGGATTAATACGGATCTCTGGCTTCATGATGCGAGTTACATGCGTTTGCGCAACATTACTGTTGGATATGCAATTCCAACGGAGACAGTCCGCCGGTGGGGATTACAAAACCTGCGATTCAGCTTTTTGGCAACCAACATCTTAACCTTTACCAAGTTTCCAGGAATGGATCCAGAAATCGCACGTGATTTCGAAAATCCAACAGATCGGAATATGAGTCCGAATATTACCTACTTAACGCCACCTCAAGAGAAGTCGTTCATCTTGGGTATTGAAGTACAATTTTAATAAATAGGATCATGAAAAAACTAGCATTATACTTTAGTTCCTTCGCGCTGATCCTAGTATCGGCCTCTTGTGAAAAGTTCTTGGATGTTAAGCCTGACGGGTCTTTGAATACCGAAGAAGCAATTCAAAATACAGATTCACTTCAGAAATTTTTGAATGGTGCCTATAGCTCTATTGGCGATTTTGCCAATGGGAATATGCAAACCTTCAATGAATTATTAAGTGATAATTTATCTCGTCCAAATGCCAATTTGGATTACCGCGAAATCTATACATTCAATACGCTCTTTTTCAATGGTACCATTGGAGGAACGTACGGTAATATGTACCGCGCCGCAATGCGCGCAAATTTCGTGATGGAAAATTTCGATTTAGCAGCGGATTTAACGGAAGCCGATCGAATTCGAATGGAAGCGGAAGCACGATTTATTCGAGCGTTAGCTCACTTTGAAGTTGTCCGCTTATTTGCGCAGCCGTGGGGCTATACATCTGATAACAGTCACCCCGGAATCATTATTCGAACAAGCGTTGAATTCGACATTGCACCGAGAAATACGGTTCGCGAGGTATATGAAAATCTTATTATTCCAGATTTGATTTTTGCTCGCGACAATTTGCCACAATCCAACGGGAATTACGCCACCAGCGATGCTGCAAAAGCGCTTTTAGCGCGGGTATACTTTCAACAAGACCGCCGAGCAGACGCGGCCACTGAAGTTGCTCCGGTAATCGATGCATTCCCTTTTGATACGAGCGCTTCGGGACTCGATCGCTTTGTTTTCGGCGATACAAGTTCGGTTCAATCTGAATTTATTTTCCGCGTCGTGAGTACGAGTGTAAATGGTACTGTGGATAATAGAGGAGGAACCTTCGTCGGCAACTATCGTTCGGATAATAACCCGAACCCTGAATTGCGCACGAGCAAGCTTTTCTTGAACCAGTATTCTGTAAATGAAACGGATCGCCGTTTGCCTTTTTTCGAAGTGAAAAATGACGGAGCGCCCAATGAATTTGTTGCGATCACTAAATTCAATCGCGACTTTGTGAGCGTTCCTTATTTGCACACGACGAGTATGAAGTTGATGTATGCGGAATGTATTGCGGGAACGGACCCAGCTCTAGCCATTCAACATCTTGATGATATTCGCCGAAGAGCTTACGGCAGTGGTTTTGTACCGACGAATCCGGGCCTATCGCCTCAAGAAATTCGCGATGCCGTGGAGTATGAACGACGTATTGAATTGTTCGCGGAAGGCGAGCGAATTCAGTATATCAAATTGCGTGGAGCACGCGGCGAGCAGCGCGAGGTGCGGGAAGCTCCGTGGGATTGTAACGGAATGATTTTACAATTCCCAATTTCTGAGCAAACGGACCTGTTTGAATTGAATCCAACCGGAGGTTGTTAAAATAATAAACGATGAAAAAGAATAAATACTTAATAGGATTGGTCGCGTTGCTCCTTATTGGAGTATCGGCCTGTCGGCCGGAATTAACCGGTGAGCTCGGTCCTGATTACGACCCAACAGCGGGGTTCTCGGGTAACTGGCGTTTGACAAAAGTAGATATGGTTGACCTTCAAGAATCATTACTGGAAACCAGAGACATTACGCCGTTTTACGAATCAGATTTTGGCAGTATATCCTTGGTAGGTTCTGAAGGAACCTATGAGGTTACCAACCAAGGAGCGGGGGATTTCTTCATTGGGGAATCGGGAAACTTCTCCTTTGATGATCCTGACTTTCCGAGTAACATAATCTTCATCTCAAATGTTGGAGACACGATTAATGCGGGCCTTTCTAAACTCGTTCGTGAAATTGATTCCGAAATGGGCTTCAATGTCGGACGAACGAAATGTGATGTGCCGAACGTACAGTATAATTTCACCTTCATAAGAGAGTAAAATGAGCATCATGAAAAAACTACTTTTTACAGCAGCCATCTCTTTTATTTCGAGCGTGGCCTTTGGACAAGTATCCACCGACCCCATTGAGTTTACTCCGGATCAGGAAATAAAAATCATTGTGGATCTTAACGCAACGTCGAACGATTGGGGCATTGTTGAGATTGCCGCGGGTGGAGAAGATATGTATATCTGGACATGGAGCCCTTTCGAATGGGGAGCCAACGATTCATTAGCGAATGGCCTGGGAAGTCAGGCTTGGAAAAACTCCAACCCAGCGCTAAAAATGACGAAAGAAGGAGAAGGTATTTACAGTTATACCATGACGCCAACTGAATTCTATGCGGTGGATGCGGCTACAGTGTACGATAAAGACATAGAGTTTTTAGTTAAACCACTGGACGGTGGTGGCTTTGGTGATGATGATCGCAAAACGGAAGATTTAAGACTACCAGTAGATCCTGCGATTACGGTACGTGACCCGGGTTATGCTTTTCCTGTAAACCCTTCGGCCGATGACGTGATTCAAATCAATTACGATTACGCTCGAGAAAATTTTTCAGACGGACGTATGCTTAAATTGCAACCAAATGACCCCTCGTGTACTACAGAAATGTTGAATGAAGATGAGGTGTGGATGTTTGCGGAAGCAACGACAACAGATAGCGTAAAACACGTTATCTCTAACTTCTTTACCGTTACCCAGAACCCTGACCTTCTCATGGATTATGCCGGTGACGGAACCTATGTTCGCTACATTGTTCCCAGTGAGTTTTTTGCCGATGTAGTGCCTCCGGGAAGCGAAATTATGTCGATTCGTTTTGTGCCAATGACCGATTATTTTTTAATAAATCCGGCCGGTACAGATCCCTCTTGTGGAATCAATGAAAATAGATCCGCAAAAGATATAGTGATCGATCTATCCTGTCCTTAAGAAAGAATACCTAAGCCGATTTAGTCGGGAAGCCTCTCTTGAGTAATCAGGAGAGGTTTTTTTTATACTGCCTTCGGCAGGATTTTCAGCAACGCATCGAGTTGGTCGTCGTCGAAATCCAAATGAGTAACGATGCGCAACTTTCCTTCCCCCATCGAAACTATGTGCACATCATGCGCGGCAAGTTTCTCAATGATGGCCTCGGGCCGATGGCCTTCGGACACATAAAAGATGACAATATTCGTCTCGACAGGCTCGACCTTGCGAATCCACGAATAGCTGCTTATTGCCTCAGCAATTAATTTCGTTCGCTTGTGATCTTCAGCGAGCCGATCGATGTGATGATTCATCGCATAGGTGCCAGCGGCAGCTAATATACCGGCTTGACGCATGCCACCACCCATCATTTTTCGCAATCGATATGCGCGGGCAATTAGATCTTTATTGCCAACAAGTACAGAGCCAACGGGGCAACCTAACCCTTTTGAAAGGCAGACTGAGATAGAGTCAAATAACGGCCCGTAGGCTCCCGGATCATCTTGCTTGGCAACAAGTGCATTCCAAAGCCTTGCACCATCCAAATGGTAGGCGAGTCCTTTTTCTTTTGCCTTGGCTCCCAAGGCAATTAATTTGTTGAATTCGTAACAGGCTCCACCGCCTTTATTCATCGTGTTTTCTACAGACAATACGCGCGAAACTGGCGCGTGTGGGTCATTCACATTTCTCAATAAACTCGAAAGTTCATCCGGATCAACAAGACCTCTAGGTCCGCTAGAAAGGCGCACGCTTGCTCCAGAATTGGCCATAACGCCTCCACCTTCATACTGGTATATGTGACTGTATTCGTGGCAAATAACTTCGTCTCCAGGTCTTGTGTGAGCTCGAATCGCCAATTGATTGGTCATGGTGCCCGACGGGCAAAATAGAGCCGCTTCCGCTTTAAAATATTGAGCGACTTGCTCTTCCAAAGCGTTGATGGAAGGGTCTTCCCCAAATACATCGTCACCTACCGGCGCTGAGAACATTGCGTCTTTCATTCCAGCCGTAGGCTGAGTTACGGTATCACTTCGAAGGTCTATACGCATCATTTAAACTTATAAAAAGGAATAATCATTGGAACCTTTTCCTGGTATTCGCGATATGCTTTGCCAAACTTTTCGACCAGCCGCGCCTCTTCTAACTGAATTCCAATGATGATGTACAAAACAATCCAAAAGGCGGAAATTAAAAATGGATAGCTGGGCGCATACAATAAGGCCCCAAAGAGCACGACCAATATAGAAAAGTAGAGCGGGTGACGCACCAATTCGTTGAGACCTTCCGTTTGAAGTACTTTCGTTTTTTCTGGTTGTTCGAGCCCAATAAATTCACCGACGTTGTAACCACTAAAACACTTAAAGCCTAGATATACACCGGCGCCCATTAATACTATTCCCAGCCAGTAAAGCATTTCGCTGGGCACCTCCATCAGACTCGGTTTTGGAAGTGATCGATAATAAAGGGCGATGGGAATAAGAAGTGCAATTGAAAGTGCATTGTAGGCCACGCGGTAGCGGTGCTCAGGTAACTTAAGCGCCTTGGTGAGGGTCGTTTTTACGGACGGACTAAGCAAAAAACTGTGTAGTCCGAAGTAGACAATCCACAGCGCAGATAAAAGGACGAGATCCATGTGCGGTTTTTTACAAATATAACGGAATACCCAAGCGCAAAATCCTAAATTTACGGCATGATTACAACAGACCAGTTCAAGGACTTTGCCGGGCGCGTGGAAGCGCTAAGGGGGTATCTTTGACGTCGATCACAAGAGACTGCTGATTGCCGAAGAAGAAGAGAAAACTGCTGACCCCGATTTTTGGAATGATTCCAAAGCCGCAGAGACCCTCATGAAAAAAATTCGCCAGATGAAATTCTGGGTAGAGACCTATGAAGAAATTGAATCGTTAAAAGATGATTTGAGTGTTCTTTTGGAGTTTCACGCCATGGGAGAATCCTCCGAAGAGGAAATTGATGAGACTTTTGGGAAGCTGAAAACGAAAGTGGAGGATTTAGAATTCCGAAATATGTTATCGGCTGAAGAGGATCCAATGAGTGCGGTTTTGCAAATAACCTCTGGAGCTGGTGGTACCGAAAGCTGCGATTGGGCTTCTATGCTGCTCCGCATGTACGTCATGTGGGCCGAGAAAGAGGGTTTCAAAGTGAAAGAACTCAATTATCAAGAAGGAGACGTTGCTGGAATTAAGCAAGCGACCATTGAAATTGACGGCGATTTTGCTTTTGGCTATTTAAAAGGTGAAAACGGTGTGCATCGTTTGGTTCGCATTTCCCCTTTTGACAGTAACGCCAAGCGGCATACCTCCTTCGTTTCGGTATACGTTTATCCGCTCGCCGATGAAACGATCAATATTGACATTAATGCGGCGGACATCGAATGGGACACTTTTCGAAGTGGAGGCGCCGGTGGTCAAAATGTAAATAAAGTTGAAACCGGGGTACGCTTAAAGCACAAGCCGTCAGGTATCATTATTGAGAATACCGAAACGCGTTCGCAGTTGGGAAATAAAGAAAAGGCGATGCAGCTTTTGAAGTCTCAGCTATATGAAATGGAGCTGGAAGCGCGTCGTGAAAAGCGAACGGAAATAGAAGCGGGCAAGAAGAAAATAGAATGGGGGTCGCAAATCCGAAACTATGTTTTTCATCCGTACAAACTCGTGAAAGACGTGCGCACCCAGCATGAAACGAGTGATGTAACGGGAGTCATGAACGGGAATATCGATTCCTTCGTTAAGGCTTATCTCATGCAAGAAGGAGAGGGTGTTAATACCGAAAGTGAATAATAATGAGCATGAAAATATTTCATAACCCGCGTTGCGCAAAAAGCCGAGAAACGTTGGCGATTATAGAGGATAATGGAGGTAATGCCGAGATCATTCTCTACATGGACGATCCATTAACCGCAGACGAGATTTGGGAGTTACTTCGCCTATTGGGCCTTCGGCCCGATGAGTTGGTGCGCAAAAACGAAGCAATTTGGAAAGAGGAGTACAAAGGTATGGAGCTCAGTGACGAGGAAATCGTTTTGGCTATGGCGGAAAATCCAAAGCTGATGGAGCGCCCTATTGTAGTAAAAGGAAAAAAGGCCGTCCTGGGACGACCTCCTGAAAATGTTTTGGAACTACTTTAATGCCCTTTACTCAGGAGCCGACTCCTCAGTGGCATCGTCGCCGTTGAATAAGTCGATAAAGTATCCAACGATCCAAAATGGCAAAAAGCCGGTAATGAAAAGCATTAGCCAGAAGGCCATTAAGAAAACAACTAAGAACAGGAGGAATCCGATAAACATAATCTCATTCTTTAAGGAGGTCAAATTTAGTAATTAACCGTTTAAAAAACACATCATGGAGTACCGTATCGAAAAAGATACCATGGGCGAGGTTAAAGTTCCCGCTGATAAGTACTGGGGAGCGCAAACTGAGCGCTCAAGAAATAATTTTAAAATTGGCCCGGCGGCGAGTATGCCGCTCGAAATTGTCTATGGTTTTGCCTATTTGAAGAAGGCTGCGGCACATGCGAATTGCCAATTAGGCGTATTACCTGAGGCAAAAAGAGATCTTATATCACAAGTATGTGAAGAAATTTTAGACGGTCAACACGATGATCAATTTCCTTTGGTTATTTGGCAAACAGGTTCTGGAACACAATCGAACATGAACGTTAACGAGGTAGTCTCGAATCGAGCACATGAGCTTTCGGGGGGTACTTTGGGAGACGGTGTGTCTTCCGTTCATCCGAACGACGACGTAAATAAGAGTCAGTCAAGTAATGATACTTTCCCCACGGGAATGCACATAGCCATTTACAAACGTGTTATTGAAACGACGATACCTGGAGTTGAAACGCTGAGAAACACCTTAAAGGCCAAATCGGAATCCTTTTCAAAGGTGGTAAAAATCGGGCGCACCCATTTAATGGATGCCACGCCATTAACCTTAGGTCAGGAGTTTTCAGGTTATGTTTCGCAGTTAGACCATGGACTCAGAGCCTTGCGCAATACTCTAGCGCACTTAAGCGAGCTTGCACTCGGGGGAACAGCTGTAGGAACAGGTATTAATACGCCCGAAGGGTATGCCGACCTTGTTGCCGAAAAGATCGCCAAATTCACAGGCTTGCCGTTTGTGAGTGCTGAAAATAAATTTGAAGCGCTTGCTGCCCACGATGCACTTGTCGAAACGCATGGGGCATTAAAGCAATTGGCGGTTTCTCTAAATAAAATCGCCAACGATATTCGCATGTTGGCGAGTGGACCCAGATCTGGAATTGGCGAAATAATTATTCCTGCAAATGAACCGGGGAGTTCGATTATGCCGGGTAAAGTAAATCCCACACAGGCAGAGGCAATGACTATGGTTTGTGCTCAAGTAATAGGAAACGATATGGCAATTACCGTTGGCGGGGCACAAGGTCATTATGAACTCAATGTATTTAAGCCTGTAATGGCGTCGAATGTACTTCAGTCGGCACGGTTAATTGGTGACGCATGTGTAAGCTTTAATGACCACTGCGCCGCTGGAATAGAACCAAATTACAAGAGTATTGAGGCACATGTCAATAATAGCTTGATGTTGGTGACCGCTTTGAACACGAAAATAGGCTACGAAAAAGCAGCTAAGATTGCGAAAACGGCCCATGAGAATGGAACAACCCTGAAAGAAGAAGCCGTGAATTTAGGTTATCTCACGGCAGATGAATTTGATGAATGGGTGCGCCCTGAAGATATGATTGGGAGTCTTCATTGATTTGAATGATATCAATAGAAAAAGGGGCCTAGGCCTCTTTTTTTACATTCTTTTTTTAATGAATTTGATTTGACCGTTGTGGTTCGATTCGTGCTCGCATACATGAAACCACTTTGCGTAATTGTTTGTGGGTAGATTGTCAAAAAAGTTTTCTGATTCCCAAAGCCAATCGTCCGTGCGCTCGGCAAATTGCTTTTCCGTTTCTGCTCGAACAGACTCCAGTTTCTCGAGATAGAATTTTATTTTATTTCCCTTTATTTTTTCACGTCCGTCTTCTCCAAGGCCCATGGGTAGGTCCCAGATCTCTTTTATTTCATTGTCCCAAGTTCCCCATTCGAGCCCTTCAAAAGTGTTGAGTTGATAATAGCGTTCGGTTGCTGCTAAATGCCAAAGCATTGCACCAATCGAATTTGATTTATCGTCGATTTGAAAGTCTAATTCTTTTACAGAGAGCTCTTCGACTCCGCGCACAATCCAGGTACGCATCATAGTCATAGTTCCAAGGAGTGTCCCAATGTGCGGAGTGTACCCTTTTTGCGGACCTATTAAGTAGAGCCCGGATTCTTGTTCGTCTTGTAACGAAGCTTCCGCGGCAACACCGGGAAGGGTAGCTAGTGTGAGTCCTGCCGTGAGGCAGGCGGCGTTCTTAATGAAATGGCGGCGATCTTTGTTCATAGCGTTTAATTTACTTGGTTTTAGATTCATATAAGAGCTTCAAGGCTGTATGAATTTGTTTGTCGATGTCTTTCATTCGATTTATTGAAAATACGATCGTACGTTTCCTTCCGTCGGTAAAACTCGTCCAGAGGCCTTTGGCTTACGGATCTTGCTCGAGAAGGACTTCCAGGACTTCGGGTATTTTCACGCCCAAGGTGAAGGGATGTTCGATTATTTCAAAATGAATCCTTTCTCCGGCCTCCTTGCGGAGCGATTTTAAATTGCGTTTGGAGAGAATCACGAAATAGTCTCCATCGCCCATATGATTTAATCCGCAGTCGAATTGTAACCCGTTTTCAAGGGTGCATTGAAGCCGCGTCGATCTTTTTCTAGGGAAAGATTCGACGAGTTTGGAGGGAATTCGGAGAACGTTATAACTCCCTCTTTTGGGAGTGAGTTGTTCTATAATTCCTTCAAACCTTGTCATATTTTCAATAGCGCAGTACCGCTACACTGTCTTGCCCTAATCTAACCTTTAACCAACGGGCCATTTGCTCTTCATTTTCGTCTGCCTGTCGAGAACGAACGCCCTCTTTCCATTGTACAATCACGATGCATAAGGTGTCCGTGTTTTCGAAGTTTGTTCCGTAGGCCTGACCAAATGAGAATCGCTCAAGATCGTCGTATTGCGCTCTCAATTCATTTCGAATAGTTCCAAAGGGCACCGTGTCTGACGCCAGCCGCATTAAATCTGTTTCGAGTTGGACAATTCGCTTTTCGCGTTCTAAAAGCGCTTCGGAGTTTTTGTAATACAGCTCCTGAAAAGTCTCCGCGCGGAAATCGCTGAGCGCCGATTGATATTGATCAATATCTAATCCGCCCGATTGAATTATTTTAAGATGAACATCATTGAGGTTAAACTCGGGCATACGAGCAATCCATTGGTTTTTTAAATCCTCAGGGACTCTTTTTCCTCCTTCAAGAACGACCACGATTTGGTTGAGCTCGTTGTCGTATTCGAGCATTCGATCGGTAATCACGTTCTCGTCGTATTCAATTACAGCGGATACGAATTGGTTCGCTCGCCTATAAAAGAGCGACTCTTGAACGACATTATAAAAAATCCAAAGCGATGGTAGAATGATTATGATGCTGAAACCGAGAATAATTCTCCGAGCTTTTCTCTCTTTTGTGGGATCGAGGAAGTCGACCAGAGGGAATTTCAAGTAGCGGACAACAATAATGGTCGCCAAACAAATAAAAATCGAATTAAGTAAGAATAAGTAAAAGGCGCCAAAGAAATAGTGGAATTGACCGGTAGCAAGACCAAAACCTGCCGTGCACAATGGCGGCATTAAGGCAGTCGCTATGGCAACCCCGGGAATTACGTTTGTTTTCTCCTTACGAGAACCGGCCATGATCCCTGCCAATCCTCCAAAGAAAGCTACAAATACATCGAGTAGAGTTGGATTTGTTCGAGCCAGTAATTCTGACTGTGCATCACTTAATGGAGACAGTAAAAAGTAACTTGTCGAGGTTATTATGGCAATGGCGGTCATCGTTGCAAACGATCGAAGGGCTCTCCTTAACGTGCTAATATCATTTGTTGCTACGGACAACCCGACCCCAAGGATTGGGCCCATTAGCGGGGAAATAAGCATGGCGCCTATGACAACCGCGGGTGAATTAACGTTTAGGCCAATGGAGGCTATGTAGATGGAGAATATGAGAATCCAAACGTTGTGGCCTTTGAAGTCGATGTCCCGTTTAATTCCAGCCGTGGTATTTTCAGCATCGATACCCTCGTTTATATCGAGTGTGCGCCGCACGTATGCTAAGAACATGAGCATTATGCGCTTGGGGCCATAACTCACTTTCTTTTGTTCGGTTTCTTCGGTTCGCTCGAGCTTTTCCGGCGCTTCCGCTGCCTTGTCATCTTCTGCCATAGACGAAAGATAGAATTTTCGACGATGTGAAGAATAATTTCGAAATGGATTTATACTTAAAAAAAACGGGAGCATGCATAGCATACTCCCGCAGGTCTTGAGATATTTTCAGTTTTCCTAAACGAATTCTTCGCCTTTGTCGATTTTGGCTTCTTTCACGAACTGCTTTATCATTTGCTCCTCTTCTCTTTTGCAGATTAAAAGAGCATTTGTTTTATCGACGACAATGTAATCTTCGAGCCCTTGAATAACAATGAGCTTGTCTCCTGAAGAGCTCACCATATTGCGCTTGCTGTCGTACATCATAACGTTCTTTCCAACCACAGCATTTCCCTCTTGATCTCGGTCTAAGTGCGTGTAAAGAGATCCCCAGGTTCCCAGATCCGACCATCCGAATTCTGCGGGTAATGTATACACGTTTTTCGCTTTTTCCATAATGCCATAATCAATAGAAATATTCTTACAGGTAGGATAAATTCTATTGACGAAAGCGGTTTCATTCTCTGTATTCAGTGCCTCTTCACCTTCTTCAAACAATTGTCCAACCTCTTGAAGATGCTCGTTAAATGCATTGATGATGCTCTGTGTACTCCAAATAAAAATGCCACTGTTCCATAAAAAGTCACCGCTCTCCAGAAATTTCTTCGCTAAGTCGATATCGGGTTTTTCCGTAAAGGTTTTAACGCGACACACTTCCTCGGTGTCGAGAATTTCGGATTCGTTGTATTGGATGTATCCATAGCCCGTATCCGGCCTGCTCGGCCGGATGCCCAGCGTGAGAAGAACATCGTTTTCCGCGGCGGTTTTCAAGGCTAAATTCGCGACACGTGTAAACTCATCTTCCTTGAGAATGAGGTGGTCCGATGGCGCTACGACCATATTGGCCTTCGGATCGATTCCGTGAATTTTATAGGCCGCATAAGCAACGCATGGAGCGGTATTCCTTCTTGCGGGCTCTAATAAAATCTGGCTTTCCTTTAAATCGGGCAACTGCTCTTGAACGAGGGCTTTGTACTGTACGTTCGTTACCACGTGGATTTGGTCGGCGGGTGTAAATCGCAAAAGGCGATCGTACGTTTGTTGAATCAGCGTTCTCCCTGTACCCAGAATATCCAAGAATTGTTTTGGGTGTGAGGTTCTACTCATGGGCCAAAAGCGACTGCCAATTCCGCCGGCCATTATTACACTGTGCGTATGTTGATCCATTACCTGCTTTTTGGATTTGGTGCAAAAGTACGAAAATCAATACGGGCCGGAGCCACGCCGTGAACTAAAAACCAACGACCTGAAGCCAGTTCTTTGCACTTGTGCCTCGTTCTTTGTTTCGGCCCTTTCTGGAATATTTTTCCTTTCAACTCAAACGTATCGCCCTCTTTCAAGTCGTCGACCGTGAGGTGTTCTTCGGGGTGTGCGTCGAAAGCCTTGAAAGCACTTAAAAGTGCCGGATCGCTGTGTGTAGTAGCTTTTGGACGCAGTAAATGGGCCTGACCTTTTCGCTTCAGATCGTGAGGCATCCAAGGCTCATCGAGTAAAGGCCACATGGCAATTCTAAAGGCTTCTTTCCATTCTTGTCCGTGTGGAGCAACTCTTTTTTTTTCGAACACATGCACTTGTAGATGCGCAATTTCGTGAACCAATACCCACAAAAAGTGAAAGGGATTTAAATTGCCGTTGACAGAGATTCTATGATGTTCTTTTCCGGGTCGAAAATCACCGGTTTTCGTCAGTCTCTCGCGGCTTACTCGAATATCCACCCGGTAGGGTGCGAGCAGTGATTCGACATAGCGGACCGATTCGCTGGGTACGTGCTTTTGCCAGCTCATTTTAGGCAAGTAATTGGTAGGTGATTAAACTAGCTACGTACGCCATCGCACCCATGAAAAGGAATTGGGCTAGGGGCCACTTCCAGCTGCGTGTTTCGCGACGAACGACGGCTACCGTGCTCATGCATTGCAGTGCAAAAGCATAAAAAACCATTAAGGATAAACCCGTCGCCAATCCGTACTGTTTTTTGCCGGTGATTTGATCCACTTGAGCGCTCATTTTTTCTCGGATTGAATTGTCGTTATCGGGGTCGCCAACGCTATAAATTGTCGCCATCGTCCCCACGAATACTTCTCGTGCAGCAAAACTAGTTATCAAAGCAATCCCGATTTTCCAGTCGTAGCCCAAAGGACGAATAACGGGTTCGATGGCCTTTCCAATAATTCCGGCGTAGGAAGCTTCTAGTTTTTCACTTCCTTTTTTAGCGGCCTCCTCGGCCGGAAGGGTTCCATTGACCTCCAGAGTGCTGTAGCGAAGTTCGATGGACTTCATTTTTTCGGCCGGTCCATAACTGGAGAGGAACCAAAGCACAATGGATACAGCCACGATTATTTTTCCTGCATCAAACAAAAATACCCGCACCTTTTCGAGAAGGGTGTAGCCAATCGTTTTCCAATCGGGCCATTTGTACCCTGGTAGCTCCATCACGAAGAAACTCCGATCCGCCTCATTTAACCACAAATTCAATAAAAAGGCCACTGCAATCGCGGCTACAAAACCGAGTAAATAGAGCCCCATTAAGATGAGTCCCTGCACATTGAAAATCCACCATTTCGCATCGGAAGGGATAACCAGTGCGATCAGTAGAGTGTACACGGGCAGCCTCGCCGAGCAGCTCATTAAGGGCGTAATAATGATGGTGATCAGTCGCTGTTTCCATCCGGAAATACTTCGGGTCGCCATAATGGCCGGAATAGCGCAAGCAAATCCTCCAACCAGCGGAATTACAGATCTTCCATTGAGTCCAAACCGGCGCATGAGCTTATCCATCATGAAGCTCACTCGAGACATATATCCGGTGTCTTCAAGCAGAGCAATAAAGAAAAAGAGAAACGCTATTTGGGGTACAAAAACAACCACGCCTGAAAGCCCCGCCAACACCCCGTCGAGCAGAAGTCCGGAGATGATTCCGTTCGGGAGAACCCCGGCTAAATAAGTGGTGGTTTCTGTGAAGATGAATTCAATCCACTCCATGGGAACAGAGGCCCAGCTAAAAACGGCTTGAAACATAATGAAGAGTACGAACAAGAAAATCGCGTAGCCCCAGAATTTGTGTGTTATCACGTTATCAATTCGGTCCGAGAAATGCTCTCGAGCTGATTTCGCTTGCATTACATTTCTGGCAATGATGCCGGGAATGAGTTCGTAGCGCTTTTTACTCTCATCTGCTTGAAAGCGGTAGGGTTTGAATTTATGCTCTTCTACAAGTTTTTCGATGTGCTTTGCGCGATCGGGGTGCTCTTTGAAGTAGCTGATAAATTTGAAATTACTGGCTACTTGAAAAGCGGCATAGTCGCTGTTTACCTTTACGGCTTCGCGCACTTTTTGGAGTAGTTCGGGCGAAAATTGGCCTACGTGAATGAAATCTTTCTGTGCCGGTTTAGGTGGGTTTTGAAGAAATTCGAAGAGTTTTTGAACTGCTTCTTTCTTTCGAGCATTAATTAATACCACCGGAATTCCTAGCTCTTTGCTTAATGAGTCGACGTCGAATTGAAGTCCGTCTTTTTTAGCTAAGTCGGCCATGTTCAAGACCAGCACCGTGGGCAAATTGAGCTCAATCACTTGGGTAGTCAGAAAGAGGCTGCGCGTTAAATTAGTACTGTCGGCTACCACCACTACTTGGTCTGGATAATCGGGATTTCCCGGGTCGCACAAGATTTCAAAAGTCACTAATTCGTCAACTGATTTGGGGTATAGACTATAGGTACCCGGCAGATCGATTATTTCGCATTTCTGTTTTTCACCGGAGTTACTTTTTAAAGTGAGTGTGCCGGTTCGTTTGTCGACGGTTACTCCGGGGAAATTTCCTACTCGTTGGTTGAGTCCAGTAAGGGCGTTGAACAGCGTGCTTTTTCCGCTGTTCGGATTTCCGATAAGTGCTATTTTCTTTCTGGAATCAGTCATCCAATCAGTTCAATACGTACGGCGGCTGCTTCGTCTTTTCTAAGGGCGATTACGCTGTTGCCAATTTTAATTGCGATGGGATCTCCGGGTGGCGCCTTCCGTACAACGGTAATCAGCTCGTTCGGGATCATTCCCAATTCCAGTAGTTTGAGAGCGATGTCTTCTTCTTCGTACGATTTAATAAGGGCGCGGTCGCCAATAGCCAATTGATCGAGAGTCAAATCAGTTATTTAGATTCATTCTAAGTGTCAAAAGTACGGAATTGAAGGCAATTGGTCTTGATAAAACTGCGTCGTTTTTAAATTGATTTCATTTTGCTCAAGAGATCCAAAGGAAGGGCAATCGCATCCTCTTTTTCCGGCCGAGCAGGCCGAAAAGGCAAATGGTAGAACAAGTGAAATGCCGATTAGTTTGACGCGATTATGGATTTTAAGCATAGAAAAGTAGATTAGTATCGGTTGCGAATGGGTGTTGTAAAGGAATCGCTTATTTTAGTGCAAAATTATTCCAATGAATATATTCTTCCACCTTGGAAGGTACTTTTTCTTGCTGTGGCGTGTTTTGCGCGTTCCGGAAAAGTGGGCATCGTTCCGAAAGGAACTGGTGCGCGAGATTTGGGACATTGGCGTGAGCTCTATGGGTATTGTGATTTTCATATCCACTTTTGTGGGGGCAGTGGTGGCACTTCAGCTTGCTTTCAACATACAAGATAGTCCGTTTTTACCGAACTGGTACATTGGGTATGGAACCCGACAATCGCTCGTGCTCGAATTTTCGCCGACCATGATTTCTCTTGTTTTAGCGGGAAAAGTTGGATCGAGCATTTCATCGAACATCGGTACAATGCGAAGTTCGGAGCAAATTGATGCCTTGGAAGTAATGGGTGTTAATTCGGCTCAGTTTCTCATTCTCCCAAAAATAATTGCCAGTATATTTTTCAATCCTTTTCTTATTGTTCTCAGCCTAGCGGCTGGAATTGCTGGCGGACTCCTCGCTGGGCCTTTGACGGGTCTTTGGACCATTACGGAGTATATCGACGGAGCTACCTTGGATTTCAAACCCTACAGCTTTACCTATGCGATGATTAAAACCATCATTTTCGCCTTTGTCATTGCTACCGTTTCATCGTACCAAGGTTACTTTACAAAAGGAGGGTCGCTGGATGTAGGAAAGTCAAGTACACAGGCGGTTGTATACAGCAGTATTACCATTATCATTTTAAACTTTGTTCTTACACAAGCCCTGCTATGATTACGGTAGAACAAATAACGAAAGGATTCGCTTCCAAGGAAGTATTAAAAGGGATAAGCGCCTCTTTTAAGGAAGGCTTAACCAATTTGGTTATTGGCCAAAGTGGTTCTGGAAAAACAGTTTTCATTAAGTGTATGGTTGGACTCCATGAAATCGACGGAGGCAGTATTTCTTATGACGGCAGGCGTCTTGATGAAATGAATTACAGTACCCGAAAAGAGTTGCGGCAAGAAATAGGAATGGTTTTTCAAGGGGGTGCCCTCTTCGATTCTATGACCATTGAAGAGAACGTTATGTTTCCATTGAACATGTTTTCGTCAATGAACTTCTCCGAAAAAATGGATCGAGTCAATTTTTGCCTGCGTAGAGTAAATCTGGAAAATGTGAATCACCTTCGTCCGGCAGAGGTGAGTGGAGGTATGCAAAAAAGGGTTGCAATCGCCCGCGCCATAGTAATGGAGCCCAAATATTTATTCTGCGATGAACCAAATAGCGGATTAGACCCACAGACGGCGATTGTTATCGATAACCTAATTCAGGAGATTACGCAGGAGTTCGAGATTACCACGGTAATTAATACGCACGACATGAATTCGGTTATGGAAATAGGTCAACACATTGTTTTTATTAAGGAGGGACTTAAAGCGTGGGAAGGAAGCAACGAGGAGCTCGTTGAGTCCGGAAATGAAGACGTAAGTAACTTTGTTTTTAGTTCGAACTTAATGAGGAAAATTCGAAAGAACATTCAATAAAAAAAGCCTCCCTGAATAAACAGGGAGGCTTTTTCAATTTCGCGCGATTTCGCTCTTAGCGAGTCAAAATCATTTTCTTCGTTACAGAACCACCGTTCACATTAAGTGAGTAGTAGTAAATTCCTTCAGCCATATTGCTTCCGTCAATTTCTATAGTATAGGTTCCAGGGAATTGCTGTCCTTGGTTTGCCTCATAAATAATAGCTCCTGTTAGATCATAAATCAATACCGTTACCTCGCTAGATTGCTCAAGAGTGTACTCGATATTCGTTACATCACTAAATGGATTTGGGAAGTTTTTAACGTCCACCAAATTGTTTGGTAATTCATCCACAGAAATATCATCCTCAATGGTCATAGACACAGCGAAGTTGATGTTTTGTTGTAGGTTTTCTCCGTCAATTCCCGGATCGTAAGATCCGTTTGCGTTACAGTCATAGTACACGTCAGCACCACCGGCCTGCGGAAGGAGTCCGGCTGTAGCAAAACGAGAAACTATACGATAGCTATTAGGAGCAAAAAGTGATTCTAATGCTTTCGGCGTAGTTCCAGTACAGATTTGACCGTCGTCCCAGAATCCGGCAACGATACCAAAGGTATCTTGAATCGCTCCGAAATATTCAACTTTCACACCAAAAGGCTCAGAAACGGTAAGGTTTGGAGTGAAGATGCGGAATACAGAAGAAAGCCATTCAGCTCCACCCGTAAAACTCGTATCCGTCATAATAGTCTCAGTCCAAAGAACATTTGACGTTGGACGACCTGCATTGTTCAAATCAACGATGCTTACAACAAGTGTGTCCATGAAACCACTATTGTTTTCATGCCCTAAGTTGATCCATAAAGTGTCGACCGTTGCGTTGATTACATTCGTCCATGGAATTTCACTGCTGAAATCGTCGTCGTCAGCCGCAATGAGTGTTTCATAGGTTACGGTTACAGTATTGAGTCCTGTATTAATTGAATCATCGAAATTATTATTCAAACTCCAAATGAATTCTGGATAAGGATCCGCTCCGTAAATCTCCGCTTCAGTACTTCCGTACCAAATAAACATTTCTGAGACCCCCATGCGTGAGGCATCGTCACTTGATCTTACTTTTAATTCTTCCATTGGTTGATTCGGTACCATGTGCACGTCGTTGGACGGTGCTCTGAATTGCCCGAAGGTTGTTGCTGTAATAAGGAGCATTACAACAGAAAGTACTGTTCTTTTCATAGTTATTGATTTAATGGTAATGTATTAACCCGGTACAAAAGTAACAAAGAGTCGGCAATATTGTTGATTTAACTAGTTGCTAATCACTAATCGCTTAGAAATTATAGTGTCTTTGTGTTCGATTACGAGTACGTAAAGTCCGCTGATTAAGGGTGGAATACCCACATATACGGCTTCGTAATTGGGAGGTGTATATCCGTTCACTTTCTGCATTACTTCCTTGCCAGTCATGTCAAACAAAGAAAGGGTATAGGTCGTTTCAGAGGACTCTTCGAAGTTAATGTAAAACCCTTCAACCGTTGGATTCGGGTAAACGGTAATAGCATTTTCAAGAGCTTGGTCTACGGAGGAAAGGCTTTCAGAAATTTCAATTTCGTCAAGATCGAGTAAGTACCCGTTCCAATAATGGTGGCGAAAAGCGATGTACACTTCTTCTCCGGCAAAGTCGGATAAATCGGTACTCTGATTTGTCCAATATTCAGGATTACCGGTGTGGGCATTTCCTCGATCTTGAATGGGTCGGTCCCATTGAGGGGCGTCTATATTTGGGTCTATGTCGTTATATGCATGGCCCCCATTTGTGCTTACGTACACTTCATAAGATTCAATGCTTCCAGCTGGAAATCGGTCTTTCCATGTCATCATAGCGCCTCCGGTGGGTATTTTGACTGGACCGAAAGTGAACCAGTTATCTGCTGTGCCCGAGGTGGTAAATTGACTAGCCGAGCGAATCCAATAGGCCGTATCTCCATCTTCATAAGCAGGTATTTCAGAGGGAATGGTTGTGTAAGCCGGAAAAAGAAAAGATCGAGCAACTTGAACGTGAGGATCATTCGAGAAGGGAATTAATCCATCCATGTCTTCATTCAGAATCTCAAAAGAGGCCGCATTTTGATTGGGGCCTAAGTCAAATTGATTTCCATCAAATTGAAGTACTTGCGCTTGGGCGAAAGCTCCAGTACATAGAGCGATAAGAAGTAGTTTTTTTAAAAGCATGACGAAAGGAGTTAGAGTTATGCTTTCTTTTTTTCAATTGCCGTGCCATGCTGTTTAAAGTGCTGAAAAACAGCATATTAAATAAATTATAACGAATCTTAAGTGTTCTGAAACGAAACACTTGAAACGATTATGGAACAGTTCGTGTGTTCTTTTTGTAAAAGTGTTCCGATTTGGTTCAAATAGCAAAGATCCGCCCGGAGGCGGATCTTTGATCTCACTGAAAATTAACCCAAACATTCATTGTGAGGAAAACCTTTGACGTCTGCTACGAACGCTCGTTAGTACGATAGGTTTCGATTGCTACACCCGTCCAAAGCCAAGTACCGTGCCAATACGGTTAATGTATTGTTAGTCAACGCATAACAAAAAAAGGCGCCCCATGGGCGCCCTTTTTATTGTTTCGGATTGAAACACTGTAGTGGTCGAAATTGAACATCTACACAGTGGTTTCTTCTAATTCATGTCGATAAGCTTCCATCGGTTCGCAAGAACAAACCAAATTTCGATCTCCATACGCCTGGTCGATCCGTCGAACCGCGGGCCAAAATTTGTTTCCTTCGATCCACGGTAGCGGGAACGTTGCTTCCCTTCTCGTATAAGGGTATTTCCAGTCGTCGGTCATAGCCATTTCAAGGGTATGAGGCGCGTGAATTAGTGGATTGTCTTCTTTACTCATGCCTCCATTCTCGATGGCGCGAACCTCATTGCGAATAGAAATCATTGCATCACAAAAACGATCCAATTGATTTTTCCCTTCACTTTCGGTTGGCTCAATCATTAAGGTTCCGGCAACTGGGAAGCTCACGGTAGGAGCATGATAGCCGTAGTCCATAAGACGTTTGGCGATATCAGTAACTTCAATTCCTGAAGCGTCTTTAAAGTCGCGGCATTCTAATATAAACTCATGGGCGCATCTTCCGTTCTCACCGCTGTACAAAATACCGTAATGCGGTTCGAGTAACGTTTTAATATAATTGGCGTTTAGGATGGCCATTTCGGTACTTCGTGTAAGTCCTTCCGCACCCAGCATGCGTATATAGGCATAACTAATGATCAATATGAGTCCAGATCCCCATGGGGCAGCACTAACGGCCGTCATGCCTTCCGCTCCACCTGTCCTGTTAATCGTATGGCCGGGTAAAAAAGGAGCTAAATGCGCTGCTACACAAATGGGCCCCATACCCGGACCACCACCTCCATGCGGAATGGCAAAGGTTTTATGCAAATTCAAATGGCACACGTCGGCACCAATATTACCCGGAGAGGTAAGGCCTACTTGAGCGTTCATATTTGCGCCGTCCATATAAACTTGACCGCCATTTTCATGAATAATAGCAGTGATGTCTTTCACGCTAGCTTCAAATACGCCATGAGTACTTGGATAAGTAATCATTAAAGCGCTCAATGTTTCTGAATACTGCTCTGCTTTCGCGCGTAGGTCATTTACATCGATATTTCCATGTGCATCACATTCAACCACCACCACTTTCATTCCGGCCATGACGCCCGAAGCCGGGTTCGTTCCATGTGCCGAAGACGGGATCAAAACAATATTCCGGTTAAAGTCGCCTCGACTCCAATGGTATTCGCGAATAACCATTAGACCGGTATATTCTCCTTGAGCTCCTGAATTGGGTTGCAAGCTCGTGGCTGCAAATCCAGTGATCTCTGCTAAGTAGCGCTCCAATTCACGAAACATTTCTTGATAACCAGCGGCTTGATCTACCGGCGCAAACGGATGAATATTCGCCCAAGATGGCCACGTTAGTGGAATCATTTCAGTGGCCGCATTCAATTTCATTGTACAGGAGCCCAGCGCAATCATGCTGTGATTTAAGGCCAGGTCTCGCCGCTCTAGCTTTTTTATGTAGCGCATCATGTCTGTTTCCGACTGATACTTGGTGAATACATCGTGCTGGAGAATTTCATCGTTGCGCTCTAATCCCTCTCCAAAATGAGTGCCTAACGGCACGATGACTTTTGGAATGGTAACGGTCGCGCCTTTCGCAGTAGCGAAGATTTCTACAATTTCTTGAACATCGATTAAACGAGTAGTTTCATTCAAGCTGATGGATACCGTTCTGTTGTCGACGTACAAGAAATTCATTTCGTGTTCGTAGGCCAAGCGCGCAATAGGTTCGATGGAGTCCCCGGTCGGGTGAAGCCCTTCGCCCAAAGCAATACTGAGGGTGTCAAAATAATGTTCGTTTATTACTTTGTACCCCAAAGCTTCGAGTCCGGCCGCTAGGGCGGCTGTTAAACCGTGAATTTTACGAGCAATATTACGCAAGCCGTGGGCGCCGTGATGCACACCATACATACCCGCCATAACCGCGAGCAATACTTGAGCGGTGCAAATATTCGAAGTGGCTTTATCGCGCTTAATATGCTGTTCACGCGTTTGAAGCGCCATTCTCAAAGCGGGTTTTCCCGCTTGGTCCAAAGAAACGCCTATGATGCGACCTGGAATATGTCTTTTGTTTGATTCGTGCGTAGCGAAGAATGCGGCATGCGGACCGCCATAACCCAAGGGAATTCCAAAACGCTGAGTGGTACCAACCACCACGTCGGCACCCCAGGATCCTGGAGGGGTCAATAAAACAAGGCTCATAATATCGGCGGCTACGGCCAATGCTAAGCCCGCTTCTTTCATTTTTGCACCCCAGGCTCGGTAATCGTAAACTTCACCCGACTTTCCTGGATACTGAACAAGAGCACCGTAAAATTCTGGTGTGGGTTCAAAAGTTCGGTGATCACCAACAACCAATTCAATGCCCACGGGCACGGAACGAGTCATCAAAACGTCGAGCGTTTGCGGCATAACCTCTTCGGAAACAAAGAATTTATCGGCGCCATTTTTCTTCTGATCGCGCGATCGTGCCGCATGGAGCATGGTCATTGCTTCAGCTGCAGCGGTCGATTCATCAAGTAAAGATGCATTCGCCAATTCCATTCCAGTGAGTTCCATCACCAAGGTTTGGAAGTTCACCAGTGCTTCCAGTCGGCCTTGAGCTATTTCCGCTTGATACGGCGTATAGGCGGTATACCAACCCGGATTTTCTAAAATATTACGCTGGATTACACCGGGTAAAATAGTATCGTGGTACCCTAAACCGATATAATTCCGATAGATGTGATTCTTTTCACCTAATTCGCGAATATGATTTAAAAACTCATATTCAGTTTGCGCCACAGGTAAATCGAGTGGTTTATCGTTTCGAATTTGTGCTGGAACCGTTTCGTCGATCAATTTTTCCATTGAATCGACGCCTATTGTTTCGAGCATAGGAGCCAGATCGTGCGGCCGCGGCCCGATGTGACGATACATAAAAGAATCCGTGTTCATATCTTTACCTTTTAAGGACCGCAAAATTACAAAATGTCCACTCTTCAACCTTGGGCTAAATACATCGTTTACACGAATATTTTCGTTGCCGGCTGCACAGCGGCTCTGGTGGCTGCTTCTGCGATTATTTTGGGCATAACGGTGCCCGAAGTAACTTGGTTCACGGGTGCTGCAACTTTGGCCGCTTATAATTTCATGCGTCTATTCCAATTATTTGATAATCAGTCATTTTCGGGTGCTCCACTTCATGTTTGGATTGCTGAACGCCGTTGGATGATCGTCCTTTTAACCTTGATTTCTTCGGCGACGGCCCTATACTTTTTTCTCCAATTTGAGACCATAACGCGCTACTTTGTGATTCCCTTGGCGATTTTGTCTGGGTTTTACTCTCTACGTATCCCCCTAACGGGCGGATCGCGTCTTCGCGAAATACCTGGACTTAAAATCTTCTTAATTTCAACATTGTGGGCGCTTGTAACTGTGAGCCTTCCGGCCGTAGAGGCCGGGGTTTTTGGAAATACACAAGTTGCGCTGCTTACACTTGAGCGGTTCCTATTTATTTTCGCCATTACCCTCCCTTTTGATATTCGCGATCTTCCGTACGATCCACCATCATTGAATACTTTACCCCAACGTTTCGGTGTGGCGGGCGCAAAAGGAATCGCCTTATGTGCCATCCTTTTTCTCGATATCGTACTCATAGCGGAATGGAGAATAGGATATTACGAATTAAAAGAATTGATAGCACTTATAGCTATTGCAGAAACCGCCGCGGTACTCGTTTTCTTTGCGAATGAAGAACGAACCGATGCCTACTTTACGGTGCTCATTGAGAGTTTATCATTCCTTTTGTTTGTGGTCATTTGGGCTGTTCAGTACCTTTAAGTTTGCTACTTTTACTCACCCAAACCAGAATTGGATGAACTACGATTTTTCGCGTGAATTCGCCACGAAACAAGACCAAGAAGACCCATTAAGAGCATTCCGAAAGGAGTTTCTGTTTCCTCAGCACAATGGAAATTCGGTCGTTTATTTGACGGGTAATTCTCTGGGCTTACAGCCGATTACAGCAAAAGAATATATTGTTCAAGAGCTCGAAGATTGGGCGAAATACGGTGTCGAAGGTCATTTTGAGGCACGACGCCCTTGGATGCCTTATCACGAGTTTTTTGCGGCTTCTTTGGCCCGACTAATGGGCGCAAAGGAATCGGAAGTGGTGGCGATGAATGGACTCACGACGAATCTTCATTTAATGATGGTGAGCTTTTTTAAGCCTCAGGGAAAGCGAACGAAAATACTGACAGAAGGAAAGGCTTTTCCCAGTGATCAATACGCAGTTGAGTCGCAATTGAAATTTCATGGTTTAAATCCTTCAGAACATTTGATTGAGCTATTTCCGCGAGAAGGAGAACACGCAATTCGCGAAGAAGATGTTCTAAGCACGATTGAAGAAAATGCCGACGAGCTCGCCTTGGTTTTTATCGGTGGAGTTAATTACTACAGCGGTCAGTTATTTAATATGAAGCAGATTACTGATGCTGGTCGCGCCGCAGGCGCTGTAGTTGGCTGGGACTTAGCTCATGCAGCTGGAAACGTCGATTTGGATTTACACGCTTGGGGTGCTGATTTTGCCGCTTGGTGTAGTTATAAATACTTGAATTCGGGGCCGGGTGGAATATCCGGGGTATTCGTGCACGAACGTCATCATAAAAATAAAGATCTTCATCGTTTTGCCGGCTGGTGGGGCCACAATAAAGAGCGACGCTTTCTAATGGAGCCTGGCTTCGATCCTATTGAATCTGCCGAGGCCTGGCAAACCAGCAACGCCCCCGTACTTTCCATGGCACCTCATTTGGCAAGTTTGCACCAGTTCGATCGCATGGATTTGGCCCTCCGGGCCGATAAACGGCGCGACTTAACCGGGTATTTGGAGTTTGTAATCAATACGGTGGCCGAAAAAAATAATGCAGATTTTGAAATAATTACTCCGCAAGCCACGAACGAAAGAGGATCTCAATTGTCTGTACTCATGCACGGACAAGGGAAAGCACTTTTTGATAAATTGACTCAAAAAGGAGTAATTGCCGATTGGCGCGAGCCCAACGTGATTCGCATGGCACCGGTGCCTATGTACAATAGTTATGAAGACGTATATCGGTTCGGAGAATATTTGAACGAATCGATTCAAGAATTAAAAAACGAACAATGAGCCAGAAGATAACGATCAGCGGATCTGGATTAGTAGGGTCTTTACTTTCTATTTATCTAAAAGAAAAAGGACACGACGTAACTATTTACGAACGCCGCCCAGATATGCGCAATTTTGATATATCCGCTGGCAAGTCCATCAACTTGGCGTTGAGCGATCGCGGTTGGAAAGCGCTCGCAGGAGCGGGAATCGGGAATGAAATAAAGGAAGTGGCGATTCCCATGTACAAAAGGGTCATGCACGCTCAAGATGGGACATTAACCGACCAGGCTTATGGAAAAGAAGGGCAGGCTATTTATTCTGTTTCGCGAGGAGGTTTGAATGCGCGACTCATGGACTTGGCCGAGCAAAAGGGTGTCAATATTCACTTCGATCATAAATGCGCGGAAGTAGACTTGGAGTCGGGAGAAGCTGTTTTTGAAGGCTATAAAACAGGAAAGAAAGTAGCCGTGAACGGAGATGTTCTTTTCGGAACAGACGGGGCATTTTCAGCGGTACGAGCCGTCATGCAGAAAACGGATCGATTTACCTACAGTCAACAATACATTGAGCATGGATATAAGGAGCTAAATATCGAACCCAACGCAGATGGCTCTCATAAGCTCGAGAAAAACGCCTTACATATCTGGCCGCGAGGCCAATATATGTTAATCGCATTACCGAATACCGACGGAAGTTTTACGTGTACTTTGTTTTTCCCTTATGAAGGAGCGCCTAGCTTTGGAAGTATCAAAACCAAAGAAGATGTGCAGGACTTTTTTGAGCGCGAATTTGCGGATGTTATTCCTTTGATGCCCGATTATGCGGAACAGTATTTTGCGAATCCGACGGCTAGCTTAGTGATTATTCGTTGCTTTCCGTGGAGTAAAAATGGGAAAGTATGTCTGCTAGGAGATGCTTCCCATGCGATTGTTCCATTCTATGGACAAGGTATGAACAGTGGTTTTGAAGACTGTACTGTGATGAATGAATTACTCGAAGCACACGGTACGGATTGGGATGAAATTTTCGAAAAATTTGAAGTGCAACGGAAACCTGATGCAGATGCTATTGCGGATTTAGCGATGCGAAACTTTGTTGAGATGCGCGATCTAACAGGTGATCCAGAATTTTTGTTGCGCAAACAAATTGAAGCTCGTTTCTACGCGAAGCATCCAGACAAATGGATGCCTCTATATTCCATGGTAACCTTTAGTCATATTCGGTATTCGGAAGCTTTGGCCGAAGGTCGTCGACAAGATCGAATTATGGAGGAAATCATGTCCATGCCCGCCATTCACAGAATGTGGGATACCGTGGAAGTAGAAGAGAAAATGCTCGAGCTGAATCAGTCGATTAATTAAAGCTTGACAAAACGTTCGCGACGAACTTGCTTTCCGTCTTTGTCCGTAATGACAAAAACATAACTTCCGGCCGTTAGGTCGAAGGTGTCAAAGGTGAATACGTGTCGCCCTTGTGGAACAAAACGTTCCTGCAGCACGCGGGCATAACGTCCCGTAATATCGATTACTTCAAAAGTGAGCACTTCCGGATTCGCCATAATGAACTCCAGTGAGAATTGTTCGGCAGACGGATTGGGAAAAAGAGTTACATCTGAAACCAAGTCGTCTGGGAATGTCGGATTATTTTCAATGGTTGGACTCGTAACCAAGACAGCTCTAGTTCCCGTTACTTTTGAAAATCCAGACCGACCAAAACTCCCCGTCGCCCAAACGGCACCCGGTTCATTATAAACTCTTTGTGCACCAGTATAATCGCCCCATCTTTCTAAACTACCACTCAGTACATTCACCGAACCATTGCCCGGGAATAGAGTGATTTTGTTGCTGTAACGTTCATCGTTGTCATAAAAGAGAGCCCCAAAACTGGGGAATTCATCATCTCCAGAATACAAAAAGGTGACTAGCGCTTCGTTTTCCAAAAAGCTTTTTCCAGAATAGGTAATACTCGCATAGGCATAGTCGATACTATCCTCTGAGAGAACGTGTGCTACAGTTTCATAATTCGCGGCACCTCCGTCAATTCCTTTAATGATACCGTGATACGTTCCTGCACTGTTATTGTCGAAATCTCGAGTGTTGAGTACAAATTGAATCTGATCATTTTCGATAAATGCATCCTGGACACGACTATCATTCGTGTTGAACCGTTGACTTCCCGGCTGTCGACCATCAGGGGGTAATCCGTAGGGTTCTTCCATGATCACGGGAGTTATACTCAACTGTGGGTTTCCCTGGGAATGATCACTGACGTGGAGCAGAAAAACGGTGTCGTTTTGAGCGTCTAAATTTCGTGTGTTTAACAAATAGAAATCCGGGCCATAAGGCTCCGAACCACCTTGAACACCGCTATGGTTAAAAAGTGGACGACCACCGTATTCCAAATCGTAGTAGTATTCTGTGTCGGTCAAGTTTCCGGAGTACAACTGATTGAGTGGAATTTGCCAAAAAGTAGATTCCACATATCCGCTATTATTAGAAGACCCGTTAAAAAAGGTGTTGAAAGTCACGTACAAATCATGCGTTGACAGCGAAATTTGAGGATAGTCACTCCAAGTGTCATTGTTTAATGGATTCCCGGGAAGGTTATATAAATACCAATCATCGGAAGGGTTATTCGTGCTGGAAACGGCAACGATTACGCGGCTTGTTTCAAAGGTGAAGCCATTGAGTATGGCCACTAAAAATCGGTCTGCAACCGGATCGTAAATGGCGCGTGGATCGTATTGTGAATTTGTAAGTCCGAGGTCGGCTGTAAACGCGGAAAGAGAACGATTCCAAACCATGGAATCAGCTTGGGTGTCAATACAGCGAATGCGCGAATTAATTACTGAAATTAGAAAACCTCCATTCGACACAGCCATGCTATTGTCATTTGGAACACCACTCGCGGAGTTTCCCGGCATTTCCTTGATCAATATTGGTCGGATGGCTGTATCCGAATTTATCCCTGTACTTTTTGGCGACGGCACCGGATTTTGGAAAAGGGCATTCGCTTTTCTTTTCGCTACCTCTTTAGAGCTTAATTGCTGTCCTGGAGCCGGTTTCTCGAGCGTTATTAGCACCGGATTAAAATCGGGTTGTGCCGCCGTTGGGCTCACAACAGCGAAGCCTAACGGCTTGATTTTTTGGTGTTTGCCAATGTTCTGCCCGAAGGCTGTGAACAAAGTAAAAGTGAAAAGAAGAAGGAGTACCGATTTATTCATAAAGTTAAAAATACAGAAAAGCCAACATTAAAAGGCAAATCTGCGTTTTAAGATGTATCGAAGCTAGGCTCTTTTTGTATCTTCGATAGTTACTCGATCAGTACATTGCAAAACAAGTTTACCATATACCTCCTTCTCCTAGGGCTATTTCTAGGAATCGGATTCGAAGCCTCCGCGCAATTCTACTATGGAATGCAGCAGGAATTTGGAAAGAATAGGGTGCAGTACAATGATTTTTTGTGGTCTTATTATCGATTTGATCGCTTCGATGTTTACTATTACAAAGAAGGTAAAGAACTAGCAGAATATGCGGCACGTGAAGTAACAGTTCACCTAGCTGAAATTGAAAAATACCTTGACTTTCCCGTTGATGAACGCCTCCAGATTTTGGTGTTTAATAATATGTCGGATCTGAAGCAGAGTAATATCAACTTAAGTTCAGACGAAGATTATAATACCGGAGGGCAAACGACCATTGTTGGAACGCGAATGTTCGTTTATTTCAATGGGGATCACAATGATTTTATTCGTCAAATTCGGGCCGGGGTAGCCGAAATCGTCGTCCAAAATTTAATCTACGGGGGAAGCCTAAAAGATGCCGTCCGAAGCAGCACACTGGTTCATTTACCCGAATGGTATACTCAAGGATTGCAGTCATTTATTGCACAACCCTGGAATGTGGAAATCGACTCTCGAGTTCGTGATGGCATATTAAGTAAGAAATACAAACGATTTAATTCTCTTTCGGGAGACGATGCGCGCTATGCCGGCCACAGTTTCTGGAACTACGTTGTGAATACCTACGGAGAAAAGGTTTTGCCCCATATTCTGTTCATGACGATCATCAATAGGAATGTCGATAGCGGATTCTTGTTTGTTTTGGGCTCATCATTGACCAATGTTGCCGAAGATTGGAAAGCTTATTATGAAAAACGATATGGCGTTTTAAAGGATTTCAAACCACCAGAAACGGAACTTTTAAAGCGGTCAAAAAAGAATCAAGTCTTTAGCCAATTTCAATTTAGTCCGACCGGAAGTCACTACGCCTACGTTTGCAATGAATTGGGCTTGTATAAAGTTAATTTGGTAGATATCCGAAAGGACAAGAGAACCAAGGTGGTGAAGAAAGGGTATCGGATAGCACAAAATACCGATTACAGCTACCCGCTGCTGGCATGGCACCCGACGGGGAATTTCTTGACGATTGTATTCGAAGAAAAGGGTCTAACCTTTCTGGGTATTTACGATTTGCGTAAAAAGAAATTTGACGTTCGGCCTTTGTACACTTTCAATAAAATCATAGACTTTAGTTACGCGCAAGATGGACGAAGGTTGCTTATTTCAGCGGTCCGTAGAGGCAAAACAGATATCTATATCTACGACGTCGTGTCGAACACTTTTGAGCAGTTAACAGATGATATTTATGATGATCATCATCCGAGGTTTATCATGGACGATCAATACATTGTTTGGTCGTCAAATCGACTTGTCGATACGTTGAACGTGCCCGATACACTGTTTGAAGTAGCGACTACGAACGACTTATTTTGGTATGACTACCGCAATGAAGGGGATCAATTGCGACGGTTGACGAATACTCCCGGAATTAATGAAGAGGTTCCGCACGAATATCAGCCTGGATACATTACGTATTTGAGCGACCGCGGTGGAACGCGCAATAGGCACATGGTGCACATTGACAGTTCCGTGGCCTATGTGGATACCACAACGCATTACCAGTACAATTATGAGAATTTCCAGGTGACGAATTATCCCAGGAATATCATTGAACAAACGGGAAATAGCTTTTCGAACCGTTTAGGTTATATCGACTATGAAAATGGACGATACTTAATAAATGAAGAGGAGTTTGTCCCCGCGAATGAATTAAAAGAAATAACCGCTCAAAACCCTCTGTCCATTCCGGTGCATAGTAAACGGAAAGAGTATAATTTTGAAGTAGGCGTTATTGAAAATCCCCGTGAAGCGGACGTGGTTCGAGAGATCGATATTAATAATTACGTATTTGGTGAAGAGGTCTATAGACAGTACCAAAAAGAACCGGAAAAAGAATCGAATCCAAATCAGGCGGGCACGCCTCCAGAACCGGCGAACGAAGAGCGAACCGATGTTCCTAATGTCGAGTTCCCGCGCGATCAAGTAGCAAAAGCCAGTTCCTCAAATAAGGCATTTAAAATGCCTCAGGCTAGAAACTATGTCACGGCATTCTTCACAGAGTTTTTTACCGCACAGGTCGATAATAGCTTTATCAATGAGACCTATCAACCCTTTACTGCCGGCGTTCCGCTTTTCTTGAATCCGTCGTTCAACGGGATGTTTAAAATTGGTCTGGGCGATCTTATGGAAAACTACAAGATCATCGGAGCTTTCCGTCTGTCTATAGACCTTAATAACAACGAATTCTATTTAGTATTTAAGGATTTAAAGACACGACTCGACAAACAAATAATCCTACACCGCCGTGGGCAGCGAGCGTTTTTGCCAGGTAATATTGTATTGAAAACGCAAACACACGAAGCTACGTACAAGGTTTCTTATCCATTGAGCGAAGTGTTTGCCATAACGGGTTCAGGAACCTATCGGTTCGATCAAAACGTACTGTTGTCCACGGATCAATTCACCCTCAATGAACCTAATTTTCAGCGAAATTGGGTAAGTGGTAAAGCGACTTTGGTATTCGATAACACCATTCAAAAAGGCCTGAATCTCTACGAGGGCTCACGATGGAAAATATTTAGCGAATACTATAAAAACCTCACTACGGGTGGGTATACCGTAACGGCCGGATTCGATTTTAGACAGTATATTCCTATTCACAGAAGTATAATTTGGGCGAATCGATTTGCAGGTGGTTCTAGTTGGGGATCTGAAAAACTCGCGTACTATATGGGAGGAGTTGACAACTGGTTTAGTCCTGAGTACAATGCGCGCCGGCAAGTGGATCTATCACAGAATTACGTGTTCCAAACCTTGGCCACGCCCATGCGCGGATTCATTCAAAACATCCGAAACGGGAATTCTTTTGCCGTCATTAATTCCGAACTGCGCATCCCTATTTTCCGCTATTTATTAAATCGCCCTCTTCGATCGGATTTTCTCACCAATTTCCAAGTGGTTGGTTTTGCTGATATAGGAACTGCCTGGACAGGTCTTACACCTTATTCAGACGAGAATTTCTTGAATACGGAAACGGTGGAGCAAGGGCCTATTACCGTAATACTGAATGGACAAGTAGAGCCTATCGTTGCGGGCTACGGATTCGGGCTTAGAACTCGAATGTTGGGCTACTTTATAAAAGCAGATTGGGCCTGGGGCTGGGAGGATTACGTCGTTCGCGACAACATCTTTTATGTATCTTTAGGTCTCGACTTCTAGCCTAAATTCCATGAATTTGTCTACTATTTTTATTCTGATTTTTATCGGCCTAGCGGCCGGATTACTCTCCGGGATGGTAGGTGTAGGTGGCGGAATTCTGATGGTTCCGGCGCTCGTTTTTTTTCTAGGCCTTTCTCAACACGGAGCGCAAGGAACCAGCTTGGCCGTTATGTTGCCTCCCGTTGGAATTTTAGCCTGCATGAATTACTACAAAGCCGGAGCACTCAATTGGAAATTCGCCCTTATTATAGGCATCACTTTCGTGGTGGGCGGATATTTGGGCAGCAAGGTGGCTATCGGAATCGATGAGCGAATGCTTAAAAAAGTATTTGGTATCGTGATGCTGCTCGCAGCCCTCAAATTAATTTTTGGAAAGTAACAGCAATTAAAACGCCCGCTGTTAATTGGCCACTTCACTCAAGAATTTGATGCGCATCAGTCGCAATTCTTCTTCTGAGTATTCATCATCAAACTCAGTCATCGCTTCTTCCAACGAATCACTTTCCGCATCTTCCATAAAGTAGTCGAAGATTTCTTCTTGCTGGTCTTCCTCAAGTAAATCATCCAAGTAGTAGTTGATGTTCACTTTGGTCCCCGAATAAACAATCCGTTCAATTTCGGTAAGCAAATCATCCATTTGCAAGCTTTTGGCAGCCGCTATGTCTTCTAAAGGCAGTTTGCGATCCGTACTCTGAATGATATATACTTTCAGCCCCGACTTATTGACCATCGATTTAACGACCATGTCATCGGGCCGGTCGATGTCGTTCTCGTCGACATATTTATTGATCAATTCTAAAAAGGGCTTTCCAAATTTTCGAGCTTTCCCTTCGCCAACGCCAAAGATGTTTTTCATTTCATCTTGAGTGATAGGATATTGAATAGCCATGTCTTCCAAAGAGGATTCTTGAAAAACGGCGTAAGGGGGGAGGTTTTTACTCTGAGCCACCGATTTGCGTAAATCGCGCAGCAACTTCACTAGGTTTTGATCGGCCCCTCCAGTTTTGGGTCCGACCGAAGCATTCGGTGCAACTTCCGATTCTGCCGCGATGTCAAAATGATGGTCTTCGGCGATCATAATGCTTGTGGGAGCCTTTAAAAACTCCGTGCCTCGCGGTGTTATTTTCAAAACCCCGTAGGTTTCAATTTCCTTTCGGAGGAAATCATGGACGATGGTTTGTCGGTATACCATTCGCCAAAAGGCAATGTCTTTAGGTGCTCCGGATCCGAAACCAGGCAGATCATTCAGTTTATACGTTTCTATCGTGTTGTTTTTAAGACCTGCCAAATACTGTGCTAAATCATCAATCTTAAACCGTTCCTTGGTGTCTACCGCCGCTTTTAACGCTAAAGAAATCATTTCTTTTCCTTCGAAATGGTCTTTTGGATAACGCTGGTTGTCGTCCATTCCCGAGCCATCACCCTTTTTTTCGTCCCATTCCTCGCCGAAATAATGCAGAATGAATTTTCGCCGACTCATTGAGGTTTCAGAATAGGCCACAACTTCTTGTAGGAGTTGGTGACCAATTTCTTGCTCTGCAACGGGCTTTCCTTGCATGAATTTCTCGAGCTTCTCAATGTCCTTGTAGCTATAGAACGCAATGCATACACCCTCTCCACCATCGCGGCCCGCTCTTCCCGTTTCTTGATAGTAACTTTCAAGAGATTTAGGGATATCGTGGTGAATAACAAACCGCACGTCGGGTTTGTCGATCCCCATCCCAAAGGCAATCGTGGCAACAATTACTTCTACATCTTCCATTAAGAAAGCATCCTGATGCTTCGCACGAGTCCCTGCATCGAGTCCGGCATGGTAGGGTAGTGCTTTAATTCCGTTTACTTGAAGTGTTTCGGCGAGTTCCTCCACTTTTTTGCGCGAAAGACAATAAATGATGCCCGATTTTTCGGGCTGACTCTTAACGTATTTGATGATTTCTTTAATCACGTTAACCTTTGGCCGCACTTCATAATACAAGTTGGGGCGGTTGAACGAATCCTTGAAGACGTTCGCCTTTTCCATGCCCAAGTTCTTCCGAATGTCTTCTTGAACTTTCGGCGTAGCCGTTGCAGTTAAAGCGATAATTGGCGCTTGCTCTATTCGAGACATAATGCTTCGAAGATTTCTGTATTCGGGTCTGAAATCATGCCCCCATTCCGAAATACAATGCGCTTCATCAATCGCGTAGAATGACACTTTTACCTGCTTCAGGAATTCAATATTGTCCTCTTTCGTAAGTGATTCCGGAGCTACGTATAGTAGTTTCGTGATTCCAGAAAGGAGGTCTTCCTTTACTTTTGCGGTTTCTTTTTTGGTAAGTGAGCTGTTTAACACATGTGCAACACCTTCTTCTTCGCTAAAGCCGCGCAGTGCATCAACTTGATTTTTCATCAAGGCTATAAGAGGCGAAACGACGATGGCCGTTCCTTCGCTCATGAAAGCCGGCAACTGGTAGCACAAACTCTTACCGCCACCTGTCGGCATAATCACAAAAGTGTCATGGCCATCCAGAACGCTTTTAACGATAGCGTCTTGCTGCCCTTTGAATTGGTCGAAACCAAAAAACTGCTTAAGATTTGATTTTAAATAGGGTGGGGACATAAGGTCCTAGTAGTGTTACCGTTTTTAATACTTTTGTAGCGCTTGCTGCACTAGTAATCTTGGTAGTTATCTAAATGTAGTGCATTTCTATTAGCTAACCAACCAAAGAAGCACATTCACTTGAAACATTCAGACAAAATAATTCAATCGGCCCAGCGTACCATCGATATCGAATCGAAGGCAATCAGCGGATTACGAGCACAAATCGATGCTTCGTTTGCACAGGCCGTGGAAACCATATTTCTTTCGAACGGGCGATTAATTATCACTGGAATTGGAAAGAGCGCGAATATCGCGAACAAAATTGTCGCTACCATGAATTCGACTGGGACTCCGGCGGTATTCATGCATGCGGCGGATGCCATTCACGGCGATTTGGGTATTGTTCAAAAGAACGATACGGTTTTGGCAATTTCACACAGTGGGAATACCCCTGAAATCAAAGCCTTGCTTCCCTTGATTAAGAATATGGGAAATACCTTGGTAGGCCTTACCGCAAAACGCGATAGCTATTTGGGATTACAAAGTGATTACGTACTCTGCACAGATGTGGAAGAAGAGGCATGTCCCAATAATTTGGCTCCAACCTCAAGCACGACAGCCCAATTGGTGATGGGTGATGCTGTAGCTGTGGCCTTATTAGAGTTGCGCGACTTTAGCTCTGCCGATTTTGCTCGCTATCATCCTGGTGGGAGCCTTGGAAAACGTTTGTATGTAACCGTGGGCGATTTGTACACCCAGAATGCATGTCCGGCCGTGCAGGCCGATGCAACCATCAAAGAAGTAATTGTAGAAATATCTTCGAAGCGCTTGGGTATTACGGCGGTTCTTAAAAAGGACGAGCTTGTAGGCGTGGTGACCGATGGTGATTTGCGAAGAATGATGGAGCGCGAAGACGACGTTCTTACGGCCAAGGCTCAAGACATAATGACGATTGCGCCGAAATTTGTAGCACCGAAAATGTTGGCAGCGGAAGCGCTTGGCCTAATGCAAGGAAAAAACATTACTCAATTAGTGGTTGTTGAAGACGGCAATTACAAAGGAATTATTCACCTTCACGATATCTTGAAAGAAGGTATTATTTAATGGCAGAAAAAGAGCGCATCGGTACGGGTACGGAAAGTGATGGATCGGAAATGAGCTTTTTGGACCACCTCGAAATTTTGAGGTGGCACTTGATACGTTCGGTTTCGGTAGTCATGCTATTAGGGGTTGTGGCGTTTGCTGCAAAACGGCTTGTTTTTGATGTGATCATCTTCGGGCCTAAAGATCCAAACTTCATTACGTACCGCATGTTCTGCAAGCTTTCCCAAGCCATGGGTTTGGATGATGCCTTGTGCATGACGGAACTCCCCTTTACACTTCAGAATATTGATATGGCGGGTCAGTTCACCACGCATATTTGGGTGAGTTTAATCGCCGGATTTATTGTTGGTTTCCCTTACGTATTGTGGGAGGTTTGGCGTTTTATTAAACCCGGACTGAAGTCAAAAGAAAGTAATTATGCTCGCGGAGTAGTGTTTTTTTCATCCCTCCTGTTTATGATGGGCGTTTCCTTTGGTTATTTCATGATTGCCCCGTTGTCGGTAAACTTCTTGGGTAGCTACACGGTAAGCGCACAAGTGGCGAATGAAATTAACTTAGGGTCGTTTATATCGACGGTTACAACGGTTACTTTGGCCTCCGGCCTGATTTTCGAACTGCCGATTTTGGTATATTTCTTCACCAAAATTGGCCTTTTAACTCCGGAAATGATGAAGTCGTACCGACGTCACGCTATTGTAGTGACTGTTATCTTATCCGCGGTCATTACTCCACCCGATATTGCCAGTCAAGTTCTAGTTTCCCTACCTCTTCTGATCCTTTATGAAATAAGTATTTTCATTTCGGCTCGAGTGATTAAAAATCAAATGAAAGCACAAAATGGCTGATATCGTCGATGAGTTTAATGACAACCGCGAACGGTTGAACGACCTGATTCTTAAGGCCGATAACAAGGTGATCAAACGAATCTTTAATTTGGATACGAACGCCTTCATGGAGGGGGCTTTGGATATTCCGACCAAGGAATTAATTGGTTTGGTTGCTTCTTTGGTTTTGCGATGTGATGATTGTGTGAAGTATCATTTGGGCCGCTGTCATGAAGCGGGATTAACAAAGGAACAAACTTTTGAGGCGATGGCTATTGGTCAGCTCGTCGGTGGAACTATTGTAATTCCTCATTTGCGCAGAGCCGCTGAGTATTGGGAAGCGCTTGAAGCGAAGAGCTCATGAAACGAATAATTTTTCTTTTTGCCGTTTTGCTCTTGTTCGCGTCTTGTGAAACAAACACATCGCTGCGCGAAAAAGAAGTTGCTTTTTTATCTCAAGGAGACTCTTTGAAAGGAACACTGTTCTATCCGCATGGCGAAGTACCGTTTCCGGCCGTGGTAATGATTCACGGAGCTGCGCCGGCAACGCGGAATCAGCACAACGATTTTATAAGAGGGCTGGTTCATCGGGGAGTGGCGGTTTTGAGCTATGATAAACGAGGCTGCGGTGAATCGGAAGGGTTTTTCTGGTCTTCCGATTTTGAGGATTTAGCGCATGATGCGGGTAATGGACTGGCTTTTCTGAACTCCCAGCCAGAAGTGGATCCGAATCGATCTGGATATTGGTCGGCCGGTCAAGGCGGATGGATTATGATTCAGGCGAATGAATACGAAAAAGGCGATTTTTTAGTGGGAGTCGGAACTCCTACCGTTACTCCGAGAGAACGTTTAAAATTTCAAATTGAACACGTAGTGCAAGGAAAAGGAGGTACGGAAGAATTCGCCGAGCGCTTTTTCAAATATGTCACGGACTACCTCGATTATGTTCGAACGCGCGAAGGTTATGCTGCCTGGCGGCAGGAAGATTCACTCATGCGTATCGATCCCGAAATGAAAGAGTTACAAGATATTTTTATGTTTAGCGACATCGTACATCGCGATCCGCCTGAAGACCTTCCAGCGTACGATTCGTGCCAAATAAATCCATCAGCGCGCAGTTTAGATTTTGATCCGATACCCCTATATAAAGAGAATGACGCCCAGGCGTTGCTCTTTTACGGGAGGAATGACAATAGTATTCCCTTACGCCAATGTTTGGAGCGGTTACTTCCGGCCGCTAGGGCGAAAAACAATGTGCAGTTTAAGGCTTACTTTGAAGCGGACCGATTGATTAGAATCAATGATGGCGGAGTATTGAAACATCCCGAAGGGTTTTTCGATTTGATGGGCGCGTTTATCAAAAATCCCGAAATGCGAATTCCGACCGAATAGCGTTACTTTAGCAAGGCATGAAATTAAGAGCAGAACATTTGGTGAAGAGATACCGTCAGCGGACTGTTGTAAAAGACGTCAGTGTTGAAGTAAATCAAGGCGAAATAGTGGGCTTGCTTGGGCCGAATGGCGCAGGTAAAACAACGAGCTTCTACATGATTGTTGGACTTATAAAACCGAATGAAGGCGGTGTTTTTTTGGACGATGAAGATATTACTCATCTACCCATGTATCGACGTGCTCGAAAAGGAGTTGGATACCTAGCTCAGGAGGCTTCCGTATTCAGAAAACTGAGTATTGAAGATAATCTGAAGGCCGTTTTGGAAATGACACCACTGTCAAAAAGCGATCAGAAGAATAAACTAGAAGAATTGCTCGATGAATTTGGTCTCCAGCATATTCGAAAAAGTAGGGGAGACTTGTTGAGCGGGGGTGAAAGAAGGCGTACCGAAATCGCAAGAGCACTTGCTGTTGATCCGAAGTTTATATTGCTCGATGAGCCGTTTGCCGGAGTAGATCCTATCGCAGTAGAGGATATCCAGAGTATTGTTGAGAAATTGAAAGAGAAGAATATCGGTATCCTTATTACCGATCATAATGTTCAGGAAACGCTGAGTATCACCGATCGAACTTATTTATTGTTCGAAGGAAATATATTGAAGTCAGGAACAGCAGAAGAACTGGCCGCCGATGAACAGGTACGCAAGGTTTACCTGGGTGAAAAGTTTGAGCTCAGAAAGAGCTAAAAGTGCCTAGTTAAAAAGCTAGCGCCTTTTAAAAATGATTAGAGTTCAAATAATTCGAACTAAGAAAGGGAGGGTAAAGTTTTACTGTCTCCGGTCGTTTTAGTCTTTTTGGTGGATTCAAGCTTTTTCATAACGAGTTCATAACCAAGTGGATTGAACCTATTTGTATGAAATTCTCGGCGTTCAAAATACTACTTGAACGAGGAGAATAGCCACTCTCCGCGCTAAGCTACCTCAGTAGAGTAATCGAACCCTTTTGCTCCAAAACTTTCCCATCAAAAGCTACTGCCTTGGTGACAACGTAATACATTCCTTCAGGAGCATCAGAACCATCCCATCCAGAAAAGTCTTCGACCCCGCCTGAGTACTGATAAACTAATTGCCCCCACCGAGAGTAGATAAAGACTTCCAGTTCACCAACTTCATACATTATAGGTGTCCAAAGTTCATTTACCCCGTCACCGTTAGGGCTGAATACATTCGGAAGAATAAGCTCTGGGCAAGACTCTAAAGTAATTCGGACGGTGTCCCAAGTCTGTTCATACCTAAAATCCCATTGAGAAAGGTAGTACTCGGTGTCTTCTGTGACTTGAACAGTGAGTGAATGGCTTTTAGAAATGGTGTCACCAAACATGTTCATCCAGTAGTACTCATATTCATTCCCACCATCAGTTGTCCAAAGGATAATTGAATCTCCGATACACGCAACTTGATCAGCCCCAGCATCAGCTTCGTAAATAATTGTGGAACAAGGGTAGAGGAAGACGTTGTCGATAAAGTATCCGGATGCAAAATAAACATGGGACCCGTGAACCCACTGCCCTGTAAACCAACCAATAGTCATATGCTTGAAGGTGTCCGTGACAAAAAATTGTTCTTCAAAAACTGTCCATTCCGTTTTTGATAAGCTGTTTTGGTTCCCAAAGTCAAGATGAGGAGTAATATAAGGGTTTTGATATGCTGGAACTTCGAGGTCTTCTTTGCTGAAATATACCTCCAGCCCGTAGTCCCAATCTCTTCCAGAATAGTCGGCTAATGACAGACTAAAACCCATTTTATAGCATATTCCAGGTCTTAATTCCTGGAGCAAAAGAGGTTGAACAGATTCAGAAAAAAGAATTCCATTTGGATTATTTCCACCTGCTTCGAAGCCAAAATGCGCATAGTTTGTGCCATATTTTGGTTTTTGGTACCCATAGTTGTTTTGAGGAGTATTGTAGCCATCAATGGAACATAGACTCAACAAATCGCTCGGAAACTCATAGTTTCTAAGAGCTGTTTGCCAACCAAAAGCACTACTTATATCTCCGAGACCTACTATACTATCACACGGAACACTATATTCCTCAAAGGAGGGATTCATAATCAAGTTTTGACCCAAAACAGGGGCTGTACAAAGAACAGCCCCTGTTACCAATATGTCAATTAAATTTGGCTTCAATGTATTAATATTGAATGCATTTCCTCTTTATCATTGTATTGAAGTGCGACTTGATAAACCCCTGCGGGAAAGTCATTTAAATACAGTCCGTAGGATTTTCCTGAAAATACTGTATTTTCTTCATAAACTACCCTTCCATATAGATCCAGAACTTTTATAGATATGGATTGATCCAGTTCCGAGAAAACTTCTGTACCATCAAAAACGATACGTCCTTGCGTTGGGTTGGGGTATAATAAAACACGGTCTATTCTTGAATCTGAAAATACGTTGCTTTTCGGATCACTCTCGATTTGGCCGTCAAGTCCCAACATTACCCAGGCGCTTATCACATCTGGCCCATAAACAGCAGGGCTCCCTGAAAATGCGATATCGTATAAATCGTTTTTGACATCTACTGGAAACTCAATTCCTTTCGAGTAGAAGTCTCTGTAAGCATCGATTATAAACTCCGTGTTCATAAAGAACTTTCCGGTGTCAGTAGCAAGAATTATGGAGTTTTGATCAAGACTATCAATACCATCATTTTGAATTTTAGAGTACAATTGGCCCTTTGATGCCTCGGCTAAAGGAATTGCAGTATTCGATAATGCTGCCATATACCCTAAGTCTTCGTTTACCTGAGCTTGAAGGATATTATTATAACTTAAATCATTATTAGTTAACTGAACGGGTACGAAATTAGGTAAAGCCGACGTCATCCCTGATATAGAGCCACCGTTTGCAGACATTTGAGAAGGGGTTCCACCTCCACCTCCTGCGCAAGGAGGCACTCCTGCTACTACTACTTCATTGAATATCGATGGGGACCCGCCACCAGACTGCTGATCAGGATTAAGAAAAGCTCCTGAATTTCGGATCAAATTCGGATTTGTGGTAGCTGTACCAGTAATATCTCTTTGTGCATTAATGGGATTCATCCACTTGTTTTCTTGCACGGCCCCTGTGTTCAGCTGATTAGCGATTGACGCGTTGTCAAAAAACCATCCTTCGTAATAACGATTCATGGTATTACACCAGAGTTGTGAATTACTCAAATTTCCTCTACCCAAGATTGCTCGTCCCATTTCGCTAATCTGGTTTTCATAAACTTCAGCGTTGGTAGCTTGTTCGAGTCTTATGCCGACTAATCGATTTGATTCTAAAGAAACAACTCCAAACGTCTTTTCAATTGTGTTGTCATAAATTTCAGAATATGTGCTGCCAAGCGATGTAATCCCTTGACGAAAAGAACTGCTAGTTGAAGTGAATTCAATATTATTTCCGTAAACTTTGGTTTCAAAACTACCTCCGTTGCCTAATACATTAAAAAATTCAATACCCTTAAGATAACTAGAGATCATGTTATCGTAAACTTCAAGATCTGCGAGTCTGGGCGTTACATTTTGAACAGATACCGAGATAATTGACGTTCCGTTAGTACCGTTCATTTCATTTTTCCAAATACGCGCTCCATCAAAGTCCCTCATTCGAATGTCATAGCCATTGCCATTGAATACCGCGTTGTCACAATAAAGGGAGTATTCTCTTGCAAATACGGCAAATTGATTATCATTGAAAGTTACGCTTCCGTGATTATCTGAAATTCGACAAATTGCTCGCTCGAAGAAGTCCAACGCCCCCGTGGGTCCAATACAATAAATTGAGGCAGTTCCGGGGTCAGTATTGATGATGCCTAAGGGAATATTCTGGTTAAAAGTAGCGTTAACAATATCGATCTCACTTGTACTGGCATAAATTCCAAATTTATAATCTTCAAACAAATTTAGGTTCTGTCCGCCAATAACCAATTCATTTACCTCACGGACGTCAATGCATTTATAAGGAAAGCTCTCCGAACTATGAGGTGGGCGCAAATTATTTCCAGAATGGATAAAGGAGTTGCCGTGAATATCTATCTGACTGGGAGTATACGGTATGGTTGTGGGCTGATAATCATATACCCCTATACCAATATAATTATCTTCAAAGGTTGAAGCAACAACAGTTAATGAAGCGTTATTAAATGAAACTAAGGCGTTTTTACCACCAATTGCTGTAGACGACCTAAAAACAATGGTTTCGTCCTGTCTATTTGCGATGATGCCTTCATACATTTCCGTATCACAAGGCTTAAGTTCACTGAAGTTATTTATAATTATAGTTTTACCCGGTTCAACGGTTATCTTAGCGTCCGTACCCATTAAAATTTCGGGACCAGAAAATGTAATGGACTCATCAACAACAAAATGGCCATTGATTCTCACAGTTGGACTAGTTACAATACTGTTACCTCCATTCAGTGCTGAAATCAGATAGCTTGACGTATTATTTGAAACCGGCACCTCAATGGTAGCGGCCTTTGTACAACAATCTACGGCAATTAGCTCATATTCCAATGAATAGGTATTTGTGCCGTCTGATATCTGAAGGGTATATATTCCTTGGTTGGCTAAGGAAGCGGCACCAATTGTTAATGTTGAACTGAAGGCGCCAGAAACGATGCCACCACTAGGAGCCAGCCATTGATAAGTAAATCCTGGGAAATTTAAATCCGCGTTCCCAAGTGTGACTCCATCGCCAATACATGCCTGAACGGGTCCTTCACAATCTTCGAGGTGAAGTACTGAAACTTCATCAATCAATGTGTAGGCTTCTATAGATCCTGTCGAATTAATCTGAGAATAGTTGAGTGTTGAATTATCTTCGAACGTCCCGAAGGTTATATAATTCAAGTCTGTTCCAGTAGAGTTCGTAACAATTTCTACAACTTGAGTCCAACTTCCTGGTAAGGCTCCATTGTAATCAACTTCTATTGAGCTTGTTGGTGGCAAAATTGCATTTAATTGATTTTGGGATAATGCAGTAGGCGTCAAGACACCAGCAAAATGATCAACTGTGTACATAAAATCTTGCCCCATTGGTCCTGGCCATGTATCAGCCCGCTTAATGTAATAAGAGACAATCGCGGTTTCTCCATTGGCTATTGGCGACTCAAGTTCATTGAACGCATATTCTTGAAATTGGAAACTACCTGTTGTATTTATCCCTGAAATCAACCCAATACATCCATCAAGGTTTGAGCCAATCCCTGAAACATTCCAATGGTCGGGTGTTGCCGTAGCTCCGTTCGTAGAAGGATCCAAAACCCTTTGCCATGGACAAGCTCTTTCGATATCCCAACTATTAAAACCGGTTAAGAAATCTTCAAAGTCCCCATTGCATACTTTTTGGCATGGTGCAGGTGAATTCAGACAATTACAAGGTGAAGGAGGTGGAGTCGATGAGCTGAGATATGTCTTACCTGAAGAAGACGGATTTAGTTCCAAATAATATGTAGTACCGGAAACTAGACCGCTATATATCAGATCAATGTAATTGAAATTTTCAGGCATTTGTTCGGGTCCATCAACTAACGTCAATGATCCACAAACACCAGAGTAAAACTTCACTTCTAATTCAGGTGTCTCTGCTCCCGAGACACCAACTTTAACACGATGAGAAGTGCCTGAGGACACAAACTGAACCCAAACAGATGAGCCTGAAAAATGAGCGGTATCACCGCCGCTTGATCCTAAAGAAAGTGCGGTTGAGCATGTGGCCTGACCCGTAGTTAACTTTGGTACAGTAAAAGAGAAAATGATAAAAAGCGTGAATAGAAGTCGCTTAAAAGAATCGTGCTCCCATAACTTGGCTGTGCTCACCGAAGGAGTCGTGGACTGAGTATTAAGGGGGGGGCAATAGTTGTCATTTTAGATGTTTTTAAGTGAGTATATGCGGCTCGAAGGTGGTGCCGTTGTTAACCTGAATATAGAAATAATTACGACTTATGGTGTGGTTTTTTGTATTATTTTTGTTTTTCTTTTAAGTTAATTCATTGCCTTCCAAATGCTTAAGTTCAAAATAATCTTTTGGTTTTTACAAAATGGAATTTTCAACCTTTCGCTTTGATTAGCGTACTTTCATATAAACGATAATTTAAGGGTGATAGAAGCCAGCTCCTAATAGAACTTTTCATTATGCCGGAGTTAAACGAAAGTGGAGGCGATAAAGACCTTGTCGAAGATGAGCTTTGCCAAAAATGAAAGGCGGTAGGAAATCAGAAGGTTATGAAGCATCCGCTTTTTGATATATCACGCGGACTATGTGAAAAAAAATATCCAACGAGCCGAAATCAGTGATGTCAATTACGTCGATATGAGTTCCAAATAGCTAAATACTTTGGGCGCAATACTGGCCGATTGTCGCTTTACCGTGAACGGCAATAGCACCTTTAGAGAGGAGTTTGTAACCGTGGCCGAAGTAGACACCAAGGCGATCAACATCAACTGTACTCATTAGAAAGCAGGCAACAAAGAAGACTTCATTTTCAGGGAAGGTTACCTCAACCAATTCATTTCGTTTTGCATTCTTGGAATAGGATTGACTATTTCATGATTCGCGCTTAGTTTCCGGTGGTGGCGCAGGAATCAGCAAGAATACTAACCTTTAAGGATTAAGCATTTTAGTGCATGTCAGACGATTCTTTCTCAGTAAAAAAAGTACCGTATTAAGGCTATTATGAGCGTAAGTAATTAAACCTCAAACAGCTCGAACTCGTACTTCTCCATTATTTTATTGCAAAGAAGCTTTTGACAAGCTTCGTCTACTTTCGCTTTTGCCGTTGCTTCGTCTGCCGCATCAATTTCTAAATGAACGTGCTTTCCGATACGTACAGAATCGATTTCGGGAAGACCGACGTTTTTCATGTTCGTAGAAACAGCTTTTCCTTGAGGATCAAGTAAAGCAGGCAATGGCATAACATTTATTTCGGCGCGAAATCTCATAGCTCTTGGGTGCTAAAATGAAGAATACTTGTTAAGAGGTACAAAAGTAATATAATGGGTATTGCTAACCAACCAGAAATCAAAATAGAAAGGGCCCCTCCGGCAATTAAGACATAACGCCACTTGTTTGCTTTGATTCCGAAACCAGAAAATTTCAACGAAAGCAATTTGGTGTTCACAATCATGCCCAGACTTCCTATAATACACCATGAAGCGATGAGTAGCGGGTGAACCCAATCGAGATCTCCGTTTGCAGGATAATAGGTGTAGTACATCGGAAAGAAAATACACACCAAAGCATTTGCGGGAGTGGGCAAGCCTTTGAAAAAAGTAGTTTGTTCGGTATCGATATTGAACTTGGCTAAACGCAATGCCGAGAATGCTGGAATAAGAAGTGCTAGATAGGGGATATACTTAACAGGAGCGTCTGTCGCATAGGCCGTGTTCAAAATAATACCCGAATCTTGGTAATAGCGGATGATTATTTCTGAGTTGAAATAATACAAAAGCAAGCCAGGAGCAACGCCAAAAGTGACCATGTCTGCCAGTGAATCGAGTTGCACGCCCAGAGGTCCGGCCACGTTCAAAGCCCGTGCAACCGCTCCATCAAATACATCGGCTAAGGCTCCTAAAAGGATGCAGAATACTGCCCATTTGTAGTTTCCTTGTGCGGCAAAAAGTATCGACAAACATCCAAAAAGGAGGTTTGATAACGTAAAAAGGTTCGGGACGGCTTTTTTCCAATTCATATCGCGGTGCAATATATCCACTTTTATCGTGTTGTATTGAAACATTGACCATCTTTGCATTTATGAAGAAGTTCGCAGGACTCGCACTGCTTTTTATCCTTTTATTCCCCTCGTCTAGTCAGGCGCAGGTGAGGAAGTACAGCAACGAATTTTTATCGATCGGAGTTGACGGCCGGGCACTCGGAATGAGCAATGCGGTAGTCGCCTCTGTTCAAGATGTTACGGCCGGGTATTGGAATCCGGCCGGACTCGCACATTTGCGAGAGCGTTGGGAAATCGGGCTCATGCACGCAGAATACTTTGCGGGCATTGCCAATTACGATTACCTAGCGGGAGCAACGCCCATTGACGATCGAAGCACTTTCGGAGCTTCTTTAATACGTTTTGGTGTCGATGATATATTAGATACTTCCGAGCTGATCGACCAAAATGGAAATGTCGACTACGACAGAATTAGTCTTTTTAGTGCGGCAGACTACGCTTTAATTTTGAGCTATGCGCGCAATTCGGATATCGAAGGACTTAGCTATGGTCTCAATACGAAGTTGATTTATCGAGGCATTGGTGATTTTGCAAATGCTTTCGGATTCGGTTTCGACCTTGGGGCGCAATACCGACATAATGGTTGGAGCTTTGGTGGAACACTGCGCGATGCGACTACTACCTTCAATGCCTGGAGATTTAACACGGATAAACTAGAGGCCGTTTTTATTGCCACTGGAAATGATATTCCAACAGATGCTTTGGAACTTACAGCTCCTCGATTAACGCTTGGTGCCGGACGCGCTTTTGTACTTGGTGACAACTTTAGTCTGTACAGCGAGTTGGACCTTATTACTACGTTTGACGGTCGTCGTGCCACTTTAATATCGAGTGATTTCGCGAGTATTGATCCGGCGCTTGGCTTAGAATTCGGCTACCGCGATTTTCTATTTCTTCGCATGGGTGTTGGGAATGTCCAAAAAGCGATTGATTTTGACGGTACGAACTACTGGACTTTCCAGCCGAATTTAGGTATCGGTTTCCGCTATCAGAATATCAGTCTTGATTATGCTCTTACTGATATTGGTGACCAGAGTGTCGCCGTTTATTCGAACGTATTTTCATTGCGGCT